>OGYB01000245.1_pt1 | contig 43761 bp, 56 predicted proteins | sample 1576421 | NCBI WGS metagenome assembly OGYB01 (sample SAMEA3541577, study PRJEB24748) | human gut metagenome | biome: human gut; feature: human-associated habitat; material: faeces | place: China | collected 2012
GGGAAGATATCCCGCCGGCCGCCTTATCTCTAATACGTCGTATGCTCCGCCGCCTAGGGAGCTACTGATTAGATGCGCCAGGTTTTATATGACAAAGTGAATTAATCAGCGGTTCCCTAGAAACACTCGTAGAAGTTCCGCAGCGTCCAATAGAAGATGTGCGGCTGTTCCAGGTACGAGGTCTGAGAGGCGTCCGGGATGACCGCCATCCTCGAACCGGGGATCAGCGAACGGTAGTATTCGCAGGTCGGCTGCCGCACCTGGTCGAACTCGCCGCAGATGAGCAGGACCGCGACCCTGATCTTGCAGAGGCTGCCGGTGATGTCGATATCCTTCAGGACGCCCTCGCAGGTAAATTCACTCGGCCCCCACATATGCCGGTATACCATCAAACCGGAGGCTGTCTTCGGCTTGAGCGGGGTCGCGGCGTGACCGGCCCTGGTGACGGTCGATAGGCGGTAACGGAAGTTGTCGTCGTACTTCTTGATGATCTCCTGATAATAGCGGCCGTCGAAGTGGTGCTCGCGCTCACACTGCTCCACCGCCTCAAGGCAGTCTTCGCCAAGTTCGGCGAGTCGCTGTTTCGCGTCGGCGATCCATATCTTCGTACTGACAAGGGGGCTGATCATCGTGATCGAGATGACGGGAGAGTTATGGGAACGTATGGCATGTTCCGCGGCAAGATAGGCCCCCCAGGAACGTCCGATCAGGTGCAGCTTAGGGACTCCGATGGCGGCGATTATACTGTTCAGCGATTCGATATACCGCTCGGGGACCCAGAGCGATTCTTCGCCCGTATGCGAGTTTTCATCGCAGCCAAGCTGATTGTAGAGATACACGGTCCGGTCCTCGGCGATTCTCTCCGCCATCGGCCGGAAAGATTCGATGTTGCCGCCCGGCCCGCCATGGATGTAAAGGACGGGGATGTTGGAATTTTTCTCCGCGCCGTAGACGTTAAGGCATAGGTACCCTCCGGGAACATCAATGTATTCAGTTTTCATACTGACAGCCATTATCATCGCCTCCTTATCTCATTCAACTGCTTTACCTGAGATAATTATAGCACAATATTCTGACAATATTAATGCGGAAGTATGCTCAACTACGGCGATCAGAAAGGAACCGCTGTCGTTTTATCTGTACTTTTCAAGGACCCCGGAGCGTTTTACATATAAGATCAAGGGCACTCCGACAGCGTAGCAAATGGCCGCCTGGCTCGCGCCGATGTAGATGATCGACCAAGCGACCGGCGTCGAGGACAGTATGGCGATATAGGTTCCGACCACAACGGCATTGATGACGACCGGCGGCAGGGCGGCCAGCCAGACGTTAGGCATCTTTGAGGTGATCCAGGCGGCGGCCAGCGTCGCCGCGCTGCCAAGGACGATGTCGATTATGCCGAAACCGCCGAGCATGTTTGAGATCAGACAGCCGATAAAGAGCCCGGGCACCGCTTCCGGGAGGCAGAAGGGCAGTAGCGTCAGCGCCTCCGAAACTCTGAACTGCACCGGGCCGAAGGATATGGGAGCCAGCACAAAGGTAAGTCCGGTGTAAAGGGCGGCAATTAAAGCGGACAACGCGATTCCGTGAGGGGTAAAAAATCTTTTATTTTTCATGAGGTGTATTATACTACAAAAGATAGAGGGGGGACGGGCGGAATGGAGAGCGCGGTCAGGCAAATAAAGATAATCCGGGTCGGGCCGGACGGAACGGGAACCGCGGCGGATGACGAACTGATCTCCGAAAAGACAGTATCCCTCTATGTGGACGGCAGGTATGACCACGCGGCCGTCATCACCGGGGGCGGCGAAAAATTGTGGGCGGCGGGGAACCTGAAGTGCCGCGGGCTGATATCGTCGGCGGACGACATCGAAGATATCTCCGTGAACGACAACATCATCGGCGTGAGGCTTAAAAGGCGGAGAGTACCGCTAAAACCCGCGCCGCTGTCCGTCGAGTGGCAAGTCGGTCCGGAGCTGGTGCGGCAAAAGATCGCCGAGCTCGCGCAGGCAAAACTCTACCTCCGCACAGGCTGCCTCCATGTGGCGCTGCTATCGTCAAACAGAGGGGAGACCCTTTTTTCGGCGGAGGACGTCGGCCGCCGCAACGCCGTGGACAAAGCCGCCGGCTGGCTGCTGTATGAAGGGGCTGACCCCGCCGCCTCCCTGCTTTTCATCTCCGGACGCATGCCGGGCGACATGGTCCTTAAGGCCGCAAACGCCGGCATTCCCTTCATCGCGAGCGTCTCCGCCCCGACGACGGACGGCGTCGCCGCGGCGCGCGCGGCAAACATCACGATGATCGGATTCGCGCGCGGCGGGGGCTTTAACATTTACAGCGCGGACGGCCGGGTCGAATTGGCGGAAAAAGAGCTATAATAACAAAATGCGCGGCATACGCGGCATGAGAATACTGAACGGAGGAACTACATTGAACATAACGATCCTTGGCGCTGGCAGTTTCGGTACCGCCATGGCGGTACACCTGGCCTCCCTGGGCCATAATGTAAAGATGTGGACGATAGACGGCAAACAGGCCGAGACGATAAACGGCAGCCACAGAAACAATTTTTGTTTCTTTGACACGGCGTTGCCCGTAAATATTGCGGCGACCACCGGACTGCGTGAATCCCTTGATTTTTCGGACAGGTACATCATGGCGATACCGACGCAGTTCGAACGCGAGGTCTGCGGCAAGATCGCGGCGCTCGCCCCCGCGCCGGGGCACATGCTGAACCTGGCCAAAGGCATAGAAATATCGACGGGAAACCTGCTCCACAAGGTACACGGGGAGCTCTGCCCCCAGATGGTCTACTCGGCGCTGTCCGGACCGAGCCACGCCGAAGAGGTGCTCATTGACTGCCCGACGACGGTGGCCCTCGCCTCCGGAGATGAGGAAGAGGCAAAATCGTGGCAGAAACTGCTCAACGGCGGAAACTTCCGCGTATACACCAGCACGGACGTCATCGGCCTTGAGGTCGGCGGCGCGACAAAGAATATATATGCGATCGCGGCCGGCATCTCCAAGGCCCTCAAGCTCGGCGACAACGCCCTCGCGGCGCTCGCCTCGCGCGGACTGGCCGAGATAATGCGCTTCGGCGCGAAGCTCGGCGCCTCTCCGCTCACGCTTTCCGGGCTCGCCGGCGTCGGCGACCTCATGGTCACCTGTTACAGCATGCATTCGCGCAACTTCCGCCTGGGACTCGCCGTCGGCAGCGGCATGAGCATGGAGGAGGCCGTCGCCGAGCTTGGACAGGTCGCCGAGGGCGCATACACGGTGCGCGCCGTCATCGAGAACAGTAAAAAATTCAACGTCGAGATGCCGCTCGCCGATGCCGTCTACCGCGTCCTTTATAAAAACGAGGACCCCAAAGCGCTGCTGAAAGAGCTGTTTGCGAGGCCGGTAAAGTCGGAGATGAGGTAAGAGGGCGCGCGTAAAGCCCGACCCCTTTTTGGAGACAACTATTAACGCGTAACCGGACAGGCGCTGGCTCCGCCCCTCCCAGAGGGCTGCCGGCGGCGCGCCGCTCGGGGACGCGGCGGTAAGCCATAAACCGGCGGATGATACGGATCATCCGCCGGTTCGCCGTTTACGAAGCGGCCTCCGCCCGCCCGGCGCGAGAGGGGTTCAGCGCCTTTGCCTTCCGTCTCGCGGCTGACGCTATCGCCGCCGTCGCCGCCTGCGAGGCGGGCGTGGCCAGCCATACGCCGGTCAGGCCGAAAAAACGCGGCATGAGCAGCAGGAATGCCAGGAGAAAGAGCGGCTCGGCATAAACGAGGATATATGACAGCCGGCTCTCCTCCGTCGCGTAAAAACTCGCGGCGGTGATGCGCGTAAAGGCCAGGAAGGAGACGCCCGCAAGGAAAAGCGGCAGTACCCGGGCCACGCTGCGCCCCACCGCCTCAGAAGCCCCGAAGAGCTCCCCGACGCCGCCGCGCGCCAGATACAGGGCGCAGATGGAGAGCAGGCTCAGCGCCCCCGCCGTCATATAGGCCAGTAAACAGACGCGCCGCATGTCGGCCCGCCGCCCGCTGCCGTAATAGCGGCTGATAAGCGGCTGGCAGCCGTCGCCCACGCCCTGCAGCAGCAGATAGACGATAGTGACGATGTAGCCCACGCAGGCGTAGCATGCTACCGCGCCCTCTCCGCCGTAGAGGACGGAAAAGCGGTTCATGAGCATCATCCCTATCATCGGAGAGAAGGTGATCCCAAAGGGAGAGATCGCTATCTTCAATATCACGGAGAATAAGCGGAGGACCATCCGCACGGGCGGCCGCGAAGGCGGGTAACGCTTGACGGCGAAATAGAACGCCGCGCAAAGCGCCGTCGCCGCCTGCCCTATCACCGTGGCAACCGCCGCCCCCGCCATACCCCAGCCGAATACCATGATAAACAGCCAGTCGAGGATTATGTTGGCGATGAAACCCGCTGACATCGCGAACATCGCGTAAAGAGAACCGCCCATGTTCCTTATCAGCGGCACGAGCCCAGTCCCAAAGACCTGGAAGAGGGCTCCTGCGGCGATGAATATCAGATATTCCCTGCCGAGCGGGAGTGTCGCCCCCCGCGCGCCCAGCGTCTTCAACAGCGGCCCGGCGGAGACAAAAAACAGGACGGAGAGCAGCGCGCCGCAGAGCGCGAGCAGGATCAGCGTGGCGCTGAAATAATGCCGCGCCGTTTTCTCGTCGTCCTGCGCGGCGCAGATGGCAAAGCGTATCGCGCCCCCCATGCCGATGCCGGTCCCCGCCGCCTGTAAAAGCGCGGTGACGGGAAAGGCAAAATTGATCGCCGCCAGCCCCGCGTCGCCGATGCTGTTGCCGACGAAAAAGCCGTCTACCACGGCGTAGACCCCCGAGAGGGCGAAAGCCGCGAGAGAGGGCAGCACGCAGGAGAAAAATTCTCTCGAATTCTTCATCAGAGCTCTGGCGACCCTTCGCGGAAATACTTTACAAACAGGGCCATGCCTTCGATGAGGCCGCGCCTCCCCTCTTCGCCCATCTTTTCCATTACGAACCGCTCCAGCCGCGAAAGTTCGGGGATGAGCGAGCCCGCCAGATCATCCCCCGCGGGCGTCAGCCGTACCTGCTTATTCCTGCGGTCGGATTCGAGAGTGGAAAACTCGATCAGCCCGCGCCTTTCAAAATCCTTCAAGATCGAGTTGACCGTCTGCTTCGGAAAGAGCCATTTGTCGCAGATCATCTTCTGCGTACAGCCGCCGCGCTCATAATAGAGCGAATGGAGCACCAGCACGGCGCTGTCGCTGATCCCGCGCGCCTTTGACCATTCGTCGTATACGAGGGCCATGTCGCGCCATAATGAGTAAAAACGCCTCAGCTCCACATCGGGGATACTGCCGTACATCATTCACATCTCCCTTTTTAGTCCTGTTTCGGACCATTAGGCCAGTATAGTACGGATTCAGACTTTTTGCAAGAAATTTTGTGAGAGTTTTTACGCGAAAGGCACGCGGCCCGCGCGGCGGCCTTACCTCCGCCCCCGGCTGACGTCCGCCGCGCAGCGTCGCCCGGAAACACGGATAATATATAATGCAGCTGGGCCGCACAACGCGCGGCGCGCCTCCGCGTTTCTCCGCTTACGACACCGCGGTTTTTCAGCGACGGCCAAAGAGAGCGGACTAAAACCGGCGCGGCCCCCTTATCATGAGGCGGTCCGGAGCGCTAAAAACATCGCAGGGACCGCCTCCCGCTATCTGCTCTTTTCAGCGGCCCTGCATATCCTTTTCCACCTCTGTCAGGAAGGCCCCTATTCCCTCGTGTACGACGATGTCGGCGATCCCGTCGAGCGGCGTGGGGTCGCGGTTGACGATCGCGAGGCGGGCCCCCCTGCTCTTCGCCTGCCTGGGAAAGTAGTTCGCGGGCGAGACGACGAGCGAGGAACCGAGGACGATGAATGTCCTGCACCCGTCGCTGAGCTCGTCGGCCGCCTCAAGCGGCCGCTGCGGCAGCATCTCGCCGAAGAGGACGACGCTTGGCCGCAGGCGTCCTCCGCAGCGGGCGCAGGGTTTGCCGGCGAGGAAGTCCGCCGTCGAGCCCTCGCCGCCGCAGCTGTGGCAGCGCACCGGCTCCAGGCTCCCGTGAAGCTCCCATACGTTGACGGAACCGGCTTTCTGGTGCAGGCGGTCGACGTTCTGGGTTATCACGCCGTCAACATAGCCCTCTTTTTCCCATTTGGCGATTATTTTGTGGCCGATATTAGGCTGGATCTCCTCCGGCACATAGAGGCGCGCCTTGTAAAACTCAAGGAATTCCTCATAATTATCCTCCAGCGCGCCGACCGAAGCCAGCCTGGTCGGATCGGCGTGAGCCCATATCCCGTCCCTGGAACGGAAATCCTGCAATCCGGACTCCGTGCTCAGCCCGGCCCCGCTGAATATGGTGACGCCGCCCTCCTTAACGAGCCGCGCCAGCCTTTTGGCATCTTCTTCAACGCTCATTTCGCAACCCCTCCATCTGCTCTTTTATTTCCGCAAAACGGGGAACGCTCTTCCCGTCGACGACCACGTTCTCAAAAAACATCCTTTTCGGGCGCACCCAGAGGCCGCTGTCGTTATAAAGCGGACGGTAAAGGACGAGTTCCTCCTCCGTCTCCGAATGGCGCGCCGTGCCAAGGTATTCATACTCGCCGCCCTTGTAATGGCGGAAGCGCCTTTTCTTCCCGCCCCCGGCCGCGGCGATCATCCCTCTCACGGCGGCTATGGGCTCGCCGCTTTCCGCGGCGATACGCCTAACGTCCTCGTATTCCGGCATCTCCTTGATCACTTCGCCGCCCAGCAGCCCCTTCTTCATCCGCACTTCGCCAAATTCGGTCGCGACCGTATCCGTCGCGCGCGCCAGCGTTACGCGGGAGCTTTTGCTCATGCGCACGCCCAGCGTAGTGGTATGGCGCAGCACCGCCTCGGCAAGCCGCTCCTCGTCGCCGGGACGGGCCAGCAGCGACAGTTTGACCGCCGGACGGTTTTTTTTCATCTGTATATGCTCGAACCAGACGTCGAGCGCCCCCGCGCCAAGCAGGATATCCATCGCCGCGCCGAGATCCTCGCCGGTCATATCGTCAATGTTAGCGCTGATCTCGAACACTTCGCCGCCTATCTTACCGCCATCCATAACCGATCACCTCTTTAAATCCGCCTCTCCTTATTTTATAACAAAACTCCGTTTGCGGCCCATGGCGTCAAAGCGCGCGGATGTTTTCACCGTGCCCTTACCCCGCAAAAAGCTCGCCTACGCTCCCCATTTGAGAGGTCGTTTACCGGACTTTATGTATCCTATCCGGCCCCCGTACAGATTTATGCTGAAAAATTCATATATAAATTTGTAAAAAGAGGATTTTGTTATAAAATAACATGACGGTAAATATATAAATCCAAGGGGTGCAATCTATAATGAGAAAGTTTCTTGTATTATTAACGGCATTTGCGGCGGCGGTATTTTCCCTCTGCCCCGCCTCCTATGCGGATGTTACGCTTAAAGCCGAATCTCTCGTATTCGACGGGGCTAACGACGATCTCATGGGAGCCGGTACGGCGACGCCGGACGGAACGCCGGACGCGGTATTCACACTTACGATGACGGGCGCTCAGGCGATCAGGGAGATATCTCTCAAGAACGAAACGACCGGCGTCACGTGGAGCACTTCCAACATGAAGAACCTGCTTCTCGTAAAGAATTCCAAGGGCGAGCTCCTGAATAAAACGGGACGGATGACGATAACCCCCGTGATCCTCGCCGCTCAGTTCACGCTGATGATCAACGACGCGGCCGGAGCGATACCGAAGGATTCCACCTTCATCGCCAACGTGACGCTCATAGACAAGGCTGAAACCAGCGCCTCGACGACGGTAAAGGCGGTGGCGGCGAAGGCCGGGGACAAGAAGGGCGAGGATAAAAAGACGGACGACGCGAAGAAGGGACCGTCAAAGGACGAGATAGTCCTCTTTGAAAGCCGCGGCGTCTCGGAACAGGATTTCGCGGGGGAGAAGAAGTCGGTCGGCGCGAACGGCAGGAACGACTACCGTTTCGACGCGCACTTCAAACTCTCAAAGGGCATACAGGTGAAGGGCGTCAAAATCACCGCCGAGAACGGCTCGCAGAAAGCCGAGTGGGACACGGTGCCGGGCAGCAAAGCGCCTCTCGCCGTTGTCATCGACGAGTCAAACAACATCCTCAACAAGACGGACGGCAGCCTCTCCTTTGGCGGAGACGTCCGCTGCATGCTGTTCTTGGACGATAAGCAGGGCATCCTCGAAAAGCCCAAGACGTCGGCCAAGATATTGGTGACGCTTTCAGACGGCAGGATGCTTGAGCTGAAAGCGACCGAGGGCAAAAAAGCCGTCGCCAAAGACACCGTATCGGTGGAGTACAACGGCGCCAGCAAATATGATTTTGTGGGGCAGAGCAAGAAGTTCGAGTCCAATATGACCCCCGACAGCTTCGTCAAAATAGCGATCAACGCCAAAGGCAGGATAACCGGCGTGCGCGTGACCAACCTTAAAAACGGACAATTGTGGGACACCATACAGGGCAATGACAAATCCTATCTCGCGGCGGTACTGACGCCGGATGGAAAGAGGCTGAACAAGACGAACGGGTCCGTGGCGATCGACGTCGACGGCACCGAAGAATTACATATCGCCTTTGACGAGGAAAAAGACCAAAATACGGGGCCTTACCGCGTCACGATCGTCTTTGAGGACGGCCGTCTGATGGAGGGCGCCACAAAAGCTGCGGCGGGCAAAGACAAGAACGAGAGCGCCGTTACAAAGGCCGACCGCTCGGTGACATTCGTCTCAAAGAAGCCCGAGAGCGTCGCCGTGGACCTCGTCGGCAAGAATAAGAAGAAGGGCGCGAACGGAGCCAAGGATATGGCGCTGACGGTCAAGGCCGCCGGCAAGGGCGTCATCAAGGCGATGGTCCTCGCCGACAGCGGCGGCGCCGGCTGGGACACGCTGGCCGCCAACAACGGCAGGTGGCTCCTCGGCGTGCGGGAGGGCGGCAAGTTCCTCAACGCGGCCAACGGAACGGTCAAGCTCAACGTCAACGGCACAAAGACCTATCAGCTGCTGATGCAGAATAACGGTAAACTGAACGCCAAGAACGGCAAGCTGCTGCTCACGGTAACATGGGGCGACGGAGAGGTCACGGAGACGGAACTCAAGTGGTAACCGCCGTTTGATCCGAACCAGGCTGAATCCTATATAAGAACGAAGTCCGTGCGGGTCCATACGCACGGACTTTTTATGCTGTAAATATTGGTAATTCCGGCAAAAACCGTAATGCCTTCCAAACGTTGAAGACGGCGCGGGCAAAAACCAGACCGGCCCGCGCCATCTTCGGTTTTTTTATATCCCCATCCGCTCTATTGAGCCAATCCGGCCTCGAAAGCCCTGATGTTCAGCTCAAGCAGCTTGGGCGGGACCGTCTCGGACAAGACGGCCTTCCAGTCCAGATCCTCAAGGCCCATCGCCTTCACAAGCGCGCCGAGCAGCACGACGTTCTGCGCCTTGATGTTGCCGAGCGATTCGGCGACCTTCCCGGCGTTGAAGCATTTCGTGTTCGGCACCTCCGCTTTGAGTTTGTCGGTGACGCCCTCCGGATACTCAGCCGCGCCGGTAAGCACGGGCAGCGAATATATCTCGAAATCGTTCACGACGAGAGTGCCGCCCTTTTTCAGGTAACGGAGCCAGCGCGCCGCCTCGACCTTTTCAAAGGCGACGAGCACGTCCGCCTCGCCCTCGGGCACGACGGGCGACGCCACCCTCGATCCATAGCGGACGTGCGTCGTGACGCTGCCGCCCCGCTGGCTCATGCCGTGTATCTCGGACATCTTGACGTCATATCCCTTGCGGACGAGTCCCTCGGAGAGTATCTTCGAGGCGAGGATCGTTCCCTGTCCGCCGACGCCGACGAGAAGGATGCTTTTGGTATCGTTGTTTTTCATGGCTATTCACCCTCCCTGGAGATAGCTTTTTTCGGGCATATCTGCATACAGACCGTGCAGCCGTTGCAGGAGGCGCGGTCGATGTAGACGCGGCCGCCGCGGAAGTTGAGCGCCGGGCAGCCCGCCTTGAGGCACAGTTTGCACTTGACGCACTTTTCCTCGTCCACGGCACACTTCATATTGGCGCGCTTTTTTATGACCTCTTTAATGAGCGCGCAGGGAGACGTGGTGATTATCACGAAGGGCTCGGAGGCGTCGTGTCCGGCTTTTATCGCCTCTTTCGTCGCCGTAAGGTCGTAAGGGTCGATGAGGCGGATGTTTTCCTCTTTGACGCCGCAGGCCATGCAGAGCGCCTTGAGGTCGACCTGATGCGTCGGCTCGCCCATCAGCGTGCGGCCGGTGCCGGGGTTCTCCTGATGGCCGGTCATGGCGGTGATCCTGTTGTCGAGGATGTTGACGACGATCGGTGCCTTGTTGACGATGGCGTCGATAAGCCCCGTGATCCCCGAGTGGAAGAAGGTCGAGTCGCCGATGACGGCAAAGACCTTTTCATTCCTTCCCGCGCGCTCTACGGCCTTGCGGAAGCCGACGCCGGCGGAGACGCTGGCCCCCATGCAGATGACGGAATCCGTCACCGAGAGCGGCGGCACCATGCCGAGCGTGTAGCAGCCGATATCGCCGGTAACGACGACGTCCTTGTATTTGCCGACTTCGTAGAAGAAGCCGCGGTGCGTACAGCCGGCGCAGAGCACGGGAGGACGCGGCGGTATATTGGCGTCGATCGCGTAGCCTCCAGTTTCGGCCTCGCCGGGGAAGAAGGCGCGGCGGATCACCTCCGGCGTCAGCTCGTCGACCCAGGGGAGCTTCTCACGGCCCGTGCAGGCGACGCCGAGCGCCTTCACAAAATCTTCTATGTAGGGTTCGTTCTCCTCGATCACATAGAGCGTATCGACCGAGGCGGCGAAATCACGGATCTTTTTCTCCGGCAGCGGCCAGGTAAAGCCGAGCTTGAGATAGGAGGCCCCGTCGCCGAAGACCTCTTTCGCGTGGTTGTAGGAGATGCCGCTCGTGATGATGCCGGTCTTCCCCTCGCCGCGTTCGACGCGGTTCAGCGGCGTCGTCTCGGAGAATTCCTTCAGCGCGGCGATGCGTTTTTCCATGAGGTATTTGCGTTTTTTAGCGTGGGCCGGAGCCATCACATATTTCGCGCTGTTTTTCTCGTAGGGGCGCACGGCGACCTCGGCGCGTTCTCCCGGCTCAACGAGCGTCTTGCTGTGGCAGATACGCGTGCTGACGCGGAAGAGCACGGGAGTGTCGAAGTTTTCCGATATCGCAAAGGCCTCTTTTATAAAGTCGAGGCTCTCCTGGCTGTCAGAGGGCTCGATCATCGCGAGCTTCGCGTGCGAGGCGTAAAAGCGGTTATCCTGCTCGTTCTGCGAGCTGAAGAGCCCGGGGTCGTCCGCCGTGACGACGACAAGCCCGCCGCCCACTCCCGTGTAGGCGAGGGTGAAAAGCGGGTCCGCCGCCACGTTGAGCCCGACGTGCTTCATCGCCGCGAGAGCGCGCGCCCCCGCCATCGACGCTCCCGCCGCCACCTCAAGAGCGACCTTCTCATTCGTCGCCCACTCTGAATAGACATCCTTGTACCCGGAGAGGTTTTCCAGTATCTCCGTCGAAGGCGTGCCGGGGTAGGCGGCCGCCACGTGCAGTCCGGCCTCCCACGCGCCGCGGGCGATCGCCTCGTTGCCGGTCATGATCTTCTTCATCAAAAAGTTTCCCCCTTATTGAATAGCGCCGGCCTGCGCACCAGCCGCGGAACGGCGCCATTAACTCCTGCTGTTATAAAAAACCCGGCTCCGCCTGAGCGAAGCCGGGGCCGATATCTTAAAAGACCGTAAGCGATCAGTCTTTCTCGTGAGCCGAACGCTCGTCCTCAGCGTGAAGCATTATCCACTCCGCTCCGTCAAACTTCACCAACCCGCTTATTATATACATTACCGCCATGGCAAGAAAAGCCTTTTCTCTCAAAATAAAGAAGCAGAGGGCGATAAATGTCATGAGTCCGTAAAGTTTGGCGCGGCTGACATTCGATTTCTTGAGTTTCTTGGCGTTGCAGTACGGCACCGAGCTCACCATCAGCGCGCCGACGAAGCACATCGCCGACATCGCGACCAGCGGCGTTATCGGCAGGCGGGCGATGACGATAGAGGCCAGCGCAAGGCCGCCGGCAGGTATCGGAAGACCCTGGAACGGGCCGGCCGGCACGTGCGTAACGTTGAAGCGCGCGAGGCGCAGAACGCCGCAGAGCGCGAAGAAAGAGGCGGTCAGCGGTCCCCAGATGCCGCTCTCGACGCCGACGTAGGCGTTGTAGATGAGGAAAGCGGGGGCGACGCCGAAACTGATCGCGTCCGCGAGGCTGTCGAGCTCCTCGCCGAAAGCGCTGCTGCCGCCGAGGCTGCGCGCGACACGGCCGTCCATCACGTCGAAAAATACCGCGAAACAGATCAGAAGAGCAGCGGGGATAAAGCGTTCGTGGGCGGTAAGTATCAGCGACGACACTCCGCAGAAGACGCTGCCGCTCGTTATCATATTCGGAATTATCGTTTTTATGGGGATATTCTTCACTCTTCTGTCTACTCTTCTCATTTTTTTAACACTCCTATTATACTGTGCCCCGCGAACACCTTGTCGCCGATCTTGACATTAGGCATAATTTCCGGGGGAAGGTATATGTCGACCTTCGACCCCATCTTTATCATACCATATCTGCCGCCGATTGGCACTATATCGTCCATGCGGACCCGCCGAACTATCCTTCTCGCGAGTATACCCGCAATCTGCACGAGCAGAAAGCGGCCGTGATCCGATTCCGCCCCTACGTATAAACGCTCATTTATCTCCGAGGCCTTCGGGGCGAAGGCGAACCATTTCTTGCCGGGGACGTATTTTATGTACTTTACCGTGCCGTCGGTCGGAAAACGGTTGACATGAACGCTGAAAGCATTCATGAATATGCCGATCTTTACCGCGCGCCCGACATATTCGTGTTCGGATTCCTCGATCTCGACGACCTTGCCGTCCGCCGGGCTGAGAAAGTCTCCGTCCGCGAGGGCGCGCTCGGGGACGCGCTCGGGGTCGCGGAAGAACCAGACGACTATGCAGAGGGGAACGAAAAGGCAGGCGGATATCCAGGGAGAGATGAGCCCTCCCCCCGCCGTCATAAAGATGAGCGCCGCTATCGTCGGATAACCGTCGCGGGCAAGCTTCATCCGCTATTCCTCGTCGTCGTCTTTGCGGACGATGCTGATATCCGCCACAGTATCGCCCTCGTCGAGCGTTACGATCATGTATCCGGTGGCCGTGCGGGAGAGCGTCGATATCTCTTGCGCGCCGATGCGCACCATGCGCCCCTTGCTGCTGATCACGATGATCTCCTCGTCGTCCTGGACGCCCCAGGCGCCGACGAGGTCGCCGGTCTTTTCCGAAAGCTTCATCGCGCGCACGCCGTAACCGGCGCGATGATGCTGGGTGAATTCGTCATACGAGGTGCGTTTGCCTATCCCGCGCTCGCTGATAAAAAGCACATGGCGGCCGTCGCTTACGACGTCGCAGCCGACCACGCTGTCGCCGTCGTCAAGGCGGATGCCGCGCACGCCCTGCGCCTGACGGCCGAGCGGACGGAACTCCTCTTCGTTGACGCGCAGCGTCTGCCCCAGCGCCGTGGTGAGCAGCAGGTCGTCCGTGCCGCTCGTGAAGCGTACACGCGAAATGTCGTCGCCCTCGGAGATGCCAAGCACGCGGCGGCCGGCCCTGGTCAGGCCGTCAAGCTCCTCTACGGGCAGTCTCTTCGCCGTTCCCTGCTTCGTGACGAAGAAGATGAATTTCGTCCCGCCGAGCAGGCTGTCCTTTATCGCGACGACCTTCTCCTCTTTTTCAAGGGTGATTATCGTTCCCACAAGCTTTCCCTTGCCCGTCTTAGGCTCCGGCAGCGAGAAGCCGCGCACGCCGAAGACGCGCCCCTTGTTCGTGAAGAGGTAGAGCGTCCTGTGCGTCGTGGTGGTGGCGATTATCGCTATTTCGTCCTCGGCCTTCGTCGCGACTCCCTTGACGCCCTTGCCGCCGCGCTGCTGCACCCGGTAGTCCTGCAGCGGCATACGGCGGATGTATCCGTCGCGGGAGAGGGCGACGACGATATCCTCTTCGGGGATCAGGTCTTCGTCCGCGACCTCGCCGACCGCGTTTTCAATGTCGGTGCGGCGCTTGTCGCTGTAGTTCCTTCTTATCTCCATCAGTTCGTCTTTGACGACGGAGTCAAGGATCAGCTGGCTTGAGAGGATGCTGTCGTAACGCTCTATGTCCATCAGCAGCTGGGCCAGCTCCGTATCGAGCTTCTCGCGCTCCAGCCCGGTCAGGCGCTGGAGGCGCATGTCAAGTATCGCCTGCGCCTGGATCTCGGTGAAGCCAAGCTCCTCGATGAGGTTGTTCCTCGCCGTCGCCGCGGTGTCCGAACTTCTGATAATGTGGATGACCTGGTCGATGACGTCCAGGGCGCGGAGCAGGCCTTCGACGATGTGGCGGCGGTCCTCCGCCTTGCGGAGGCGGAACTCGGTGCGCCGGCGCACTACCTCGCGGCGGTGATCGAGGAATATCTGCACCAGCTCTTTGAGCGGCAGCTCCCTCGTCTCTCCGTTGACAATGGCGAGGTTTATCACCCCGAAGGTGCTCTGCAGCTGTGTGCGCGTGTAGAGCTGGCGCAGCACGAGGTTAGGATCGGCGTCGCGCTGGAGCTCCACGACGATGCGCATACCGTTGCGGTCAGACTCGTCCCTGAGGTCGGAGATGCCGTCGATAAGGCCGCTCTGCACACCCTTCGCGATAGTCTCTATGAAATTGGTCTTGTTGACCATGTATGGTATCTCGGTAATGATGATCGAACGTTTTCCTTTGCGGCCATCCTCAATGTCTACGCGCCCGCGGACGACGAGCTTTCCGCGTCCCGTGCGGTAGGCGTCGATTATCCCCTCGCGTCCGAGAATTATGCCGCCAGTCGGAAAATCCGGCCCTGGCATAAGCCCCATAAGCTCGCCAAGCTCGACCTCGGGATTGTCGAGGATCGCGCAGCAGACATCCACCGCCTCGCCGAGGTTGTGCGGCGGCATATTGGTCGCCATGCCGACGGCGATGCCGGTGCTGCCGTTTACCAGCAGATTTGGAACGCGCGAGGGCAGGACGAGAGGCTCTTCGAGCGATTCGTCAAAGTTCGGCCCCCAGTCGACCGTCTCCTCATTGATGTCGGTCAGCATCTCCTCGCCGAGGGCGTGGAGGCGCGCCTCCGTGTAACGCATCGCCGCGGGGGGATCGCCGTCTATCGAGCCAAAGTTTCCCTGACCTTCGACGAGCTGGTAACGCATGCTGAAATCCTGCGAGAGGCGGGCCATCGTATCGTATATCGCCGCGTCGCCGTGCGGGTGGTACTTACCCATCGTTTCGCCGACGATACGCGCCGATTTCTTGAAGGCCTGGTTATGACGCACGCCAAGCTCCATCATCGCGAAAAGTATCCTTCTCTGCACGGGTTTCAGTCCGTCGCGCGCGTCGGGAAGGGCGCGCCCCACGATGACGCTCATCGCGTAATTAAGATAACTTTGCTTTATCTCTTCTTCCAGCGGCAGAGGTATAACCTTATTGATTTCAAATAGGTTGCTCTGCTTTGAGTTGTGATCCATATATATACCTCCGAGGCGCTCTGTGTGAAAGCGTTGATTATGCCTGAATACAGTGAGCTTTACATCACTGATGATAAAAATTTATTCAACAATAAAGCGGCGATACTCGCCGCTTCTAATTCAGCTTATATATTTTACCATAAGACAGGGTTTAATGTAAGAAAAAATCAGAAACAGTCTAATCTTGCCCGGCAGCCGCAGCCCTAGACCGCGGGGGGCGGGGTCTGCTGTTTGATGGGATCGATGGGACGCGATACCACCGGGGACGAGAGGACGATCGCCGTCGTCGTCATGCCGCAGCTGCCCATCTGGCTGATGACCTCTTCCAGGTGTCCGACCGATGAAACGACGACTTTAAGGATAACTCCGTCGCTCCCCGTGAGGTGATGGCATTCAAGCACCTCCGGGATGGCCTTCGCCAACTCGTCGGCCTGGGCGAGGAACGATACCGGAATGGAGAGACGGATAAACGCCATTATCGGATAGCCCACACGCGACTGATCGACCACCGCGCGATAGCCGAGGATGATGCCGGCCTCCTCCATACGCCGCACACGTTCCGCGACCGCAGGTGAAGAGAGGCCTACCCTTCTGCCAAGTTCGTTAAAAGATATTCTGCCGTCTTCCTGAAGTATTCTCAGGATCTGTCTTCCAATATCATCAAGCAGCTTACTGCTCAACATCGGCAATTCCCCCTACCCTCTTATTAAAAATAGCTTTTTTAGCTATACCCATAAATATATTAAACTACTTTCTACAAAAAGGAAATAGGAAGAATGAATTTTTATCGTTATTTTAAGTATACTCTTCCGGCCTTTGCTTTTGATTTGCCGCCCCGGCCACAAGCCGGGGCACGGCGTGACGGTAGGGGATACGCAAGACGCCGGGTCAAGCCCGGCGTCGTTTGGTTCCGTTTTGTATTGTGAGTTGTTTCCGGCGTTCCCGCGCGCCTCAGCGGCTGTTCAGCCCCGCCGCCACGGCCCAGGCGGCGGCTATCGAGTGAAGACAGGGCGTTCCCGCGGAGCAGGCCTGCTTCCTTATCATCGCGCCGTCCGCCATGTGGCGCTCGTTGCCGCCGGGAATATTCAGCACGAGGTCCCACTCGCCGCCGCGTAGGCGGCGCACAAGCTCCGCGCGCTCGACGCGGTTCACCTCGATGCCCCACTTTTTCAGGTAGGCCGCGGTACCCTCCGTCGCGTCTATCTCCCAGCCGAGCATCTTGTACTGCGAGGCGACGGGCATAGCCTCCGCCTTCTCGCTGTCCGCGATGCTCATCAGTATGCGTCCAGTCGCCGGCGGCAGCCAGCCGGAGCCCTTAAGTCCGTCCATTATCGCGTCGGCAAGGTTGTCCGCGACGCCCAGGCTCTCGCCGGTGGACATCATCCTCGGCCCGAGTTTGGGGTCCAGCCCGGGGAGTTTATCATTGGAGAATACCGGCACCTTGACGCTCCACTGCCCCGTCTCGGGATAGAGCCCCGTGCCGTACGGCATATCGCGGAGCCTCTCGCCCAGAGCGATGCCCACCGCCATGTCGATGACGGGGAGTTTCGATATCTTGCTGACGATCGGCACGGTGCGGCTCGCGCGCGGATTGGCCTCTATGATCCAGAAGACGCCGCCGCGCAGCACGAACTGGATATTCAGAAGCCCGTGAACGTCGAGCTCCTTCGATATCACCTTGACAAAGTCCAGCACCTGCCCCTGCTGCTCCTTTGTAAGCGAATAGCTGGGGAAAACGGCGATCGAATCGCCCGAATGTATCCCCGAGGGATCTATGTGCTCGAATATCCCGGGGATGAGGACATCTTCGCCGTCGCAGACGGCGTCGCATTCAAATTCGCGCCCCGCGAGGAACTGATCCACCATCACCTTTTGTCCGGGGACCGCCTCGAAGGCCTCCCGCAGGACCTCGACCAGTGCCTGTTCGCCGTAGACGACCTTCATCGCGACGCCCCCGATGACGAAGCTCGGACGCACCATCAGCGGATAGCCGAGCCGGCGTCCGACCTCCTTCGCCTCCTCGACGGAGGCGACGTCGACTCCCTCCGGCTCCGGCACGCCAATCTTGGTGAGCAGCCGCGAGAATTTTCCGCGATCCTCGGCCGCGTCTATCACCTCGGCCCCGGGGCCGAAGAGTTTTATCCCCTCCTGCGCGAGATCGAGGCCGAGGCGCAGGGAGGTCTGCCCGCCGAAGCAGGCGAAGACGCCCGCCGCCTCCTCGCGTTTCAGCACCGGCAGCGCGTCGTCCACGGTCAGAGGTTCGAGGTAGAGGGCGTCCGATATGTCATGGTCGGTGCTCACCGTCTCGGGGTTCACGTTCATCATGATCGCGCGGATGCCGCGGCGGCGCAGCGCCTCGACCGCCTTGACGCAGCAGTAGTCAAATTCCACCCCCTGCGCGATCCGTATCGCGCCGGAGCCGATGACGGCGATGCCGCCGCTGTGGCGCTCGTAGGGATCGTCTTTCACGCCGGCCACGCCGTAGTAATAACCGGAGCCTGACGGGAACTCGCCGGCGCAGCCGTCGACCTCGCGGTAACCAGTGGAATAGTCTTCTTCCTCAAGCCTCCGCAGTACCTCTTCTCTGGATATGTCGGCGGCGAGCGCTATCTGGCCGGCGGAGAAGCCCTTTTTCGCGGCGCTGACGATATTGCCGTTCACCGCGCCGTCCTCTTCAAGATACTTTTCCGCCAGCTGTATCGCGTTAAGCTGCTCGATAAAATATCTGCGGATGTGCGTCCTGCGGGCCATCTCCTCCACCGTCGCCGAACTGCGGCGCAGCAGCTCCGTGATCGCCTCGAGACGCAGGTTCGTCGGCGTGTTGACCTGTTCCCAAAGGCGGCGCGTCTCCCACGCGCGCAGTTTGCGGTCCGGCAGGGTCCTCCCCCGCGCGAGCGAGCGGTAAGCTTTGACCAGCCCCTGCGCGAAATTCGCGGCGAGGGCGAGCACTTCGCCGGTGGCCTTCATGCGCGGCCCCAGCGACGGGTCCGCCTGCGGGAAGGTGTCGAAGGGCCAGGAGGGCACCTTGACCGCCACATAGTCGAGCGCCGGTTCCGAGAGGGCGCTGCCTGCGCCCGTCACGGGGTTGGCCATCTCCGTGAGGTTGAGGCCGAGGGCAATCTTTGCCGCCATGCGGGCGATCGGGTACCCCGTCGCTTTGCTCGCCAGCGCGCTGGAGCGGCTGGCGCGCGGGTTGACCTCGATGACATAATATTCGCCGCCGTCGGGGGCGAGGGCGAACTGCACGTTGCAGGCGCCGCGGATGTCAAGCACGTCGACTATTCTGAGCGCCGCCGTGCGGATCATCTGCCATTCTCTATCGGTGAGGGTGAGCACAGGCGAGACGACGATAGAGTCTCCCGTGTGGACGCCCATCGGGTCGATATTCTCCATGCTGCAGACCGCGAGGGAGTTCCCCGCGTTGTCGCGCACGACCTCGACCTCGATCTCGTGCCATCCCTCGAGATAACGCTCGATGAGGGCCCGTCCCACCGGCGAGGCTGTAAGCGCGTCCTCCGTCTGCACCACAAAACTTTCAATATCGCGCACCACCGAATTGCCGGAGCCGCCGAGCGTGAAATCGGGGCGCAGTATCAGCGGCAGCGGCGTGCGCAGCGCAAATTCCTGCGCCTCGGCGACCGAGGAGATGCCGCGGCTCGCGATGATCGGCTGATTGGCTTCGATCATCGCCCGGCGGAAGGGCTCGCGCGCCTCCGCGCGTTCGATCGCCTCCGGCTGCGTGCCAAGGACGCGGCATTTATAGCGCCGCCACATACCGAGCTTTTCGCATTCCATACAGAGGTTGAGGCCCGTCTGGCCGCCGAGCGTCGCGACGACGCCGTCGGGACGGTGCTCGCGGAGGATGTTTTCCACCACGTAGGGAAGGAGCGGCCGGATGTAGACAAAGTCGGCGACGGAATTATCCGTCTGTATCGTCGCGGGGTTGCTGTTGAGCAGTATTACGCTACAGCCCTCTTCCTTGAGGGCGCGGCAGGCCTGCGTGCCGGCATAGTCGAACTCCGCGGCCTGGCCGATCTTTATCGGCCCGGAACCCAGCACAAGAACCTTTTTTATCGTCGTATCTCTCATCAGCGTTCACCTATCTCCCTTTAGCGGCCCGCATACGGGTTATGAAGTTGTCGAAAATGTAGGAGGCGTCCTCCGGCCCGGGCGAGGCCTCGGGATGAAACTGCACGGAGAGCGCGTCGAAACGCCTGTGGCGCAGCCCCTCGACCGTGCCGTCCCCCAGGTGGCTGTAGGCCACCTCAAGGTCCGTCCCCGCAAGCGTATCGCCGTCCACGGCGTACTGATGGTTCTGGCTGGTGAGGATGCCACGCCCCGTGGAACATTCGAGCACGGGCTGGTTTGCCCCGCGATGGCCGAAGGGGAGTTTTTTTGTCTTCGCCCCGCAGGAGCGCGCGAGAAGCTGATTGCCGAGGCATACTCCAAGCAGCGGCCTGCCGCAGGGAAGCATCGCGGCGATCTCGCCCGCCTCGAAATCTAGCACGGAAGGGTCTCCCGGCCCGTTGCTCAGCAATATCCCGTCGGCGCCGGAGGACAGCACCTCGGAGGCGCGCGTGTTATGCGGGAAACGTATCACGCGGCAGCCGCGGCGCACCATGCCGCGGATAATATTTTCTTTGACTCCGTAGTCCATCAGCGCGACGGTCAGTTCCCCGCCGCCGTATGTCTCCATTTCGCGGCAGGAGACCTCGGAAACCAGCGTATCCGGCAGCTCTTCCAGCCCCGGAACGTGCGGTTCGAGGTCGATGCGTCCCATCATCGAACCGCATTCGCGTATCTTTAATATCAGTTGGCGTGTGTCTATATCGGAGATAAGCGGGCGTCCGTTTTCCGCCATCCAGGAGGTCAGGCTTTCAAAACGTCCCTCCTCCGTCTCGTCGAGGCCGGTCATGAGAGCCGCGCGCACCCACACGCGCCGCCCCTCAAGATTTTCTTTATCCACTCCGTAGATGCCGATGGGCGGAAATGCGAAGATGACGATCTGTCCGTTGTAAGAGGGGTCCGTCAAAGTCTGCGGATAGCCGCAGGAGGCCGTGGTAAAGACGACTTCTCCCTCCACGGGTGCCTCGATATGCCCCCTTCCGGGCCATACCGAGCCGTCGCTCAGCGTCAAGTAAACTCTGTTCTTCATAAGATCGCGCACTCCTTCACTTTTCTATAAACAAAAATGAACATGAATATATGTTTTGTTTATTTATTGATTTTACCAATCGTTCAAAGTTCCAGAGTATTATAGCCCTTAAACATAATTCGTCAAGCCCTCTTCGATATATTTTTACCGGTGACAATGGACATTCAATCGGTTGCACAAAAATTATGGCGAATAATAGGGCGGCGGCGGCGGTAAAAGGGGATAAAATATGATAGGCAAGAAGGGAGGGGTATCACAAAAAATGAAGTACAGCTTCGGTCCGGTTATAAACGACAGCTCGCGCACGCTGATACTGGGTTCGCTGCCGGGAGAAAAATCGCTGGCGATGAGCAGCTACTACGCGCATCCGCAAAACCATTTCTGGAAGATACTTTACCGTGTATTCGGAGAGACGATGCCGGACTCCTTCCAGGAACGCTACGATTTTATCCTGCGCCGCCGCCTCGCGTTATGGGATACGATAAAATGCGCGCGCCGCGCCGGCAGTCTCGACGGAAAAATCAGAGACGAGGAGCCGAACGACGTCCCCTCGCTGCTCGCGCTTCATCCCAACATTTCTTTGATCCTCTTCAACGGCGCCTGCGCGTTTGCAAAATACAAAAAATATTTCGGCGAACCGGCCCGCCCCTACCGCCGAATGCTCTCCACCAGCCCGGCCTGCGCCGGAAGGAACGACGAGCGCTACCGGATGTGGGAGGAGGCGCTGCGGCAGGGAACCGGCCGCTGACGCCGCGCGATGTTTTTCACGGACGGCCCTTATCCCGCCGCCGTCCGCCCCGCGTGAGCCGCCTAGCCGGATATGCCCCTCTACAAAGAAAACAGCGAGGCGCTTACGCCATAAAAAATGCCGGAGCGATGCTCCGGCATTTTTTTAGCTCTCTAAGATCAGGATTACTTCTTGAATACGGCCTGGGCGGCTTTGCGGGATATATCGATGCCGAGCTGCAGGTCTTCGAGGGGAACGTTGAGCGCCGGGCGGAAGCGGACGGTGTTGCTGCCGCAGCCAAGGATGAGCATGTTGTTTTTGTGGCACTCTTTGAGGAACTTGTCGCGGAGTTCCGGGCAGCAGATGTCGTAGGCGCACATAAGCCCCTTGCCGCGGACGTTGCGGATGTATCCGGGGAATTCGGACTCGAGTTCCTTGAGTCCGGCGTAGAGCGCGGGGCCGGCGACGTTGCTGACGTAGTCAAGGACTTTTTCGTCGCGGTAGATCTCAAGGTATTTCTGAGCGCGGACCATGTCAACGACGGTGCCGCCCCAGGTCGAGTTGATGCGGCTCGATACCTTGAAGCAGTTGTCTTTCACTTCGTCGACGCGCGGGCCGGCGATGAGTCCGCATATCTGCGCCTTTTTGCCGAAGGAGAAGAGGTCCGGCTTGACGGGCGCATGATGCTCCCAGGCCCACATTTTGCCGGTGATGCCCATGCCGCACTGTACTTCGTCGAAGATGAGCAGCATTTCGTTTTCGTCGCAGATCTGGCGCAGCTTCTGGAAGAACTCGGTGCGGAAGTGGTTGTCTCCGCCCTCGCCCTGTATCGTTTCGATGATGACCGCCGCGACTCCGTCGGGATCGTCCATCAGCACCTGTTTGATCTGCTTGATGGCCTGGGCCTCGAGCCACTCGACCTCTCCGATATGGTCTTCAAGCGGGAAGGAGATCTTCGGGTTGATGATGCGCGGCCAGTCGGTGAACTTGGCGAAGCGCTGGTGCTTGTTCGGGTCGTTGGTGTTCGTGACGGAAAGGGTATAGCCGCTGCGGCCGTGGAAGGCTTCGTTGAAGTGCATGATCTTCGTGCCCTTGCGTCCGTTGTAGGCTTCGCCGGGGGTGACTTTGCCCTTCTGCAGGAGCTTCTGGACTTTCCAGTCCATCGCTACCTTGAATGTATTTTCGACCGCGAGCGTGCCGTAGTCGATAAAGAACACGTGGTTGTAGCCTTCGGGGACGGCGACTTCACCGAAAGTTTTGATGAATTCAGCCATTTCCTGCGTATAGATGTCCGAGTTGGCAACCTTGTTGATGGCTGCGCGGAATATCTTCTCTTTGAATTCGGGATTGTCGAGTTTCGGGTGATTCATCCCGAAGGGGGACGACGCGAAGAATGTGTAGAAGTCCAGCCACTTGGCCCCTGACGCGGAGTCTACGATATGGCTTCCCTTTGACTGTTCCATATCGATGACGATATCGAACCCGTCACGAAGAAGGAGCTTTTCAATCGTTGAGAATACATCTTTCGGCGCTACTGAGCAATTTGACGGCATGTGAACAACCTCCTCGGTTTTTGTACTTCTTAGGAATATGAGTTCATTTTACATATTACCAACTTATATAAGTTTACAATCGCGGGGGAATAAAATCAAGTTTGAATTTCCAGAATACAAGGGACAATTAAGGTCTTTTTTCTCGCGCCTTAAAATATAATATCCAAAATTATCTAACAACGAGCCTTTATTTTTTGTATTAATATCTACAATATTTCCGCAGATGGCAAATTTAAGAATTTTTTGATTATTTCCGGAGAATAATATTTTCCGTTGTTCATGCCTGGGCATCTATTAGCGTAAAAATTCCAAACTTTTTTGTCTTTTAATATTGAGGGCCAGAAGGGGAATAAGCGGCATTGGAGCGGGCGTACTTTGTAAATCTTACAGCGCCGCGAGTTTCGTTCAAGAAAAATGCAGTCATAATTTTCCATCTCTTTTATACTGCATCTTCCCTCGCGGCGCGTCAGATATTCTTTTCGCAGGGCGATCTCGTCTATCCCAAGCTCGCCGGCGATCCGCGCGCGCTCGGCGGGCGTCACCCAAATGGAGCCGGGCTCTCCGCCGCAGCAGCGGCCGCAGGCGGTACACTCAAAGCGGACGCCGTCGCGCTCCCACCAGTAATGCATGGGGTTATCTGCCTTTGAAACCTTTCTTCGTCGCGAGGTAGACCGCGCCGGTCTCCTTGAGTTTGTCGAGCGACTCCAGGGCGATGCCGGTGCCCAGCGCGACACATTCGCCGGCCGATTCGGCGACCACGGCGTTTATCTCCGTCTCTTCCATGATCAGCTCGGCGAGGCCGCGCAGGTAAGCGCCTCCGCCCGTAAGGATTATCCCGCGGTCCATTACATCCGCGGAGAGCTCGGGAGGCGTCTTTTCAAGGACGCGCTTTATCCCGGCGATGATGCTGCTCACCGGTTCGTCGATCGCTTTGGCGACGTCGACGCTGTTGACCGTGACCTGGCGCGGCAGTCCCTGGACAAGGTCGCGTCCGCGAATGTCCATTATCTTGTCGGGAGACGCCTTCGTCGGATCGCAGGCGCCGATCTGTTTTTTCACGTCTTCCGCCGTCTGTTCGCCGATAGCCAGATTATACTGCTTGCGCATGTAGCGGACGATCGCCTCATCAAACTTGTCACCTCCGACCCGCAGCGATTCAAATACGACCAGACCGCCGAGGGAGACGATGGCGATATCCGTCGTGCCGCCGCCGATGTCGACGACCATGTTCCCGACCGCCTCGCCGACAGGCATATTGGCTCCGATCGCGGCGGCCATCGGCTCTTCTATCAGGTAAGCCTCTTTAGCACCCACCTCAAGCGCGGCCTCAAGCACGGCGCGGCGCTCCACGTCGGTGGCTCCCGCCGGCACGCCGATCATCAGGCGGTGGCGCACGATGCGCTCCATGCCGGAGGTGGTCTTTTTCAGGAATTCGCGGAGCATGACCTCCGTCATGGTGTAGTCCGCGATGACTCCGTCGCGCAGCGGGCGTATCGCCACCACGTTGCCCGGGGTCTTCCCGATCATTATTTTGGCGTCCTCGCCGACGGAAAGTATCTTTCCCGTGCTCTGGTCCATCGCTACGACCGACGGCTCGCGGAGGACGACCCCCTTGCCTTTAACGAATACCAGCACCGTGGCGGTGCCTAGATCTATACCTATATCTCTGTTCCACAAACCTGCCAGCCTCCCTATCTCTCTATACAGAGGTCTTCTTTTGCAACGTTCCTATATAACTCAAATAGTTATTTTACCATATAAGCGGCCATACAAAGAGGCTTTTATCACAGAGCGCGGAGCAAACGCATGAAAGCCGGCCTCTGACTCCCGCGGCGTCCGGCGGGGCAAAAGGGTGAAAACCATCCTGCCTGTCACCATAGTTTTTCGTCATACGATATCTGCCACAGGTAGAGGCCGCAGGCGGGAAAGGTGCGGCCGCCGTCGGATCTGGTGCTCCCGCGCGTATCGAGCAGCTCTTTTATCTGCCGTGGAGTTATCTGCCCGAGAGCCGCCATTTCCAGGTTTCCCAGTATTATCCGCACCATGTTGTGCAGGAAGCCGTTCCCTTTTATCCGCAGGATGACAAGCGGTCGTCTGTCGATCAGGCGTATTTGGGTGATCTCTCTGACGGTGCTGTGTTCGCCGCCCTCAAGGCGGCAAAAGTTTTTGAAATCGTGGCGGCCGAGCAGTTCCTTCGCCGCCTCGGCGGCGCGCGCCCAATCGTAGCGCTGCGGCTTGATCCAGCAGGCCTTTCCCTTTATATGGGGATATATTGCGCTCGCGTTCCAGATAAAGTAGCGGTATTCACGCTCTCTGGCGCTGAAACGGGCATGGAAATCACCGGGGACGGCGGCGGCCCGCATGAGGCTGACGCCCTCCGGCAGATGCGCGTTGACCGCAAGCAGCAGGCGGCGCGGCTCCCAGGGCCTTTCCATATCGAACGAACAGACCTGCGCCCTCGCGTGCACGCCGGCGTCAGTGCGTCCCGCGCCGGCGACGGGAGTGTGGCGGCCGTTGATTTTGGAGACCGCCTCTTCCAGTGACCGCTGTACCGTGGACAGCCCCGGCTGTATCTGCCAGCCAAAGAACTTTCCTCCGTCATAGCTGACTTCCGCCGCGTAGCGGTTCATAGCGGGAAGACCTTTTCTCCGCAGACGATAACGGCGGAGAGGAGGATAAACGCCGCCAGCGCGGCGCTGTCCGAGGGCCGCCAGCGCAGAGGCTTCATACGCGTGCGCCCGGCGCCGCCGCAGTAGCCGCGCGCTTCCATCGCCACGGCAAGGCTCTCGGCGCGTTTAAAGATTATCACAAATAGCGGTATGAGTACCGGGATGTAGGCCTTCGCGCGTTTCATCAGGCTGCCTTCGTCAAACTCCGCGCCGCGCGACTTTTGCGCCTTGATTATGCGCCCGGTCTCCTCGAAGAGCGTCGGTATGAAACGCAGCGCGATCGTTATCATCATCGCGATCTCATGGGCCGGCACGCCGACGCGTTTCAGCGGCGACAACAGCCCCTCCAGCCCGTCTGAGATCTGCGACGGCGAAGTCGTGAAGGTGAGCAGCGAAGCGTACATGACAAGGCAGGCGAGGCGCATCGACATCGTCAGCGCGAGGAAGACGCCCTCTTTCGTTATGGCCAGCCTGCCGAAGCGGGCGATCTCGTCGCCGGGAGTGAGGAAAAGGTGCAGCAGCGAGGTAAATATTATCAGTATAAGGACGGGTCTGGCCGACGCCGCCACTACGCGCGGCGGTATCCGTGAAAGGCGCGCTATCAGGAGGAGCAGGGCTCCCCACAGGATAAAGGCCGTCAGTGTATGCGTCATGAAGACCGCGGCCATCGCGGAGATCACCAGGATTATCTTCGCGCGCGGGTCCAGAGCGTGTATGGGAGACTTGGCCGGAATGTACTGGCCAAGCGCGATCTTATCAAAGGCTGCCATTCTTTTTTCGTTGCCCCTCCGTCATCAATGCCGGCGGGAACCTCTGATTCCCGCGGCCGAAACCAGCTCGTCAGCCAGCCTGTCCGGGGACCAGGTGAGCGCCTCTATTTTTCCGGCCTCTTTGAGCCGCTTTGCCAGCTCGAGTATCTCCGGCATCGCAAGCCCCTTTATCTTTTCCGCGCAGATCAGCGCCGCGGTTTCCGCGGGAGCGGCCCACGAAAGAGCCCGCCCATCTTCAAGGACCAGTATCTTCGCGCTGATATCCAGCGCCAGCTCTATATCATGGGTAATGTGGACGATCCCCATTCCCTTTTGGGCAAAATCTTTGAGAGTCTTTATCAATTCAAGCGAAGCTCTTCCATCCAGCCCCGCGGTCGGTTCGTCAAGGACCAGGTAGGCGGGGCGCGCCGCTATCACGGAGGCGATGGCCACCCGGCGCTTCTGTCCGCCCGATATGTTGTACGGCGAGGCGGCGAGTATCTTTTCGTCAAGGCCGACCGCCCTTATCGCCTCCGGTATGATCTCTTTTATCTCATCTTCGCCGGCCCCCCAGTTCCTGGGGGCAAAGGCGATCTCATCAGCCACGGTTTCGGCGAATATCTGTTCTTCCGGATACTGGAATACGAGGCCGACCTTCCTGCGTACTTCGCGGGGCGCTTCGGCGGTATTCACGCCGTCGACGGCCACCGTTCCCTTCTGGGGGATCATCAGGGCGTTCAGGTGCTGCGCGAGCGTCGATTTTCCGCTCCCGGTATGACCGAGGACGGAGACTATCTCACCGGCCTGCGCCTCAAAAGATACCCCACGCAGCGCCGGGTGTTCGGTGGGCAGTCCGATGTTGTATGTATAACTGAGTTCTTTTACGATCAGCGGCATAGCAGTTTCTCCTCGATGCCTTCGACGGAGGCCGCGGTCTCCGCGGGGATGAGCCCGTCAAGGACCAGCCGTTCGTGCAGGCGGTCGAGAGGCGGCTTGGTGAGGTTCATCGCGAGGAGCTCGGCTTCGCTTTTTTTGAAAAATTCCTTCGCGCTGACATCCGTAGAGATAACCCCATCCGCCAGGACGATCACTCTGTCGGCCCCCCTTATCTCATCAAGCCTGTGCGTGACTTCCACTATCGTCAGGCCTTTTTTGTGCTCCGCCGCGATTATCTCCGTAAAATCACGGCGGGACCGGGGGTCGAGCATCGACATCGCCTCGTCCAGCAATATCGCCTTCGGATGCATCGCAAGCGCGCCGGCCAGGGCGAGACGCTGTTTCTGCCCTCCGGAGAGCGACGCGACCAACTGTTCCCGCCGGTCGCCGAGTCCGGTCGCCGCAAGCGCCTCTTCCAGCCGCGCCAGTATCTCCTCCGGCGGACATCCAAGGTTTTCGGGTCCAAAGGCGACCTCTTCTTCCACGGTGGAGGCCACGATCTGGTCCTCCGGGTTCTGAAATACGATCGCCGAGATCCCGCGCAGTTCGTACCCCTTAGCCTCGGAGGTATCCGTGCCGCCCACAAAGCAAAGGCCCTGCGTTGGGATCAGCAGGGCGCTTAAAAGCTTTAAGAGCGTGGATTTTCCGGAACCGTTTGAACCAAGAAGCGCAACCCACTCGCCGGCGCGGATTTCCAAATCGATACCCTTGAGTATCTTTTCAGAGGCATTCGGATAGCAAAATTCCGCGCCTTTGAGGATGAATTGTCTTTCTTGAATCATATATTAGTCTACCAGCTGTATTACCGCCATCGGGGAGGCATCGCCTACGCGAGCGCCGATCTTCACGATCCTGGTATAGCCGCCGTTGCGGTCGGCGTACTTCGGTCCGAGTTCGTTAAACAGTTTGGTTACCGCCTCTTTGTGAGGGATGCGGGCGATCACGAGACGACGGTCATTGAGCGTGCCGGCCTTTGCCTTGGTGATGAGCTTCTCGGCAACGCGGCGGAGCTCTTTCGCTCTCGTCTCTGTCGTTATAATGCTGCCCTCGATGAAGAGACTGGCTGCCATGTTGCCTAACATGGCCCACCTATGGGAACTGCAGCGTCCCAACCGCCTTGTGTTCATGCGGTGTCTCATTGGTTATTCCTCCTTCAGATTCTGTTCGTTGTCATCCAAATCCTCGTCGTCATCGTCAATCGGCGTGCTTATGTCGCCGCTGAGGTGAAGGTCGAATTTGGCCAGTTTCTCCTCGATCTCCTTGAGGGAGATCTTACCGAGGTTGCGGATTTTCAGAAGGTCGTCCCTCGTCCTGGAGACAAGTTCGCCTACCATATGGACCCCGCCGCGGAGCAGACAGTTTTCGCTGCGCACCGACAGCTCGAGGTCTCTCACGGGACGCGAATAGATGGAATTCTCTCCCATCGGGAAACCCGATAGTCCGCTGTGCACGTCAAAGCCAGGTTTGCCGCCCATCGCCGTCGCGCGCGAGGCCTCGTCGTTCTTGATTATCTCATCAAGAGCGCTCGTTCCGGGGCCGGCAAGCGAATCCACGATCGAGGCGTAGTATCCTTTAAGGATACGGCTGGCCTGTATGACGGCGGACTCTGGAGTAACAACGCCGTTCGTCCATATTTCCAGCGTGAGGCTGTCATAATCGGTACGCTGCCCCATACGCTTGTCCTGGATGTCGTACTTCACACGCTGCACCGGCGAAAACAGGGCGTCTGTCTGAAGCGCGTCCACCGGCAGGTATGAGGCACGCGGACGATCTATCGGCGCGTAGCCGGTGCCGGTGGCGACGTAAATGTCCATCGACAGGGTGTGCCCCTCCTCGAGCGTGCAGATGTAAGCCTCGGGGTCGGGAAATTCGACCTCGCTGTCGGGGTCGATGTCAGACACCGTCACAACCTTCGGTCCTTTGGACTCAAGGTGAAGGGTGCGCACCGCCGTTGAATGACAGCGAACGGGAATATGCTTCAGATTTACCAGAAGTTCGATAACGTCTTCTTTGACTCCCGGAACAGTGCTGAATTCATGCAGGACTCCCTCGACGCGCACGGCGACTACCGCCGCTCCGCTGATCGAGGAGAGCAGAACACGGCGCAACGAATTGCCCAGTGTTACTCCGTAGCCTCTCTCAAGAGGCTCAACGGTAATTTTACCGTACGACGGGGTGGATTCCTGTACTATGATCTCATGACGATCATGCTCCATATTCTCCCCCACCTTTCGTTTCACTAACGTGCATAGAATTCAACAACAAGCTGTTCGTTTACTGGTACGTCTATCTGCTCACGGACCGGTACTGCTACTAACGAGCCTGACATTGCTTCCGGATTGAATTCAAGCCACGCGGGAATGCTGCGGCTTGCTGACGCTTCGGCATTCTCCTTGATCGTCGGGACGTCGCGGCTGCCTTCGGCTACGGCTACGACATCGCCGACCTTAAGGAGGGCGCTGGGAATGTCAAGCTTACGGCCGTTGACCGTGAAATGGCCGTGGCATATAAGCTGACGGGCCTGGCTGCGGCTGACGCCGAGGCCGAGGCGGTAAACTACGTTGTCAAGACGGCGCTCCAGAAGCTGGAGGAAGTTATGTCCAGTCTGTCCGGTCATGCCGGTCGCCCTCTTGTATATCGTGCTGAACTGGGTCTCGTTGATCCCGTAGAAGCGGCGAAGCTTTTGCTTCTCACGAAGACGAATCCCATATTCGCTCATCTTGCCGCGGCGCGTTCCATGCTGTCCGGGCTTCGAGTTACGCTTTGTGAGTCCGCACTTCTCTGTATAGCAGCGGTCTCCCTTCAAAAAGAGCTTGGCGCCCTCTGCGCGGCAGAGCCTGCAGACAGGTCCTGTGTATCTGCTCATTCTAATTAGTACCTCCTTTTAGGACTACACGCGGCGCCGTTTAGGCGGACGGCATCCGTTGTGCGGGATCGGCGTTGCGTCGCGGATTACGTTTACCTGCAGCCCCGCCGCCTGAAGCGAACGGATGGCAGACTCGCGTCCCGGTCCGGGGCCCTTGACTACGACGTCGATTTCCACTACTCCGTGGTCCTGGGCGACCTTAGCCGCCTGTGCCGCCGACATCTGGGCGGCGTACGGGGTCGACTTACGGGTCCCCTTGAAACCTACGTTTCCGCCTGAAGCCCATGAAAGGGCGTTGCCCTGCTTGTCTGTAAGTGTCACGATGGTGTTGTTGAATGTCGAGTAGATATGCGCGACACCATAGCTGACGTTCTTTTTCTCTTTGCGCTTACGGCTGCGCTGTACGCGTTTGGCCAACTGCTATTCCCTCCCTGGTTGCACCTTACTTGGTGGCTTTCTTCTTGCCCGCGACCGTCCTCTTCGGACCTTTGCGTGTACGGGCGTTCGTCTTTGTCCTCTGGCCTCTGACAGGGAGTCCCTGACGGTGCCTGAGTCCGCGGTAGCATCCTATGTCCATTAGGCGCTTGATGTTCATCGCTATGTCGCGGCGAAGGTCACCCTCTACCAGGCGGTTGTTTTCAATTTCAGCGCGAAGCTTCTGCTCTTCTTCCTCGGAAAGGTTCTTCACACGGGTATTGGGATCTATCCCCGTAACCTTTATAATATCGTTCGCAACTGCCGGCCCGATACCGAAAATATAGGTAAGGGCTATTTCGATCCTTTTCTCACGCGGCAGGTCAACACCGGCTAAACGAGCCATTCCCTGCTACCTCCTTGCTCCCTGACGCTGCTTATGGCGCGGGTTTCTGCTGCAGATCACGCGCACGACGCCGTGACGCTTGATTATTCTGCAATATTCACATATAGGTTTGACCGACGGTCTTACTTTCATTAAATGCAGACCTCCTTGACTGTACTTGTTCCATCCATGACGAAATTTCCGCCTACTTGTATCTGTATGTTATCCTACCGCGCGTCAGGTCGTAGGGCGAGAGCTGCAAAAGCACCCGGTCGCCCGGCAGTATCCTGATAAAATGCATGCGCATTTTGCCCGAGACATGAGCCAGTATCTTGTGGCCATTTTCCAGCTCAACGCGGAACATGGCGTTTGGCAGCGGCTCCACTACCTTGCCCTTTACCTCAATTACCTCTTCTTTGGCCATTCGGCAGCTTCATCCTCCTGTTTGCAAGATGTGCCGCTGTTTTCCAAAACCTTGGAAATTTTCTGCATCAACCAGCCGTTGTCCAGAGGTTTCCCGCCAGCGACACGCCCAGCCACATCTTCGAGATTATAGTGCGTTTGTTGCAGGTGAATAACATTTTTCTTCTTGGGCCTCGCCGCTGTGTATTCAGCCCCGTTCGCTATCAGTATCCTGTCGTCACTGGCCCCCATCACGGCAAAGGGCTTTCCCGCGTACTTACCGCGGCGCACAATGACGATGTCCCCGGTACGGAACCCCTCTTTATATGCGGAGGAGTTTATTCCCATGGCGTAAGTATCTCCACGCCGTCGTCTGTTACGAGGAGGCTGTACTCAAAATGAGCAGCGTCGCTTCCATCGTTCGTGACGACGGTCCACCCGTCAGAGAGGGTCTTCACCTCTTCGGCTCCGGTCATCACCATCGGCTCTACGCAGAAGGTCATCCGCGGTTTGACGGTTATGCCGCTTCCAGGCTTTCCAAAATTGGGAACCTGTGGCGCCTCATGCAGCCGGTGTCCGATGCCGTGTCCGGCATAATCTCTCACGAGACCGCAGCCGGCGGGGATCACAACGTTTTCTACCGCAAAACCGATGTCTCCGAGGGTCGCTCCCGGTTTCACCGCGGCGGCGCCTTTATGGAGGGATTCAAGCGTAAGATCGAGCAGCCGCTGTCGCTCTTCGCCTATTTTCCCCACCGCAAAGGTGCATGCCGCGTCACCGAAAAAGCCCTCGATCGAGGCGCCGGTGTCGATACTGATAATATCTCCCTCTTCAAGAACCCTGTCCGAGGAGGGAATTCCGTGCACGACTTCATTGTTTATCGACGCGCAGATCGTGCCTGGAAAGGGAACCGATACCCACGGTACTTTATATCCCTTGAAGGCCGGCTTCGCACCTGCTTTTTTTACCAGATCCTCCGCCGCCTCGTCAAGTGTCAGGGTGTCGATCCCCGGTTTGACCATTTCTCTCATTAATTTGAGAATGTCCGCAACGATCTGACCCGCCCTGCGCATCTTGGCTATGTCGCGATCGCTCTTAAAGGTGATCATTAAATACAGCCTCAGCCTTTCCGCTGCTCAAGGATCTTAAGGACCGCGTCTTTGCCGCCGGTGGCGTCAACTGTGACGAGAAGGCCCTTATCACCATAATAATCGATGAGCGGGGAGGTCTGCTCATGGAAGACGGAGAGACGGTTGCGTATGACGCTTTCCTTGTCGTCATCGCGCTGGATGACTTCTCCGCCGCATTTGTCGCAGACGCCCTCTTTTGCCGCCGGCTTCAGCACGGTGTTGTATATCTCACCGCACTGCCGGCAGACTCTTCTTGCCGTAAGCCTGCCGACGACGGTGTCGTCGTCTATCGCAAGGCTGACCACCGCGTCAAGTTTGATGCCGAGCTTGGCGAGCATCACGTCAAGGGCCTCGGCCTGACCTATCGTACGCGGGAAACCGTCAAGCAGGAAGCCATCTTTGCAGTCGGCCTCCTGAAGGCGTTTTTCCATCATGCCGATGATCACTTCGTCGGGAACAAGTTTGCCTGCGTCCATATACTCCTTCGCGCTCTTGCCAAGCTCGGTTCCGGCTTTGACATTGGCGCGCAGGATATCGCCTGTCGATATATGCGCTACGGGATACTTGCCTTTAATGCTGTCGGCCTGCGTCCCTTTACCTGCCCCCGGTGCTCCAAGAAGAATGATCCTCATTTTCTATTCGCCTCTTTAATGATTACAGTTTTAGCAAACCGCCGCTTTTGCCGCCGCGGCGCTTGAGGATGCCCTCATAATGACGCATGAGGAGCTGTCCCTCGATCTGGTGAACTGTATCAAGCGCGACGCCGACTACGATTATCACCGCGGTCCCGCCAAAATAGAAGGTATTGATATTCATGAGCCCCGTCATCACTGTCGGAATGATCGCGATCACCGCGAGGGCGATCGAACCTCCGAGCGTGATGCGTCCCATCACCTTTTCGATATAATCAGTGGTCGGCTTGCCGGGGCGGATGCCCAGGATGAACCCGCCGTTCTTCTTCATATTGTTCGATATATCCTCAGGCTTGAAAACGACCGCCGTGTAGAAATACGAGAAGAAGATTATCATCAGCACGTACAGGATCATGTATATCGGGCTGCTCGGGCTCATGGCCTGCTGTATCATCCTCGCTATGCTGTGCTGGAAAAGTCCCGCGATGGTGTACGGGAAAAGCAGCACTGACGACGCGAAGATTATCGGGATGACTCCCGCGGTGTTGACGCGGAGCGGTATAAAGCTCGACTGACCGCCGTACATCTTGTTTCCGACCATACGCTTCGCGTACTGGACGGGAAGGCGGCGCTGTCCCTCCTGGAGCATGACGCATCCCGCGATGACAGCCACCATTATAATTATGGCGAGCAGCATGACGAGCACGTTCATTTCACCAAGACGCACGAGCGACACCGTACGGATGATCGCTTCGGGGATCCTTACCACTATACCCGCGAAAATCAGCAGGGAGATGCCGTTGCCTATGCCGTGGTCGGACATTATCTCTCCCAGCCACATGACGGCTACGGCGCCGGTCGTGAGGGTGAGCGACACGAGAATGATGTCAAGCATGCCGCCCGAATATATTCCAAGCCCTCTCAGCCAGCCTGTCATACCGACTGCCTGTATGAACGCAAAGACGATCGTTCCGTAACGGGTCCACTGAACGATCTTTTTGCGTCCCTCTTCTCCCTCTTTCTGCATCTTCTCAATGCTCGGCACGACGACTGCAAGCAGCTGCATGACGATGCTGGAGTTGATGTAGGGGGTGACACCCAGCGCGAAGATGGAAAAACGGCTGAGTGCCCCTCCCGCAAAGAGGTCCAGGAAACCAAGCAGAGTCCCCTGATCAAAAAGTTTTCCAAGGGCTGCTGCATCCACTCCGGGAGTGGGTACGTGCGCACCCAGACGGTAGACGAAGAGCGCTGCAAGAGTAAAAAGGATGCGGCGCTTCAGATCGGGCAGCCGAAAGGTATCCCGGAAGGAATCCAGCATTTATATCACCTCTGCCTTGCCGCCGGCGGCCTCGATCTTCTTGGCAGCCGATGAACTGTAGGCATTCGCCTTTACGTTAAGGCTCTTGGAGAGCTCGCCCGCGCCGAGGACCTTGACTGGTTTTGCGGCGTCCGAGATCAGGCGGAGCTCGGTGAGCTCCTTCGCGGTCACTTCCGCTCCCGCCTCAAAACGCTCTTCAAGATCCGCGATGTTGACGATCTCATATTTCACTGCGAAACGGAAGTTGCTGAAGCCGCGCTTAGGTATACGGCGCGCGAGCGGCATCTGTCCGCCTTCGAAGTTGGCTCCGATATCAGGGCTCTTGCGGGCCTTCTGACCTTTGTGGCCCTTGCCTGCCGTTTTTCCCTGTCCGCTGCCCAAGCCCTGGCCGAGGCGCTTTTTCTTCTTGCGCGATCCCGGCACAGGTGAGAGTTCATGAAGTTTCATGGCAGTTCCTCCCCTTATTCCTCAACAGACCATTCCAGCAGGTGGCCGATCTTGTTGACCATGCCGCGAATCTGCGGGCTGTCGTTGTGATATACGGTCTCATTGAGCCTGTGAAGGCCAAGAGCCTTTATTATTCTCTCCTGACTCGGAGGACGGCCTATCGTGCTCTTCTTCCATGTGATACGAAGTTTAGCCATAGCTGTGATACCTCCTAGGCTTCCTTGCGCTCTTTGCCGCGGAGACGGTAGATCTCTTCCGGCGTGCGGAGCCTCTTGACCGCATCCATCGTCGCGTAAGCGATGTTGATGGGGTTGGAAGTTCTTCCGGTCACCTTGGCGATGACGTCTTTGATCCCGCCGAGCTCCATGATCGGGCGCACCGATGAACCGGCGAGAACTCCGGTTCCGGGGGCAGCCGGGCGCATGAGGACTTCCGCCGCGCCAAACTTGCCGATAATGGGATGCGGAAGAGTATGTCCCGTCTTCTTAAGGTCGATCATGTTCTTCTTCGCATGCTCGATCCCTTTTTTCATAGCCACGGATATTTCCTTGGCTTTGCCCATACCGAGGCCGACCTGACTCACGCCGTCGCCCACTACCACGAGTACGCTGAAGCGGAAACGTTTACCGCCTTTAACGACTTTGCTGACGCGGTTGATGGAGACTATGCGCTCTGAAAGTTCAAGGCCTCTGCTGCTATAGGATTTTGTATTCTGTGTCTCTCTCGCCACTTTATTGCGCCTCCTCCTAGAACTTCAGACCGGCTTCGCGGGCTGCTTCGGCAAGGGCCTTTACTCTGCCGTGATAAACATGGCCGCCTCTGTCAAAGACAACTTCGGTGATTCCGTGTGCAAGAGCGCGCTCGGCTATGAGTTTGCCTACAGCCTTTGCTGCTTCCTGGTTTCCAGTGCCCTTTACGTCGTCAAATTTGTCCTGTATGGTCGATGCCGATACAAGAGTGTTGCCCTTCTCATCATCGATAATCTGAGCACTCATGTGCTTCAGGCTGCCGAAGACTGCAAGACGGGGGCGCTCGCCGGTGCCGGAGAGATGTTTCCTGAGGCGACGATGGCGAAGCTCCCGCATTTCGTTACGACTGCGATTATTGATCAACGTCCTTCACCTCGCCTTACTTCTTGGCGCCGGCCTTACCGGCCTTGCGGATTACATATTCGCCGGCATATCTGATTCCCTTGCCCTTGTAGGGTTCGGGCGGGCGATATCCGCGAATGTTTGACGCGACCTGACCGACAAGCTGCTTGTCGATGCCGCGAACTATTATTTTGATGGGGCTCTCACAGGCGAACTCGATCCCCGCCGGGGGGACGACTTCTACCGGATGTGAGAAACCGAGGCTCAGCACAAGGTTCTTGCCCTGCATCTGGGCGCGGTATCCGACGCCGACGATCTCAAGCACCTTCTGGAAACCGTCGTTGACGCCGTTCACCATATTGCCGATAAGGGCTCTCGTCATGCCGTGGGCCGCGCGTACGGGCTTGTCGTCGTTCGCGCGCGTCACATGGACCAGTCCCTCTTCAATCGCCACGGCGATGTTCGGCATCACATCCATTTCAAGGGTGCCCTTGGCTCCCTTGACGGTGACATGCTGTCCATCGATCTTGACATCCACGCCTTTCGGAAGCGTTATCGCTTTGCGTCCTATTCTAGACATATTCGCGCGCCTCCGTTACCAGACGTAGCAGACTACTTCGCCGCCGAGTCCGCGCTTGCGGGCTGAGGCGTCGGTCATGAGTCCGGCTGACGTTGATATGAGTGCAATCCCTAAACCGCCCATTACCTTGGGAAGTTCGTCTTTGCCGACGTAGATACGGCGGCCGGGTTTGCTGATTCTGCGAAGTCCCTGGATTACTCTTTCCTTCTGGGGGCCATAGTTCATGGTCAGCCTAAGGATGGGCATCGGCTGCTTCGCGTCGGTGATCGTCTTATAGTTGCGGATATAACCTTCCTCTTTGAGGATGCGGGCCATTTCAAGACGCATCTTTGAAAGAGGCATATCTACCATTTCATGGTAAACCACATTCGCATTTCTGATGCGTGTGAGCATATCCGCGACAGGATCGGTAATATGCATTAAAGGATCCTCCCTTCTACGCCCACGTGCCTACCAGCTCGACTTGACAACGCCAGGGATTTTTCCCTCGCGTGCAAGCTTGCGGAAACAGCAGCGGCACATATCGAATTTGCGCATGTATCCGTGGGGGCGTCCACAGATCGGGCAACGATTGTATTTTCTCACTTTGAACTTCGGCTCTTGTTTGGCCTTGTTCACCATACTTTTACGGGCCATTAGCTTCTCCTTCCTAACGGGCGAAGGGCATGCCCAGCTCTTTTAAGAGCGCCTGGGCTTCCTCATCGGTCTTCGCGGTTGTGACGAACGTGATGTTCATGCCGCGCTGACGGATGACCTTATCGTAATCGATCTCAGGGAAGAGAAGCTGCTCTTTGAGGCCGAGGTTAAAATTGCCCCTGCCGTCGAAGCCCTTCTTTGAAATTCCCTGGAAGTCCTTGATGCGGGGAAGCGCGATGCTGAAAAGGCGGTCTACAAATTCCCACATTCTCTCGCTTCTCAGCGTTACCGCGCACGCTACCGGCATCCCCTCGCGGACCTTGAATCCGGCTATGGATTTCTTTGCGCGCTTCATCATCGGCTTCTGTCCGGAAATGATGGTCAGCTCGTTGAGCGAGGCGTCCATGTACTTCTGGTCCAGCTTTGCCTCGTTGACGCCGATGTTGATGACGACCTTGACGAGACGCGGGATTTCCATAACGTTCTTATACTGGAACTGCTCGTTCAGACGGGGAAGGACTTCATCAGTATATTTTGTTAAAAGACGCGGAGTCATTCTGTTGTCCCTCCTCATTATGCCTTATCGATGATTTCGCCGCACTGCTTGCAGATACGGACCTTTTTGCCATCATCAAGGAAGGCGCGGCCGACGCGGGTAGCTTTGCCGCACTTAGGGCAGACAAGCATTACCTTTGACGCGGAAAGAGCCGCCTCTTTCTTGACGAGTCCGCCGCGGGGATCCTTCTGTGTCGGACGGACGCTCTTGGTGACGAAATTGACGTTCTCCACCACGACCGTATCCTTGTCGATGTTTCTCTTCAGGATCTTTCCCTCTTTGCCGGCGTCTTTTCCGGAGATGACGCGGACGCGGTCTCCCTTTTTGATTCTCATTTTAGACATGGCAGGTTACCCCCTACACTACTTCGGGCGCCAGAGAGACTATACGCATGTATTTCTTTTCTCTCAGTTCCCTTGCTACAGGACCAAATATACGTGTTCCTTTGGGGTCGCCGTTGTTGTCGATGACGACGGCCGCGTTGTCGTCAAAGCGAACGTAGGAACCGTCCTTGCGGCGGATCTCTTTTTTCGTCCTGACGATGACGGCCTTAACGACGTCGCCCTTTTTGATATTGCCGTTGGGGGCCGCCTCACGGACGGCGCCTACGATAACATCCCCGACGGTTCCGACCTTGCGGAAGCTGCCGCCCTTGACCTGGACGCAGAGGATCTTCTTTGCGCCGGAATTGTCGGCTACGTTAAGTACTGTACGCAGCTGAATCATGCTATTCGGCCTCCTCTTCAGCGACGCCGAGGATAGGAGCTCTCTCTACTATCTCAAGAACTTCCCAGCGCTTCCTCGCGCTAAGGGGACGGGTCTCGCCTATCTTGACGGTGTCGCCTATGCGGCAGTCGTTGGTCTCGTCGTGAGCCATGAATTTCTTTGAACGGAGAACGGGCTTGCCGTAGAGAGAGTGCTTCGCCATACGGTCTACGCGCACGACGATGGTCTTTTCCATCTTGTCGCTAACCACTGTTCCGGTACGGACTTTACGATGTGCTTTACGCTCTTCCATCGTCGGTTACCTCCTTGCTCCTGAGTGATCTATGCCCATCTCTTTTTCCGTGATGACTGTAAGGATACGGGCAATGGTCTTCTTTACGTCTTTGATGCGTCCCGAGTTGCTCAACTGTCCGATCGCATTCTGAAAACGGAGGTTGAACAGCTCTTCCTTATACTGCTTATGCTTATCTTTTAGCTCAGATACGCTGAGATCTCGAAGTTCCTTGGGATCCATACTATTCACCTGCTCCCTCTCGGGTTAACATTTTTACCTTGATGGGCAGTTTGAACGATGCCGTGCGGAAGGCCAGTTCGGCGACATCACGCGGCACTCCTGCAATTTCAAACATAACGCGTCCGCGCTTGACCGCCGCGGTCCAGTATTCCACGTTTCCCTTACCTTTACCCATACGAGTTTCAAGAGGCTTCTCTGTGACGGGACGATCGGGGAATATCCTTATCCAGATCTTGCCGCCCTTTTTCATCTTACGGCTGATGGCGACACGGACCGCCTCTATCTGGCGCGCCGTGATCCAGCCGTTTTCGCAGGCCTGAAGTCCAAACTCGCCGAAGTCTACCTCCGTCGCGCCTTTGCTGTAGCCGCGAAGGGCTGTCAGGTGGGGCTTGCGGTATTTTACTCTTTTCGGAGAAAGCATTGGATCTTACCTCCTCTCCTTTGTTACGGGCTCGGCCTCGAATATGGGCTTGCGCTCCATAACCTCGCCTTTGTATATCCACACCTTGATGCCGATGACCCCGTATATGGTGTGCGCCTCCGCAAAACCATAATCGATGTCGGCCCTCAGCGTCGAAAGGGGAAGCTGACCTTCAAGATACCATTCCGTGCGCGCGATTTCAGCGCCGCCAAGGCGGCCGGCGCACTGGATCTTGATTCCCTGGGCTCCCGATTTCATCGCGCGGAAGATCGACTGCTTCATCGCGCGGCGGAAGCTGATTCTGCGCTCCAGTGACGAGGCGACGCCTTCGGCGACTACCTGTGCCTCTACGTCGGGATTCTTCATCTCCTGAATGTTTATCATGACCCGGTTGCCGGTCATAGCCTGAAGTTCCTCGCGAACCGCCTGTATTTCGGCTCCCTGCTTGCCAATTACGACACCAGGCCGGGCGGTCCAAACTGTGAAACGCATGACATCGCCTATACGCTCGATCTCCACACGGCTGACGCCGGCCTGAGCCCAGCGCTTCTTTATCCACGCCCTGAGTTCGAGATCTTTGTGAAGATACTTCGCGTATTTCTTTCCGTCAGCGTACCAGCGGGATTCCCAATCGTAGATAACGCCAAGTCTATAACCTACCGGGTGAACTTTCTGACCCACCGTTCAACCCCTCCTTATTTCTCACACACGACCATGGTGATATGGCACGTGTGATGTCTGAACGCATGAGCGCGGCCCATCGATACGGGGCGGAAGCGCTTCATGTATGCTCCCTGGTCTGCCGTGGCGGTCTTGACGATGAGTTTGTCCATGTCAAGGCCGTGGTTGTGCTCAGCGTTCGCGACGGCGCTCTTGAGCACCTTCTCCGCGTATCTGGCCGGCTTGTTGGGCGTGTATTTAAGAATCATGAGCGCTTCCGAAGCATTCTTGCCTCTGACAAGCGCCAGGACTCTGCGGACTTTGTTAGCAGAAATACGGATCTGCTTAGCCGATGCTGTTACTTCCATACCTCGCGCCTCCTACCTCTTTACCTTCGTAGAGCGTTCCTGGCCGGCGTGGCCACCGAACTTACGGGTAGGCGCAAACTCACCGAGCTTATGTCCTATCATATTGTCGCTGATGTAAACAGGGACATGAATGCGGCCGTTATGCACCGCGATCGTGTGTCCGACCATTTCAGGCGTGATCGAGCAGGCGCGCGCCCAGCTTTTGATGACCACTTTCTTGCCTGATTCGTTCATGTCCTCTACCCTCCGAAGAAGTTTAACGTCTACGTAGGGTCCCTTCTTTAGTGAACGAGCCATCTTAATTCCCTCCTACAAACTCGGGTTACTTCTTGCGGCGGCGGACGATGAACTTATCCGACGGCTTACGCTTGCGGGTGCGGTAACCCTTTGCCGGAGTACCCCACGGCGAGACAGGATGCTTGTGCGATTTGCTCTTGCCTTCGCCGCCGCCCATCGGATGGTCCACAGGGTTCTGGATCATACCGCGGATATGCGGGCGAATGCCGAGCCAGCGCGTTCTTCCTGCTTTACCGAAGACTACGTTCTCGTGCTCTTCATTGCCGACCTGGCCGACGGTCGCCATGCACTCAAGGAGTACGAGGCGAAGCTCGCCTGACGGCATACGCACAAAGGCGTACTTGCCCTCTTTGGCCATAAGCTGCGCCGACGTACCGGCGGAACGGACCATTACCGCGCCGCGGCCGGGCTCAAGCTCTACGTTGTGGATGACCGTACCGACCGGAATGTCCTTGAGCTTAAGGGCGTTTCCGGGGCGAATGTCGGAACCCTCGCCGGCAAAGACAGTATCGCCGACGCCGAGGCCGACAGGAGCCAAAATGTATCTCTTCTCACCGTCTTTGTAAGAGATGAGCGCGATACGCGCCGAACGGTTGGGATCGTACTCGATCGCCGTAACCTTGCCGGGGACTCCGAACTTGTCGCGCTTAAAATCTATGATACGGTACTTGATTCTGCCGCGTCCGCCGCGGTGACGCATTGTCACACGGCCATTATTGTTGCGTCCCGCTGACTGCGAGAGTGATACGACCAGACTCCGTTCCGGCTTCGCCTTCGTGATTTCCGAAAAATCGGGCGTCGCCATGTGACGGCGGCTGGGCGTAGTGGGACGATATTTCTTGATTCCCATTAGATGTTTCCCCTTTCTGCCTAGGCGCTTGCGCCCTCAAAGAAAGCGATCTTCTCTCCCTTGGCGAGAGTTACGACTGCCTTCTTCCAGGAACGTGAACGACCCAAAAAGGCACCCATCCGCTTTGGTTTGGAACGGACCTGGATCGTGTTTACCTTGACAACCTTGACCTTGAAGACCTCTTCGACGGCTTTGCGTATCTCTATCTTATTAGCCTTCGGCAGAACCTCAAAGGTATACTGTCCCAGTTCCATCTGACGGCTCGTCTTCTCCGTTATGATGGGCCGAACTATTATATCATATGCTATCGCGTTCATTAACCGAATACCTCCTCGAGCTTTTTAACCGCTTCAGGAGTTGCGATCAGCTGGTCATGGTTAAGAAGGTCATAGACATTCACGCTGTCCACGTGCTGTACGTAAGCGCCGGGGATGTTAGCCGCCGACTTTACGACCGCCATGTTCGTCTCGTGGAGCACGAGGAGGGGCTTCTTGCCGCTCTGTACCGCCGCGAAAAATTCGATCATGCTCTTCGTCTTCGGAGTTTCGAGCCCAAAGCTGTCGATCACAAGCATATTCTCAGCCTGGACCTTGAGCGTGAGCGCGCTGCGAATGGCGAGACGGCGAACCTTCTTATTTACCTTCTGGTGGTAGTCGCGCGGGTGCGGACCATGAGCAACTCCGCCGCCTACCCACAACGGTGAGCGTGAGCTGCCGGCGCGCGCGCGGCCAGTGTGCTTCTGTCTCCAGGGCTTCTTACCGCCGCCGCGTACATCTCCGCGGTCTTTGGTGTTGTGTGTACCAACACGGCAGTTCGCCAGATGCGCGACCACAACCTGATGCATGGCCGGCACATGGACCGGGGCTCCGAAGACGGCATCGGAAAGCGTTACTTCCCCGATAACCTCGCCTTTGAAATTAACTTCTTTTACTACAGGCATCGTCTTCTGCCTCCCTACTACGCTGTTTTGCGGATCATGACAAGACTGTCGCGCGCTCCGGGAACAGGACCCTCGATAAGGATGAGGTTGTTCTCTTCGTCAATTCCGAAAACCTTGAGGTTTTTCGTCGTGACGCGCTCGCTGCCCATATGACCCGCCATTCTCCGGCCCTTCATTACACGGCCGGGAAAGCTGCTGCATCCGATCGAACCGGGGTGACGGTGTGTTACCGAGTGACCATGGCTCGCCGGCGTTCCGCCGAAGCCGTGGCGCTTCATTACACCCGCGGTTCCCTTACCCTTGCTGACTCCTATTACGTCAACAACTTCGCCATTCTGGAACAGAGAAACGGTGATCTCCTGTCCCACCTGGTAGTCCGCCGTGCTGTCCACGCGGAACTCCCTCAGCCAGCGCCTGGGCGCAACATCCTGCTTCTCGAAGTAACCCTTCATCGGCTTTGTCAGCTTAACGGGCTTTACATCTCCGAGGCCGAGCTGCACTGCGCTGTAACTGTTTTTTTCAGGTGTCCGGATTTCAACGATCGTGCAGGGCCCTGCTTCAATAACTGTCACAGGTACCGCCTTGCCGTTTTCGTCGAAGACCTGGGTCATCCCTACCTTGCGGCCCAGAATCCCCATACTCATTAACGTTTCACTCCTTTTTCAGATTAGAACTGTTAAAGTTTAATCTGTATATCCACACCAGAGGGCAGATTCAGCTCCATAAGAGCCTCCATCGTCTTCTGCGTTGGGTCTATTATGTCGATCAGGCGCTTGTGCGTCCTGATCTCGTACTGGTCGCGCGCATCCTTGTCGACGTGCGGCGAGGTGAGCACGCAGTAGCGGTTTACCTCTGTCGGAAGGGGCACTGGACCCGATACTCTGGCGCCTGTGCGCTGCGCCGTGTCGGCTATCTGGGTAGCCGAGGCGTCGAGTACGCGATGGTCGAAGGCCTTAAGTTTTATACGAATTTTCTTTGCCAAAATATTTCCCCTCCTGGGGTTACGCTATGATCTCAGTGACGACGCCGGCGCCGACCGTGCGGCCGCCTTCGCGT
>OGYB01000260.1_pt1 | contig 41621 bp, 28 predicted proteins | sample 1576421 | NCBI WGS metagenome assembly OGYB01 (sample SAMEA3541577, study PRJEB24748) | human gut metagenome | biome: human gut; feature: human-associated habitat; material: faeces | place: China | collected 2012
CCCCCCGCCGCACCCCTCGCAGGTGCGCTAGTTGAAACGATCCCCCAAGGGCGGGAGCTGTGGGAGAGCCTGGCCGCACCCCTCGCAGGTGCGCTAGTTGAAACACGTCCCGGTGAAGTAGCGGAGGCTGTGTGGGCGCCGCACCCCTCGCAGGTGCGCTAGTTGAAACGCCGACGCGGGAATCAAACGCGACCCGGTAAAAGGCCGCACCCCTCGCAGGTGCGCTAGTTGAAACTTTTCCTGCGATGGTTCCGCGCTGGCAGTGCGTGCCGCACCCCTCGCAGGTGCGCTAGTTGAAACGAAACATACATCTAAAATAAACGGCACCGTCACGCCGCACCCCTCGCAGGTGCGCTAGTTGAAACGGAAGAGATAACGGGAGACGGCAATGTCGCCGACCGCCGCACCCCTCGCAGGTGCGCTAGTTGAAACGGCGGCTGCGCCGTACTGCTGCATTCGTTTATTGCCGCACCCCTCGCAGGTGCGCTAGTTGAAACTGGCCCTCTATGCTAGTACCATTTACCTGTGGCGCCGCACCCCTCGCAGGTGCGCTAGTTGAAACACCAAGGCGGGTTCTGCGACCACAGCCGACAAAGCCGCACCCCTCGCGGGTGCGCTAGTTGAAACAACTTCGACGACATATCCGTCTTATTCGCGCCCGCCGCACCCCTCGCGGGTGCGCTAGTTGAAACCATCCAGCGAGGCCGCCTACACACTCTAGCCCGGTCGCACCCCTCGCGGGTGCGCTAGTTGAAACTGTATATGCCTTTGCCCATGTTGAGGCCATGCACGTCGCACCCCTCGCGGGTGCGCTAGTTGAAACGCGTCCACGCAAACGTGCTCCGTGTGCGGGCACAGTCGCACCCCTCGCGGGTGCGCTCTATCGGCGGTATTCGCGGTATTATATTATAATTACCTTGAAGCTGGGGAGACTATTCTGATTTGAAGGGGGGCGGCTGCATGCTTGATCTTACCATCCTTACCGACAACAATACGATCATCGACCGGTATTATCTGGGGGAGCCGGGGCTCTCTTTTTGGCTTGAGTGCGGCTGTAAAAAATTTCTGTTTGACACGGGTTATTCCGATGTTTTTATCCGCAACGCGGCGCTGATGGGCATCGACCTGACGCGGATGGACGGGCTTATCTATTCTCACGGGCACAACGACCACACCTGGGGTACGCATTCGCTCGTCGCGCTCTTTGACCGTCTGGCGGTTGAGCGCCGGCCGCTGCTTGTCGCGCACCCGCTGGCGTTTGAGAACAAGGTGCACGGACGGCTTACCATTGGGGCGATGATGGGGGCGGAGGCGCTGGGCAATTATTTTGAGCTTGCGCTTTCCGCCGAGCCGCGCGAGCTTGCGCCCCGGCTTTGGTGGCTGGGGGAGATACCGGCGGCGGTGACGCCGCGCCGCGCGGTGGGCAAGATAAAGGATTCCCGCGGCGAACGCGGCGATTATTGCCTTGACGATTCCGCGCTTGTCTACGCGGGCGAGGATGGGCTTGTGATCATCACCGGCTGCTCGCACTCCGGCATTTGCAATATCATCGAACGGGCGCGTGATGTGACCGGGGAGCGCCGCGTCGCCGACGTCGTGGGAGGTTTTCACCTGCTCTCGTGTTCAGGCGGAGAGATGGCGGAGATATCAGCCTATATGAAGACGGCGGGTGTGACGCGGCTGCATCCCTGTCACTGTACGGACTTTGCCGCGAAGGCGGCGCTCGCGCGGGATTTTTCCGTCGCAGAAGGCGGAGTAGGGCTTCGGCTCAATTACAGATGACGCGCAGAGAATAAAAATGCGATACTGAGACTGGCGGCGGAGCCGGCCTCGGACGGATCAATAATGACATAAGTCCCAGCCTCCCGGCCGTCGTATGGAATTTTCGCCATGCATTTTTTAGAACAAAAGAGGAACATACGAATGTTGGGACATAGGTCATCGGCGGCGCTTGGCAAGGAAGAACAGCGCCGGCGAATGTTAAGCGAGCCGGTGGGCAGGCTCATTCTCTCCCTTGGCGGACCGACGACGGTTATTATGGCAGTCACCACCATTTACCTGATCTCGAATGTATTTTTCATCTCAAAGCTGGGGACCAGCGCCAACGCCGCCGCGAGCGTCGTCTTCGCCATCTTCGCCTTTTTCAACGCCGTCGGTTATACCTTTGGCCGCGGCGCGGAGAGCAAGATAGAGATAAGTCTCAGCGCCGGCGACGACACGGAGGCAAGCCGTTTTGCCTCCACATCTTTCTATTCCGTCATCCTGATCGGCACGCTGACCGCGCTCCTCGGCATAAAATATGTTGAGGGTCTCATGAGGCTCCTTGGCGCGACGGACAGCATCCTGCCATACGCCGTCGATTATTCGCGCCACGTACTGCTCAGCGCTCCCTTCGCCTGTTCGGCTTTCGTAATGAACAACATCCTGCGCGCCGAGGGTAAGGCTGTTTATTCTATGCGCGGGCTGCTGGGTGGCTCTTTGCTCAACATAGTGCTGACTCCGGTGCTGATATTTCCCCTGAAAATGGGCATTGCGGGGGCCGGGGCGGCGACGCTCGTGAGCCAGTGCGTCAGCTTCGTCATTCTTTATGAATATTTCCTGCGCGGCAAGAGCATCACCAGGCTCACGCTGGCCGGCGTGTCACGCGATCCGCGCGAATACTATGATATTTTCCGGATCGGCAGCCCCTCTATGACGCGGCAGGGCTTTTCCAGCCTCTCCACCGCGGCGCTCAACTATGCCGCCGGAGCCTACGGCGACGCCGCAATCGCGGCGATGTCGGTCGTTTCGCGCGTCGTCATGTTCCTCTTCGCCATCGTTACGGGCATTACGCAGGGTTTTCTGCCCGTTGCGGCCTATAACTACGGCGCGAAGCAGTACGCGCGCATCCGCCAAGGTTTTTGGTTCACCGTCAGGGCAGGCCTGCTCTGCATGTCCGTCATCTCTCTTCTCACCTACATCTTCGCGCGCGAGATCGTCACGGCCTTCAGCTATGGGGACTCGGCGATCATCGGCGTCGGGACCTTCGCGCTCCGCTGTCAGGCGGCGGTTTTCATCCTTCAGCCGCTCTTCATCGTCACCGAGATGATGATGCAGGAACTTGGCTTCGCCGCGCGCGCCTCGGTGCTGGCCTCGCTGCGTCAGGGGATATTCTTCCTGCCGATGCTGGCGGTGCTGCCGTCCTTTATGGGGCTGGACGGCGTCGCGGTCAGCCAAGCGGCTGCCAATGTTATGACCCTCTTCGCGACGCTGCCCTTTGTTTACAGCTTTATGAAGCTGCTCGACACTAAAGAAAAGGCGATGCCGGATTCCACGGAAACGACGGCGTCAGCCAAAAACTGATCCGGCGTTTTAAGCTTCGCTTTAGGTGCCTGTGCGTTTTCGCGTGAAAAACAGAGGGGCTGGGAGTGGCTCCTTTGCGTTCAAATGATTGCCGCATAGTTTACTTTTTATTCTTTCTGAGTTGGAGGCAGAACGCACCGAGACAGATGAGGAGGCTCCACGGGGCCGCGCCGCAGCCGCCTGAACCGCCGTAGTGTGTGTCTGTATCTATCACTGTTACCATGCATTCGGCGCTGAATTCGCCCGCCCTGGCCGTTATTACCGCCGTGCCGGGGGCGTGCGCCGTCACCTTGCCGTCAGCCACGCTCGCGGCCTCCGGGCTGCCGCTCGCCCAAATGACGGCGTCCGTCGAATCAGCGGGCGTGACCGCCGCTGCGAGTGTCAGCGTTTCGCCCTTTCTCAGCGACGCCGCGCTCTTGTCTAGCGTGATGCCGGCGGCGGGTATCCTTTCGACGACATTTATCCCCGCAGAGAGCACGATATCATGCGGTGTCTCCGAAGGGCCGAATTCAGGATCGGAGAGATCGCTGGGGCAGAATTTTACCCTGACGGACATTTCGGCGCTGCCGGGGGATTTCCCGCTCACGGCGACGACGGCGCCTTTGGTCGCGGCAGCCGCGATATTGTCAGGCGTGACGGCGGCGGAGAGTTCCCTGACGTGCGAACCGAATGGCGCGCCTGTGCCGGGGAACAGCTCCAGCGTGAAATCGGCAGCGCCGTTTTGCGCCACTGTCGCCGAGAAGGGAACGAGCAGGCAGGCGGTGACTATTTTTTGCTGCTGTTCGGAGGTGAAGGGACACGCTCCGGCTGTCGTCTCCGCGTCGCCCGCGGCGCGCGGCGCGGAAGAGTCCAGCCAGGCGCATTCCGTAATGATCCCCTCATCATCCTGTGGGTCGTGAGCCTTATTATATCCGGCTATACCGCCTCTGTACGTGCTGAATGATTCCACTCTCCCGGCCGATGCGCATCTCCTTATCATGCCGCCGCTTCCGCGGTTGGCGCCGGCGACGCCTCCCGCCGCCGTCCAGTTTTGACTGACGCCGGAGCCAGGCAGGCGGATATCTCCAAGGTTCACGCAGTCCTCTATCAACAGGAAGTTTATGGCCGCGATGCCGCCAGCGTAACTTTCGCCGTCAATGTACGATGAGGTTATCGTGCCGCTGTTGACGCAATTGGAGATAGACGTACCCGCTTCGCCGCCGAGCCGTCCCGCGATACCGCCGACAGGGGCGTTGGGGCCGCTCACATTTCCTGTATTGCGGCAGTTGAGTATCTTAGTGATGCCGCCGGTGCCGCCCACGATGCCGCCTACGCCTGAACCGGAGCCGTCGCCCTCCAAAGTGACGCTACCGCTGTTTACGCAGCCGTCAATGGATGAGGATTTAGCATCCGTTCTGCTGTTGGTCTCGGCGACGATGCCGCCGAGGGCGCTGTTGCCCCGGCCTTTTACGGGACCGCTGTTTTTGCAATTTTTTAATGTATAGCTATTGGCCGTTACGGCGACACCTCCCGCCGTCGCTCTGCCGCCTGCCTTCCCTATGATTTCGCCGCTGTTCACGCAGCCTTCGATGACAGCTCTTTCGGCCAGATAAAGGCCGCTTGGATAGTAGCCGCCATTTTCGCAGCCGATGCCGGCGGCCTCTCCTCCCTCTACGCGCGCGCTGTTGACGCAGTAAGATATGCGTCCGAAATTTCTGGCGGCGATGCCGGCGCAGCGGCTATCTTCGGCAGCGCCGGTCACGGCGGCGCGGTTCTCGCACCTTTCGATAACGCCGCGGTTGATATCGGCGACGCCGGCCAGATATTCGTAATCTCCCGCAATCGAGCCGGTGACTGTAATGTTCTTCACAACGCCCGACACGCCGATGTATCCGAAGAGGGCGGCGGAAATCCCTGTTCCCGAGATCGTCAGGTTCTTTATGGTATTTCCGCCTCCGTCAAGGATTCCTTCAAAGGCAAAGGTTTTTGCCGGCGTAGTGCCAAATTTTCCTATCGGCATCCATTGCCGGCCGTTGAGATCGATGTCGCCGGAGAGGGTTATGCTCTTGTCCGTGAAATCATCGGAAGCTGCGTTGACGAGCGCGGCCAGTCCGGCGAGTTCTTCGGGGGCGGAGATGACATAGCTTCGCGCGGAGCCGTCGCCGTACCATTCCGTGTCAACGCCGCCGCTCCAAGCGGCGGAACATGATAAACAGCAGAGGAGGAGCGCCGCCGTCAGGAGGAGGGACCTCATGCCGCTCCTAATTAAGGAGGCCATATTTCTCATCTTTTTATCACCCTTTCGTCATATAGAGAGGAAACGGGGCCGCCGAGGGCCCCTTGATATTTGCGCCGGGGTTACTTTTTGCGTGCTTTGAGGCAGAGCCAGGCCGCGCCGAGGGTGATGAAGACGCCCCACGGGGCCGCGCTGCAGCCGCCGCTTGAGCCGCCGGAGCCGGGGGGCTCTGGGACCGGCTGGCTTTTGAGCTTCACGTCCCCGATGATGGGGATGGCGAAGCTGAAATATTTCTTATAGCCGGCGACGGTGAAGGTGACAGTCGCCGTCTCCGCGTCATACCGCGCGGGGAAGGCCGTCAGGCGGTACGGCTTCGTCCCGGGGTCGACGATGAAGACGCAGGGACTGCCGGCGAAGGCCCCCTTAAAGCCGCCGATCCTGATATGGAAGGTGACGTCGCCGTCGGAGGCGGTCTCTTTATCGTAATCGATCGTGACGCCGACCGCGGTGAGGGCCGACAGCGAGATGAGGTCGTCCTTCTTAAACCCCTCCGGCCAGTCTATCGAATCAAGGGTATCGTCAGTGCCGATGTATTTATTGATCGTGCCGCGCCAGCCGTCAAGCCCTTTTTCACGGCGTTTGACATTTACGGGGGAAATGCCCGCGGGCAGCGGTTCGTCAACGCTGACGTCTATGGAGGCGACGGGATACTCTTCGTAGTCTTTGCTGATGATGAAGGGTTTCGCGGGCTCGGGCTCGTGGTCAGGGGCTGGGCCGGGACCGCCTTTGGCTATAAAGATCGCGTAAGGCTTATCTTTTTCAAAACTGAGCGTCTTCGCCGGCTTGATGGCGATGGTCTTATTTGCGCTGTCCACCGCGATGCCGTCCACAGCCTCCACTAAGACATATGTGGAAACCGGAGGTTTTGGGGACCAATCGATGTCGAGGCGTGTAATGAATGCCTTCGCGTCGTTTGCGACTGCGGGCGGCACGCCGTCGGTCGTTTCCAGCAAAATGACGCCGCCCGAGCCCGACGCCGAGCAATATGCCTGCCAGGCGGTTAGGATTTCACTGTTGCCGAGCAATTGGCAGAGCCCGTTGCCGGCATCTTCTTTTATCATATTCTGCAGTTCGGTATCTGGCGGTTCTGGAAAGGCCCAGACGCTGTCATCCACTAAGGTCCCGCCCACATTCAGGCCGTTCAGGGGGATCTTTTGATAATTGTCGCTGACAGCCGGCGACGCCAGAGCCGCTGCGGACGATACCGTCAGGACGACGACCAATGTGATGACGCGAAGAAGAATTTTTACCGCTCTCATCGATTCCACTCTCCTCTTTGTTTAGGATGGGCGGGGTCACGCCCTCTTTGTCCTATTATTAAAAAAAGAGAGTCTTTTGAACAGGCCGTCATGACGACAGAATGCGTCGCATGTACGCCAGGTTTTGTCGTAACGACGACATTGATATACAATTAGATTTTATTGATAAAATAAAGGATACTGATGATATGATTTCAAGCCGTCGTGTCCGATTCCCGCGCCGCCTCTTCTTCCGCGAGGCATTCGTAGTAGAGGCGGAGCAGCCCCAGGCGTGATTTTGTGCCGGTCTTCTCATATATGGCGGTGAGGCTGCGCTGAAAGGCTCTGCCGGAGATCGCCATTTGCTCCGCGAGTTCGTTTATGCTGTCGTCGCTCATAATGACCAGCTCGGCTATCTCGTTTTCGCGGCTGCTGAGGCCGTATCTCCCGGCGAAGGAGGCCGCCGTTCCGCCTGCCGGGCTCTTTTCGCCGCTGGAGTTATTCAGCTTGCCCGCTGCGTAAAATAGCAGCAATACCGCGAGCGAGAGGCAGATGCTGATGATGGTCAGCAGATGGTGGCCGGCATGCTGAAAGAGCTTCACTCCCGGCACCGCGATAAAGCCAATGGTAAGCGAGCGCACGACGCGCCCCATACCGGCCCACAGGGCGGGAGCTGCGGTCCTCGGAGCCATTTCCATGAAGGCGAGCGTAATGTACAGAATGACGAAGCCGCCCAGGAAGTAGAGTGTTGCAAGGCTGATGACGAAGCCGAAGGAACCTTCAAGAAATGATGTGACGATTACAGAGAAGAGGAGTACGCAGACGGTGGCTATCGGCAGACAGCGGCGGTCTTTTATATCGGCGATGAATCCGGCCATGACGAGCGATACGGCGTAGAAGAGCCGCGGGTAGGCGGAGAGCGTGACGTCGCCGCGCGCGCTGAAGTCTGTCACGATCGCGTCGCTTATGCCTATCGCCGCCGACATCAGGCAGGCGGCGATGACGCAGGTCAGCTTGTCGTTTGCGGTCTTCGGCGATTCTTCCGCGCCGGGGCGCAGGGGGCGGCGCTCGTCCTTTTGCCCTTTGAGCGGCATCCACAGAGAGAGGGCGAGCGCCGCCGCCGCGCTCGCCATAAGCGCCGGGGCTGTCTTGGTGTAGTTCTGGACGAGATATTGTATGAGGACGGCGGCGCAGACAGCACCGCCGACGGTGATGCCGAGATGGGGACTGCCATCCATGTCGACGGCCGCGGCGTAATGGACGAAGGCCCCGACATAGCCTATCGCGAGCATGGCGACGGCGGCGAGGAGCATGAAAAAGAAGGGCGATCCAACAAAGACGATCAGGCCGAACGAGAAGAGAAAAATCGCGCCGGCGCAGACGAGCATGGCGCGGCGGGCGGCTTCGCCGCGGACGAGCGCGCGGCTCAGCGGCAGCAGCAGGTACCCAGCGGCGGTGGCGATGAGCCCCACGCAATAGGCAGGGACGACCGCCTCCGCGCCGACGGCGGCGGCCGCCCTGTCCTGTATGACCAGCTCGGCAAGCAGAAATATGAACATATAGAGCGCGTAGTATGTCCCGTTGAAGACGGATACGTTTATCTCCGCCCGCGGCGGCGCTATGCTTTTATTCATTTCTTCATCACCAGCCCGGCTCGCTTGATTTATTTACGACGTACTCTGTCCATATTGCAACTATAACAATATACGTACTTAATTTCAACAATAAGAACGTCATAAATCATAAAAGGCCGCCATCTGCCCGTGGTTGGGGCGGATGGCGGCCCTTGTGCCGGCCGTCTATTCTTCCGGGTCGTAAAGGCAGTAGAGCGCCTGTGTGCCGCTGTTTTCGTAACCGCCCTCGGCGAGTTCCTCGTAGAGTTCTCTCGTAACTGTAAGCGCGGGCAGGTCCAGATCCATCTCGTCCGCCGCCTCTTCCGCGAGCTTCATGTCTTTTATGTAGTGTTTGATGAAGAAGCCGGGGGCGAAATCCCCCTTGAGTATGCGGGGTCCGTAATTTTTCAGGCTCCAGGTCGCCGCCGAGCCGCCGCCTACGGCCTCGATGAATTTGTCAAGGTCCAGTCCGCAGGATTTCGCGAAGGCAAGGGCCTCGCACATTCCGGTCATGGTTCCCGCGATCACGATCTGGTTGCCGAGCTTCGCGTTCTGTCCGTCTCCCGCGCCGCCCATATGTTTGACGGTGCGCCCCATCATCTTGAAATAGGGCAGCGCCTTTTCAAAGTCCTCGCTGTCGCCGCCCGCGAAGATGGTGAGCGTCGCCTCGCGCGCTCCTTTGTCGCCGCCGGTGACGGGGGCGTCAAGGACGCCGACGCCGCGTTTTTTGCCCGCGGCCTGTATCTTTCTCGCTAGTTTTGGGCTTGATGTGGTCATGTCGACGAGCACCGCGCCCTCTTTAGCGTTTTCCACAAGTCCTTTTTTGCCGAGGTAGACCTCTTCAACGTCCTTGGGGAAGCCTACGATGGTGAATATGATGTCGCACTTCGCGGCGATATCGGCGGGGGCGTCTTCCCATACCGCGCCCTTGTCGACGAGGGGCATCGCCCTCTCTTTAGTGCGGTTGTAGACATGCACCTCATTGCCGGCGGCGAGCAGGTGGCCGGCCATGCTGGCTCCCATTACGCCCGTGCCGATGAAACCGAGGATCTTTTTATCAGACATGGTATCACTCCCATAAAATTAATTATCTTGATCATTGACCATATGCACGTTGAGGTGCGGATAGCTCATTTCGACGCCGTGTTTGGCGTACGACTCCGGCACCGCCTCCATTATATCGTAATAGAGGTTCCAGTAGTCGTCGGTTTTGCACCAGAGGCGCACGGTGTATTCGATGACGGAGTCTTTGTAGGCGCCGACGCGCACGAAGGGAGCCGGTTCGGCGAAGACCTGCGGAAATTTTTCTATCGCCTCTCTTATCGCGAGCTTGACCGTTTCGACCGGGCAGTCGTAGCCCGCGGAGAACACGAAGTCGACGCGGCGCTTATCCTCGTTGGTGTAGTTCACGATCTTTGAGGAAGATACCTCGCTGTTGGGGATGTAGATTATTTTATTATCGACAGTCGAGACCTTGGTGTGGATAAATCCGATCTCCCGCACGGTGCCGCCGACGCCGCCCACTTCGACGTAGTCTCCGACCTTGAAGGGCTTGACGGAGAGGAGCATGACGCCGCTGGATAGGTTTGAGAGGACGCCCTGCAGCGAGAGGGAGATGGCCAATCCGGCGACGCTCAGGATGGCGACGAAAGACGTTATCTGTATCCCGAGCGCCCCCGCCACGGTCATAAAGACGATAAAGTAGAGGGTAAGCTTTATCAGCGTGAGGACGAATTTGTGGAGGGTCTTTTCTATGCCCGATCTTTCAAGCGCCTTTGTCAGCGCGCCCATAACTATCTTTACGATGAGAAGTCCGCCCATGAGATAGAGTAGGGCGGGCAGCAGCGAGGCGAACGTTACCTTTTCAAGCATCGCCGGTAGTCCTTCGAGATTGATGTTCATATTGAGGTCATTCCTTTCTTAGCCTTACTTTTATGTTGCCGGCCGCCTTATTTTATCTTCTGCATCTTCGGCTGGCAATGAACCCAGGGCGTCTTCGATACGCCATTTCACCGATATGTTTCGCGCGAAGAGCGCGATGGCAATAAAAAATGGCATTTCATGCATTGAGCATGAAATGCCATATTGTCGGCTGGCTCCTCGACGAGGACTCGAACCTCGAACCTAGTGGTTAACAGCCACCCGCGCTGCCGATTGCGCCATCGAGGAATATCAGGTCGAAAATCTCGACAGGGGCTATTATAGCACGCCTCTGATTTTTGGCAACCCCTAAAAACTCTGTTGGAGAGCAAATACGCGCGATTACGTGGAGAGCGCGGAGCTCACTCTATGCCGGAGCGGCGGCGGGAGTCATTTTGTCTCCCGGCCGCCGTCGCCGTTTTTGTTGTCGCGGTTATTTTATTTATTCTTCGTTTGCGCGGGGGCGTCAGGCTTTTTCTGCCAGCTGAAAGGCTCGAAAGAATCCGCTCCTTCGGCCGTCTTCCAGCTCTCCTTGCGGGAGTGGTAGATCAGGAGAGGCACGCCGACCGCGAGGAGGTTGCCGACGATGAGCAGTCCGACCCATTCCGTCGGGCTGCCGACCGGTATCTGTCCGGGCGGTATGAAACCGACGATGAATGCCGCGAAAGCGCCGATGAGTCCCACTCCGCCCACAAGCCACATTCCCAGCTCTCCGCCCGGCACCTTGAAGGGGCGCGGCGTGTTAGGCTCTTTGAGGCGCAGCTTGATAAACGCCCCGAACATCAGCATGTACATGATGAGATACATGGTGACTGTAAGGGCGGAGAGTATCTGGTAGGCCGCCTGCACCGAGGGCAGCAGCACGAAGATGACGGAAAGGACGGTGACGATCGCCGACTGGAAATAGAGGATGTTGACCTGCACTCCGTGCTTATTTGTCTTCTGGAGGATGAGCGGCAGATATCCGGCCTTACCTACGGCGAGAATACCTTTGCTCGGTCCCGCGATCCATGTGTTGACTCCCGCGAAGACTCCGAGGGCGAGGCAGATCGCGACGACCGGCGAAAGCCATTCGAGGCCGAAGGCCTGGAAGAGATTGCGGTAGGCGACAAGCAGGCTCTGTGTAAGGTTGATGTCCTTCTGCGGGATGACGAAACCGATCGCCAATGTGCCAAAGACGAAGATAGCCACTGTGATGCCCGCCGAGATGAGAATGGCGAGCGGGTAATTCTTCTCCGGGTCCTCTACCTCGTTGACGTGGACCGCCGAGACCTCCATTCCCGCGTAGAAGAGGAATATACTCACCGCGAGCGAGAGGTTGCTGAAGTTCCCCAGGTCGGGGATGAGGTCGCCGGCATGCAGCGACATGTAGATCGGATGCCCCGTAACGTAATAGAGGATGCCGAGGACGATGAGGATCGCCGCCGGGATGACGGTGCCGATGAGAGTGCCCCATTTGCTTATCGCGCCCGAGAGCGACATCCCTCTGAAGTTCATCAGCGTCGAGCCCCAGTAAAAGACGAGGACTATCGCCAGGGTGTACATCTTGTTCGCCGCGAGGGCGGAGTCCGCGCCGGGGTTCGTTCCTATATACGCCACGGAAACGGCGGCGAAGGTCAGGACTGTCGGGAACCATATCGTGTTCTGCATCCACTGGAGGAAAATAGCGACAAAGCCGAGCCTTCCGCCGAATGCCTCCCCGACCCACCTGAATACGCCGCCCTTCTGCGGCCATGCGGTCGCCATTTCCGCCGCGGCGAGCGCCACGGGGATCAGGAAGAATACGGCCGCGAATATATAGTAAAACACCGACGAAAGGCCATATTCCGCCTCCGCCGGCAGGCCGCGCAGGCTGACTATCGCGGCGACGTTCATCATAGCCAGTGTAAAGACGCCGATCGTTCCGCGTTTTGAACCGGATGCCGGTTTATTTTCAGCACTCATTTTGATCTTCTCCTTTCAAAAATTTTCCGAATGAATATTCCGAAAAAGCCGGACGCGCCGGCTTTTTCGGAATGTACGGCTATTTGCTGACGCTTTTTGTTTATGAATGTTTGAAGTTTCCCGTCTCCGCTTCCGTGAGGGGCTTCGCGACGGGATGCGTCTTGAAGTACGCGAGCGCTCTCTTCATATCTTCGATGAGGAGGGAAGCCATATCGATGTTGAACCCCTTCCTGACAAGTATGCGCTGGACGACGACATTCTGCGCGTCCGCGGGAAGCGAGTAGGCGGGAACCTGCCAGCCCCTTGAGCGCAGTTTGTCGGCGAGGTCATAGAGCGAGAAGCCGGGCTTCACGTCGTCGCGGAACTTCCATGTACAGCCGGGAACGCCGCCGTCTCCGTCGTATACCATCTCGAAGATGCCGAACTTCATGATCTCGCCCGCGAGGAACTGGCCGGTCTCGGCGCATTCCTGCTGGATCTTTGAATAGCCCTCTCTGCCCAGGCGGATGAAATTGTAGTATTGGCTGACGATCTGTCCCGCGGGGCGGGAGAAGTTCAGCGCGAAGGTCGGCATATTGCCGCCGAGGTAGTTGACATAGAATATGAGCTCTTCGGGAAGATCGGAGACCTCTCTCCACATTACCCAGCCCACACCGAGGGGGGACAGCCCGAACTTGTGACCGGAGGCGTTGATAGATTTTACACGCTCGATGCGGAAGTCCCATACAAGGTCACGGTGGATGAAGGGGGCGATGAATCCGCCGCTGGCGCCGTCGACGTGGATGGGGATGTCAAGCCCCGTCTCCTTCTGGAGTTTGTCGAGCGCCTCCGCCACCTGCTTGACCGGTTCGTACTGCAGCGTGAAGGTCAGTCCAAGCGTGGGGACGACGCAGATGGTGTTTTCGTCGACATACTTGCCGACCTCTTCCGGAGTCATGCAGTATTTGCCGGGCTTCATCGGGATCTGGCGGTGTTCGATATCCCAGTAGCGGGCGAACTTGTCCCAGCAGATCTGTACCGCGCCGGTGACGATGTTCGGCTTGTCTGTAGGTTTGCCCTGGGCCTTGCGCTTTTTGCGCCAGCGCCAGAGGGCCGCGAGGCCGCCGAGCATCGCCGCTTCCGACGAACCGGTGGTCGAGGTGCCGATGGTGTTGGCCTCCTCCGGCGAATTCCACAGGTTGCCGAGCATACGGACGCAGCGCGCCTCGAGCTCCGCCGTCTGCGGGTATTCGTCTTTATCGATCATATTCTTGTCGATACACTCGTCCATCAGCTTATGCGTCTCTTCATCGAGCCATGTCTGGCAGAATGTGGCAAGGTTCTGCGAGGCGTTGCCGTCGAGGACGAGCTCGTTGTGGACTGCCTGATACGCGTCCTGCGCCTTCATCTCCGCCTCGGGGAACGCGTTTTTCGGCAGCAGGCTGGCCATGGCCGCCGAGCCGAATGTCGGGTCGATCTCTCTGTGTTCGTATTCCTTCTGGTAAAGTGACATTTTAGAAATCCCTCCTGTTAAATACCGTCTTGTGTAATTTATACGGATGGTATGTGCCGAATTTTTTCCTTTTTTCGTCTCTTCGCACCGTATGATCCGAGTATAGAGCGCGGATCATTTTTGCGAAAAATAGTTTTTGCCGAATGTCCTCTAGGCAAAAAGCATGTGATGGTTATACGCAATTAAACATGTATAAATTACAAAAATAGAATAATATTAATGTTAGAGTTCCATTTTGCTTAAATTAATAAGGAAAAATACCTAACCTAAAGGAGTGTCTCCTGCATGGATATGCCGACAAAAAAACAGGAAAAAGCCTATGAAACGCTGAGCCCGTTCGAGGTGAAAAACGTCCTCATCGAAATGGCTTCAAAACACGCCCGCGCCGTCTCCTCCGTGATGCTCAACGCGGGACGCGGCAATCCGAACTGGATCGCGACGGAGCCTCGCGAGGCCTTTTTCACGCTTGGACGCTTCGCGATAACGGAGAGCCGCCGCGTCTGGGACGAAGGCATCCTCGCGGGATTGCCGGAAAAAGAGGGGATGGGCTCGCGCCTTGCCGGCTGGCTGGATGTCAATTCAATGATGCCGGGGGCCGACTGCCTCAAGCGGTCTTTTCAATACGGCGTCAATATCCTTGGCTTCGACGCCGACGAGTGGGCCTACGAACTTTGCGACGGCATCCTCGGCTGCCACTACCCGACGCCGGACCGGATAATGCCATGCTGCGAGAGCGCCGTGCGCGAATACATCATCAAAGAACTTGAGCAAGGGGGCGCGCAGGACCAGGATTTCGACCTCTTTGCGACGGAAGGGGCGACGGCGGCGATGGTCTACATATTCCGCTCGCTGCTCAACAACGGACTGCTGAAGCCCGGCGATACCATCGCCCTCGGCACGCCGATCTTCACGCCCTATATCGAGATACCGAACTTGCCGTGGTATTCATTCAAAACGGTGCAGGTCTATGCAGACGGTACGGAGCTCGTCGGCGGCGAACCCCGCCATTCGTGGCAGTATTCGGACAGAGAGCTTGAAAAACTCGCCGACCGGCAGGTCAAGGTCTTTTTCATCGTCAACCCGAGCAACCCGGGCTCGGTGGAGATATCTCCGGAAACGGCGCAGAAGATAAAAAATATCGTCACGGCGAAAAACCCGCAGCTGATGATAGTCACGGACGACGTCTATTCCAGCTTTGCCGACGACTACCGCTCGCTCTTCGACACGATCCCCTACAACACTATCTGCTCCTACTCCTTCTCAAAATACTTTGGCTGTACGGGCTGGCGGCTTGGAGTCATCGGCATCCACCGCAAAAACGTCTTCGACGATATGATCGCGGCGATGCCCGCGGCGCAGAGGATCAAGACGGCGAAGCTCTATGCGGAGCTCGCCGTCGATCCGGAGAAGATAAAATTTATCGACCGCATGGTCGCAGACAGCCGCGACATCGCGCTGAACCACACGGCGGGGCTGTCGGTGCCGCAGCAGGTGCAGATGGCGCTATTCGCCATACACTCACTGATCGACAAGACGAACGCCTACAACCGCCTGACGAAGGATATCATCCGCCGGCGCTGCAAGGATTTCTGGAACAACCTCAAGTGGCCGCTGCCCCTCTCCCCTCACAGCACGGCATACTACCAGCTGCTCGACATCTCGCTCTGGGCGAAGGAAAAATACGGCGAGGACTTCGCGGAGTGGCTCATGAAGAACTTTGAACCGATCGACATCCTCTTCCGTCTCGCTGAAAACCCCAACGTGGTGCTGCTCCCCGGCGAGGGTTTCGACGCCCCGGACTGGTCCGTGCGCGTCTCGCTGGCAAACCTTCCCGACCACGCCTATCGCGAGATCGGCCGCGACCTTGTGACGATCCTGGACGAATATTATTCGCAGTATAAGAAAGCGTAACCTTTTAACAAGGCGGCCGGGTCAGGACCGAAGCTGCCGGTGAACGATGACGGCAAACACCGCCGGGGCCTCCTTGCGGGAGGGCCCGGCGGCGTTGTCTTTTTCACGGACGCGCTTTCTGCGGAAACAAAAAACGGCCTCCGCTGGGAGGCCGGGAATTTCAAAAACGCCGTTTATTTACAGTGTTCCAGATAGGCCATTATCGTTTCCACCGCGCCGTCGACGCCGATATTGTCGGTGCTGATACAGAGGTCGTAGTCCTCCATCTTGCCCCATCTCCGGTCGGCGTAAAACTCATAATATTTTGCGCGCTTCTTGTCGACGTCGATAATGCGCTTCTTTATCTCCTCTCTCGTAAAATCGAGCCCCTCGGGGATCATCGACATCTTTCTGTTGATACGCTCGTCAAGGCTTCCGTAGATGAAGCAGTCGACGGGGTTCATGTTGCGGAGGATATAGTCGGCGCAGCGGCCCACCACCACGCAGGGACCGCGTTCGGCGAGGCTTCTTATCAGCTTTGACTGTCCCTTGTAGATGAGGTCGGAGGGCAGATCCTGGTAAAATACCGGCATCGCGAAGCCCGGCATTATCGGACACATCGGCGGGGAACACTTCTCTTCGTTCGCCTCGATAAAGTCCACGTCGTATTTGCCGTCCTTGGCAAGGAGATCCACGAGCTCCTTGTCGTAAAATTTGACGCCGAGCCTCTTGGCCAGCCTCATGCCGACCTCATGTCCGCCGCTGCCAAACTGCCTGCTGATCGTTATGATACGTTTCTCCATACCCTCACGCCCTTTCTTCTTTATTATTTATTATATTATACCTTTATTATGATAAAAGTATAAGTGTTTGCCGCAAAACCGGGGCAAATAGGCCGCGTCCCCGGCGGCGAGCGGGGCATATCCGCCGGAATATAAAAATCAAAAATTTTTTATGAAAATCAGGAAAAATACTAAAACTTTTTGAGATTATGGTGTATAATGTAGCTGTCGAAAATTGAGATCGTTCCACATGAAGAGATGGGGGACTGCCGCGTGTGATCGTTGAAGCGGGCGGTCTTGCTGTTGTCCTGTTTTTGTAAAAAGGCGTTCTGGTTCCAGTGAAATGTATTTGTCTGTTCCACAACATATAAACTGTGAGAAGGGATTTGAAAGACATGTCACAATCAACACGCAAGATTCTCTTTGAGCTCCGCGGCATTCCCAAATTCACCGAAGCCCTGCCGCTTGCCATGCAGCATGTCGTTGCGATGATCATCGGCTGCATAACGCCGGCCATCGTGATAAGCGTGGTGGCGAACGTTTCGCCGGAGGACACGATGCTGCTGATCCAGGCCTCGCTCGTTACGGCGGCGATCGCCACCTTTATCCAGCTCTATCCGGTCGCCGGGCGCGTCGGAGCCGGCATTCCCGTGGTGATGGGCGTCAGCTTCGCCTATGTGCCTGTCCTGATCGCCATCGGCGGTTCGATGGGGCTCCCCGCCATTCTCGGCGCGCAGATCGTCGGCGGTTTCGCGGCGATCATCGTCGGGATATTTATTCGCAGGCTGCGCCCGCTCTTTCCGCCGCTCGTCTCCGGAACGGTCGTCTTTACGATCGGGCTCTCGCTTTATCCGGTCGCCATCCGCTATATGGCGGGAGGCGCCGGTATGCCCGGTTTCGGCTCCGCGCTCAATTGGGGGGTGGCGCTCTTCACGCTCGCCGCCGTGAGCTTCTTCTCCTTCTTCACCAAAGGATTTACCAAACTTGCCTCGGTCCTGCTCGGCATGGCCGCGGGCTATATCCTGGCGGCCTCCCTCGGCATGGTCTCCTTTGAGCGGATCATTGAAAGCCAATGGTTCCAGCTTCCGCAGGTGAACCACTTTAAGATAGAATTCCACGTCACCGCCGTCGTCTCAATGGTCATCATGTATATCGTGAATTCCATTCAGGCGATCGGCGACATCTCCGCGACGACGGCGGGCGCGATGGACAGGGAACCGAGCGACAACGAGCTCGCGGGCGGCATCATGGGCAACGGCCTTTCAAGCATGCTCTCCGCCTTTATCGGAGGACTGCCGACCGCGACCTTCAGTCAGAACGTCGGCATCGTCACGATCACAAAGGTGATAAATAAGTTCGTCATCGCGCTCGCGGCGGCGATCATACTGTTGGCTGGGCTGATACCGAAATTTGCCGCGCTGCTTACGACGATCCCTCTGGCCGTGCTCGGCGGCGCGACCCTCACCGTCTTTGCGGCGATCACGATGACCGGTATGAAGCTCCTGCTATCGGCGAAGCTGACGCCTCGCAACAGCGCCGTCGTCGGCATCTCCGTAGCGCTCGGCGTCGGCATCTCGCAGGTGGCGAACGCGCTCGGCGGCCCTGGTATGCCCTCATGGGCGCAGGAGATATTCGGCTCCTCGTCGGTGATAATTTCCACGCTTGCCGCCGTCGCCCTTAATGTCATTATGCCGCGGGACAAGAAGGAGCTTTAGCGCGCCGCGGATACGGCCCTCCGCGCATCCGTCCCGTCAGCGGGCGAAGCGCGGGGCCGTGCCCGGCAAATCAAATTTTCTATTGACACCTGCTTTTGAAAGAGCTTTAATTGATTAGATTTTATATATTATTGATAATATGTGTCGTTTGAGCGGAATTAGCGGCGGCATCGTACCGCCGTTCCGGTTTCCGTGCGATGATGGGAAGACAGGCGCGAATATCTTGAAGCGGATATCTATCGCGTAAAGATGTCTTTTGCGCCGGCAGTTTTCAGAGAGAAGGGGCATTATATGAGAGAGCGCCGACAGACCGCCGGGCTGGTGGCGGGCGTCATTATCTGTTTTTTGCTGATCCTCTGCGCGTCTCCGTGCGCGGCCGCCGCGCACGGACAAGATCTGCGGACGGTCCGCGTGGGATTTTTCGCCTTCGACGGATACCACGTGACATCAGGGGACGGCGCCCGCTCGGGCTACGGCTATGATCTGCTCCAGCACATGGCTGGATATACCGATTGGCGGTACGAGTATGTCGGATACGGCAAGGGCTGGGGCGAAATGCAGCGTATGCTGGAAAAGGGAGAAATAGACCTGCTCACGAGCGCCCAGAATACCGCGGAACGCCGGAAGCGCTTTGATTTCTCGGACAGGCCCGTCGGCACCTCCGCCGCGATATTGACCGTGAAGGCCGGAGACAAAAAATTCGCGCTCAAGGATTATGCCAACTGGAACGGCATGCGCGTCGGCATGATCAGGCGCAACAGCCGCAATGACGACCTTGCCGGGTTCGCCGCTCAGAAAGGGTTCTCTTACTCCACAGTCTATTTTGACGATACCGCCTCCATGGTCAAATCCCTTAAAACGGGCGGAGAGATCGACGCCGCGCTTACAAGCAACCTTCGCTCGATCGACGACGAATGGGTGCTGGCGCAGTTCGCCTCCTCTCCGTTTTATATCATGACGCGCAAGGGAAACCGCCGGCTCATGGCGGAGGTAAACGAGGCGCTTGAACAGTTGAGCAACGACGAGCCGGAGCTGCTCACGATGCTTATGAACAAGTACTACACTCCCGACTGCGGAGAGGAAATAGCTTTCACGGTCGAAGAGCGCGCCTATATCGAAGCCATGCGCGGCGTGAAACTCACCGCGCTTATAAACCCGGACCGCGCGCCGTTCTCTTCCTTTGAAAACGGCCGCCCCGTCGGCATCATCAGCGATATCGCGCGGATGATCACCGAGCGCAGCGGACTGAACATCCAATTGATCGAGACCGGCAGCCGCGAGGAATACCGGCGGCTGGCGAAGTCGGGAAAAACAGATATCCGTTTCGACGCCAGGTACGATTACGCCGAGGCCGAGGCGATGGGCTGCCGCCTGACCGCGCCCTATCTGGACGCCTCCGTCACAAGGCTCTACAAACGGGGCGGCGACGGCTTTTCTTCGGCCGCGCTGCTGAAGGATTCGGATATCTCCGCCAAATACGGGGAATACCTTTCAGACAAGCGCCGCGACGCCGTCTACTATGATACCGTCGCCGGGGCCGTGGGGGCCGTGCTCTCGGGAAAGCAGAGCGTGACCTATTTATACCGCCGCAGCGCCGAGCTGGCCGCCCAGAACGACGAAACGAACCGGCTGATGATAGAAGACCTCTACGGCTACAACACCTCCTTCGCCGTTGCCGTCAGCGGCCGCCAGAGCCATCTGCTCTTTTCGATACTCAACAAGAGCGTCCTCAGTATCAAAAACGAGGAGATAAAGGCGATCGACCAAAGGCATGCCTCCTATACTGAAAAACCGTTCTCGTTTGTGGGCTTTATCTACGGCAGCCCGCTCGTAGTTTCCGGGATCGTCGCCGCCCTCTTTATCATGCTGGGCCTTGCCGCCTTTTCCGTCCTGCTCTCCCGTAAGAGGAGGCGCGAACATGCGCAGCTGGCCGAGGAAAAGCGCCGCAGCGGACTCCTCGCCGACGCGCTCGCGGCGGCTGAACGCGCGGACGCCGCCAAGAGCCAGTTCCTTTCGCGCGTCTCGCATGAGATGCGGACGCCGCTGAACGCGATCATCGGCTTCATAACCCTGGCCAGGGGGGCGGAGCCGCGGCAGCTCGAGGGCTATCTCACCAACACGGAGGTCGCCTCCAAACAACTGCTCTTGGTGATAAACGACGTGCTTGACATGTCGTCGATCGAATCCGGCAAGATGAAGATCGCCCACGCGCCCTTTGACTTCCGGCACATGATCCACAGCGTCACCAGCCTTTATCTCGCGCAGTGCCATCAGAAGGGGCTGCTATATGAGACGAAGCTGCTGACGCCGGTGGACGACTGGTTCATCGGCGATCAGCTGCGCGTGAACCAGATCTTGATGAACCTGCTCAGCAACGCCGTGAAATTCACGACGGAGGGGCATGTCTGGCTCAAGATCAGCCAGCGCGACGCTTCCGGGAACAAGGCCTTTATCCGTATCGAGGTATCCGACACCGGCTGCGGCATCACGAAAGAGATGCAGGCGCGGCTTTTCAAGCCCTTTGAGCAGGAGAGCGCCGCCGTCGCGCAGAAATACGGAGGCAGCGGGCTCGGCCTCTCGATCGTGAAGAGCCTCGTCAGCATGATGGACGGCGCGATTTGTGTGGAAAGCGTCAGCGGAAAGGGGACGGCCTTTGTCGTAGACCTTCCTTTCATTAAGGGAGAGGCCTTGCTGGACGCGCAGATGCCGGCGGGGATCGAAAAACTGCGCGTTCTGGCCGTGGACGACGAGCCCGCCGAGCGCGAGTACATATCGGTAGTGCTGGGGCGCATCGGCGTGCGCTACGCCTGCGTCGGGGACGGCAAAGCCGCCATCGCCGAGCTCGAACGCTGCGCGGGCGAGGACGCTCCCTATAACATCTGCCTGATAGACTGGAAAATACCCAACATGGACGGCATAGAGATCACAAAGCGCATCAGGGAAAAATTCAACAGGAACGTCATCATCATCGTCGTCTCGGCTTACGAGCATAATCAGGCCGGAGAAAGCGCCGTAGAGGCGGGGGCGAATATGTTCATCCCCAAGCCTCTTTTCCAGTCCTCGCTTTTCGACCTCTTTATGACGCTGACCGGCGGCGGCGTCGCGGGGAAAAAGGCGGCGCCCGCCGCGCCGCGCGACTTCAGCGGAAAGCGCGTCCTTCTCGCCGAGGACAACGCCATGAACCGCATGGTGGCGGAGGGGCTGCTCGGCAAGTTCGGCCTGGAGTGCGATTCGGTCATGGACGGGCGGATGGCGGTCGATAAATTCCTGGCCTCGGCCCCGGGCTATTACGACGCGATCCTTATGGATATCCAGATGCCGCATATGAACGGCTACGAGGCCGCGCGCGCGATACGCTGCTCCGCACACCCCGAAGCGAAGACGATACAGATCATCGCGCTGACCGCCGACGCTTTCAACGAGGATATTACGAAGACGCTTTCCAACGGCATGAACGGCCACGTAGCCAAGCCGATCGAGCCTGATGTGCTGGCGGAGGCGCTGGACACGGCTTTTAAAGCCGAACAGACGCGCCGGCAGGGATAAATCCATAAACTAAAGAGACCTTTTCGTAAGAGGCCCGCCGCCTGCGTCGGATCTTATCGGTTCCCGGGCGGCGGGTCTGGCGTTTGGCTTCGCCGGGTCCAGCCGGCGAAGGCCGGAGCGGCGGGAAAGCCGTTTTTCTGCCGCCGCGTATGGTCCTATGGCTCGCGGGGCGGAATGATTGGATTTTCACGGAAGCTCGCTTGGCAGTTCGTCTCGCTTCCGGTCTCTGAAAAGCGTATTTTACCCGATTCCCTTTTCATGTGATGGCCCTATTATTTTATCGTGCGCAGAATCTAAAAAAGTTATAAAAAAGAAAAGGGGGCGCCGATCATGAAGGGGCTTAGTATAATGTCTGGCCGCAGTTGTATCCTGTGGTGTTCTATGATCGCCTTATTCGTTTTTCCCGCCGTGCCTCTGGCCAGCGATACGAAACCGCGCCTTAGGGCGTCCTCTTTTCTATGCCACGATTTTTCCGACGCTCCGCAGTCGCGTTTTGTCGAAATGAGCGATAAAGCCTTCGGCAGAGAATGTGAAAAACTCAGGAAAGAACTTGAAGACAGCTACAACGCCTATTATATGATGCTTGACGACGGCGGGCGGCGCGAGCTCTTTGAGAGCGAGGTCTTCTGGGAGAAATACCTTCGCTGCTATCAGAAGAACCTCTGCGATACGCTTGACCGGCCGCTGCTGATATTCACCGGGGAGGCCAAGAGCCCGGTCATTACCAACGTATACCGGGAGATCGTCACAGATATCCTCAGATGGCGTATAAATGATCTGAAGAGGTGGGAGAAGGGGCGTTATCTCTCCAATGCCAATAACAGCACCGAGGATATCGAGCGGAAGCTCTCCGGGGAGCGGCGCCGGTATACCCAACTGAAGAGCGACGCCGTTCTGCTGAGATACGTCCTCTACCATTACGACAGGAGAAACATGGACAAGACCGCCAACCTCTTCGGAGAGAAGAAGCTGGATTTCCTTGAAAACAGGACCAGCGACAAGCGGACGCTGCTCTGCGAACAGCTTGAGATGAGAACGCGCGGAAACCGCGTGCTGGAGATGATTTCGGCCGGGCTGCGCGGGGTCGCCCCCGTAATACGGGAGGAAGGACCCAGTTAAGGGCTTACTGCGCGCGGGCGGCGGTCTCCCGCGGCACGTTGTCTCTCTTTATTCCTCCGCCTTTGCGACGACCGCCCTGAAAATGTCGGCCTGTACGCCGTCGTCTTCCGCAAGGCACTCCGGATGCCACTGTACCCCCACGGCGTATTTATAGGCCGGCGCCCAGATCGCCTCGATGATCCCGTCTTCGGTCCTCGCCGCGGCCTCCGCCTGTTTCGCAAGGCGTCCGACCGCTTGATGATGCATGGAGTTTACCTTCATCGTTTCGCCGCGGTTGTTGGGAAAGAGCGTCGGCACGGTGATTTTTACGTCGTGCACGTAGCCTCTTACGATGTCGGGACGGCGGTGGAGGCCCCAGTCGTCTTTAACGTCCGGCAGGTCTTGTATGAGCGAACCGCCGAGGGCCACGTTCAGGAGCTGGCAGCCGCGGCAGATCCCCAGCAGCGGCCTGTTTTTCTCAAGCGCTTCGCGGCAGAGGGCCAGCTCAAAGCTGTCGCGGTCGAGGTCGGGAGAGATAGTCCCCCTGTCCTCTTCTCCGTAAAAGGCGGGGGCGATATCGCTGCCTCCGGCGAAGACGAAGCCGTCCAGTTTTGAAGCGGCGGCCTTTATCTCTTGTGCGTCGCGCGTCGCCGTAAGCAGCAGCGGGACGCCGCCGGCGGCGCGCACGCAGGAGACGATCTTTTCCGTCAGCACCGAGAGGAGCCAGAAATAGTCGAACTCTTCCTTATCTATATTTACGGGTGTGATTTCCGAATAGCTGTGTTTGAATGGCGATGTCGGGATTCCGATCAGCGGTCTCATCTTTTCTCCGTCCTCTCCGGTCATGGGGGATCTATCCGCGCCGCGGACTAACGGCAGGGGCGCATGTTTCTGCCGATGCAGTAATATTCAAATCCGAGGGCTCTCATCTTATCGGGGTCGCAGATGTTGCGGCCGTCAAAGACGATCTTTCGCTTCATCAGCTTTCCGAGCTTTTCCCAGTCGGCCTCTCTGAACTGCCGCCACTCGGTGACGATCACGGCGCAGTCCGCACCGTCGACCAGAGATTCGATATCGCCGGCATATCCGACGTTCTCCGGCAGCAGTTTACGTGCCTCGTCCATCGCGATCGGGTCGTAGGCGCGCACGGCGGCGCCGCAGTTGAGCAGGCCGCGGATCAGCGCGATCGAAGGCGCTTCGCGCATGTCGTTCGTCTGCGGTTTGAATGCGAGTCCCATGATCGCCGCCTCGATATCCTCCATATCCTCGCCGAAGCGCTCGCGCATCATTATGTGGAGCTGCTCCTTCTGCTTGCGGTTCACCTTGCTGACGGCGGAGGCCATCGTCATATCCAGCCCCTGTCCCTCGCCGATGTAGCAGAGCGCCTTGACGTCCTTCGGGAAGCAGGAGCCTCCGTAACCGCAGCCCGCGTTGAGGAAATATTCGCCGATGCGGCGGTCCGAAGCCATTCCCTTCTTGACGGAGAGGACGTCGGCCCCCACCTTGTCGCATAGCTGCGCGATCTCGTTCATGAAGCTGATGCGCGCCGCCAGCATGGTGTTCGCGGCGTACTTCGTTATCTCGGCGGAGGCCGGGTCCATGAAGATGATCCTCTCTTCGCTGACGAAAGGCAGGTAGAGCTCGCGCATCACCGCGCGCGCCTCGTCGGAGGCGGCGCCGATCACGACGCGGTCCGGGTGCAGGCAGTCCTCTATCGCCATCCCCTCTTTGAGGAATTCCGGGTTTGAAAGTATCTCGAGGTTGATCTTTTCCATGCCGCGCCCGCGCAGATGGCTCTTGATGCGTTTGCAGAGCAGCGTGCCGGTGCCGACGGGGACCGTTGACTTGACGACGATATAGCAGGAGTGCGAAAGCTCCGAGCCGATGTCGTCGATGGCGGCGAGCACCTGCGCGAGGTCCGCCCTTCCGTCGTCCGCCGGCGGCGTGCCGACGGCGATGAAACAGAGCTGCGTCCCTTCGAGGCCGTCTTTTATTTTAGTGGAAAAGGAGAGGCGTCCCTCGCGCTGGTTCCTCTCGATCAGTTCGTCGAGCCCCGGTTCGTATATCGGGCTGATCCCGTTCCTGAGTTTGCCTATCCGCTCTTCGTCGATATCGACGCAGCAGACGGTATGTCCGTTCTCCGCGAAACAGGTGCCGGTGACGAGTCCGACATATCCCGTTCCAACAACACAAATTTTCATCTATTTATTTCTCCTTTTAACTCTTGATAGCGAGCATCGTTATACCCGCGAGGATGAAGGCCATGCCTCCGATCCGCATCAGGGTGATCTTTTCATGGAATATAAAAAAGCCGATCGCGAGCAGCAGCAGATAGACTATGCCCGACATCAGCGGATAGGCGAGGGTCAGCTCGGCGCGGGAGAGCGCCGCCGCCATGAAGAAGAAGGATATTCCGAAGAGGCCGAGCCCGATCACGATCCAGGGGTTTAGCGCGATCTTCAGAAAGGCGCCGACGACGCCGGAGGAGACCATGTCGCTGTCTCCGCCGTAGGCGTGCTTCATGACCGTGCTGCCGAGGGCGTTTGTTCCCGCCGAGGCGAGTATCAGAAAAAGCGTTATCTTATCAAGCATCTTATCTATTCCTTCGCAGCGCTCCGCGCTGACAATTTAGATTACCATATGAAGCAAGCGTGCGGATGCGCTTATAGCTGCACCGCGAGCGTGCCCGCGCGTCCCGTGAGGGTCCCGATCATTATCTCGCCGCGCGGCAGCGGCGCCTCCCGCGCGTATTCGCCGAGCGTGCGGAACTCGACGCCCAACGCCTTCGCCATGTTGAGGAAGTTTTCAAAGACGGTGAGCTTTGAGATCCCCTCCATCTCCGCGTGGACGGTGAGCACGTTCCAATCTTTATCCATCCCGTCAAGCCACGCTTTGGGGATGGTCACGTCGTTGATGCCGGGCAGGCCGTATATCTCGTCCATCGTCGGCAGCGTCGTCGGTATCTGCGGCACGCCGTATTCGACGCCCTCGAATACCGGCATGAAGGGGGCGTATCCGCGAACGTCGCTCGCATAGGCGAGGCCGAGCTCCTGCTCCGCCTCAAGGACGGCGTGCGAGACCTGCCAGCCGGGGGCGGCGATCTCCGCCGGGCCGCGTCCGCAGATCTCTCTATAGAGGGCCTCCGCCCTTTTGTAGAGCGCAAGATATTCCTCTTTCGATATTTTGCCGAGGCAGTCCTGCACGTAGACGTGATCCCAGGCGTGGACGCCGACCTCGTGTCCCTCTTCCGAGGCGCGGCGCACGATGCCGGGGTCGGCGGGGACTATCAGCGGCGCGGGCAGCAGCGTGCCGTACATGAGCGTCTTCAGTCCGTAGGTCGACGGAGCCTTGGTGCGCATCATCTTGGAGATGAAGCCGGGACGGAAGATGCGCCGTATCGCCTTGCCGGAGTTGTCCGGCCCGAAGGAAAAAAAGATACTGGCCCTTATCCCCGTTTTTTTGAACAGGGCGAGCATGCGCGGCACACCCTCCAGGTAGCCGCGCAGCGTGTCGACGTCGACCTTAACGGCGAGCCGCGTCATTATTATCTGGCCTCGTTTTCGGCATACCACTCTATCGTTTTATTAAGCATCTCGCGCATACCGGTCTTCGGCTTCCAGCCGAGCTTCATCTCCATCTTTTTGACGGAGGGCAGGCGGTTCTGCATGTCGTCGTAACTCTTGCCGTAGTAGGCCGAGGCGGGGATGATCTCCAGCTCCGTGGCCTCCGCGGCTTCGCGGAATTTCGGAAACTTTTTCGCCTCGTCGATGAGGAGTTCAGCGAGCTCTTTCACCGAATAGTTGTTGGCCGGGTTGCCGATGTTGAATATCTCGCTGTCGGCCTTATTGCCCTCATTTCTGATGATCGCCGTCAGCCCTTCGATGCCGTCGCCGATCCAGGTGAAGCTGCGGCGCTGTTCGCCGCCGTTTACCAGCGATATCTTGCGCCGGTAGATGATGTCGTAGAGCATCTGCGTGACGGAGCGCGCCTGACGTTCTTCGGCGTCCTTGAAGGTGTCGAGCCGCGGGCCGACCCAGTTGAAGGGGCGGAATAGCGTATACTGCAGGTCCTGTTCCTGCCCGTAAGCCATTATCATGCGGTCCATCATCTGTTTGGAGCAGCTGTATATCCAGCGCATCTTGACGATGGGGCCGGTGGTGAGCGGGCTTTCGTCCTCTTTGAGCTCCGCGTCGCCGCTCATTCCGTAGACCTCCGAAGTCGAAGGGAAGATTATCCGCTTGCCGTGCTTTGCGCAGAGGCGTACCATTTTGAGATTCTGCTCGAAGTCAAGCTCGAAGGTCCAGACCGGCTTCTTGATGTAATAGGCCGGTTTTGCGATCCCCGCCAGCGGAATGACGGCGTCGGCCTTTATCACTTCGGCCTCAAGCACCTCGTTGTCCTTGAAGATGTCGCCCTTGCGGAAGGCAAAGCGGTTCTCCCCCTCGTAAGGTTCGAGATTGGTGGAGGCGATATCGAAGCCGTCGACCTCCCAATCGGTTTTGGCGAGAATATTTTCCAGCAGATGTGTGCCGATGAAGCCGTTTACTCCGGTGATGAATAGTTTCATTGCAAAGTCTCCCCTTCCTCTCCGCCCTCGGGCTGGAGCCTCAATATCTCAAGAAGCCCGTCGCCGGTGCCGATGACGGGCGGGTTCTCGCTGACGATCGTATGAGGCTTCGCGCCGCCCTCGATCGGGCGCGCCTTCCATATATAATATTTCTTTCCCGCCAGCTCTGTAAAGGCCCCCGGGAAAGGATGCGTCACCGCACGTATAAGATTATAAATCTCCTCGGCGCTTTTGGACCAGTCTATCTTGCCGTCTTCCGGGCGGCGGCGTCCGAAGCAGGTCGCCGCCGATTCGTCCTGCGGGCGGCGCGGCGCGCTCCCGGCCTCAAGCTCCGGCAGCCGGCGCGCGACTATCTGCCGCGCGGCCTCCGCCACCTTCATGAAGACGTCGTAGGCCGTGTCGGTGAACTCTATCGGCACCGCCTGCCGGTCGACGATGTCGCCGCGGTCGGCCTTTTCCGTCATTACGTGGAGCGTCGCGCCCGTCTCCCTTTCGCCGTTGAGGACGGCCCAGTTGACGCAGGCGCGTCCGCGGTATTTCGGCAGCAGCGCCCCGTGGAGGTTGTAGGCCCCGAGGCGCGGCGCGTCGAGCACCGCCTTCGGTATCAGTGCGCGGTAGTAGAAAGATAAGACGAGCTCCGGCGCGAGGGAATTGAAATATTCGATCTCATCCGCCTCAAGCTTTTTCGGCGTGCGCACGGGGATGCCGTTTTTTTCGGCGATCTCTTTAACGGAGCGGAACCAGATATTCTCGTGAGGGTCGTCCTCGTGCGTGAAGACGGCGGCGACGTTCGCGCCGTCTTTTATCAGCTCTTCAAGGCAGAGGCAGCCGACCTCGCTGTAGGCGAAGATGACGGTCCTAGGCCTGGTCATCGTGCTCGAAGATCTTTCTCACCGAATAACGCGGGCGTTTGCTCACCTCGCGGTAGATGCGGCCGATATACTCGCCGATGATGCCGAGCGAGAAGAGCGTGATGCTGCCGATGACGAACTGGGAGGCCTCGAATGCCTGTTCGAGGAAGAGCTGCCAGGTGCCGACGCCGAGGAAGAGGCGGCGGGCGAACATATAAAAGAGCAGCAGAAAGGAGATCACCGAGAGCAGCATGCCGGCCATCGTCACGAGCTGCAGCGGCACGAGCGAAAAGCTCGTCATCAGGTCGAAATTGAGGCGTATCAGCTGGAAGAGTCCGTACTTGGATTCTCCAAGCTCGCGCTCGCGGTGCGCGACGGGTATCTCTATGGGGTTGACGGCGAACTTCTGCGCGAGCGCGGGGATGAAGGTCGTCGATTCCTGACTGTGGTTGATGATGTCGATGATGCGCCGGTCATAGCCGCGCAGCATGCAGCCGTAGTCGCGTATTTTAAGCTTCGCGATGCGGTTGGTGAGCTTGTTGATGAACTTCGAGGCGACCTTGCGGAAGATCGGGTCCCGGCGGCCGACGCGGTACGTGCCGACGACGTCGTGCCCCTCGTCCATCTGTTTGATGATGTTCGGTATCTCCGAGGGCGGGTTCTGCAGGTCGGCGTCGAGCGTGATGATCTTGCCGCCGCGCGCGTGGTCGAAGCCCGCCATGATCGCCATGTGCTGTCCGAAATTCGCGCCGAGGTCGATCACGCGCATCTCCGGGTGAAGCCGGTAAAAGTCGTAAAGTATCCCCATCGTCGCGTCGCGGCTGCCGTCGTTGATGAAAATCACCTCGAAGCTTCGCCCGAGGTTCTCCATCACGGGCCAAAGCTCCTCGAAGAGCTTGTGCAGCGATTCCTCCTCATTGTAGGCGGGGATGACGATCGAGACCTCAACCGCCTTCGCCGCCTCTAACATCCGCACACCTCTCTTATCGCCGCCGCCGCGTCGCGCGCGTCGCCGTCCGTCATCGCGGGGAAGAGCGGCAGCGAGACGATGCGGTCGGAGACATATTCCGCCTCCGGCAGATCGCCGCGGTCCATGCCCGTCACCTCGCGGTAGCAGGTAAAGAGGTGCAGCGCCTGATAGTGCAGCGCCGTGCCGATGTTGCGCTCCTTCATGCGCGCCATGAATTCGTCGCGGGAGAAGCCGAGACGGTCGATATCGACGAAGGGCGTGAAAATGTGCCACGAATGCTCATACTCCCACGGCGCGCGCCGGGGCAGGATCAGCCCCTTCACGCCGGCGAGCTCGCGCAGGTAGAAGGCGGCCAGCTCCGCGCGGCGGCGGTTGAACTCCGGCAGCTCCCTCATCTGTGAATTGCCGATCGCCGCCTGGATGTCCATCATCGTGTATTTAAGGCCGGGGAAGAAAATGTCATAATTGGCGCTGCCCTTCGCCGCGTAGCGGTTCCAGGCGCCCTTGGACATGCCGTTCTGGCGCAGCACCATGATCTTCTCCGCGAGCTCCTCGTCGCCGGTGCAGATCATGCCGCCCTCGCCCGTGGTGATGTTTTTAGTCGGGTGGAAGCTGAAGACCGACAGCCGCCGCGCGCCGCGGTCCGCGCCGATCCGGCGCCCCTTATATGACGCTCCGAGCGCGTGCGCCGCGTCCTCGACTATCGCGAGGCCGTGCGCCCCGGCGATCGCCTCGATCTTGTCCATATCGCAGGGCATCCCCGCGAAATGGACCGGGATCACCGCCTTCGTCGCCTTCGTCACCGCGCGTTCGATATTTTCCGGCACGATGTCGAGCGTCTCCCTGTCGATATCGGCGAAGACCGGCTTCGCGCCCGTGAAGAGGATCGCGTTCACCGTCGCCGCGAAGGTCATCGGCGTCGTGATCACCTCGTCGCCGGGGCCGAGGCCGAGCGCCATCAGCGCGCAGTGCAGCCCCGCGGTGGCGGAGTTTACCGAGAGCGCGTAGCTCGCGCCCGTATATTTTGCGAAAGTTTCCTCAAAGCGTATCGTCTTCGGTCCCATCGCAAGCCAGCCGCTGCGGATAGAATCCGCGACGTCGGATATCGCCTCTTCGCTGACGCTTGGTTTGGCGAAGGGCAAAAATTCTTTTCTCATTTTGTCGGCTCCTCCCTGTAGAAGAGAATCACATATTTTCCGCGTTCTATCTTTTCCGCCGTTCCCGTGTCGCCGCGGGGGAATAACTCCTCGAAACGGCCTCCATTTTTCACAACCAGTATAAAGCGTTTTTCCCTCGCGTGCCACTGCCGCATAAACTCTTCCTTTGAAAGAAACCAGCCTTCGCCCTCCGGGCGCTTTGAACCGTACTCAAGCGGCTGCTTCGATCCGTACTCAAGCTCGCCCGGGTTCCCGACGAGCATCACGCGCTGCCCCGTATAAAATGGTATGCCCTGCAGCACCTCGTCGTAGGCGACGATCACATCTCCGGGCTTTCTCTCTTTGATTATCACCTCGGAGACCTCTTTCATGGTACGCATGGGGGCCACGATATTATAAACATCCTGCAGCCCGGAGATGAAAAGCACCGAGCAGAGAATGAGCGCGCGAACAGCCTCCTTATATCTTTTGCCTCCGCGCGAGGTATAATACCAGACCACCGCCGGCATCCCAATGAGGCCGAAGCCGGCCTTGACGGCGATCGGCCAGGCCTGCGCGGGGCTTGCGTGCTCCCCGAAGGCGGGATAGATTATCAGCCCCGCGCCGAGCAGTCCGCTCGTCAGCGCCAGCGTGAGCGGTACATATCCGTGCCACTCCCTGTCCCTGGCCATCCTCACGATATCCGCCCCGATCAGGATCGCGAGCGGCGGCAGGCAGGGGACGATGTAGGGGATCAGCTTGGAATCAGAGAAAGAGAAAAATAGAAAAATCACGGCGAACCAGAGCGCCAGATAGATGCCGGCGCGTTTTTCCTCCGCTCCCTCCGGCGAGCGCGCGACGCTCTTCTTGCTGAAGAGGGCGAAAAAGAAAGCCGTCCAGGGAACGAGGCCGAGCGGGATCATCGGGAAGAAGAACCAGAAGGGTTCATAGCGGTGGTGCATCTTCGTCGCGTAACGCAGGAAATGCTCCTGAATGAAGAAAAAGCGGAAAAAATCGGGATTATCGCGGCAGACCAGATAGAACCACGGCACGCTCACCGCGAAAAAGAGGACTATCCCCGGCAGATAGAGCGGCTTATAAAAAAGCTTCCATTGCTTTGTGAAGATAATGTAAAAAAAGATCACCGCGCCCGGCAGCACCACGCCGATAAGCCCCTTCGTCAGCAGCGCCATCGCGCAGGCGAAATAGAAAAGCAGATAATACTTTTTTTCTTCCTTGACGTGCGCGGCGTAGAAAGAGGCGAAGGCGAGCGTGAGGAAAAAAGAGAGCGGCATATCCGTGATATTGATCGTGCCGATCGCGAAATAGAGCAGCGAAGTCGCCGTCACCACCCCCGCGATAAAGCCGGCGATCCGCCCGTAAATAAAGGCCCCGAGCATCCCCGTCGCCAGCGCCCCCGCGAGCGCGCAGAGCGCCGTGCCGATACGCGCGGCAAATTCGTTCTGCCCGAAGATATGGAAGCTGGCGGCGTTCATCCAATAGAGAAAGACGGGCTTTTCAAAATATTTTACGTAGTTCAGCATCGGCGTGATGTAATTGCCGGATTCGATCATCTCGCGCGGTATCTCCGCGTAGCGTCCCTCGTCGGGCTCCATCAGCGGGTAAGAGCCGAGCGGGACTATATACAGGAGGACCAGCGCCGCGGCGATGGCGATAAAGAAAATATTCCGTTTTGAGATGGATGAAAGCATATATGACCGTACCTTTCTCTGCCGTTACAAAATATCTGGCGTATTTTACATTCAAAATCGTCATTTCTATACAACTTTAAAACTATATCATATACGGCGCGGCAAATGTTTAAGAGAATATTAAACGGCGCGGCCAAATGTAACGGTAATGTAAAAATACCGCCTGGGGCTCACACGTTACCTTCGCCGAAGCGGCCGGCCGCAGAGGAAATTATAAACTCCCAGGTACAACAAAAGTACAACAAAAAGAGGAGGCGTCAGCCTCCCCTCAGTTGAGCGGTCATTGATAGCTTCTATAACTTTATTATGCCTTCGGTTTCTTTACATTCTCCTGCGCCTCTTCGATGCCGCTGAGGATGCCGCGCTCGCTCGGCGTGCCGGGGACGAGGTTGTCGCAGATCGCCGCGAGTATCCCCGCGACCGCCATCGGCGTCTTAAGGACGGCCCATATCATACCGCCGAAGGTCGTGCCGAAAAGTCCCGTGAAAAGCGCCTGATTCGGTTCCACCCATCCGGGGAGGCCGAGCGCCATCAGGAAGGCGAAGCCGACGATGAGCACGTTGCGCTGGCTGCCCATATCGGCGCGCATGAGGTTCTGGATGCCGAGAGCGCCGATCGTGCCGAAGAGCGTGATATAGGCGCCGCCGATGACCGGCGAGGGCATCGTGGCGATCAGCGCGCCGAGCTTGCCGATCAGCGAAAGCAGGATCAAGATCACCGCGCCCGCGCGCACGACATGGCGGCTCGCGACGCCCGTGAGGCCGATAAGGCCGATATTTTCCGTGTACGAAGTAGTGCCGACCGAGCCGAGTATCCCCGAAAGCGCGCAGCACATGCCCTCCGCGCCGATGCCGCGGTTTATCTGCTCCGGCGTCGGGTCGTCGATGCCCGCCGCGTAGGAGCAGTTATGATAGTCGCCGATCGATTCGATCATCACGCAGAAAAAGCCCGCGGCGATCGCGCCGACCGCGAGGCCCGAGAACTTAGGCACGCCCCAGGGCATGAACAGCCTGTAGCGGAGCCACGGCGCGTCATAGACGCTCTGGAGGTTGATATAGGCGGGATGGCCCGGCGCGAAGACGCCGCTCACGGAGAGCGCGAGACAGAGCAGATAGGCGATCACGATCGAGCCGAGCACGGCGAAAATATTGAAATACTTGTTCTTAGAGACGAGGCTGAAGAAAAAGACCATCACGACGACGAGCAGCGAGACGGGCCAGAAATTCGCCGCGTTGAACTGGATCGCCGTCGGCGCGAGCGAAAAACCGATCGCCATGATCGTCGGGCCGATGACGACGGGGGTGATGATCTTCCTGATGCGGCCGATAAGCTTGCTGTAACCGAGCAGCGAGAGCACGATGCCGCCTACGACGAGCGCGCCGCCGACATACTGCATGATCACGTCGGGGCCGAGGCTCTTATAGGCGCCGATGATCGTCATGATGGGGGGAATAAAGCTGAAGCTGGAGCCCTGCACGATCGGCAGCCCCGAGCCGAGCTTCGGGTGTGTCTGGATGAGCGTGGCTATACCCATGCTGAAATAGACGCAGCCGATGAAAGCGCCGATCTGCTGTGTAGTCATGCCCATCGCGGGGCCGAAGATGAGAGGGACGAGGGTGGTCGCTCCGAAAAGCGTGAGAACATGCTGCGCGCCGGCAAGAATAAGTATCGGCGTCGGCGGACGGTCGTCGATCCCGTAAATCAGTTTTTTCTTAGCCATGTTGCACCTCCGTAAAAATTTTTTTTGCAATCGGTTGCAAAATTATGCCGCAAAATATTATAGGGGATTTTGCGTAAAATGGCTAGTGCCGGGTAATTTTGGAGGAAGGGTAAATCGCTGTTTATCTTTAACTTCCAATCGTGTAAATCGGCGTTTAGACGTGCCGGATGCTAAATAACTTGCCCTCTGAGTACCGGAGCCGTATTGGTCATACGGCGAGGACACTCAGAGGGCAAGTTATGACGCAGACGGCGCGTATAAACGCCGATTTACAGGTTTAAGGAAGAGGCCCGTCCCAGAACCGCGGCACTCCGATGGTATAGCCTATCGTGAAACCGCCGTCGTCGTCATAGACGAATACCAGTTTGCTGCTGAAGTTGTTCGTCGGGATGGACAGCGCCGCGCCAACCTCCCAGCGGCTGTCGGCGTTTTTCCAGTCGTACATGGTCTGTCCGTAGTTGCCGAATATCTCCACGTTCACTCCGCCCCACCACGAGCGGGTGAATACTCGTTCTATTCCAAGGTGGAGCCAGTAAGCCTGGTCCCCTACCAACGGGTGCTGCCCGAGGCTGTAGAGCTCTTCGCGCGTACCGAGCATCGCCGCGTAGGCGAGGCTGTCGGCATCTCCCGTTTTGAGGCCGCCGGCAAAGATCACCTTACCCATCTTCAGGAATGGGACGTAGGTACGGAATTGGGTGTTCGAGACCACGTTATGATCTATCGGGAACCAGAGGTCGCTCATAACGACCATCCCCTTCGTCGGCAGTATAGGGTCGTCAAGCGTGTTGAAGCTGAACGTAAAGTATGGGCCGTGATCGTTGATCGTATCATTGCCGAGCGAGGTGACGCGCTGCGCTCCGTAGCCGAGGCCTACGCGCAAACGTCCGTTTAGCTTTTTGTACCAGGCGGCTTTTGCCGTATACCGCTCAAATTCGGCGTTCCCGTAATTATAGGGCTCGTACTCTTCCCGGCGTCCCGCGAGCACGAGTCCCCACTGGGAATCTTTCTCGTCCTCCACCGTGAAGTAGCGCATCATCGCGCCCCAGGTGGTGCCAAAGCGGAACTCGAGCGAGGCGGAATCTCCCGCCATGAGGGTGTCGTGCACCACCGCGGAGAGCGAGATCCAGCGATTCCAGTAAAGGTTGCTCGCATATCCGTCTACGCCAAATTCATATTTCGCGGGCCGTTCTATCTGGAAGATGACGGCGACCGAGCCGCGCGAGATGTTCTCCGTGCGTCCGTCGACGGATTTTATGTCGTCGCGCGTTGATATCTGGGTCACTGTGTCCGCCACGAGCCTCATATCTAGCGGCTTGCCGATCCAGTCTTCGTACTTTTCATGCAGCTCCTCGGCAACTCCCTCAGGGACCCCCTCGAAGCGCACCTCGGCGACGACGGGGGGGCCGTACCTCCTGGTTCGCTCCACTCTGCTGTGATCCCAGGTATGGCATTTTTCTTCGACAAGTTTCTTCAGCTCGGGGACCTTTTCCTCGGCGGCTTCCACTCCTTTGTCGATTATCTTGTCATAGCCTCCTGAGGCGAAGGTGCTGAACCCGCTCACCTCGGGGGTGATGACAAGGTCGGCGGCTTCCACGTTTTGGCGGATCTGCTGCACCATGAGAATATCCAGCGTCTGCGCCGCGACGTCGAACATGGTGCGGAAGTTCTCGTTTTTCTTTGTAATATCCTCCGGAGAGAGGTTGACGGCGACGATCGGATGTCCCGGGAATATCTTTTTAGCCTCGAGTACCGGCAGGTTGGCCTTCAGGCCGCCGTCGACCAGGAGCATGCCGTTCATCGGCCAGGGGTCGAAGACGACGGGTATCGACATCGAGGCGCGCAGCGCGGAAGCCAGGTTGCCGTTGCGCAGTATGACGGTGTCGCCGTTCCCCAGATTCGTAGCCACCGCGGCAAAGGGGATCGGAAGGTGGTCGAAGTCCGTCACCGAAACGTGGGAGGTAAGGTCGCTGAGGAAGGCGTAGAGGTCTTTCGCGTTGAGGGCTCCGAGGCGTCCCTGCTCGTTTTTATTTTTGTCTATCGTAAAGGAGAACAGCGAATCGCCTGGGACGGCCGGTTTGTTATAGCCGTTTATGAGGTCGCTCCTGTTTCGCCCCGACATTATCTCCATGAGGTCAACCTTTGACAGCACCTCGCGCATATCCTCAGGCGTGCGTCCCGAGGCGTAAAGGCCGCCCATTATCGAGCCCATGCTGGTGCCGATTATGGCGGCCACGGGGATTTTTTCGCGTTCAAGGACCTCGAACACGCCGAGGTGCGAGAGCCCTTTCATGCCGCCGCCGCAAAGGACCAGCACGACGCCCTCTTTATGAGGGAATCCCCAGCTCTGCATGTGTGACCGCGTCTCGGGACTGTCCCGCTCAAATTGCGCGCGCGCCGCCCCCTGTTCGCCTTGGCGAACGGTTAAAACTTCCTCCGGGGGCAAGCCCGCGGATGCGTCTGCCGCGTGCGCCGCCCCCTGTTCGCCCTGGCGAACAGTTAAAACTTCCTCCGGGGGCAAGCCTGCGGATGCGTCTGCCGCCCCGGCCCAATTTGTCGCCGTAAGGAGGATCAAAAACATGTATAAAATAATTTTATTCTTAAAAATTTGCTTCATCATTCGACCACCTTTGCAAAATACCGAAAAAATACCGATGAGTAGTTTCCCCTCAAGATAATTCTACGCCATTTGTCCGCCATAAGTCTATGTTTTTCCACGAAAATAGAGTAACGGACTTATACGCCAACGGCCTTTTTGTTTGCTGATTTTATATATGCGGCATATGCCGTCCGATGTAATATCAGCCATTGTGCAAAGCATACAATATAAGGAGCGGAATAGAGGGGGATTTTGTGCCTCAATCCCAATGACATATCCGTCGGATTGAAATACATTATTTGCGGTCTGCCATGCGGCAAACAAAATCAAAGAGGCGGTCGGAACATAGGGGTTTTCAAAGGCTTGACGGCATCTTACGGGCAGACAGCCGCCGCCGCAAAACCAAGAAGGACATGCGAGGTTACAGAAAGAATTTTTATACTTGCGGCGGCGCGCAGACGTTAGTTTCGCGCGCCGGCGTCTAAATTTTATTTCGGAGGGTATCTATGCGGAAAGGACAGGAAGCCAGGCTGAAGAGGCTGACGATAGGCATCGACGTCGGCGGGACCAACACGGACGGGGTGCTTTACGATACGGAGACGCGGAGCATCTTATCCTCCGTGAAGACCTCCACCGATCACGCGGATTATAGGAGCTCGATCGAAACCGCCGTGGGCAGGCTGCTTCAGTCCGCCTCTCCCGGGGAGATAATATCGCTCAACATCTCCACCACTCTGTCGACCAACGCGCTGCTGGAGGGCAAGGGCGCTCCCGTGGCGCTGGCGCTCATCGGCTACGAGGATTTTCCGCACATAAAGGATGAAATACTGCGGGAGGTCTCTCCGGCGGCGCTGCTTTCGGCCCGCGGCGGCCACAACGGCTGGGGGAAGGAGCGCCAGGCTCTTGACCGCGAAGCTTTGCTGCGGTTCGCGAAAGAAAACTCCGGCGGCTATTTTGCCGTTTCGTCGCTGTATTCGCCGCGCAACCCACTTCATGAGATGGAGGCCGCCGGCATCATAAAGGCCGCCGGGTGCGCGGGCGTCACCTGCGGACATGAGATGGCGCGCTCAAAGCTGAATTCGGTAAAGCGCACGGTGACTGCTTTCCTGAATTCATCGCTGATGGATGTGACGGAACGCCTGATCGGCGGCGTGGAATTCTGCGCGGCCTCCCACGGCCTCCGCTGCCCCGTGATGTTCCTGCGCAGCGACAGCTCGCTCGTCTGCGGGCAGTGGTGCGCGCGGTTCCCGCTGGAGACTGTTTTTTCTGGGCCCGCCGCCAGCATGCGCGGCGCGATGCTGCTCGGCGGCGTCAAGAACGAGGACGCGGTCATCGCCGATATGGGGGGGACCTCTACGGACATCGGCGTCGTAAGGAACGGAAAGGCTCTCTATTCAAAAGAGGGGGCCGCTATCGGCAATTATCGTACGATGATCCCTTCGCTTGAGATAAACTCGATCGCTCTCGGCGGCGACAGCTCGGTCAAGATCGGCGAAGATGGGCGGCTTGCCATCGGCCCGGAGAGGGTTCAACCCTACTGCCGGGCATCCGCGGGGGAAGAATGCGGCTACACGCCGACCGACGCTCTGGCCTCCCTCGGCATCGCGGCGGTCGGCAGCAGCGGCAGAAGCCTCCGCGCCTCAAATGAATACGGCGAGAGGTTGGGCCTGTCGGCGATAGAATTCGCGGGGCTCGTGCGCAAAGAGGTTTCGGAACGGCTGCGTGAAGCGCTTGCGCAAAGCGGCGAAGAGGCGAGGCGCATCTGCGTCGGCGCTCCGATCGCGGCCTTCGCCCGCGGAGACAACTGCTCGGTGCCTGACGATGCGGCGATCGCCAGCGCCGCCGGGGCGGCCTCAAGCTCGCTTTCGTTGGACTGCACCGTCTCCATTCTGCACAATTTCTTCGACGGTAATTTTTACGCCTTTCTTCCCGTAAGCCAGATAAAGGGTTCGGATCTGGAGTCCGTCCTTTCGCGGTCGCGCGCCGCGCTTGAAAAATATCTGACCGAACAGGCCGCGCTTATGGGGTTTAAAGATGTCTCGGCCGGGATCAGCGAGGAATATGAATATATCGGAAGAGAAAAATGCCTTTCGTCGCTCGCGGCGATCACTTTGAGCGGCAAGGTGATTGTGCATAATGTATAAATAAGCGGAAGGCATTTTGTTTAATTTCTTTAATAAGTTTATAAAATTATTTATTATGCACAAAAATAAAATCCAGAAAAATCAATCTTTCATCAACTCTTTACAATGACGTTACGGAAAAATGGATATAAAGTATGGGCTACAGGTTGCAGGCCACGTACAATTTGGAGGCATTAAAAATGATAATTTCACTAAAAGACCGCATTGCCGATATATTGAAGGAAACGCCGCTCCCAAAGGCCAAGGATGTAACGGACGAATCACAGAGGCTTGCCGCGGAGATAAACATCGGCCGCACCAAATTTATGGATAAATATGACGTTTCGTCGGAACTTGAATATAAGCGCAGGTGCGTCAAAGAGGGGCGCATCATGTATCACGCCCACATCGGCATGAACACATGGGATGAGACGGTGACGGCCCTGGGCGAAGTATATGATTTCGCCGAAAAAAACGGTTTCGTACTTGACCGCGCCGGTATCTGCCTCGACCGCCGCATGTCGCTGCCGCCGGAACTGAGAAAGTCCGCGCCGCAGGAAACGGGGCCGTACCTTGAGACCGAGGGGGACTGGCGGCAGGTGGGGCAGGCCGCGCCGATCCAGCCGCACATGGGAGACTTCATCATCGGCTTTCCCGCCTCGACGGTAAACGCGATGGCGGCGCTCCGCGCCGGCGTGACGACGGTCGGGAATCTTTCGCAGTTCTTCGCCCACGAAGCGCCGATGTGGAAGCGGACCGATATCACGACGGTCGAGACCGTCAAAGCGATCGGCATTATGGGAGCGCTGCGGGAGAAGGGGACGCTGATGCACTCCTATCTCGACGACGGCTTTGGGGCGCTTTTCCTCGACTGCGCGACGAGCGCGGCCTGGGCCTATCTCGAAAGATACATCGTCGAAGATCTTCTCGGAGCCAAGCTCGCCCACTGCGTCGGCGGACTGGTCTCCGACCCGATCAAACGCACGGGTTGGGTCTTCGCGCTCGACGAGATACACGATCACGACTGCATCGGCTCGATGTTCTACGGCGACACGATCTCCGCGAGCAGCGTGCCGGAGGAGAACCGCTCGCTGGCGGCCGAATACCTGATATGGGATATAATGGCCCAGCTAGAATGCCCAACTGGCCACGGACTGATGCCGGTGCCCTTCACCGAGGCGCTGCGCGCGCCGTCGCTCGAAGAGATCTGCGAAATACAGCAGTGGGCGCGCGAGATGGAGCGTATCGCCAGGCGCATGCACCCGCACTTTGACTTTACGGCGAGCAGATCTTTCGCCGCCTCGATCTGCGCCAAGGGCAAAGGCATTTTTAAAAACGCGCTCGACTTCTTCGCCGACTGCGGCGTGGATACGAGGGACGCGGTACAACTGCTTTATATCCTCAAAAAAATCGGCCCGCGGGCCTTTGAGGACGAACTCAACCCCGGCGCGAGAGACAAAGAGAAGACCTCCGCGGGCGGCGAACCGATACCCAACGACATCTTCACGCGGACGCTGGAACAGGTCGACACCTGGCGGCCGCACTACGAAAGCGGCGAGGTCCGCGAAAAGCTATCGGGCATAAAGGTGCTGCTCGCCTCGACGGATGTGCACGAGCACGGCCTGCTCCTCATCGACCGGCTGCTTACGGCGGCGGGGGCGCTGGTGGACAATATCGGCGCCGAGCGCAACCCCGACGAGGTCGTCTCCGAAGCGGCAAAGCACAGGGCGGAAATGGTGTTCATCAGCACCCACAACGGCATGGCGCTGGAATACGCGCGCAACCTTCTCGACGAAATGGAGGAGGAGGACTACAAGGTCCCCGTCTGCATGGGCGGAGTGCTCAACCAAAACACCGCGGAGGGCACCACCCCGGTGGATGTGAGCGGGGAGCTTGAGGGGATGGGCGTGACGGTGGTAACGGACCTGCGGCTGCTGCCGGAGCGTACCGCCGCCGCAAAGAAACGCGTTTTATAAGGTTTTGCAAATCCATACATACAAAAGGGGAGATTCATTATGCTACACAGAGGTTTTTTTAAGTTTTTAGCTTCACCGTTCGCGCTGGCCGTCTTGGTACTGCTGCTTTGCGGGGCACGGAGCGCTCAGGCCGCTCCGCTGGTCCTCAAGTTTGCCGGGCAGAACCCGCCCGATCACTTCGCGACCGTTTCGATGAGGGACATCGCGAAAGAGGTTGAGAAAAATACCAACGGGCGTATCCAGATCAAAGTATTCCCCGCAAACCAGTTGGGCGACTATTCTCTTGTGTATGAGGAACTCATCCGCGGCACCATCGAAATGGCGGCGATCTCCTTCCCCAGCCAGTTTGACAGCAGAATGGACCTCATCTATGTCCACGGCTACACAAGCAGCTACGCTCAGGTCGCGAAAGTATACGACCCCAACGGCTGGTTCTTCAAAAAGATGGACGAGTTCAACAAGGCGCTCGGCGTCAAACTTCTCGGGATGTACCTTGAGGGCATGGTCGGTATGGGCACGGTGAAAGAGATGAGAGATCCGCTCAACCCGAAGGTAGACCACGGCGTGCTGCTCCGCATACCGAACATGGACGTCTTCAAGACGGCTCTTGAAGGGTCAAAGTACCGCACGATCTCCATCCCCTTCGCGGATGTCTACCAGTCGATGCAGACAGGAGTCTGCGACGGCGACACCGGATACTCGATAGTCGCGGCCTACACGGCGCTCGGCGACGTAATCAAGCACTGGTACAACCTCAACAAAAACACGGAATGCCTCGGCATCATGATCAGCGCCAAGGTCTGGGACAAACTCTCGAACGACGATAAAAAAGTCCTTCAGGCGGCGGTCAACAAACAGACGGCCCTCTCAATAAAGAACGCGGAGGCGAATGACAAAAAATTCCTCGAACTGATGAGGAAAAAGGGCATCAAGGTCCACACATACACGACAGAGCAGCTTCGCCCGCTCATGGACGCCTTCGCGGCGACATGGGGCCAGCTCGATCAGTCAAAGGGCAAAGAGCTGATGGACGAATTCCGCAAAGAGATGAAGAGGATATCCGACAGCACCAAATAAACAGATCGCTCCTCCCAACCGACAGAAGAGCCAGGCCG
>OGYB01000267.1_pt1 | contig 41089 bp, 57 predicted proteins | sample 1576421 | NCBI WGS metagenome assembly OGYB01 (sample SAMEA3541577, study PRJEB24748) | human gut metagenome | biome: human gut; feature: human-associated habitat; material: faeces | place: China | collected 2012
CCCCCCCCCCGGCGATATTTACAGATTGTTATTCTTTTCATTGTTTTATCTCCTTATCATATATAGACGATGCAAGGCAGCAGGGCGATTCCGGCGGGAGTGACGTGGGCGCTGGCCCCGTAGATGGAGTTAGATTTAGCGGCAGAAAATCCAACTCTATCGTATCCAGGGGCTCCCGATGCCCCTGCCACATGCGCCCCATCGCCCTCATAGATTACGGGGTAATCAAAGAAAGCGCTTCCGGGATTACTTGCCCAAATCATATTGCCATCAGAAATAGAGTAAGATCGTGATGCTATAGTACCTGTTATGTCGGGCAGCCCCTCCGAAACAGCCTCTCCCACCGCATGTCTCGCACCCGCCGCGTAGATTACATCTTCGGCTTTCGGCAACCTGAAAGTGGCCGTGCCGTTGCCGCCGTATTTAGTGCCTATCGCGCCGTATAGTTCGGGATAGGCGGAGGTGGATAGCTCCGCACCGTTGCAGACCAGCGTCCCATCCGGCGGGGTGTCGGTCGGGAAAAAGATTATCCACCCTGTCATCCCCGCGATTACGCGCTTATCTATCGCCCCATCTGGATTTTTACCATACAGTTCGAGGAGAGGCATCTATCTCGCCTCCCCTGCGTATCTGTTTACCTCTGGGTTACTCTCCTTAGAGAGTACCCCCCCCCCTACAATGTTACAATAAGTTATCTTAAACATTGCTGTAAGCCTCCACAAGATTGAGGTCGAAGCTCGGCACGATGGCCGCGAGCTCCTCTTCGGAGGTAGCCTCGTCGGCCAGCTTCCATTCCGCGCCCTGCTTGCCCATTACAGGACTTTGCAGGGCCGCTGCTTTTGCCGCGTTTTCGAAGATCCGCTCCGATAGTATGGTCGGGGTCATCTCGGCATCTCCTGCCGCAACGCGCGCGTTGGCGAGCGAGATGACAAATTTCGCGCGTGTCGTGTCCAATTTTCCGGCAAGGATGTCCTCCGCGCCGCCCAACTGGAGATCCCATGTATCTATTTCACCCTGCGAATAGCCCTTTTTGACAAGGCCCAGAATGTTGTCGTAATAGGCGATTATCTCGGCCTTTTTGCGCTCTTTGAGCACCGCGAAGGGGACCTTCCACGAGCTGGTCGCCTCGTCCCATTCGCTCTGCATGTCGGTCGGCTCGATGTCGGTCATCTCGGCGGTCGGGGCGGTGCCAAGCTCTTTTATCTCCACTCGCTCCTTCGTGGCCTTGTTCCAGTATGTTTCGCCGCGATAGTCGTCAACCTGCTCCCAGGCTCCCGTCTCTTCGTTCCAACAGCGGGCTTTGCGCTCGACGATCGCCGGTGGTTCGGAGAGAGTGGCGTTCGCTGGCAGGGGATAGGTCCCCTCACGCGGGCTTATGTAGGCGCGGGTCTCGCCTTTGTATTCGTTCGTCTCGGGATCGTAGCTGTATGCTGTAATATATGGTGCCTGTGCGTTTTCTGTCATGTTGTTTTATTTCTCCTTTATTTTTTATTCGTAAACAATACATGCAAGCAGGGCAATTCCTGCGGGGGTGACGTGGGCGCTGGCCCCATATATGGCATTTGCCCCAGAAGCGTGGAATGATTTCCGATAAAAATCATGTCCTCCTGCTGCACAGTTATATCCTGATAAATCACCGGTGGCAAAGGCGCCTGTTGTACTCGCTGTAAGCGAAACAAAAGTTCCTGATATATCTGGTAACCCTTCTACTATTACTTCGCCTACCGCATGTTTTGAGCCCGCCGCATAAATTACGTCCTCTGCCGCAGGCAGTTTAAATGTTGTGCTTCCATTACCGCCGTACTTGGTGCCTATCACGCCGTACAGCTCCGGGTAAGCCGCTATAGAGAGTTCCGCGCCGTTGCATACAAGGGTATGCGCTGGTGGCGTATCGACCGGGAAAAATTTTATCTCCCCGACGTGGCCGGAGGCGATACGCTTGCCGCCCTTGCCGAATATCTCAAAGCAGCTCATCGCGCTGCCTCCCAGAAAAATGCTACAGGAAGTACACCATTAAATAGTGTACCCCCCCCCCCTGTGCATACTTACTGTATGTATTTTTAGTCATTGTTTTTCCTCCATTTTTGTTATTCGAAAATTATGCAGGGCAGCAGCGCGACATTGGCGGGGCGTGTTTCTATGTCACCAAAAAACGGATTAAAATTTAAATTATCTCGTTCATTAGTGTGAACCACTTCATATTTCGTTGCATCACCATTAGCATTAAACGGATATAGGTTATTCCCACCGTTAACGGTGGGAATAACAATACTTCCCGTTTGGAGAGAGATTGCTCTTTGCATTTCTAGGTATATCCCATTAGGAGCAGTAGCATCCCCCTGCGCCACCCCAAGCGCCGCCGCGTTGCCTCCCGTCCCGCGCACGAACTTCCCGCGCAGATCAGGCAGGTTGAACGTCGTACTACCATCTCCCGCGCCGAAGGTCGTACCTATCGCCCTAAAGAGCTCTGGATACGCCGCGCGCGATACCGCCGCCCCGTCGCAGGCAAGCGCGTGCTCCGGCGGTGTGCTTTTCGCAAAGAAAAACACCGCCCCCACAGGAGATTAGAGCGGTACTTTTACGAGACTGCCGTTCTGGTCGCGCCCATAGGTTACGGTATCCGCCATTTAGGCCGCCTCCCTTGGAGCGCAATGTTTACTCTGGGTTGTTATGGCGTCGTATCTTCTATACGACAGCCTCCCGAAATAATTACAGTTTGTATATCTTTATGTAGCATCCTATCTCCTCCTCTAATAGCGGATACAGGCCAGCATGGCTATTGCTTTGGGCCGGTTTTCATCGTCGGTGGGAACAACAAGGCTAGCGCTGAAACCTATACCTTGTGTGGTATGTGAGCCTGCTGCTTGAGCTGCGTTTGCAAGTGGTCCTGCCGAGAGATCGTAAAAAGCACCGGATTTACCATATATAGTCTGGTTGTCTCCAATATAACGCACACTTAGTTCTCCACTGATATTCCGTATCGCGTCTACCTGTTTTTCGCCAACGACAAGCCCACCGCCCGCGAACCTCGGAAACCTGTCCTCCGTGTTCGGCAGATTGAATGTGGTCGTGCCATCCCCCGCGCCGTACCGTGTCCCGATGGCGGCGAAGAGCTCCGGGTAGGCTGCACGCGATATCGCGCCGCCATTGCAGACGAGATGACCTTCGGGCGGCGTGTCCCCGGCAAAGAGCTTAATAACCCCCGGAGCGTCAACCTCCATCTTGTTGCCGTTCCTGTCGATAAACTCTGGCATTGTCTGTATCCCTCCTATTTCGCGTAGCTGCCGCAGCAGTAGCTGTCAAGCAGCTTTTGGATTGTCGCCTCGTCGTGGCTGCCTATCATCAGCCCGCCGTCCGCCGTGTCCTGCGGCGTGAGGCGGCTGCGCTCGAACTTGGAGATCGACGCCGGTATAACGGCGCTTGCCACGTCGAACCACACCGTTATAGCCGTTACGCTACCACTGTAGGTAGGCGCGCCGAACACACGGCAGAGGTAAGTATCGCTGCCGTTAAAGCGCAGCCTCTTGCCTATGGGATACTTGCTCCGCTGGTCGCCCGCGAGGGAGATCGTGGTGTTGCCGGTGCGGGTGGCTGCGCCGCCGTTTATCCACGGCATTTCGGTCGAACTGTGCGCGTTGGCGTCTCCGTTATGCTGGGCGAAGGCGGTCGCATGGGCATCTTTATCGCCATTGTGCTTCGATATCGCCGGAGCATGTGCCTCCGCGTTCTGGTCGTGAGCGGCTATCACATTGGCATGCGCCCCTGGGTCGGTGTTATGCTCTCCCAACATGCTGCCATGTGTATTCGGGTCGCCGTCATGCTCCGCGATCTTATCCTCCACATACTTTCGCGTTGCGATCACCACGCCGGGATCTATCTTGAGCTCCACATTTACGTCGTTGCCGACCAGTGCGCGCAGGGCTACGGTGTAGTCCATCCCGGTGCCCTCGGCGAGCACCGGCTTATATACGGGGGGGCTCGAGGCGTAGAAGATCATGTCCCCCGCGCTGTCGAACACGCCGACCTCGCGCACCGTAAAACCGCCGACGTCCGGCAGCAAAACAAGTTCGGCGATGATCTGCGCCGGGTCGTTCTCGGCTCTTGCGAGCCGGTTAATCTGCCCCCTGTAAACCTCGTTTACAAGGGCCGTCGCCGTCTGCTGCGGTACGACCGGGCTGCCCTTGCCGTCGCCGAGCGCCATCTGTTTAAGCTGCAGGGGCGCGCCGGTGACAACCTGGTTAGCGATCTTTGCCATACCGATATCTGTTATTATGCAGTTGTACATCTGTACCTCCTTTTACGCCGGGCCTACTGTAAGATAAATATGCCCATGCACCGCCGCCGCCGCGTGAATCGTCTGCTCCAGCTCGTGGCCGGAAGAGACCCACGGGTATATCTCAACCCTCGCGCCGCTGTATCCCGCCGAAGCGCACCGCAATACCCCCGACGTTGAGCTCTCCATCGAGACGGTGCCGAGGCTGCTGCGAGTGTTCTTCGTTCTGACCGCCGCGCAGACGGCGGCCTGATAGACCTCGCCGATATCCGCGCCCGCCGACAGCGCCACACTCAAATTAAAAATGTAAGGCTTGCCGGTGTCCTCTATCAGCTCCGTTGGAAAGCCGATGTTGGCCAGCTCGCGTTTCAGCGCCCAAGGCGTGCCCTTCCGGCGGTGCAGGTTTATCGCATCTCTTACCTGCGCCCGCTTTTGCTCCAAGGCGAGATTAAGCGGCTCGTAATTATCTACGTGATACTGCCACGCAAGCAGATCTATCACCCGCTCCGGCAGCTCATCCAGCCTATACAAGATGAGCGCCTCCCGTATTTCGCGGGAAACGCTCATCATCTCCGGGTCAATCGCCGCCGTGGCGGCCTCGACCTCCCTTATCTCCGCAATAGAATCCGGGAGGATCTCAAAGAGGCTAAAATCTTCCGCGCCATTAGCCATCTTCGAGTCCTCCAAAAGTTACCGTGTTCTCGCCGCATACCGCCACCGCGAATGATCCTACCTTGGTAAATACCGGCTGCGCGATATTCAACCGCTTGACGCCCACGGCTTTCATGCGGTGCGTGAGCTCGTCGACGTTGATATCACGCCCCAGCCGCTCCTTTTGCCACAGCACCCATTCCGCCGCCGCCCTCTCGGCCTGGCTCTGGATCTCCGTAGCAAAGGTCACATCCTCGCGATCGATGTAGTACGTTACGTTAAGGTTGTAACTCTTTATCTCCGGCGTCAGCACGGATACATTGTCCGTCAGCGGTCGCACCGTCTCCGCCGAGAGCGCCTCGCCGACGAGGGCAAGGATCGTCTCACTAGGCAGCTGGCCGCCCCGCATGAGCGGAAAGACATGCACCTCGCCGGGGGCGACGGGATGCTCGCCGCTGTCGCTCTCCGGGCTGTTGGGGCCGAGCACCGCGACGTCGACGATATCCTGGTGCGCGCTCCTTGCCCAGAACTTGTATGCTCCGGCTGAGCCCGCGACGCTGAAAGCCTCCGGCGCAAGCTGTATGCGCTCACGCAGGTTGTCGTCGCCCTCGACGTCAGAGCCGCCGCTGGAGACGTCGATGTTGGCCACGCTCTTTATATAGGCGACCGGATCAACCAGTGTCGAGATCTGACCGGCGATAAAGCCGTTCCCGCCTGTGCCTGTGCTTGTGCATGTGCAGGCGACATCCGCATAACTTTCGCCGCTCGCAATCTGCGCCGTTTCGCCCGTGGCGAAATAGATGTCCCCGCCGTTTGTGACCCTCGTACCGGCAGGGATAAGCACCGCAAATGCCAGGGGCTCGGAGAGCGAGAAGCGCACCGTACAGGCTGCCGCCGCCGCTGCTAGGCGGTATACCCCCATAAAGGCCCCAAGGTGATCCAGATAGTCCCCAGTCGCATAGGCGAGCAGATTCATTTTTCCGGCATAGTCGATTAAATTTCGCTGATAGGCAAGCTCATAGGCCACCGTATCCAGAAAGAGCCGCACCGGATCGCCGGGATATACCCTCTCGCCCGTTGCCTCCTCATACCGGGCGATGAGGTCGGAGAGTATATCTTCCGCATCCTTACCGGCAAAGGTAATCTCCGGCAAAGCCGCTATCTTGCTCACAATTCCACCCCCTCATGCAGTTTAAAACGCACCACCGGACAGAGTTTGCCGTCCATCGCCGCAGCCTTATCTTTTTTAAAGGTAATGGAAAGCACCTCGACCCGTGGCTCGTATCTGTCTATCGCCTCCATAAGGTCGGCGCGGTATCTGGCCATTGCATATGGCTCCGGCCTGTCTATCCACTCCCAGTCCGTCCCGAAATGGCGGTAGAGCGGCACGGAGCCTACGCGCGTCGCGGCGATGGTATTAAGGCAGTTGCGTATGTCGTGCAGGCCGACCGCACCGAAGATGTCACTCGCGCCGTCAAGCTGCAGAACAAATTCCTCATTTGCCATGTTCTATGTACTCCTTTATGTTTATCTCCGCCTCGATCCACGTCGGCGCGCCCTGCTTGTCTCGCGGACCTTCGCTCGCAGAGAGATCCGTTATCACGAACTTGCCGATCTTAGTCTCGCCAAAGATGAGCTGCCCCACCTCTCCGGCGTCGCGCATCTCCTGCAGCACCTTAATCTCCTTATCGGGATCGACGCCGAGGCTAGATAGCAGCTGAACCTTGAATGAAATTTCCTCAAGCCCTGGCCCGAGAAATTCGAGCACCGGCTTTTTGCCTATCACCTCGTGCTCGGCGTAGCGCGCCGCGCTCTTTTGCTGCAAGTCGGAGAAGGTGCGCACCAGATCGGCGCTCGCCTCAAATACCACCTTGCCAAAGCTGCCTATCCCATCTATATCTCCTCCTATCCTCCTACAAATACGTTGGGGCTGCCCTCGGCGACGCTGCCGCCGCAGCTTACGGGGTCGCCGATACGCCCGGCAGGGTAGCCGTTTATATAGGTGTTGCCGCTGCCAGAGGCGATGACCGCGCTGTGCGGCGCGTGTGCGTCACATCCATGCGCCTCATATATGTCCTTCACCACCCGTGCCGCTCCCCTGCCGTTTACGATCACGTCGGGGCTGCCCGTCGCCAGCGGACGCGGCGGACAGGCGTCATGCCCCGTGCATTTGTCTCCCTCTCTGGTCAGTGCTGGCATTTTCTGATACCTAGTCGAACTGCGCCGAGATATGGCTCGGAATGGGTACATTGCCGTCCGGGTTAAGGTAGATGTTATTTGCACTCTTAAGCGTTATGTTGCCGCCCTCCCAAAGCATCTTTGAGCCGTGGTAATCTACCAGCGTGATCGTATGCCTCTTGCGGTGCATCGCTATACAGCCGCCGCCTGGGATCTTGAGCAGGTACTCGTCCCTGTCGGCGGAGAGCGGCAGATCCGCCTCGGAATAAAACGACCCGACCACGAAGCCCGCCTCTTCGCCGCTGGGCAGAAAGGCGCAGAGCACCAGCTCGTTTTCGTCCGGCAGGCATTGCCCCTTGTTTTTCAAAGAGCCGGGAACGAGCACCGGCAACTCGTCGGATACCATGTCATTTTTATCCGTAAACCGCACCCGTACTCGGTGGCGCTCGGGATGCACCGACACGACCGTACCGATGCGTAGTATGTCCTCATAAGCTGCCATTTTTACACTCCCTTAAAAAATTCGCTGTAGTCCTTCTTTTTCTTTTTGCCTTTAGCCTTGGCCTTCTTCTCGCCCTTGCCTCCGGCGCGCACGCTCGGCGGGCCGGACTCCAGGTCGACGGAGGTCGTGTAGCCGCCGCCGTCTACGGAGTGGGTCGATTTTGCAATCCGGTATTTGCCGTCGAAGGTTCCGAAGCCGGAGACGGCGATGACGACGCCGTCCAGCATGAGGGTGTTGCCCACACAGTCCAACCGCCCCGTCACCTCGCGCTTGTTGGAGTCGCGCAGCTTCTTTTCCGCTAGCCTGATAGCCTCGGCGTTGCTCTCCACACGCTCATTGCTGATTCGCAGCACCTGCCCGCTGGGCTCCTCCTCCCCTGCGGCCGTTGCCGTACCCTTGTAGGAGGTCTTTGTCTTAGCGTCGAAGTACGTCACCTCGCAGGCTTTGTAAGTGTCCACCGACTGGGTGCGGAAGCTCCATCCCGTGACGAAGCCGCTCGTGCGCTCCACGGTGAAGGCCGCCGCCTCTTTCTCGGCGTCGACCTCGTTGTATATGGCGATTTTGTTATTTACGATCTTTATGGCCAGCCCAGCTTTATGCACGATGCGCGAGAGAAATTCCAGCGAAGATTCCTGCTTCTGGTCGATACGGCCAAAATAGGGATTTTCCAGGGCGGTATATTTCAATTCCAGCCCCGACTTTTTGGCGACGTCCGTGGCCACCGTTTTAAGATATGCCTTTTCCCACGTCTTTGTCACCTTCTCGCGGCGGCCCCCCGCCGTGACGGGTACGGATACGCCCTTCATGGTCAGCGTGCCTTGTGTAGCTTCTATTTCGTCGAGTTCAAATGTCCCGCATTTCAGGGTTGCGCCGTCCCCCTGCTCCTGCCAGTCGGCGACCTTTATCGCCACCTCGACGATGGAATTTTTCTGGGGGAACCAGTCGCCGCGAAAGCGCCCGTCGCTGTCCTCCAGCACCACGCTTATTAAGTCGGCCTCTCCGCTGCGGTTGTCCTCGTAGGAGAAGGATATGAGGAAGGGGGCGATATCTTTTGTGATATCGGCCCCCGCTAAGGTCATCTCAAGGCGCGCCTGACGCGCCCTGCCGTTGTCTCTCTCTTCCGCCATCTTATTGCCTCCATGGCGGTATAGATACGGGCTCCGCATCTTCGACCTCGGGTACGATTATCTCCACGTTTCCCGCAAAGATAGCCGTATCGATATGCTGCGGGTTGGCGTCGACGAGGTCGGCCATGTGAGCTTGGTCCGCGCCGTCTCCCCATATCCGCCAGGCAATCACATCCCATGTGTCGCCGCTTAGTGTCTTTACCGTTCTCATGCAAACTCCGCCCTTATCTTGTCTCTGACAATTTCTTCATACATGCGTTTTAGCTCGTTTTTATGTGCCTTGAGCAAGGCCAGGAAATCCTGCCTGTCAGCGTTGCCCTGAATGTAAATCTGCGGCGCGTAGGTTATCGTTACTTGGCCCGGTCCGCCGCCAAATTTGTTGAGCCCGCCGCCCAAGCTGCGGCCAGTGCCCCTATTTCCCGGAATGAGCATAGCCGCCGCCTGTGCGAGACGCTGCAGGCCGAGACTCTTGTTCGTGAGCGGCACGACCATCTCCGGCCCTTCCTCGGCGATAAGGGCTATTTCCGGCTGGGAGACAAGCCCGCCCGCCGCGCGCTTGGAGATCGCGGCCGCCTTAATATCCGTACTCTGCACCGCACCGGCTTTGTCGCCGCCGCCCAAGCCGAGGTATTTGGCCGCCTTCTGTCCCCATTCCCAGACCTTTTTCAGCGCGCCCCAGATCCCCTCGTAACAGCTGACGATTATTCCCACCGCGCCCTTTATTATCTTTGCAGCTGTCGGAAATTTCGCGCAGAAGCTGTCCCACTTCTCGCCGAGCTTTTTCCACCACACCGCCAGGGTCTCCTTTACCGTATCCCAGTTTTTGTATAACGCCCAGACGGTGGCGATAACAAGGCCAATGCCTATAAGGATGAGCCCGCCGGGGCTGAATAATAGCGAAATGACCTTGCCGAGCCCGAAAATACCTTTGCTAAGCAGTCCCGCGATTTTTGCGAATTTCAGCCCCGCGAGGCTGCCGCCTTTCATTGCCACACTGAAGGTCTTTATAAACAGGTTGCCGTTCTGCAAAAGTGTAAAGAGCGAGCTGAATCCCGCGCCAACATACATTATGGCGGCCCCCGCAAGATTAAGCGCCGCCCCGGCGGCAACGACGCCGACAATGAGCTTTGTTATGAGCGGGTGAGCCTCGGACCATTCGCCGATCTTATCCGCCAGCTTTCCCCCGTATTCGATCATCTTAGTCACCGGCGGCAACAAGAGGTTTCCTATTTTTAAGCCTAGAAGCATCGCCTGCTCTTTGGCCGCCGCCATTTTCGTCGAGGTAAGCTGCAGGTACTCCGCCATGTTTTTATCGACAATGTTTTCCTTGACGGCGTCGCCGACCTCCTTGTACCCGGCGGCAAGCTCGGCTGTCCTTGACACGAGCGGTACGACCGCCTTCGCGCCCTCGTCGCCGAACTTTTCTGTCAGGTACTGTGCCCGCGTAATATCGTCCATCCGCGATAGGCCCTTTTGCAGCTTGCCAAGCGACGCCACCAGGTCAACTGCTCCGTTTTTATCTTTTACGAGGATGCCGGGGATATCGGCGGCCACCTTATACAGCCCCTTGAGCATGGAGTTAAAAGATGTTCCCGCCTGGCCGCCCTGGAGCCCCGCCGTGTTGAGCATACCTATCGCCGCCGCCGACTGTTCGAGGTTGACGTTGTACTGATTGATACCAACGGCGGCATATTTCATGCCCTCGCCGAGCTGTGCGAAGTCGCGGATCTGGTACTTAAACTGTACCTTTGTCATTATATTTCCGAGGGCGGCGAATTTTTCCTCCGTCGTTCCCGAAAGCCTGTTGCCCAGATTGTTGTACGCGGTGGCCAGGACCTCGCCAACCTGCCCGAGTTCGCCCTTGGTCACTTTCGCCACGGAGGCCACAGTCTTGACCGCAGTTGATGAGAGGTCAGCCGTTAGACCGGCAGAATTGAGCGCGTATTGCGCCTGCATCGCCTCGGCGTAAGTGGAGTAACCGGCCTTTGCCAGCTCCTCCGCACTCTTTTGTGCCTGCGCCATCGCCGCCTTTTTGTCATCCGCGTTTATTACTGTGGAGAGCTCGAAGCTCAGCCTCTGGGCGGTGACGGCGTCCTCAAACGGGGTGCGCAGCACTCCGGCGATGTTTCTCGCGCTACTTAGCCGGTAGTCGGCACCCACCAAGAAGCTTGTACGGTTCTTTCTGCTTTTCTCTATCTTTTCCTGGTACGCCCGCGCCTCCGCAGATTTTTCAGCGGCCTTGGCCAGCCTGTCTTCGTCTTTGATAAGTTTGTTGATAGGGCCATAGAGATTTTCTATCGAATTTTTGTATTCGATATTCTTTTTCGATAGATCCCTGGTCTTTTTTAGCAGCTGCGCGACCTTGACCTCGGCCTCCTGCTGCTTACGGGTAAGGCGCGCCTGTTCGTCCGCATCCTGCCCGGTGTATGCTTCGAGCTCTTTGGCTGCGCTGGATAATTTACCGTAGGCGTCGCGCAGCTTGCCGGTCTGTGCCTCCAGCTTTTTTTGCTTCGCATCTATGGTCTGTATGCTCTTTAGCTTCTCCGTCACCTGTTCGCCGGTATCGCCGAGGCCCTTGAGCAGTTTCGTCGTGTTCCCAACGGCAGTCGTCAGCTTCTGCGACAGATACCCGCCAACCTTTATCGCAAATTCCATCTCTTTGCCCGCCATGTCCTCACCTCTTTGTCTAAAAAAGTGCATAAAAAAACCGCCCCGAAGGGCGGATACGTTGTAAGTTTTAATTCATAAAGAAAAACACAAGCGGAGGGCCAAATAAAAGGCTGATAACGATTATGTTATCCCAGACATTGTCCCACCAGATCATTTTTTTTAATGCCTGTTGTCTTTCGAGAGGGAGCCTTTTGAACCACTTATCATGTTCGGCCTTTTCCTTTGCCATCTTGCGTTCGATCTTTTTTATTTCCTTTTCATTCTTGTTTAAGAGCCAATAAGCACCGTCGCACATTGTGGTTCGCCTCCCCTCGTGAGATATTTTCTGTTACAATATTATAACATGTTTTACTAAACAGGAGAGCAATTTGACGGCGCGCCGCGATGTGCTACAATATATTCAGGCACCAAAAGAGATTAGCCCGTATATAGAATCGCAAGAAACCCCGGAAGCGACCCGGGGGTTTCTGTTGCTATGAACTGCCTTGACGGTGCGTTGGGATGTGCTACAATGTATTTAGCGACACAAAAGAAACTACCAGTTATGGTGAACAAAAAACCCGGGTGTGCTGACCCGGGTTTTTTGGTGCCGGCTAGTTGTCGTTATTCTCTCCATCTAGCCATTTGCTGATATAGTGTGCTGCTACACCAGCCACGACGGAGATTAGAAAAGAAACTACCAACGTTCGCATGGTGAAAACCACCCCCTCCTGTTGCCAGGAATGGAGTTGCGACAACGGTACAATTATACCAGCGTTCTCAGTTCTTTTCCGTTTTTTTCCAGCGCTTTTATCCACGCCTCCCACTCGCGCGGACGCATGTCAAGCCAGAATGGGAGCGGCGTGTATGTCACTCTGGATAGCGAGCAGCATATTTCCCGTACGGATTGGCAGGGATCCTCGCCTAGTCGCTCAGCAAAAAATTCTGCACCCGCGAGGTTATCTTCGCAAAGTCCCTCGCGGGCAGCGTGAAGAGCATGTCGGGGGGAACCTTCGCCGCCTTCGCCGCGACGCAGGTCTGATACGTCTTGTCTATGTCGGTTACGGGCCGTCCGGTTATTGCCGACGCCTCGACTCCCGCGTCGACAAGATCCCTGCCTGTAAGTTCGTCGAGATCTATCGCCAGTTCTGCGTATTTTTTCCCCTCGAATTCGATCTCTTTAGAAAGCTTAATCTCCATGTTAATCACCTATTCCCTCCGCTATCCTCGCGTCTGCGAGGTAATCTATACCGCCTATGCGGCATATGTAGTTGAATTTGTCCAAATAGACACACTCTTTTCCATCTATCCAAACGCCTATTGCCAGCACTTCGAGCTCTATTTCGCTGTCCATCGTCGACCCTGGGTCCAGTTTGCCAAGGCCGCTGGATTTCGGCGTGCCTTTGACCCATACCTTTATACTCGACTTATCCCTCAGCCCGGTAAGAGGATCGGATACGTCGATGGAGCCGCGAAATTCAAGTTCGTGTGTCGTAGGTGCGGTAAGGTCGAGACCGGCGGGCGTCGGCGTGCGGAACTGATATTTTACCGACATCGATTGAAAGTGTCCCGTGACGACGGAGTCCACTTCCCCGGAGATGCCGCTGCCTTTTATGCTCGTGGTCATCGCCTGCATCTGCGGCAGATCGACGTTGGCCAGCCCCAAATATTCGCTGCCGCCTTTATAAGCGCGAAAGTTAAGAAGTTTTTCGGGAATTCCGAACATCTGTTTTCACCTCCTACTCGCTGAACAGGGTGTTAAAGTATTCGGGATCTAGTTCAAAGTCGGCCTCAAGGCTCTCTGCCGGAGGAGGCGGAGTGAGGAATATTTTGAACTTGATTTTCCCATCGATGAGGCTTGACACCGGGTTGTCCTCTTTGCGGAACTCGATGCGCCCGCCGAGGATCGCCTCCTGTGCGGTGAGGCCGTTAAGCCGGTCGTTAAAGCTATCAACGATGGTCTCGATGAGGCGGCGATTTATCGGCGCGTCGACCTTTTGCCAGAATGTGAGGATAAACTCAGCCTGCAGCCAGTTGAACATAAGACGGTTGGTTATGAACACATCTTTTGTGTCGGTGTTCCCCGGATAGCAGGCGTTGCGGTTGCCCCAGGCGGTCCAGCCTTTGGAGAAGTTAAGCGCGGTCGTTATGCCGTTTTCGTTCAGGTAGTTTACCTTCGACAGCGACATTGAAACTTCTTTCCGTCCATCCTCCGCGCCGGATATGAGGCTGTCGCATTTTATGCTCTGGTTCGAGGGCGAGACATAGGGTATATCGTTGCCCTTGTGGTGCGTCGTCCACTGGATGAGCGCCGCGAACTGCGAGCTGTAACGGTATTCGGTTTCTCCGAGGCGCAGCATTGGCCAGAGGACGTGCTGCAGGTCGTCGACGAGGTTCTTCGACGTTTTGTACGCGGGCACGTCAGTATAGAGCTCAGGGGCGCCCGTGCCGTTTACGGGGATGTCGATTATCGCCAGGGCCTTGAACAGAGTGTTGATGTTCCAGGCTTTGGCGGCCATTACGGCGGCGACCTCTACGTCGTGGCTCCAGCCGGTGGCGACGATAAGACCGGGGACCTTGCGGGTGATGGGATAAACCTTTTCGATAGCCTCAAGCCCCTCCTCTTCACCGGTAGCAGCGTTGACGCCGCCGATGATTTCGTCCTTATCGACTTTGGTCGGGTCGGCGTAGTCGTAGTCTACGGTCAGCGCCGCCGTGTCGGACGCGATGCTGCCGCCAGCCAGGCGGGCGACGACCACGTAATAGTCCTCGTCATAGGCGGCGGTATAGTCCGTACCCAGCACATAGGTCGTGCTGCCGGTTTCATCTTTTACCACAAGGGATGAGAGGATGATGTCGCAGTTCGAGAGTTTTACCTCTCCCTTTTCCAGCGTCGCGGGTTCCGTGGCCACGCTGGTCTTGTGCTTTGCCGGGTCGAACACGTTAACAAATACGCAGGGCTTCATGCTGTAGAGCGCGAATTCCGCGTAGATGTTCTCGCAGAGGGTCCATTTTTTCCAGTCCCCACTGTATCCCAGCGCCATAACTGCATCGTCGTAGGCATTGCAGAGTACAGGATAGTTGATCTTGTTTTTCAGCGTTGCCGTGCGGTGTACCGGCGCGGTGCCGAAGTATACGGGCATCGCCGCCTCGCAGGGCGCGGCGGGAATGATGCTCGTCGGCGATTCGGTCGTTTTTACTCCGTGGAAAAATGCCACCTCTATTCACCTCCTCGAATGAATTTTTCTATCGTTTCGAGCGCCTGATGCTGGGCGCTGCCCTTTACCGTCAGTTTCTCGCGGCAGGCTGTTACCTCCGAAGGGGGAACGATGAGCGCGAAGATGCTCGGGCATCTCTCGCACATCGCCGCCACCTCGGCGGGCAGTCCGCCCTTGAACCCCATGCCGAAGCGCAGCCCCTTTTTTGTATCTGTCGGCCCGAGATATATGCGCGGGCCGGTGAAGCTAAAACGCGCTGCGTTCGTCATCGGTCCTGTCGGGGGTGTCTGCTGGATATCGCCAGCTGTCTGTTTGGTCGTTTCCGTACGCGCTGCCATAGGTATCTATTTCCTCCTCTACGCTTAATTCTTCTGTTATCTGGCGCTCGTCATACTGGACGATGAGATCGCCAAACCAGTATGGATATCTCTGGTAGTCAAAGGGGCCGCCGTCTATTTTGCCTACGCGGCGCCATCTGCCACCCATCTGTTTTTGTCTTTGCAAAGCCTGTCTAAGCCGCTGCATTATGTTCAGCAAATCGTGATAGCCAGGGCTGCACTTGTCGTCGTTACTTTCTTCCTGGCAATATACGCCGACGATGATCCGCGCCGTCAAAACGGAGAGTGGCTTATCCTCGGGATCTTCAAAGCCGGAAAGCCGGAAGATGAGCAGCGGAAAATCTGAGGCGCGCGGCGTTTCAAGTTCGCCGGGGATCTCACCGATATACCCCTTTATCGCCGGGAGCTCCCCCCTATCTTTGCTTTCGAGACTCAAATCCCTTACGGCGCCAAGACAATATTCTCGCAGTGCAAACAAGAGCTCTATCATGCCGCCGCTCCTCTCTTCCTAAGTCGGCGCTCCATGCCTTTAGCAAAGACCTCTTCGAGCGTGGACTTGGTCACTTCTGAAACCTTCTCGGCAACTTCCTCGTTGCCAAGCATCTGCGCCGTTGAAAGTCCTGAAAATGGAGAATTATATCCGACGCGCTCTTTCCCGCCTCTTTTGCCTGTCTTCGTCTTATACGAAGTAAGTACAGGGCCGTTCTTCGTACGCACCCAAAAGAGGCTGTTGGGCAAATGGTGTTTTTGCCCTCGCACAATCTCGACGTCATAACCGTCGAAAGAGGTCCAGCCGGTATCTGGCTCCTTTTTAGGTGAGATGTCGAAGTTGAAGATGCGGCGCCTCCTGCCCTTTGCGATCAGCTGGGCATTGGCTGGCGATCCCAATGACATTATTTCGCGTATGTTTTTCTCCGTAGCCTCCATGGAGATCGTATATCGCCGTGAGATTTGGATTAACGCTTCATTATGCGCCGCCTTTAAGGCGCTGCGTATGCTGCTGCGCAGAACGGCGTTTGCCTCCTCTGGCATCGCCGTAAGCCAAGCGTTTATATGCTTTAGCCCGTCAATGTTTATTTCAATTATTTGGCCCATTACGAGTCAACCGCTTCCAGCTCAATACGCATCATCCCGCCCTCCGATATCAGCTTCTTCACCGTCCAGCGTTCGGACTTGCCGCCGCGTTCCAACACCGCCCGTCGGTTTATCACGGGAGGCTCACTAAGTTCGCGGACAAAAAGTAAAAGGGAACGCCGAAACGTCCCCTCATACTTCTGCCTTGCCGCCTCTTCGCTGGTGGGATTGAGCTCTTCGACGACAGCTCTCATCGGCGCGCCGTCAAGCGTTATCTCCTCGGCAAAATCGTCCATATTAAGAAAGATAGAATCGATGTCCGCTTCTATCTGCTCTTTGAGCGTCATCTTATGCCGAGGCGGAGGACGAAACCGCGGCGACGCCTATCTTACAGCGGGCAAGCGCCGCCGAGGCTGCCTTCGGAGCCACGACGATCCCCAGAAAGACGCCCCCTGCTGCCGTTTTGGTGACATGATTGTTCGCTGCATCCCAATAGACGATATCTCCAACCTCGAAGGCGACGGATGTCTCCGCGGTAAACTCCCATACGCCGTAAAGAGCTACGGCGCCGGAAGCTCCCGCCTCTATATCTGTTTCCGCTATGCCGCAAAGACTGATGAGCGGGACTACGTCGCCTACGTTTATTTTTGTCTCGCCGCTGTTGATATAGTCTATTACCTTACCGGTCTGTACCGGCATCGCCTGTCTTGCCATCTGCTATTCCTCCTTATACTCCCGCCGACGGAGCGGCGCCTGCGTTTTTATACATACCACGATACTCATAGAGCCATACGCCGAAGTCTATGCGCACCTTGTACTCCATGCCGTCAATGTTCCAGCCCGGCTGCTGTTCGATCACCGGTGATTGCTGTCCGTTAAGGAAGGCGACCTCTACCGTGTCGATCATGCTCGGCGACGCCACAAGATACCATGCCCACGGCTCAAGCTCCGCCTCGACGATAGGCGTAAAGGCGTTTTTCATCGGGTTGATTACCGCCGGATTTGTGCCGCTTATATCCGTGTCGCTATAGAGTATCTGGCGCGCGAGCGTCTCAAGTTCGGGCGGGATGATAAGGTACTGCGGCGTGATGTTAAGGTTAATCGCATCCTTATCCTTGCGAAGCCCCTTCTGGCGGCGCATCGCTACGCGCGCATCGGAGAGCGACGCTATGCCCAGAGCAGACGCCGTTTCAGCGAGATTGCCATGCTCGGCGCTGAATATCGCCTTTTTATCTTCGGCTATAGTCGGATTGGAGATGAGCGTTTTATAGACCGTCGAATTTATCGTCCGTGACGCCGCGCTGCCAAAAGCTGCGGGATGCGCGTAAAAGCTCCGAGCGCATCGTTTATGATGGACTGACGTGTGAGCGCAAACTTTTTGCCGAAGGTCCCTATCGAGAAGGAATCTTTCGTCTCGACAAGATTGGCCATCTTGTATTCTCCGCTCTCAAGCAATGGTTCCAACATCGGCATTTCGCCAAAACGGACCTTATGTATCTCCTTAAAGTCGGAGGCGCTGCCTATGCTGCACCACTGTCTCCAAGTAGTAGGCGCCTCTTCGTAGGCCGCAAGAAGCGTCACGTTGGCCAGATCGGTCATAATCGCGGGAAAATCCGAGGTCGAAAAAGCGCGCTTCGCAATTTCCATTTCATCATCACGGTATCCTACGGCTTCGCCGTTTCTCTCTATACACTCCTTGGCTAGATTCAGGAGCCTAATAGAGCGAAATTCTTCCGCTCCGGGCGCAAACTTGTCAGATTTCACGCCAAGGCGCATACGGAGCCCGTCGCGCGCGGCAGCGCGGAACTTGTCCCGTTCGTCGCGCTCTACGCTTACGGACGTTCCAAGCACGACGCCGGGATTCTGCTTCGCCCCGGCGTTTATTATCGCGCGGCAGACCTCGCCGACTGGAGTACCGTCTTTTATGTATTTCGCCGTCTCATCCTGTGACAGCCCATAACGGGCGCATATCGCCGATATTTCGGCGGCTCTGGCGCGATCCTCTTCGCTGCTATTATTTCCGCCGCTTGGAGGTACCGCGCGCGCTTCTTCACGCGCCACGGCCGCACGGATATCGGCAATATAACGCTTCGCCTCTTCCTGCTCGTCGTGATCGACGCCCTCAAGCAGGGTTCTAAGCCTCCCGTCAAACTCCGTCTCCGTAAGCCTCTTCGCCCCAAAATCCCGGACGCATTCCATTACCGATTCCCTGAACATACTCACTTCTACATCATCCCTTTCTTCTATATTCCTGCCGACGCCGACCGTGGGGTCTGCGGGACAGCTTACGATGCTGATTTCGTACGGTTCCCATTTCCGCGCTATCATTGCGGGGCCCTCTATACCGTCCTCCGACGTCTTTCCGCTGCGGACTTCCTCCCATTGATAGACGCGATATCCGACCGATACTCCGCGCAGCGAGCCGCTTTGTACTTTACGAAAGACCGAGTCGGAGTCTTCGTCGTCGTCAAATGTCAACCGACAGGAACATTTCTTTGCCGCCCCGTCGAGCCGGACATCATCAACGCGCCCGATAACTCGGTCCATGTCGTGGTTATAAAGACCGACGCCTATCTCGCTGAGACGGGAGAGATCCACCGCAGCCGACGAATGGTCCAGTATCTCCTGATACCATTCACCGCCCCACCAATCGTATCTGCGGACTCCAACCGCCGACGAAAAAGAGAGCTCCACTGATCGCGTACTCTCTTCTGGCGCCGCCGTCAGGCGCAAATCTCTATAGTGTCCCTGCGATGGTGAGAAGTATTGCTCTCTTGTCCCCGCAGGTTTACTCGTCTTCGTCTTCATTCTTCCCCTCCTCTTTCTTTTCGGATGAATCGTCCTTTTCATCCATAAGTTTTTCGTACTCCTCCGGCGACGTGGTCTCTTTTCCGCCAAACCATGAAAGATTTATGCCGAGTTCTTTGGCCGCCTCTATTTCCGCTTTGCGCTGCTTCATCAGCTCGTACCAGTCTTTACCCTGCTCGCCGCATACCTCGGACAACGTCGTAATACCAAGGGCAAGCTGTTTTTCGATTCCCGCGGCCTCTTTCTGTGGATCTACCCACTTCCAGCCCGGAGTATTCCATTTATGCGCAAGATAACGCTCTCGCGTGCCTTCGTCCTCAAAATATCCCGGCAATGAGAGCTTGCCGGAGAGGATGGCCGCCTCGATAAACCACTCATATACCGTATCGCAGAAGTCGGTTATAAGCTTTCTTTGCTTTCGCCTGAATGTCTTGCGGTCCTCAAGCTGTCCACCCCTAAAGGATGAATAGTTGACCTGCGAGATGTCGCGCGAGGCGGTCTCGTAAGAAAGCCCGCGCGACATGCTTATCATACGGATCAGGAAAGAGACGAAACCGGAGGCGTTGACGTTGGGACGCCCTGGAGTCGGGAATGCCACCTCTTCATCCTTGCTGAGATAATTGAGCTGACCGCGCCGAATCTCTTCAAGCCGCTTAGTTTTTTCACCACGGCCGCCCATCGGGTTGCCGATGCCGTTTCCAGCCGCCCCCTTATTCTTCATAATGAAGGCTGTGATCGCCGCCGCTGTACGCGATGCCTCAAGCTCATTCGTCACATACTCCTGAATGTTTCTTACTCGCTCCGTGCATACGGCCATATCAGGCAGTGAACGAGTCTGCTGCGGCCGTTTTTTCGAGTGGATATGTATCACAGCCTCACGCGGATAGCGGATCACCGTCTGGTCGCGGAAGTAGGGCAGCGGGTCGGGCCGGAAGTGATAGGCAACCGCCTTCATGTGTTCGTCTACCTCTATGCCGCCAAAGACATAGTGTCCGTTACTTTGAAAGACATCTTCGGCGAGCATATCCGGCTCAATAAGCTGGAGCTTAAGCGGTAGGTAGCCGTCAGGATCGACGACCTTGAGGATGAATATCTCGCCGTCTACCTCCCAGCGCCTAAGTACCATTTCGAGCAGCTCGCCGAAAGAGCTGTCTCCGGTAATATCGCAGTTTTTCCCTAGCGCCCATTTTTTCCATATTTCTTCAATTCGGTCGTTTATCGCGTCCAGTGGCTTGCCTCGCGTGTTCATCACCTGCGCCTCAAGGCCAAATCCGCATTCTACGACGTTTCTTACAAAGGCGTCTATTATGCCCTCCGTGACATCGCCGTTGCGTTCCATGTCGCGCATTCGCGCGCGAACAATACTCCTGTGCGGGGCGTCGGTCATCTCCGGCGTAGCGTTTTGGAGCGGATACCAGTTCCCGCCCTGCGGATCGCGCCTCGCCGCATCGTAGCTGCGCAGCTCCATGCGATATTCCGCGCGGCGGACTCCCCGTTCAGGCGACAGCCAGCCGATAAAGCGATCTAGGTATGTTAGTTCGCTCATCGCCCATACCATCCCGCATATCTGACACCGCCGCCCTGCAACTCTGCAAGTTCGGACTCAAGGTCTGTGCGCCACGCGCGCAGTTCGCTAAGGTTGGCCTTGGTCACGGAGCGCGAACCTATTGTGTAGCTTTGCGCGCCGCCGATTATTCCCCTTATGGCGGCACTGACCTCGTCTATTTCTTTCTGTATTTCTTCGACGGTCCGCATTGTGTCCCCCCTGTTCTTAATCGTCTTCTGCCCTTAGAGTGCGGGCGCCTGCTATTTCCGCCGCGGCAAAGTTGCCAACCTCACAGTCAAGCATGTGGTTGTCTATCCCGCTTATTACCGGCTTGTAAAATTGTTTCGCACGCCCTTTGCGGTCATATTCCGTTACCTTATGTTCGCTGCACAGCTGGTCGGCATATTGGCGCGGGCAGTTTGCAAAAACGTTGAAACTGCCTCTGGAACCGGCTTCGCGGTTCAGGCGGCCATAGACAAAGTCTTTATAATATTCAGTGTCCAGCAGCATAAGCCGCAAAGAGGTGTATTTCATCTTATCTATCGTCCCCATCCGGTAGGGGATGCCCTTGGACGACGTCTCATCAAGCCCTTTACTCGGCGCCGTAAGTCCCGGATGTTCCAGACAGAAGGCGTAAACTTCTTCTGTGCGGTAGCCTGCGTCAATGAGCGCGAAATATATGCGAAACGATTCTCCCGTCTCTTCCTGCTGGTATTCGCGTTCCAGTACGTCCTCGATCTCTATCCATGTTTCACAGATACCGGGGCCGCCGCCATAATCTACGAGCCAACTTGTCATATGCTCGCCCCACGCCCTAACGCTCCACCAAAAATGGTCTTTTTGTACGTCGACCGCCGCCGTAAGCATGAGGGCCTCTTTAGGCACGGTGCCGCGCTCATAATTCTGCATGCGCTCCATTACGATATCGGAGCGCATACGCGCAGCCTGGTTTATCCACGGTTCGCCAAGCCAGCCGTTGACGAAGTTCATGAGTTTTTCAGGCTTGTCTTTGGATTCAAGGAATTCTTTTGCTACATCGCCGAAGCGTTTCCACGGCGAGTATATTGTCGAGATGTTATAGGCCACATGGTGAGGTCTGTCTGTTCGCGGCACGCACGGCAGCCAGTCGTCGGCGTCTTTATCATATTCGACGGGCCGCCACTCTCCGGCCTGCAGCATCATCTGTTTGTGCTGGTCGGTTACGCACTGGCGGCAATTCGGACATTCCAGCCATGACTTTTCAGCCACCTCTTGCCACCGGAGTGTGGGCGGCAGCTCGTTAAGTTCTTCCGGCCATTTTATTTGTTTCATCTTCATGACAAACATTTCGCCGCAATGAGGACACGGCACAAAGTACCGTTTCCTTACGTCCGCCTGTATCCATGACTGCCAGATATGCCCCTCATCGTATGTCGGGCTTGAGACTTCTACCTCTTTACGCCGGTGATATGTTTTCATACGTTCAGCGGCGAGCTTAAAGGGGTCCGCGTCATTACCGGCGCGCGGGGGAAACTTATCTGCTTCGTCATAAAACACGTAGCGCACAGGGCGATAACCGAGCTGTGAAGGACTGTTGGCGCCGACAAAGGCTATTTCCATGCCCGGGAAATATAGACGCTGTATCTCGGAACGTTCACCGTCAATAGCATTTCTGAGAGGGCGGCAGCTTCGAATGAAGGACCGGAAGCGCCCCTTGCCGATATCTTTTGCAAGTCCGTCTGTCGGCAGGACAAAGAGCATGCTGCCCTGGTCCTGGTCTACAGCATAACCTACCATGTTGTATTCGCATTCGGTCTTTCCAAGCTGTGTTGCAAAGACGAGGGTTATCTTCGTTACGCCCCGCGCCTTGAACATATCCATCGGCTCGCGCAGGTATGGCGTCCTATTAGTGCGCCAGGGACCGGCAAGATCCGAATAATCTTTTGTAAGCACTCTGTTGTTGTCCGCCCATTCGCTAACGCTTATCTTCTCCGGCGGCCTCAGCACCGCCAGCTCTTCTTCCGTCCAATTTGCCTTGACGCCCGATATCGCCCCGGCTGTATGTTTCAAGGATTTCATAGATAGCTGCTTCAACCTCCTCTTCTACCATGTTTCTTATATCGGGATCTAAAAAACGGAAACCAACCTGCACAGGGATTGCCAGCAACGCCGCCTTTAGCTCCACGCACCGCGCGACCCACTGCGCCGTTATCTCGCTGCGGTCTATAAGCTCGTCCTCTTTTTCGCGGCGCGCCATCTCGCGTAATTTGGCTTTTTCTTCCGCTTCCAGTACCGTAGCGCGGAGCAGTCTATCTTTGTATTCGGTTACATCAATGCTATCTCCGCCGCCTACGGTCCGCTGTTGGAGATACATTACATAGGCCCTAACCGTGGCATGGAGGTCGAATTTTCCACGCCCAGCCTTCGGGATTATCCTCTTCTGCGCGAGCTGCTCGACTCGGCGTTCGTCCAGATTAAGCAGATTCGCGATGACCTGCTTCGAACAAAGCTCACCGCCAGTCTTTTCTTCAAGACGTCTGTCTGCCATCTCTTCGCCAGTCCCGCCGCCCACGCCTCAAACATTGTTTACTTTTAGTATCTATTTTACTAAGGTTCATAATTTACTCTCGCCACTGGGCGGCCTCCCTTCGTTTTAATGTACGAAACCGAAATGGGGGGTATTTTGAACTCAAGGACAGAATCCCCGCCTGTCGCCAGTCCCGCAGCCCTCCCCCTCCGGGGAAGGACCCACGCGGATCGCAAAAAGCGCACTATCACCGGCTTTTTTGATTTTGATTTTTGCCTAACGAACGAGACTAATCTTGTATTGTGTCTCCTTCGTTTGAGCATGAACAAAGCGTGTGGTGGCGCGGAGAATCACCTATCTGCCGAATGCGGAAAACTCCCATAGAACGAAAATATTAACGTTTTTTGAATTGAGTCCCGTTCGCTCTTTTACCCCGTTTCGTTTTCGGGGTCGGCGGCAACGAAAAATTAACTTTTTCGTATAGACCCCGGCTAAAGGACAGCGGGATAGCCGCATAGCGTTCTGTATACTCTACGGAACTATGCCCCAATTCTTTGCGAATAATATCCAAGCTTTCACCGCGCTTCCACGCCTGCCATACGTATGTCTTGCGCAGGCTGTGAGTGCCAAGGTTATCGGAGAAGCCGAGTTCCTGCGCTGCGAAAGAGATCGCCGTCCAGAGGCGCTTTCTGCTGAGAGGCTTGAGCTGTACGGCACCATCATCCGTATACTTGAGATTACGGGACATGATGAGCGGCGACTGAATGGGGATTGACGGATATCCGAGCCATGATATGTGTTCGCGTAATATCGTGCGCATATCCTCGCTTATAGGGATGATGCGCTCGTGGTGGTTTTTTATCTCGATGAGACGGATCTCGGTGCGGATCTGGATACGAGCGCCGCTGCCGGCAATAACATCTTCGAGCGTGAGCGCTAGGATATCAGAGCATCGCAGTCCCCAGTTGATACCGATAGCTGCCGCTATGTAGTAGTTACGATTCCAGTTTTTGAGGAAATGGAGCAGTGCAAAGAGGTTTTTTTCTTCTCGAATTGGATATACGAAGTTCATCCGCCGCACGCCGCCTTTATTCGTTCGATGCTCCAGCGCCGTTTTAATCGTTTTTGTATCCAGGAGAGCATAAAGCGCTTATCACAGTTCAGGCACTCTATTATTGGGATGGCGCCGAACGGAATTGGCGAGTAACGCGAGTTTGAATTCCCCGCGCGCCATTGTCTGCCGTCCTGTATTGCCCAGATGATTATTTTGTCGCATTCTTGCATTTCCCCGCCTCCCCAACAACAAACACGCCCGACTTTCGAAGGTCGGGCGTGTCTTTTATGTAACATATCGTCTGGTGTGTTGCCGATGTTAATATTATATCTCTTTACAAATATTTAGTTAGGCCCTTAGTGGGGACACCTATTTTTCAATTAATTTTTTTATCGATAAGCGGATCGTCGTATAGCCTGAATTTGTCATCCTCCGGCCGCGTTATTATAAATAACGCAATCGTGCGGATAAAAGCGTCGCGGCGGCGGCGCTGGGTCTTCGCCGTGATGCCGTCGAAGCGCTGCCCTATCATCGCCGTCGCCCCGCCCTTACCGTCTCGCACGATGCCGCCGGGACGGACAAAGAGGCAGGACATCTCAAATAACTTCCAGGTCTCGGGGTAGAGTTGGCGATAATATCTAAATCCCTTGGTGATGTTTTCCCAGCCGCCGAGGGCGCAGATGATCTCTTCCTGCGATGATTCAAGGATCACCTGCGGCTTCGGCACCTCTTCGCCTCCATCGATCCTTACGCCATAGTCGGCCTGCGCCCCGTGCTTTTTTTCATATATTTCAATGGCGGTCGGCGGCGCCACTCGACCGAGCAGCACCGCTAGGCCGTCGTCAAAGTTGCTGACAACGAATTTTATTAGATTTATGACCTCTGAAAGTGTCGGGGGCTTCATCATGGCGCTCACCTTTCCTCTTTTTTACTAGAACGGGATTTCGATCTCTCCCATGCCGCTGTTCATCATGCTTGCAAAATCGTCGTCCGTCATGCCCTCCTGCGGATAGCCGCCGCCTGTCCCATTATCTGTACCGCTCTCTTTGCGGAACCAGAACGCCCGCGCGAGGGAGAAGTTCCACAACTTTGCCGAAATCGTCGCCTCGTACCGCTGGCTTTTGTCGTTGTGAAATACCCGCGCCTTGGGGTCCGCGACGCGCGCAACGATGGCGTCGCCCTTTGCAAGTCCCTGCATCTCTAAAACTTTGGCATAGTCGCCGTATGCCGTAAGGTCCCACCACTGCTGATTGCTATTGTCGTACTGACCCGTAGCTTCATCCTTTACGCTTTTCCACAGCATACGCCAATAGAGAGATACGGCTTGCCGCTTTTAGTCGTTCCGCTTCGTAGAGTTACGACAAATCCTTCGATGGTGCATAACGCTCTTCCCATGATTCTATCCTCCTGTGGTAGTTTAGATATTAAATACGCTTACCGCGGGCTTGCTCCGCGTAACCTGATCGGCCATACTGCCGAAGGAGAGCGATCTCGTTTTCAGGTTCAGCGCGAAGCTCTTCCCGCTTTGGTTTTTTCTTGTCTTGGTAACAGTGGCCACGATGGCGGATTTACCGTCGGGGCTCTCGTCTTTCAAGAGTTCAATTTCTACATCCACCGCATCTTCGACATAATGTCCGCCCGCGGCGTGTCCGCCGCTGCCGCTTTTCTGGGCTGCACGGCTGGAGCGCCCCATCTGGGAGAGCAGGATCATCGCAATCCCTAAATCGTCGGCGATGGATTTTATTTTCGGCATCAGGTCGATGACGCATTCTAGCTCTGAGCGGTATGTCCCAATCAGCGTCAGGTAGTCGATGATCACCATATCGGGTGCCAGCTGTATGATGATCTCCGCGATCTGTCCCCACGAATAGGGTTTGCCGCCGCGAGGTTTGCCGACTAGATTAAATCGTCCGGCGTCGCTGAGTTTCAACCGATGCTGGGCCTCTTTTACCGCGGGGTCTTTGCGTTTTATCATCCCGTATAATTCGCTCTCGAAACAGTCCATTTCGCGCATCAGGCGGCGCGTGTGGACTTTGATCGCGGGCATGTCGAGGGAGAAAAAGAGCACCTTACCCTCGCGGTTTTTTCTAAGAAAATCATCCACCGCGTTCAGGGCCAGCGCCGTCTTCATACTCCCAGGCGCACCGACGAGGGCTAATGTCTCGCTTGGATAGAGGCCGCCGAAGGCAGTATCTAGCTCGTATATACCGAAGCCGTAACCGTCGAGGCTTTTCCAGTTTTCTACCTCGGTGACGAGCCGCGACATGTGCTCGTCGGAGGTCGTGGGAATCGTATCGACGATGATGTTATCTTTGTCGTAGGTGACAACTCTCACCTTGTCGCCCTCTCCGGGGTTGCGGTCGTCGCGATAGTCGCGGTATCCCTGCGCGACGGCGCGGCGGATCTGGGCCTTGCTGACGACTACCGTACCGTCTTTGTCGGTGAGGACACGCAGCAGCTTCGAGGCTGCCTGCTCCGGGTTGAGCTTGTCGTCGGTGATGTATCCCTCCACCATTTTTGCGAGCATAAAATCCGCCTGCTCTTCCCAGCCTTCGCCAAAGTCGGCGCGCAGACGTTTTATTACTTCGAGTGGGCCATTCAGATCCGCGATCATCTCAGCTAAAGACCTCCCGGCGCAGCACCTCGTCCTCTTCCGGCGGCGCGGAGAAGTCATTCGCGTTGAGCCATGTCGAGGGGTGCTTGATATATTTTTCCTCGGTATCCCGCACGTCGTGGATATACCGCGCGAGGCGGATGCCCATGTAGATCACCCATTGCCTTTGTTCTTCGGGATTTTTGGCCTTTGAGAGCACGCGCATGAATGCCTCGCGGGCGCGCTTTTTATCTACGTGCCGCGGGTAGTTTTTCCAGAACTGATCCTCGAACCAGGAGTCGAGGGGATTGGGGTTCTTCGCCTTTTCCGCTTTTGCTTTCGGCTTCTCCGTCTTCGCCGGTTCGCCCTTGAGGTCGAAGTGCTCCTGTCCCTCAGCAGGGGGTACGTTCTCATCCCCTTGGGGGACTATAGGGGGATTATTTGATTCTAGTAAAGATTGATTATCGTAAAGATGGTCTGCAGGTGGTGCAGTCTGCAGGCTGCAGGATGTGCATGCTGGGCTTTCAGCCTGCATATCCTGCATGCTGGTATCTTTGTTAAACATCTCCGCCTTGTGGCCGATGAGCTTATAGGTCGAGGCTGTTTGATGACCGTTAGCGCGATTTTCCTTCACGGCGATGACGCCCTTTTCCCTTAGTTCTTTCAGGGCATAGCGGACCTGCCGCTCACTGATGCCCGCGACCTCCGTCAGTGTCTTTACGCGCAGCCGCCACGACCGGCTTTTAGTGTCTGCGAAGGTTACTAGGATAGAGTAAACGCCCTTTGCGAAGAAGGATATCTCCTTCGAGCGCATGACGTCGATATCCAGCATCGAAAACCAGAAGTCCCGTGTATCCTTTATGTTCATTATCTCTTCATGCTCTGCCATTGGGATGCCTCCTTTCCCTTTTTAGGCGGCGTTGATTTAGTACGGCGGGGAAATACTCTTGCGTTCATCACGGCTTTATCGTTTCATTACGTTCCGCCATCGCGAGCCACTGCGCGTACTGCGCGATTTTTTCGGCCTCTTTACGACAATCATCTTTATGTCCGTAGCGCAGTATGTACTTGATGATGTTCCCCCGTAAAAAGCCCTTAAACTCATCCGGCGAAAATAACGTCTGCATGATCTCTATCGGCTGCTGCTGTAGCAGCTGATAGTGAACGGCGTCCTTGGAGGTGCCGGATTGGAGAAGTCCGTAGATATCATCTATCTCTTCATCATCTAGTGCTTCGCAGGGTATATATTTATGCTCCTTAAAGCCACAACACCATCCTTCCTCTAAGAGCTTGCATTTTGAACACGCATCCGACTCGCTGCGTTGTTTTTTACAGTATTCGAGGATAACTTCAATTTTTTCTTCCGTAGTCATGGCCGTTTCCCCCTTGCTCGTTTGTTGCGCTCGTTCCAGTCTGCGACTGTTTAGTCTCCATCGTTAAAATTAATTTATCTTTTAATGATATTCCGCCTCCATGCTCTCAAACTCCGTGCAAGTCCATTCACCATCGTTCCCGCGAAAAACCTGTTCGTGCGGAAACTCTTTTTCGTCCATCATGGCCGTATTAATCCTGTCCTCGATTGGACAGGGCTTTTCCCCCTCGAAAACATCTCCGTATTTCTGACATCTATCGCAGAATTTCGCTGTGAAGTAGTCATATTCTGCGCCATTAGCAAAGACCTCAGACATCACTTATCCTCCTGTTCGAGCCATCCAATAATGCCTATCTTGCATGGGTGCTCCTTACACTCTTTACTGTCCTGTTTAAATGAGCAGTAGCAACATATACCGAGGTTATCCATGAGGATCAGGAACCGCGCCATTTCGTCGGCGTTTTTCTTCGCGATGTTTTCAAGATTAGTTTTCATTTTTATTCCTCCTCCGGCAAATCCAGCGGGCGCCAAAATACATAATTCACTGTATCCAGATACGTACATACATCAACTGTAAAATGCTTCCGGTAAGCATCATAAATAAGCACTCTCTCATTTGCCGGCGCGTGCTCCTCGCTCTGCTTCCGCCAACGATAAATTTCGCGTAGCGCGGATAGATCCTGCGAAGCATCGTCAAGCTCTACCGCCTGGTGCTTCAGGAGAGAATCCTGTTCTTTTACAGTCTTTTCCAGCACGGCAATCTCCTCCTCCTGCCCGACAACCGCGCTGGCAAGCAGTAAAAGTCCGGGCAAACTTGCTTCCGGTTTCTTCTCATGCGCTTCCAGCACTTCTATCTCTTCCATTTTTTTGAGCAACTCGTTATATTCCTCTACCCATTCGATTTTGATCTCTTCGCCCCCGACAAGAAATGTGGCTAAAACCCGCTTCAATTCATGTAATCTGTTGCATTCATGAATATATTTAGGAACAGGTCCGAGTCCGGGTTTTATGTACATACACTTATTACAGCTCATTCTTTATTCCTTCCTGTGCTATAATTCCTTTAGTCAGTTTTTTATTGGGGCCTACAGGGGCGGCATACCCCTGCAGGCCCTTTCTGTTGGGCGCCGGTGCTAGTCTTTTGTTGGGCTGCCCTGTACTACGAGCCAGCCGTCGAGTTCTTTTTTCATCTGGTCGTAGAGGTTTTCCTGCGCCGACTGTAGGTAGCGCGGGAATTTCGGACAGCGAAGCAGGAAGAAGGGCTGCTCTCCCGCCTGTTTCGGCTGCTCGATCTCTATTTCAATTTCCATCCACTGGAACCAACCGCTGTCTTTGTATATTTCGATATTAGCGAGGAAGGTCTGCGGTATGCGGACGGTACCCTCGGCATCTTTAACCTTTACGCAGAAGGTATAGTTGTTGCGGTTATCGAAGGTAAAGTCACCGGTGACGTTGGAGACATACTTGAAATTTCTGAACGAATCCAGCAGCATCTCAAAGTTCTCGATGGTCTGGTTATCACTGCGCTTGATATAGTCAATAAGCTCTTTGAGCTTGAATACGTGGCCGTCTTCGAGGACGGGAGCCCACTCGTTCATCTGCACAGAGTATGTGAAGGGCATGGTGACGGTATCTTTTGCCCTGTCGGTAACTTCGTCGTCCAGAATTGCGTGGAAGCCTTCTCCATTGCCGAAGATGACCGCATTGCACGGTTTGCCCTTTGCCTCTACGATTTTACAGAAGCTTTTGACGTCGAGCGTCTTGTATTGAAAGCCCTGATAGTCGTATGGAGGCAACGGGGACGGCGCTTTACCTTCAAAGATGGTGATGGGGTCGCTATTATTTTCAGGGATTTGCAGGGTCTTAATTTCCATGATTATTCCTCCTGTATTAGTTTTGTGCCGCTTCTGCTTCTGCGGCAGTGTTGGCTTTCTGTCCGGCAAAGAGGTCTTTCTGTGCCGGAGCCCCGAAGTTGCCGAGGTCGAAGCTGTCGGCGGTGACGATGTTGCGAAGCAGATCGCGGCGGCAGCGTGTCGTCCTCTTATCGGTGGCAAAGGTTGGCTTGATAGAGGTCTTCATATCAAACTGGGTCTCACTGTCCGGGCAGAGCTTGAAGCTCATCGTGATAGTGATGCTCGCAGACTGTGTTTCGTCTTTGAGCGAGGCAACGACCGCGGGCAATAGCTTCTGGAATTGCCTGTCGAGATCCGTCATTTCTTTGAGAGTGAGTTCTACCATTGCATCTTGCATCATTTTGTGTTCCCCTTTCATGTGATATAATTTCTAAAGTGAGTTTTTCGTTTTACTTGGGTCCTTCTAGTTGGCGCTGGAAGGACTTTTCTTTTTCCCGCTGTCTTTGCTGCCTTTGGCGTTCACCTCCTTTAATCCTCGCCGTTCCGCAAACGCATTGAGATCTGCCTGTGCCTCTTCGCGGGTACGGCGGGTAATAAGCTCGTCGTTGAGCAGGAGCAGGCGCCGGTAGCCTTTGGAGTCGGTGAAGTGCGTCCCATATATGGTATGATTCACCGATTCGCGCGCCTCTACGCTGAGCACCTTGCCGCGGTAAAGGTAGCTTCTAGCCTCTGTCCCCATCTCCCGGCCTCCTCTCATCAAGAGCGTTGCAGAATGAGCGGTAGGCTACGTAGATCAACCCGATGATGCCAAAGGCGAAGATCGTTCCTTCGTTGCCATAGAGAGCAAGCATTACGGCGCTTTCAGCTAATGCGTGCATCGTCGTAGTTCCTCCGTTTGGCCGCGTTGCGCGCTATATAATCCTCGATGCGGCGATGGCGCTTTATGACCCTGTATCTCAGGTACGCCGCGTAGCAGGAGACGGCGGCAAGGATTATCAGGGCGGCGACGGTCATGGCGAAATATTCCATATCAGGATTTACCATTGCGTATCCTCCTTTTTAATTTGGCTGTTGTTGAGCCACTCTATCAGCAGCCAACCGGGGAACCGGCGGCGGTTGCCGCATTTTCGGTGCGGGAGCTCTCCCCTGTCACACATGGCTCTCACCGTGTCCGGTGATATCTTCAAGACTGCTGCCGCTTCCGCAACCGTTAAAATATCTGATGGTGTGATGCTATACGGGATTTTCGGCTCCGCGCTATGATGGATTGCGATAGGTATTGGCATTTTTATTCCTCCTCTTTAGCAGTTTCGATTTTCTTACGTTTTTCTTCCTTTGTGGCGTAATACAGAGCAGGGGACACCTCATCACCGTTACGAGTGATTTTGTTGATAAACACAGCATCACTGTCGTCATTAAAACTGCATTGCACAGCCCCATTCCTATGAATGAAAACAAACCCCTGTTCCTTATGGAAACAAAGTCCACCGTCTTTACAGACTTCGATTAGCAATGAGCTGTTACTGCTAGGCTTTGCTCTCTTATTCAGATCAATGCCAAAACGATCAATGCAAAAACGAACATCTGTATTAACAAAAGGCGAAATAGTAAAGTCTTTCGAAGAAAAGTTGAGCATCAAAAAAACTGGCATTCCATCTAATGTCAATACCGCGCTTTTTCTGATCGGCTCACCGTCGACTACTTCGGTTGTAATGTCTAGTTGATAAGGCATCTCTCTTTATTCCTCCTTCAATGGAACTAAGCGTGAATAGTATTTACGCCAGACTCTTTCAAGTCGACAGCTAGCTCAGACGTCGTAATACGAATCGCATTCAATATGGCTTCGTCAAGAGATTCGAAATCCGAGATCTCAACGCAGACAGTTTTTTTAAGCACACGATCCAGAACTGTTTCACTTCTTTTTCGTTCGATACAAATTTTCAAAAATATCACTCCTTATTCGGGATCTCAGCCGCAAGTTCGCCATGCAAAACTCCTCCCTTCCTATAAATCTGCTCAAGAATTCCTATCGCCATGCGGTTCAGCATCCCCGCGTCAACATGATGGTTTTCCGCAATTCTGACCGCGTCCTTCAGGTTTTCGATTGCCGAGTGTGAATTCCATTTATAAGCGGCCTCCTCGATCTCTTCAGACAAGTCGCCTTCTATGCCGCACTTCGAGCACGTATAAAATGAAAGATACCCCCGGTACATAAGTTTCGCTGTTCCTCCGCATGCAGGGCAGGCAATCACGTAGGGCTCTTTTTGAGAAAAATCCTTATTGATCTGTGCTTCGTCAGATTTCGCCCTTTCGGTGATACGTTTAGCCAGATCTTGAGTGTACAAGTGACATTCATTGAGCCACACAAGCTTATTGAAATCATCTTGCTTTTCCGCATATTCATAAGCATGTAACAGGCTGTTGAGTGCGCTTTTCAAGGTATCAGCCTCTTTGTCCCCTTTTTCCGAACAATCAATGATCCTCACGAATCGTTCAAGCATTTCTGCCTTACCTTCTTTGGAACAGAAGCAATCTCCTTCAATATTTGAAATTACAAAATCGCCGTTTTCGTTTGTTGTGATGTTCATTCGAAGTCCTCCCTTTTGCGGAATATATAATGCCGTTTGGCTTTTATATGTTATGAGCCTTATGAAACTAGCCCTTTTAACACAAGCTCAACCACCATCTTGTTAACGCTTTTGTGCTCCATATAAGCCCGCTCCTTTACTTGCTTATAAATTTCAGCTGGCCACCTTATCTGGCTTATTATCAGTTCCATGTCGCTCACCTCCTACTTTATTGTGGTGTCTATGAATCTTTGATACTAGATATTATAGCCTGTATATTTTATAGTGTCAATGACTCTTTGATTGCTTGAGGTGATTGCAATGGCGCAGATAACTTTAAGATTGCCTGACGATGTACATGTTAAATTGCGGATATTAGCCGCTTTTAAGAACGTTTCGCAAAATGACTTGATCACTGAGGCTGTTCGTGAGAAAGTAACCCGTTGGGAACAGCAATTCGGCGACCTTCCGTTGCCTCCTGAAGGAGCAGAATAAATGTATCGTTTAGCGACCTGTTCTCATCAGCGGCGATAAACCGTAGTCGTTTGTGCAACTCTGAGGGGATACGAGCTGTAAGCTGAATTGTGTCCTCTTTTTCCTTCATGCGTCCTCACCTCCACGCCTCGTAAGGGACGATCCGTTTCTTTTCCATGGTCAAGATGGTCATAAACAAAACAGATGTCGCCGTTTTCGTTTGTTGTGATGTTCATGTTTGCACCCTTTCTACGTTCAATTTTGTAAATGTCCTGGATCACATCTACACTAGAGATGCTTCCAAGGCCCTTATGCCTCTTTCTATCTTCGCCCTCATTTCCGGCGCGTCGATGCGGCCGTTGTCTTTTAGGTCCAGCAGGATGTCCGCGTAGGCGTCCCGGTCTGCCAGTTCGGGAAAGAGATCATTGATGGCATCGCGAAATTCTGCGATCTCAGCCGCAATTCCGTGCGGCGTAGGCTTGTCTTGGCTGTCTGCCCCTGCCCTTAGCCCGTTTATGGCAGGGGCTGGGTAGGGTTTGACTCAGGCTCCGCCATTAGCTCCGTCGGCGTACAGCCAAGGATTGATGCCATCGCAGTAATGTCCGCCCAGCGGGGTTCACTTGCTCCAGTTTCATAGCGAACTATTGATTGTCGAGAATTTTTTAACATTTCTGCAAGCTCAGCCTGCGTCAGCCCTGCAGCCTCCCTATACTTCCTTATCGAATTTGCCATGCAAAACTCCTCCCTTCTTATAAATCTGCTCAAGAATTCCTATCGCCATGCGGTTCAGCGTCCCCGCGTCAACATGATGCTTTTCCGCAATTCTGACCGCGTCCTTCAGGTTTTTGATTGCCGCGTGTGAATTCCATTTATAAGCGGCCTCCTCCTCCTCTTCACACAAGTCGCCTTCTATGCCGCACTTCGAACACGTATAAAATGAAAGATACCCCCGGTACATAAGTTTCGCTGTTCCTCCGCATGCAGGGCAGGCAATCACGTAGGGCTCTTTTTGAGAAAAATCCTTATTGATCTGTGCTTCGTCAGATTTCGCCCTTTCGGTGATACGTTTAGCCAGATCTTGAGTGTACAAGTGACATTCATTGAGCCACACAAGCTTATTGAAATCATCTTGCTTTTCCGCATATTCATAAGCATGTAACAGGCTGTTGAGTGCGCTTTTCAAGGTATCAGCCTCTTTGTCCCCTTTTTCCGAACAATCAATGATCCTCACGAATCGTTCAAGCATTTCTGCCTTACCTTCTTTGGAACAGAAGCAATCTCCTTCAATATTTGAAATTACAAAATCGCCGTTTTCGTTTGTTGTGATGTTCATCTTGCCAACTCCTATCTGTATCAAATATGTTTCATTTACCAATAATGATACTTTAATGTTTCTAGACCTCTTTGTACATAGGTCAAAAGGACTAATATGCTACTTTTTTGTTTCTTTTTATGAGTTAATATTGATTCTTGTTCTTATGTACCAGATTTGATACATTAGAGATAACGAAGAGGGTGATATTGTGTCAGAAATACTTTTTTCAAAGAGACTTGTGGCTCTCAGAGATTCAAAAAAATATTCACAAGTTGAACTATCTCGAATCATTTCTGTTTCACGACAGACCATCGTGAGATGGGAAGCTAACGATACATACCCAGATGTCGTTCTATTAATGAAACTTGCATCAGCTCTCAATACGTCTGTCGCCTATCTTATGGGTGAAACAGACGATCCATCACCAATCCCCACTTTCGTCAGAGAAAAGACTGTACTGGATACCACGAAGAAAGAAACAGAATCTCCTGATACCTCACCACAAAAACGCACCCCGGCGTCTATCATTAAGCAAATTGCTGACATAAATGACGCATTGGATCAGGAAGCGCCATTCTTTGAAGAAGAAGATATAGATATAGCCAAAAACTTACTCAAGCGATGTGAGAAAACGCTTGAGAAAGAAAGTTCCGTCCGTACAGAAGAATCAAAAGAGACGGCATAATCTTGCTTTATCCGTATAATAATAAGGAGCGATGAAGGTGAAAAAGCGCTATCAGGTGTTTGTCAGTAGTACCTACGAAGATTTGAGAGAAGAACGGGCTTCTGCTATTTTTTCTCTTTTGAAATTAGGATGCATCCCTACAGGAATGGAGCTTTTCCCTTCGGCAAATGATGAAGTATGGGACGTAATTAAGCAAACCATTGATGCATCTGACTATTATGTGTTAATAATAGCAGGACGATATGGCTCAATCTCCAGCGACGGGAATAAAAGCTGGACCGAAAGAGAATATGACTATGCACAGGAAATCGGCAAACCTACTTTCGTTTTTCTTTATAAAAAACTCGATGACATTAAAAGTAAAGATATTGACAACAAAGAAAAAGTGCTGGCGTTTCGTGAAAAAACTAGAAATAGGATAGTTCCTATCTGTAATAATATTGGTCATCTACAATCAGAAATTACAACGGCTCTTTCAAATGCCATTGCAAATATTCCTGGTATTGGTTGGGTTAGGGCAGACAAAGCATGTTCTCAGCAGCCCAATGATGAAAAAGAAAAAATGGTTTATATGCAAATTGCCGAAAAATTTATCAATGATGTAGATTACGACAACTGGAATAAGTGGACCAGCTATTTAACCAGCGCAGACGGGCCTTCGATCACAACTAAACGTGAATGCTACTTAAATGATGTTGTAACATATATTAAATATCGAGCAATATGGCCAAAAGCATTCCCTGAAATAAAGAGGGCCTTTGTTAATTTTGCGAATGTACTAGAAGATTTATTAAAACAATTTCACAAATACTCAAAAACACAATATGGAGACATTAATATCTATGTAACAAGAAAGTTTTACAAAGAACTGGATTACAACCCAAATTATGAAGAGGACATAAAGAAATACAACAACCATCTGGAGATAATGAGTGGATTAACCTTTGAGCTAACAAAAGCTGTTAATTATATCTGCGCTCAAATCAGATCTGACTTAGATGCTAGTTTTAAGGCTGTGGATGGAAAGAGGACCATTACGAACGGTATGGAGAGTGGCTTTAAATTTTATGATTACCTGCCGGAATATACAGAGGAACAGATAAAAAACGCCACCCTGTATCCTGGACTGGAGCAATTCTTAAAAGACAACAACCTCTAAGAGAGTTGGCGCACGATGTCCATTACGAAAAAGGGAAACGAATATTACGCCGTAATCTACTACCGCGATGAGTTCAATGTCGCGCGTAAAAAGTGGATCAAGGCCGGTACCTCTCGCAAAGAGGCGGAACGTCTTGAGCGGCAGTTTCGCACGGACCTTGAGCGCGGCGACGTCTCAATCCCGCAAAAGATCACCGTGCGCGAATACCTGGCTCGGTGGCTTGAGGACATCATCCGCCCCAACAGGCGTCCGTCGACTTACGACAACTACCGTTATGCAATTTCTGCGGTAAGCGGAATGCTCGGAGATATTCAGCTCAACAAACTGACGCCGATCAATATTCGTAAGTATTTCGACGCCGCCCAAATAAAAGTAAAGCCGACAACGGCGCATAATCACTATGCAGTGCTCAACGCCGCGCTTAAGGATGCCGTGACGGAATATAAGCTGATCGCTATAAATCCCTGTGAAGCAGTTCCAGCGCCCCGGAAAAACAAGCCTAAAAGCGGTGCCTATACCGTGGAGCAGGTACAAAAGATATTGGACCTGATGCAAAGCACCGAGATATACATCTGCATCCTTCTTGGTGCTTTGTGCGGTCTGCGGCGCGGGGAGATCTGCGGGCTACGGTGGCGGGATATCGACCTCGATGCGCGCAGGGCCTATATCCGCCACAGCCTCGACCGGCTGCCGGTTGAATATGCCCGCGCAATGACCAAAAACTCTGAGCATACACCTATATGGGACTGTGTGAAAAAAGAGGCATCAGCCACTGTGCTTGCACTTGGGCCGACAAAAACGGAGGAAAGCGAAAACTCTATTGTGCTGCGGGATTTTGTTGTGCGAGAAATGAGAGAGCTGCTCCAAGAACAGGAATGGCATAAAAACCAAATGGGGGCCGCCTACAAAGACCTTGACTTTGTCTGCGCATGGGAGGACGGGACGCCCTTCGACCCTGACTTTGTCTATAAAAAATTCCACAAAGTGTTGAAGCAGTATAACGCCGAGCTGGGCAAGAAGCGCCGGAAGATCGAAGAGCTCGCCGCCATGGGCACACCGAGCGACGAGAAAGTTCCCGATGATCTGCCGCTCCTGCGCATCCACGATCTACGCCACACCGCTGCCACAATGATGTTCCAAGCGAACGTGGATATCAAGATCGTATCGCGGACGCTGCGTCATTCCCGCAGCTCATTCACACGGGACGTATATCAGCACGTACTTGAGGACATGCAGGAGCGTCCAGCCGCGGTAATGGACACTATCTTCAAACACTCAGACGCGGCGAAATAATAGCATAAAATATACAAATAGTTTACATACAATAGACATTCTTCTTCCGTTTTTTCTACCGTCTTTGATTATTTTTAATCTTTTCTGTCCTAAGTTGTTATTAATAAAGTCAGTAATAGCAAGCATTTAGCCGCTTTGTTTCATTTATTTTTTACGCTTCTTACAAATGGCATTCAAGAGGTCAGCGGTTCGAACCCGCTTATCTCCACCAGAAAATAACAAGCCTTGCAATCACTAGATTTGCAGGGCTTTTTCTTTTCTTAAAGGGCTTATCCTTGTAAGGTGTACAAGTGAGGGATAACTTGTATGTCTAACTACACAAAACAAACACAAAATGTTTACATATTTCAGAACAGCACTTATCATTATTTTAGACAGGTCGTACCGCCTGACTTACGACCCATATTTAAGCGCACTGAGTTTAGAATATCTTTAAGAACGCCTGACCGTATGGAGGCTAAACGTAAGGCTGGGCGGCTATCTGCTAACTTATGGGACATATTTACAGCTTTGCGGAAGGGAGATAAAAAGGTGGCTACGCTTAGCAATGAACAGGTGCAGGACTTAGTAAGACAATTTATCGCAGAAGAACTAGAAAAAGACGAAGCGACGCGCGTATTGAGGTTAAAGCCTCAAAGTATTGACCCTGAGTATATAAGCGCCAGCGAAGAAGCTAACGACCTCATTAAATCAGATTGCAAAGAAGCCCTTGCAACGTGTAACTATAGCTATATTAAAAATGGCGCTGACAATATTCTTGAAGCAAACAATTTGACAGCCGACAAAGATTCCATGGAGTACAGAACACTATGTCGAGAATTGTTAAAGGGGCAAATAGAATTATGCAAAGTTATCAGTCAAAGGAATCAGGGGGTATATCCTACTACCTATACGCCATACAGCGCCGACCCGCTTTTGTACAACTCAAATGTACAAATATCGAACGCCGGTAAAAAACAAAAAGTGCTGATTAGTACCGCATTTAAGGCGTATGTGGAAGAGAAAAAAGCTAAGGGGAATTGGACACCTAAAACGGTACTTGATATCAGTGACAAGGTGAACTTATTTATTGCTCTTCTAGGGGATATAAAACTGTGCGACATCACGCAGGAACGGTTAAAAGCCGCTGAATGTGCGTTATTCAATTTTCCCAAAAATAAAGCAAAGAACCCGAAGTATAGAGACCTCACGATAGAGGAAATCAAAAAGCTGGATATTCCCGTAGAAGAACGGCTGAGCCGTACAACGGTCGTCAATTACATCAATCAGATAAACGGTTTCCTTAGCTGGATAAAGACCCTGTATGAACTTCCTGACTGGATATCCGTCATTATGAGCGCACCAAAGGGAGATAAAACAGAAGATACGAGAGCATCAAAGGCCGTCTTTGAAGTAACAGACTTGAGAAGAATAGTCACTGATGAATGGTATATGAAGGGAGAAAAAAGGCTGGGGAACAGTCCAAGGGGTGCATTGTTAGACGGGGCTAGATTCTGGTTGCCTCTCATGGCGTTATTCAGCGGCGCGAGACTTGAAGAATTATGCCAACTCTACATCGCCGACTTCAAAGTTATTGATGAAACAAAATGTTTTGAACTTACATCTGTTATTGAAGACGAAGACGGCACGCTGAAAAAGGTCAAGGGATTAAAGAACACAGCGTCAAAGCGTGTCGTGCCAATACACAATGAACTCTTAAAATTAGGATTATGGGAATATATACAAGAGTTAAAAGAAAAGGGACATACGCGGGTATTTGAAGAGTTGACATTTAGTGATAGTGCTCAAAAGTATAGTCATAATTATTCAAAGTGGTTTAACCGATACTTGCATGACACACTTCATATTGTTGGGAGTAAAAGGGAGGGGATGAAGGTATTCTACTCATTCCGACACACATTTATAAACTATTGTGTACAGCATGGGATTGAAGATAGATATTTTGAACGTGTCGTCGGCCATAAAGTCGGAGGCAATGAAATTACATACGCACATTATGCGAAGGCCATGAGTCCAAAGACATTAAAAGCGGAGGTCTTAGACAAGATTGATTATGAAATAGACCTGTCTTGTTTGAAAGACAATCCGTTTGCTAGGGTAAAATGAGGGATAAAGACAACGCCCTTAAGCGCCGCCAGCGCGTCGTTGACGGTAGGGCGCTGTATGGTACAATCCTCTTAAGCAGTTAGTTACTTACGACTATTGAGTCGCCACAACTCAAACAGTCGAAGAAGTAGGTCTAACAAAGGGACGAAACGGAGCAGGACACTCACGAAGTTTCGTCCCTTTCGCTTTGCTTTAGAGGGTCTTTCCTTGTCTCTCGACACGGCTTAAGCGCCGCATGGCGCGGCTACACCTCCACCTAAGGGAGAAACTTCTACAGCTTAAGCCCCTTCGCTTAAGAGTCCGTCAGAGGGATTATAATATAAATAGTGTTGGAACATTGGATAATTAACAAAGAAAACCCCTGAGTCTCTGGAACTAAAAAGAGATGTCAGGGGATTATTTATTCAATAGGCATGGTCTTAGTTTCCTGTATATAGGACAAAATTAATCTTGTCAATACATCAGATATCTTCTCACCTCTAAGTGCTACGCAGCTTTTGAATTGCCTGACTATACTCCCGTCAATTCTTATCGCTATTTGTGCTTTATCGTTTTTGTCCGGCATTGAATAACCCTCCACTAAATAGTTACAAATATATAGCCTTGTTTAATCTAGATATCTAGATATAATTTATACTCATATCATCTAGATATCTAGATTATGTCATATCTAGCATCTTAAACATTATATCACGGGGAGGATTGACCGCTCTATGACAGACAAAGAGACCATACTTGCAATCATCAACAGGGAACTATACAACGCCCGTATGCGTCATTGTTATGCGACACACTTTAACGGAGACCTTACGGAGTTTTGGGACGGCGCGCGGTATGTATTGGTGACTGTACGGATGGAGATTGAAGAGATGGAAAAAGGTAAATAGGGAGGAATTACGACCATGACGAAGGGAGATAAAGACACCATGTTGGAAACAATAGTCAACTACATTTGCGACGGGGATAAAACGGGCAAAATTTTGAGCCGCGTTTTACGGCGGCTCGTGACGGTTGAAACTCTCAATCGAATAGCTAACTAGTCAAAGTTAGCGGTGTAGGTATTGGCTAGATTATACCATACAGAAAGGGAAAAATGGAAATGAACACAAACGCAATCCAGATATTCAGGCCGTGCCATGCAGCACTTAACTTCAACAGCAAGCCGCGCCATGCGGCGCTTAACACTATCCGCGTAATTGAAAGAGACGGCGATCCGTGGTGGGTAGCTAAGGATGTTTGCGACGCGTTAGGACTTTCAGACGTGAGCATGTCAGTAGCAACGTTAGACGACGATGAAAAGCTGACACAAGTAATGCTTGTATCAGGTCAGCGACGTTGTGTTTGGCTCATCAACGAACCCGGCCTTTACTCCCTCATCCTCCGCTCCCGTAAGCCAGAGGCCAAGGCTTTCAAACGCTGGATAATCCATAAGGCGTGTTTTAAGCCTCATCTTTTGTCTGGATGATATTTATACCTCAAAACAAAGTTATAGGCCTTCTCGTGGCTTCTAGTAGCCTCTACGGGGAAATATACTACACACAGTAAGGTAGTTTTACGACATGCAAATATTAAGTATATACGGCGCTATATATAAAACTAACGAAGGGAGCAATACGACATGACGAAAAAAGAACTTTCAGTCGCGGAAGCAAAGGCACTCAACAGGGTGATATTGGGGATGAAGCACGGCCTCTTATACCAGCCGGAGAACACAGAGTTTAAGGTGTCGTACCAGTACAAGGACGAGA
>OGYB01000268.1_pt1 | contig 40999 bp, 33 predicted proteins | sample 1576421 | NCBI WGS metagenome assembly OGYB01 (sample SAMEA3541577, study PRJEB24748) | human gut metagenome | biome: human gut; feature: human-associated habitat; material: faeces | place: China | collected 2012
TTGTATTGGATTTCTCACAGAAGGTCCATATTTACAGAGTTTTTTTCACACGCCCTGCTTAAGAGGATTGTACCACACGACGCCCTACCGTCAAGGGCGTTGTCTTTGCCTATGACCTTCCTCCACATAGCCATGTAGAAAAGAGACAGGGAGGTCTATTCTTTGGATAGCCTCCATTTAAGGCAGGTAGTTTTTATACCGCCGCATTAAATTAGCCCCTCTGCGTTGATTCTGGGAGGGGATTTAAACCCTACTGTTGACGGCTATAGCGGTTATTCTTTAGTTTCGACAAATCAAGGCCGTCGTACTTTATTTTTTCAATAACGTCATGGAAGAGAATTGCAATTCCGTATCTTTCCTCATAGATACTGGTAACGCCCTGTCCTCCGTATGTCCGACTATCTCATGTACCTGTGACAATGGAAGTGAAAGCTGCTTTGCTGTATCTATGAATGTCGCTCTGAAAGAATGGAAGTCCAGTTTCTTTTCATCTTTCTTTGTCTTTGTCACTACAGATGTTATACCGACTTCCTTTTTGAATACATCATTAAACCATCTGGACGCTTTCGGATAAAGTTTTTTATCGGCACGCCTGTTTCTTAATTCAGGGAATAACAGTGTTTCTCTCTTTGCCTTTTGACCTTCCGCATATTTTATAAATCCCAGCGCGATAAGTTCAGTGTGTATTGGTATTGCTCTATATCCAGCCGCTGTCTTGATTCCTTTTCCCTCTGCATTATCCTTTATGTCGATATACCAGATTCCCTCTTTGCTCTGTAAGATTCCGTCCTGTGGGTTTATCTGGCATAATTCGTCAAGTCTCGCACCCGTAAAGATTCCCAACAACGGAAGCCAAAATTGAAAGTCATATCTGAAAGAATCGCTGACATAACTCCTATGGTGGAACATCCTATTGAGTTCCTCGATTGTGTATCGGTTTCTCTTCTCGTTTGCATTTACAAGCGGCTTCTCTTTATCTGGCGCAATGACTTTTATAATTTGAGGGTTGAAACAATACCCCTCTTTTTCCAGCCATTTAAAAAATGTGACAATAAACGCCAAACTTTTACAAGAGGCCCTTTCAGTCCTTATCTGTACCGTAGGGTCGTTCTCAGCAAGCGCTATCAATTGGCTGGCATTTAGGTGTACCCGTTCTTTAGTGCGTCGTTCTTTTGGCATTTTGTAATACCTCTCTCTAAAGGTGCGTACACTTACAACGTTTATATCTTTCAGGTGGATGTTTCCCAACATGGAAGCAAAATCAGTCAACGCTCTTCTTGCTTCCGTCTGCGTGCCCGCCGCTAAATCCCTGAATCTTTTTGTCTCGTAGTATTTATTGACGGCCTCTAAAATTGTCACGTTACTATCATCTTGAATATCCTGTAATGGCAAGGCTTTAGCGCATGTATAGTTGGATATATTTGTACCAGACGAAGGAAAAATATCCTTCATTAGTTTCTTTTCGACAGAGTAATCTCCGTTCTCCCGCGCCTTGCCTATCTCCAAATAGTCAACATAGCGTTTGGCTATCTCTCTTGTGAGAGCAATCAACTCTTCTCCCTTGATATCTAATGCGTGGGTTGCGATAAAGTCGTCAACCGTTTTCTTTATCCCATATACGCCGGAATATTCGCCAGTATTTGTGTCGTACACAAACGGTTTAAAGTCGTTAGTTTTAAGCGCTTCTTTTATATCGCTCTGCACCATTGAGGCCATCGAATCAAAGTCGTGGCTATTACTTTCATAGTTAAAGTCTTTATCTACATGCCAAAAAGCATGGTCGGCTAATCCTTTTATCCTTTTCAGTTCATCATCTTTAAGTATTTCGACAAGCCATTTATCAGCCATGGCTTCAATATTCCTGAAAGTTGCTTCGTCCATTTTGAACCCGTCCTCTCTAATCAATGTAAAAATATCCCACAGTACATTGTGCATTATCGCCGCTTTCCTTGCGGCTTTCCTTTTATCTGACGTATGCAATGATAAACGATATTCTTTTTTGGAGAAACAGGGGGCAATGTCTTGGGGGATACATTGTCTAAAGTGGTAGACGGTGCCCTTAAGAAGAATGTTGGAACATGAGTATTTGTTGACACGCGGTTTCCTAACTGTTGATAAAAACATTAGCTGACTTCTCCCTTTTTGTACCTGTTATTTGTACCAATGGGAAAAGTCAGCTAATTTGACCTTAGAATATAGAGTAAAAGCCTTGATATGACTGGCTTTTTTAGCTTAATGGAGCCGACTCCCGGACTCGAACCGGGGACCCCATCCTTACCATGGATGTGCTCTACCTACTGAGCTAAGTCGGCATCGGTCAAACTTAAATGCGGTAAGGGCATTTTTACATAAAAATGGTGGTAGGAGTTGGATTTGAACCAACGTAGGCTCTCGCCGACAGATTTACAGTCTGTTGCCTTTGACCACTCGGCCATCCTACCACTCAATACTACAGCCGCACGAAGCGGCATTACGAAAAGATATTCTACATGATATCGCACATTTGTCAAGGCACCTGAAGCCTTTGTGTTGTTGTTGTTCTGTAATAAAACCGCCCCATAAGCGGTCTGAGATAATGTCGCTATGAGGCATAGATTTTAGCGAACTGACAGGCAAAAAAAAACGGATCGTTTTGGGAACTTGGGATTGAAATTACGTTTGCTCCGGGGCTCTGGCGGTGTTAATATCTACTGAATATTTAATTCGAAAGAGTTCGTCTTCGTCCGGCAGGCAGGGGACTCGGAAAGGATTTGTTTCCATGCGTGAGCTTCCAAAACGCCAATATAATATAGTATCGGGGATGCTTGATTTATGGGAGGAGAGCGGTGAGCTCGATGCGGAGACGGCGGAAAAGCTTCGGGAGAGCATCGCTCCCATGCCGTTTGACTGGCAGCGGGCGGCGCGTTACCTCTTGGCGGCGGCGCTCTGCTGTATTTTTGTAGGGGCCGCGGCGCTTACGAGGTCCAGATGGGCGATGGAGCTCATGCTCTGGCTCTTCGGAGGCAGGGCGATCGTAAGATGCGTATTTTTCGCGGTGGTTGCCGCCGCTCTCTACATATGGGCAGGTAAACGCAGGGTGAAATTTCCGGAAAAGGCCTTTACAAACGAGGCGGTGCTTTTCCTTGGCGTTCTTTCGACGGCCGCCTCTATCGCATGGCTCGGCAAAACGCTGGACAATGGCGGCGGCCACTTTTCGCTTCTCCTGGGTCTCGCGGCGCTCGCCTACGGAGTTATCGCGCTCACGCTGGATTCCATCCTGATATGGATATTCGCGCTCTTCTCGCTCGGCAGCTGGCTCGGAGCCGAAACCGGCTACGTTTCGGGATGGGGAGCCTACTGGCTCGGACTTAATTACCCGGCCCGTTTTTCGCTTTATGGAGCCTTTCTCACAGCTCTTTCCCGGCAAATGGGAAGGTATGGGCGATTTGCGCCGTTCCGGCGCGGCACGCTCAGCGTCGGGCTGTTATTCCTCTTTGTGAGCCTGTGGATCATGTCGATCTTCGGCAACTACGGCGATATAAATGTTTGGCATAAGGTGCGCCAGGCAGAGCTCTTTCACTGGTCCGTAATCTTCGCCGCGGCCGCCGGCATTTCTCTGTGGCTGGGGATCAGGCGCGACGACGCGATGCTTCGCGGCTACGGGCTGACTTTTTTAGGGATAAACCTCTACACTCGTTTTTTTGAGACCTTCTGGAACAGCATGGATAAGGGGCTTTTCTTCCTCATTTTGGGAGGCAGCCTCTGGCTTCTCGGCTCGAAGGCCGAAAAAATATGGGATATCAAGAAATACAGAGAACTGCCTGAAGAAAAAGACGAGAGGCCAAATGATGAATCATAGGGCTTAGACATAAAAACAGACCGCCCTCGCGGGCGGCCTTACTTTTTTAAGAGATGGTGGTAGGAGTTGGATTTGAACCAACGTAGGCTCTCGCCGACAGATTTACAGTCTGTTGCCTTTGACCACTCGGCCATCCTACCACTAAAACAGATGGGCCGCTCAACACAGCACCACGGGAAAATATTCTACAGGATATTGCGCTTTTGTCAACCCGCGCGCCGTTTTTCTCGCGGGACGACGGGATACTATGCCATTGTGATTATGGTGCCGGCTCCGTTTTCAAGCGCGTCGATGGCCTTCGCGAGCGAGGTGATGATCGCTTTCTTGCCGGGGAAGCGGCGGGCGAATTTTATCGCCGCCATTACCTTCGGCTCCATGCTTCCGGAACCGAACTGCCCCTCTTCCATGTACTGGATCGCCTCGGCTACGGTGATGTGCGAAAGTGCCTTTTGATCGGGCTTGCCAAAGTTGACATAGACGTTCTCGACTTCGGTGAGGATGAGAAGGATGTCCGTTTCCATGTCCTCCGCGAGTCGCTCCGCCGCGAGATCTTTGTCTATGACCGCCGCGACGCCTGAAAGCGAACCGTCCATGTTCTCTATCACGGGGATGCCCCCGCCGCCGGCCGTAATGACGATCGTTGAATCCCAGAGGCGCTTGACGGAGTCAAGTTCGACTATCCGCTTCGGCTTCGGAGAGGGGACGACGCGGCGCCAGCCGCGGCCGGAGTCCTCTTTCATAGTCCAGCCCTTCTCTTTGGCCACTTTTTCGGCCTCTTCCGCGCTGTAGAAGCGTCCGATCGGCTTCGTCGGTTTTTCAAAGGCGGGATCGCTCTCGTCGACGATGACCTGCGTGACGAGCGTCACAACGGGAACGTTGCGGTTCCTGTTGCGGAGCGCGTCGCGGAGGCTCTGCTGTATCTGATAGCCTATATAGCCCTCGGTCATCGCCCCGCAGCAGTCGAAGGGTATCGCCGGGAGCTGGTCGGGCTGGGAGGCCGCCGCAATTTCCTGTTGGAGCACAAGACGGCCGACCTGCGGTCCGTTTCCGTGGACGACAGCCATCTCATAACCGTTGCAGCTGATATCTGCGAGGTTGTCACAGGTCTTTTTGACGACCTTGAGCTGTTCCTCCGCCGTCGGCGGGGTGCCGGCCTCCATTAAAGCGTTGCCGCCAAGGGCGATCACTACTTTCGTTGCTTTTGAGGGATTGTCGTTCGTGGCTATTGGATGCGGAATCATTGTTATCTGGCACTCCTTCATATTAAAAATTTTTAGGATGGATAAATAATTTTTTGTCTCTATATTATAAACCCAAACCACCAAAAAGTTCAATATGCTAATTTTATCAGGGAGAGTTTTTCGGCAATTTTGCGCCGCCCCGGCATATTACCGATATCTCGTCTAAACTTATTAGAAACTATAGGTTTACTACACCATACCAAGGATGTATGCCCAGGCCGGTATCGAGATGATCCCGAGCAGCGTAGTCGCGGCGACCAGGTCGGCGGCGTACTCGCTGTCCATCCCCATGCCGCGCGCCAGGATGAAGCAGTTCACGGCGTTCGGCATCGCGCTGAGCATTACCGTAACGTTAAAAAGGTCCTTGGGTATAGGGAAAAGCAGCAGCACCGCATACATTATAGCCGGATTCACCGCCAGCTTGATCAGAGTGTCAAACCAAGTACGGCTGAGTATCTTTACGATTTTGCCCATGCGCGAGAGGTCGAGAGAACCGCCAAGAGCCAGCAGCGCCACCGCCGTCGCCGCGCCGCTCATCAGCTTCATCGCTTCGTCGAAGACGAAATGGATCGGGAAGCCGGAGGCCGCGGCGATAACGCCGAGGACGCAGGAGATTATCAGCGGGTTCAGGACAAGTTTCCTGAGCATGTCCAGAATGCCGCGTGCGCTCGGACGGCCGTAGAGCACAGCCTCTCCCGCGGCGATGGAGAGAAGCTGGAATGAGACTGTCGTCACGGCCACATATATGGAGGCCTCGTGAAGCCCAGCCTCCCCCATGGCCAGCTGGATGACGGGAAAACCGAGATATATGTTGTTGCTGCGGAACGAGGAAAAAACGGAGACAGCCGTGCGTCTGACGTCCCCCTTGTGGGCAAAGGCGCGAGAGCCCGCGTAGGCGGCGATTATCGTGATAATGTAACAGAGGGTGCTCGCGATAAGAAGATTGGGCTGCCTCAAAACCTCCGTGCCGGCTATATAGGTGGTCCGAAAGAGCAGGGGGGGCAATATGACCCAGTACAGGGTCTTCATCAGGGCGGAGATGTCGTTTGCGGAATAAAAACCGCGGGCACGCAGCTGATTTCCGGTTATAATTATAATGACGAGGGGCAGTACAAGAAAAAATCCGAACATTCGGCTCTCCCTTTCAGTCTCAACTAAGCAATTATTATAGACCATATCGTTTTATTTTGACGTAACTCGAAAGGCGGCACAAAATTGAAAAACAAAACAAAAATCCTCCCGCAAGTATTGCTTACGATGCTCCTGCTGGCATACGCGCTGTTCTCCGTCGTTCCCGCGGCCGGCGCGGCGCCGCCGCTGCGCTATTACGCCGTCGACGTCGGGCAGGGGGATTGTTCGCTCTTTATACTGCCGAACGGACAGACCATAGTGATAGACGCCGGGCCGGAGAAAAACGCGAAGAAGACCGTGCGCTATCTCAAATCCTGCGGCGTAAAAAAGGTGGACCTGCTGGTCGCTACGCACCCGCACGAGGATCACATCGGCGGCATGAGGGAGCTGCTTTCCGCATTTCCGGTAGAAAAGATATGGGATTCGGGGTACAACCACGGATCGCGCATACAGCGTGACTTCTACCGGGCCATAAAGGAGGGGAAGATCGCCTTCGGACGCCCCAAACGCGGATTTTCGGATAAGTTCGGCGATGTCGAGGTGAAGGTGCTGGCCCCAGTGAAACAGCTGAAAAACACAAACAGCGACGCCAACAACAACGGTCTGGTCCTCCTCGTCACATACGGGGACATCTCTTTTCTCATGACAGGCGACATGGAACGGGAAGAGCGCGCGACGATAGCGCCGCTTCCGCAGGCGGTCGTCCTCAAGGCGGCACATCACGGCAGCCGCAACGGGACGGACAAGAAGACGCTCCGCGAGGTCTCGCCTGAAATAATAGTCCTCAGTTACGCGAAGGGCAACAGCTACGGACACCCGCACAAAGAGGTGGTCCGCGCGATAAGGGAGGCCGGCGTGCGCCGCTTCGACACCGCTGACGGCGCCGTCAAGCTGCGCACAGACGGCAAAAGCATCACGTTTGAGAGAAAGAGGGCGGTCAAATGAGAGATGGGACAAAAAATGGCATCTTCTTCATCGACGCGATAGAAGGCAACACCGCGCGGCTGCTGCCAGAGAGGGGCGGCTCCGTTGAATTTCCCGCGTCGCTGCTGCCGGCGGGAGCGCGCGAGGGCCGCCGCGTCGAGATCTCCGCGAAATTATTGTGTGACTCGGGGGACCGCGCGGAGATCGATTCCCTGCTCGGAGAGCTCGGGGACGATCCCTGATGGATAATAGACAAGCGCGGGCTCTGTTAGTACAATAAAAAAAGCTTTTATCCGAACTATCACGAAAAGGGGAATATAAATGGCTGAAACCGCCTCGAGATATCATAAGAATTATCCCGTATCATGGGAACAGGTGCAGAGAGACTGCCGCGCCCTGGCCTGGAAGCTGCTCGACATCCGCAGCGACTGGAGCCGTCTGATAACGGTGGCGCGCGGCGGGCTGGTGCCGGCTGCGATCATCGCGAGAGAGCTGAACATCCGCCTCGTAGACACCGTCTGCATCTCGAGCTACACGATGCGCGACCAGACAGCCGCCGATATACTGAAACGCCCGGATCTCGTGGGAGTCGACGAGAAATGGCTGATAATCGACGACCTTGTGGACACCGGCAAGACGGCGAGGATCGTCCGCGGCATGTTCGGCCCCGCGCACTTCGCCACCGTTTACGCGAAACCGGAGGGACGCCCCCTGGTCGACACCTTCGTCACGGAGGTCAGCCAGGACACATGGGTGCTCTTCCCTTGGGACACCGCGCCGACGACGGCCTTCATTCCCCCGATAGCGGATATGAATCTGGAAAAGTAACGAAACGATCCCCAGACAAAAACAGACCGCCGCTTTCGCAGAGATCAAAGGGCGGCGGCATTAAGATCCAATCAGCGTCCGCCATGTGCCGCAGGCCGGGCGCTGTTTTCTTTCAGACGCCGCCTTTGACATTTTGATAGATTATGGCAGCGAAAATATCCGTTCAACATTTAAGGTGATATAATCTTGAAACCAGATTTAGCAACATTTACATAAAGCCTTTTTTACAAGCATAAAAGTCATTTCAAAGCCGCCATTATGACGAAAGGAGTCGGATCAGCCATTGCTATGAGTTGCCGCCACCTGCGAGAGGACCTGTTCCTAAAAATTTATGTCCGGCGCGGCCGTCTGCTCGTCATCGCCCTCGTTTTTTTCATTTTATTTGCCGCGGGCGTCGCCGCGCTGGAGTTTCTATGTCTGACGGATTCTGACGGAAACCTTCTATTATGGAAGGATCGGCTTTTGTGTTACAGATCTTACGCATTGGTCTGTATGACGGCAACTGTGGCGCTGATGCTCCTGTACGTCGCCGCCATGGAGAAGATGGCGTCCGGCGCGGAGCCGCGCCGCGGCGATAAATATGGCGAAAAGCCGCACACCGGGCGGCGGGACGCGTTTCGGGCGGACAAGTACAAAGAGGCGCTCTCCAGCCTTTATGACCGTTGTTATGAATTTGACCTTACGCACAACAGGATCATCGCCGGAGGCGAGCATTTTCAGGGATACGGTTTTGCCGCGAACGACCAGCGTCAGACTATCCTGGACTTTTGTCAAAACCACGTCCACCCCGACGACAGGGAGCTCTATCTGCGGTTCGCGCTGCCGGAGAACAACAGAGACGATTTTGAGCACGGCGTCACCGGGGCGAACATCGAATACAGGACGCTGACGCCGGACGGCGCCTCTTATCGCTGGAAATCGGCCGTCAATAACGTCTTTACGGACCCGGACGACCTTTCGCTGCGCTCCCTGTGGTTCATAAGCGACATCACTGACGAACGCGAAAAAAACGAGCGTCTGTCGATGATGGCGGAGAGGGACTCTCTCACGGGACTCTACAATAAAACGCGCATCCGGGAGATGGTGGAAAAGGAGATAGAATCGCTGGGCAAAACAGACTCGCCGGCTGCCATGATCATGGTGGATATCGACAACTTTAAAAATGTGAACGATCTCATGGGACACCTCTTCGGCGACGCCGTGCTCGTCTCGGTGGCGCAGACGCTGCGCGGGATATTCACGGGGGATTCTCTTTTAGGGCGGGCCGGCGGCGACGAATTCGTCGTCTTCCTGCCGGGCGCGGACGCAAACGCGGCGCAAAGGATGGCGGAGGAGGCCTGCCTGGCGTTAAGCTCCCTGCACAGAAATTACTTCGGCATGCTGCAGTTTTCCGCAAGCATAGGGGTCGCCCTCTTCCCGCAGCAGGGTAAAAATTTCCTGGATCTTTACAATAAAGCCGATATCGCGCTTTATCATTCCAAAAACAGCGGCAAGGCGCGCTGTCAGCTTTATAAGGAATCGATGGGACTCTCTTTTGCGCAGATGGGGACAGAGGCTCAGGACGGAAGCGACACGACCGACCTCTTCGCGAAGGACCCGGCGCGTCACATCCTCCGCATCCTCTATAACGCGAAAGACACGGAATTGGCTGTGTGCGGCATTATTGAGCTGATAGTGCGCCGCTTCAATTTTTCCCGCGGCTACATTTTCAGAAATTCCGACGACGGCAGGCATTTTTCCGAAATATATGAATTCTGCAACGACGGTGTGGCGGCGACGAAGGAGATGTTTCAGAACAGAAGCTACGAAGACGAGCGCCCCGATTACCGGAAACACTTCAACGACGACGGCATCTTTTGGATGGAGATAGAGAGCGTCGACGCGGAGCTGTTTGAAACATTCGACAACCAGAATATACACACGCTGGTCCAGACGGCGGTAATGGATAACGGGGATTTTATCGGTTTTCTCGGCTTCGACTGCTGCGATCCGTCGCGGGTATTCAGCAAAGAAGAGAAAACCGTCATCGAGATCACGGGGCAGGTCATCGCCTCGTTCATCGTTCGCAATTTCCTCTACGGCGGACGCCGTCAATAGCGGGGAGCGCCGGAATCTCTCACCCGGCGCGCTCCGCTCATCATACAAATTTCCTTAGCTCTCTAAATATTTAGGCTTTGCCTTCGCAGGCCTTGCGCTGGGCCCGCTCCTCGCGCATCGAGAACTTCTTCGCGTGCGGGTCGCCGCGGGTCGGCACGATGCAGAAAAACTCAAGCGGCACGTCTGCGTCGTTTTTATATTCATGGACGAGGCCGCCGGGAACGCGCGTCCAATAGCCCGTCTTCATGAGGTAAGGGACCCTTTTGCCCGGTTCCTCCTCGACCTCGACGACGCCGTCGCCGGAGAGCGTAAACATCAGGTGATCCCACTCATGCTCGTGCGCGGGGATGCCTTTATGCGCCGGCAGGATGAAATGGCGCATGACGTAATCGCCCCAACAGTTCTCCGGGCCGTATATCGTCCTCTTCTCTATCTCCGGTGCGAGCGCGGAGGCGTTCTGCAGCGGCAGGTCGTATATCGAACCATAGTTTTTCTCTTCGCTCATTACGTATCCCCCCAAATCATAGGTTGCTTCTATGTGACAGTCTATCATAAACCGGCAAGGGCCGGCATGAAAAAATCCCATGCCGGCCCTTTAGATTTTATCGCGCCTGCGCGCCTGTTACTTCTTTGTCTCCTCGAGGGCCGCCTTGATTCTCGCCGGGATCGCCGGGATCGTCTTTACGCGCGCTCCGCAGGCCGCATAGATCGCGTTGCCTACGGCGGCGTGCGGGCCGGAAAGCGGCATTTCGCCCGTTCCGGAAGCTCCGAACGGCCCGAGCGGCCGCGGCACTTCCGACTGTATCAGAGTGAGATCGTCAGTGATGTCCTTGATGTACGGGAAGCCCATCGTCACAAAGTTGTTATACTTCGACTCGTCAAGGAAATCTTCCGTAAGCGCGAGCCCGATGCCCTGCGCGATGCCGCCGTACTGCTGGCCGTCGACAACAAGATAGTTGTTGATGACGCCGACGTCGCCGCAGAGGACAAACTTCTCGCAATGCGCTTTGAAGGTCTTCATATCGACGGAGACCATCGCGAGGTTGACCGCGAACATATGGAAGGCGAAGGGCTTGCCTATGCCGGTATCCTTGTCGTTGCCGCCGCAGCTCTCGACGGAGCCGTCCTTGTGAAGGACCTGGGCCTGCGATTTGCCTTCGTAGAAGGTCGGGATATTCTCCGCGACCATTTCGTCGTACGTGCGGTACGTGCCGTCCGGCTTGCGCATCGCGTCAAGGAGTTTTTTGCAGCTGTCGACGATCGCGTTGCCGGTCATCGTCTGCGAACGGCTCGCCGCGGCGGCGCCGCTGTTCGGGCAGCGCGCGGTGTCGTTCATAAAGAGCCTTATCTGCTCGGGGGCGATGCCGAGAGGCTTCAGCGCCTCATGCGCAGTGCCCACGGTGCCGATATCCGCGCCCTGTCCGTGGTCCTCCCACGTGTTATAGATCATGACGCTTCCGTCTTTGAGCAGCTCGATGTTGCTGGCGGATTCGTCCGCTCCGTCGTCGTTCGCGTTGTAGATGCTGACCGAAATGCCGACGCCGTATTTCTTTTCAGGCGTTGAAAGCTCTTTGGCCTTTTTCTTCATCTCTTCATAGACGGGACGCGCCTTTTTCATCATTTCCGGCAGCGGGAAGACTTCCGGCGCGTGTCCGGAGGGGAAATGGCCGCGTGGGTTCTCCGTGAACGGCTCCCACTCGAGAAGGTTCTGCTCGCGGAAATCGAACGGGTCCATGCCGCATTCGTATGCGAGCATATCCATCGCGGTCTCGGCGCCCCAGTATATCTGCGGCGAACCGTAGGCGCGGAAGGCCGAGCTCCAGCGATGGTTGGTCCAGATCGTATATGCCGTCACGCGCATATTGTCGTACGCATAGGGCGAGAAGAAGAACTGCCCGCTCTTGTTTGTAAGGTCGTTCGCGGACTCGCTGCACGGGCCGTGGTCGATCCAGCACGTCCCATCGACGCCGATGAGTTTGCCTTTTTCGTCCGCCGCGGCTCTGATATGCATAAAGGAGGGCGAGCGCTTCGGTGTGCGCTGGTTGTGCTCTTTCATATTGACGCGCATATATACGGGACGCCCCGTCGCCATCAGGGCGAGGGCAAGATACTGCTCATTGGTGACCGTAGTCTTGTAGCCGAAAGAGGCTCCCATATTGTTCTCAATAATGCGGATCTTCGACGGCGGCAGGCCGATACCTCTGGCAAGCTTGACTATCGCGAAGTAAATGGCGCAGGATTTGGAATGGATCGTCACGCGCCCTTCGTCGTCGTAATACGCATATCCGCAGTCGGCCTCGAGAACCATGTGGGGCTGGCGCGAGCTGTAGAATTCATCGTCAACTTTATGCGGCGCGTTCGCGATAATATCGCTCGGATCATCGCCCTTTGCGAAGCAGCGCTTGTTCCACGCGTTCGGCATACCGTCGATGCCGGGGCAGTCGTCAAAGACGCTGACCGCGTCGGCCTTGATCGCCTCGCGGACGTCGACGAGTTCGGGAAGCTGCTCATAGTCGACCTTGATCTTCTGCGCAGCCGCGCGCGCGTGCTTTTCGTTGTCGGCGACTACGACGGCGACAATATCGCCCCACTGGCGGATCTTGTCCCCCTCCTCGACCATGATGCGGCGCTCCCAGCCGTCGACAACGGCGGAGTCACAGCCGATCTGGCCGCGCAGGCGGTTCGTGCCCTTGACGTCCTTATAGGTGCAGACCTTCACGACGCCTTCGCACTTCTCGGCTTCGCTCACGTCGATCTTGTTGACCTTCGCGTGGCGCACGCCCTCAAGGGCGTAGGGATAAGCGAAGAGGAACTCCTCCGGCAGCTTCAGGCGGTCGTCGTCGCCGAAATCCCAAAGACCTGTCGCCTTGAACACCGCGTTCGGACGCGGATAGCTCGAATTCCAGACCTTGTCGCCCGGCTTGTACATCTTCGCGAGATCCTCGATCTTCTCTTCGCCGCGCAGGATCGCGGCGGCCTTCATCACCGCGTCGACTATCTGCTTGTAGCCGGTGCAGCGGCAGGCCATCCAGTTCTTGCCGAACCAGTCGCGTACCTCTTCGCGCGTCGGGTTCGGGTTCTGGTCAAGGAGCGCCTTTCCGCAGGTAATGAAGCCCGGTGTGCAGAAACCGCACTGGATCGCGCCGCAGACTATCATCGCCCACTGCAGGGCGTGAAGATTGTCGGGGGTGCCTATCCCTTCGATCGTCGTGATCTCCGAAAACTCGGGGACGTTCTTCCAGCGCGTGATACAGGCGCGGACCACCTTGCCGTTGAGTATGACGTTGCAGACGCCGCACTGGCCGCAGTCGCAGCCGCGCTTCGTCCCCGTCATCTTGAGCTGTTCGCGGAGGACTGTAAGCAGCGTTACGTCCGGCTTGCCCATCACACGGCGCGGAACTCCGTTGATAGTGAGTTTCTTGATGACATAGCTCGCCGCGAGTTGTGCCTCTGTCATTTCCTTTGCCATTGAAAATCTCCTCTCTCGAAATAAATTTTTCCATATCCCACGCATCGGGAACTTCGGAAATAAATTAAAAAACCTTGACTGCGTTTTCATTGGAAAGAAAGAGAGTATGATATGCCCGTCTGCCGACGAAACGATCGAGACTTACCCCTTTCCAATTCGGACACTTTGCGCATCCCGGGAGGCTTCGCGGTTTTCCGCAAAAACCCTTGGAGCCCTTCGGCTCACTGGTCCCACCTCCATGACATCACGCGTTAGGAGATGAAACTCGGGGTTGCAACTAAGTTGCAACAATTGTCTAAACTTTCTATTCAAATTATACAAAAGTACAGAATAATGAGCAATATTTAGGTAGAATATGAGATGTTATGCGCTATTTTGATTAGTTTATGTTTAGTAAATTTTTTACGAAGGTCAGTTGCATAAAGTTCAAAATAAACTTTTGCCTCACAAAAGTACAGGGCGGCATCTTCCGCCGTTCAAAAAAAAGATAATGAAAGAGAGCCGCCTCTCCCCCATTATCTTTAGTTATACGGGCTCCGGGCGGATCCAGCCCTAAAGCAGCGCCATACGGTAACGTTTTTCCGGGCGGCCTACGCGGCGGTAGGCATATTCGACGACGACGCGCTCGCTCATCGTGAGAAATTCAAGGTAACGGCGCGCGGTCGACCTGGAAATGCCCAGGTGCTCGCCGACCTCCTGCGCCGAGAAGGTGTCTTCATTCGCTTTCAGAAAGGATTCAATGTCGTTGAGACACTTAAGCTGGAGCCCCTTTGGTATCGAACGGTTGTTGGCCCATGAAGGGTCGTGGCTCTTCATCGAGACGAGGGCGTCAAGATCCTCCTGCTGCCAGGGGCGCGTTCTGCCGGTTAGTGAATGATGGTATATCTGGTAATTTTTCAGCGTGGCGCGCAGACGGTCGAAGGAAAATGGTTTGACGAGAAATTCAAAAACTCCCGCGCAGAGCGCCTTGCGGACAAGCTCCGGGTTCTCCCCCGAGGAGACGACGATATAGTCGGTGCGTGAAAAGGACTTGCGAAGGTCGTCAAGGCCCTCTATCGCGCTGAAATCCTTCAGAAACAGGTCAAGCAGCACGAGATCGACATCGACGCAGCGCATCGCCTCGAACATCTGGGGCCCCGTCGATACGCATTTCAGCAGCGTAAAGGCGCTGTCATTGATGATGATATCGGAATAAAGTTTTTGAAGAAGCGGATCTGACTCCGCGATCAAGACTTTCAAACTGCGCATTTCAACCACTTCCTCCTCTCTTATCTGTAAGATTTGGTGTTCCGCTGAGTGGGAGGAAAAGGCCATTGCACAGGCTGCGCCCGCGATCTCCTTTCCCCTTTCCAGACGGGAGGCACCTTCGTTTCCAAAGACACCCAATGGTCGTGCTCCATTGAGAATTATTTTTCTCTGTAGGAGCTTTGACTCGGGGTATTATTCAGTTTTATTCATTTAAGATTATAACAAAGAGGCTGTTTTCGTCAAGGAGAGACATCTTTCTGAAAGATAACGCCGTCAGGTCTGCCCAGACATATTGGAGCGCCGCCGCAAGCTTTGTGCGGGGCGGTAAAAATACGAAAAAAGTTAAGGCTCCGGTTGCAAAGTTGCCCCATTTCCACTATCATTATATCGCACTATGCAATTTTATTCCATGTATTGGAAATTTGATATATTTTGGAGGCTGCCATGAAGGAAGATTCAGTACGTTCGGTCGAACGCGCCTTTTCCATACTTAAGGCGTTTACAAGAGATGATTACAAGCTCACGCTCAGCGAGCTCGCGGAGAGGATACAGCTGCCCGTGACGACCACGCTGCGCCTGGCGAATACGCTGGAGAACCTCAACATGCTCCACCGCCACAGCGACCGCTGCTATTCGCTCGGCAATCAGCTTTACCTGCTCGGGAGCGTGGCGAAGGCCAATTTCCGCCCGCAGCAGATCATCTACCCTTATATGAAGCAGATACGCGACGAGACGAAGGAGGCCGTTTCACTCTACGGCGTCATCGGCGAAGACCGCGCCTGTTTCGAGCACGTCGAGAGCCTGCTCTCGATGCAGTGCGTAATGCGCGTGGGAGACCGTCTCCCCCTCTGGGCCGGAGCGGGCGGAAGGGCGCTGCTAGCCTTCCTCGGCGAAGAGATCATCGAGCGCGAGATCAAAAAAGCCCACAAGATAACACCGACGACCCTCTTTGAACCGGACAAGCTGCGGATAGAGCTTTCCAACGTCCGCACCCTCGGCTACTCGCTGAGTTACGGAGACCGTGAAGAGGGCATCCTCTCGGTCGCCGTGCCCATCTTCAACCGCCGCGGCGAACTCGCCTTCTCCTTTTCCGTCGCGGGACCGATCCAGCGGTTTACCGAAGAGCAGGCGTTAAATCTCGTTCCCAAGATACAAAAGATGTGCAGAGAGGTCGCAACTCAGATATAATAGTGGCGGTACAGCAAAACACAACTCAGCTTCCGCCGCACAGCACGCGCGCAACGGCGCGCGGCGTCCGGCGGCGCTCTAAGAAAGAGGTGCCGTCATTTATGACAAATCAAATCTGGAACCCGCAAGAGTACAGGAAGAGCGCGGACTTCGTCTCCAAACTCGGAGAACCGGTAATAGAGCTCCTTGAGCCAAAGGCGGGAGAGAGGATTTTGGACCTCGGCTGCGGAACGGGCATTCTGGCAAAGAGGCTGGCGGACATGGGCTGTTCCGTCGTCGGCACCGACGCGAGCCCGGAGATGGTCTTCGCCGCGAAGGAGCTTGGCCTTGACGTTCTGCTCGCCGACGCGCAGACGCTGAAGATGGATGAAAAATTTGACGCCGTCATGAGCAACGCCGCCATCCACTGGATGCCCGACCAGTACGCCGTCGTGCGCCGCGTCTGGAACCTGCTGAAGCCAGGCGGGCGCTTCGCCGCCGAATGCGGCGGCGAGGGCTGCGTGCGCATCATCCGCGAAGGGATGAAGATCGCCCTCATCAAACGCGGCATAGATTACAAGGCGCGCAATCCGTGGAAATATCCCGAGCTCGGCGCTTTCTCAAAAATCCTTGAAAATCAGGGCTTCCAGGTAAAGTTCATCGCCCGCATCGACCGCCCGACGCCGCTTCCCGCCGGGCTGCGCGGCTGGCTCGAAGTCTTCTCGGCAAGCCATACCGCCGGATTCACAGACGGTGAAAGGGACGCCTTTTACAAAGAGGTCGAAGACTATTGCCGCCCGACGCTCTACGATGAAAAGAAGGGCTGGACCGCCGATTACGTCCGCCTGCGCTTCCTCGCGGTGAAGCCGGAGGAATAATATCCCCTCGAAAGAGGACTGGCAAATAGAGCAGGGCCGCGCTCCGCGAATTTCGGGCGCGGCCCTGCTTTCGTCACCATAATGCGGAAACTATGTTCATTAAGCGCAAGGCGAAAGCGTGAACGGCGCCAATCATCGCCGGAAGAGGCGCGCGGCTTCAGCCCTTTCTTTGGTTCGTCATGTAGATATCGATGAAATCGACGGCGCACCGCGGGAGCGCGGCAATATTTTTAGCGATCACCCCAAAGTTCGTCGTCGCCGGCGGCGTGCCGACGCAGAATAAATCGACGCGTTCTCTATGTGAGATATAATGGATATAGCCGTCCGATATCAGCGACGGCCCGACGCCAAGCTCGGTAAAACGCAGCGCGTCCACGGTACTTTGAGTCGTCATTTCGACGCTGGGAATAAAGTTTTCATGTTTGAAGAGCGTGTCGATGAAACTTCTGAAACGGCAGCTCTCGTCCTGAAGCACAAAGGGAACGCCGCTTAGGAGGTTTATATCGATCCAGGGAAATGGCAGCGAATCCAATGCCGCCGCGTTCTCGGCGAGCGACATCGAGGCCGGCGCGGCAAGCAGCGTGTAATTCCTGCCGAGCGGCCTGTAGTCGACGCCTCCCGGTATGGAAGGCTCGGAGATAAAGCCGATGTCGAGACGCCCGTTCCGCACGCCGCATTCGATGTCTTTGGAGAGCTGCTGCGTAATGTTAAGCTCTATCCCAGGGTAAAGTTCCTTGAAACGCTCGATGCTCTGCGGCAGAAAATACTGCCGGTCGTTGCGAATGACGCCGACGCGCAGGCGGTTCTTCTGCATCGCGGCGATATCCTCCATCTCCGCCCGCCACCTCTCCATCCTCTCGCTCACCTCCAGCGCGCAGGCGTAACAGCGCTCGCCTGCGTATGTCGGCACCAGCCCCTTATTAGTTCTTTCGATAAGTTTCAGTCCCAGCCGCCGCTCAAGGGCGGCGACATATTTGCTCAGGGCCGGCTGAGATATGTGCAGTTCGACCGCCGCGGCGGAAAAGCTCCGGTTGCGTATCACCGACAGGATATATTCGACCTCTCTTATTTCCACAACGCGCCACCTCCCGCGGGACCGGCAACGGCATCCCTTCGGCTCTTATAATAGCCTATAACTCCAGGTTATGGGGCCTTTCCTTTCTGATATTTGCCGCTTGAAAACAACTGTGATAACTTAACCTCAATACAGATAATATTCGGGCCTGAATAGATCATCCTGTAAAAATATCAATGAGGAGGAATTATCTATGCAAAAGAAATCTGCCGAAGAACGCGGGTTTATGAAATTCATCGGCGGCGTGGAACGGGTAGGCAACAGGCTGCCCCATCCTTTCATGATGTTCGTATGGCTTATAGCCTTTGTGATCCTCATCTCGGTAATCTGTGAATGGCTCGGGATCTCCGCCTCGTACACGAAGGTGACGGAGGGCTCCGCCCCCGAAACGGTCGTGATCAAGGCGAAAAGCCTGCTCAACAGAGAAAATATCTGCTTTTTCTTTCTGAACTTCCAGAACATATTCTTTGATTTCTCCCCCCTGCGCGCGGTCATTCCGCTCCTGATGGCTATCGGCGTCTGCGAACAATCAGGCCTGATGGAGACTTTCATCAAGCGCACCATCCTCAAGGCCCCGCAGTGGGCGGTCGTGGCGATACTGACCTTTGTCGCCATAAACGCGAACCTCGCCTCCGATGCCGGCATCATCGCCGCGGCGGCCGTCGGCGGAGCCGTGTACCAGGCAATGGGCAAGAACCCCTGGATCGGCGTCTCTATCGCCTACGCGGCGGGCAACGCCGGCTTCGGAGCGAATTTTCTCATCGCAAGCCAGGATCTTGTGGTAAACGGCATCACGATGGCGGTCACACAGGAGCTCGGCCTCACTGCGCCGGCCCATCTGCTGATGAACTGGTATTTCCTCTCCGCCGCGGTCATTGTTCTTACGGCCGTCACGGTCTTCGTCACAAAATATTGCACAGTGCCGCACATCGCCGCGGACGGCCTCCCGATAGACATCCCCCGCAAAGAATACGCTGAGACGATAACGCCGCGGCAGATCAAAGGGCTGCGTCATGCGGGACTGGCGCTTCTTCTCTGGCTGGGCGTCATCCTGCTTCTAACGGTCCCGGCTGACGCCATCCTGCGTGCCGAAAACGGGGCGCTGCTTCCGCGCTCGCCCTTTCTCAGCAGCATAATCTTCATCCTCTTCATGGCCTTCCTCCTGCCGGGCGTGGCGTATGGAAAGACCGTCGGCACGATAACGAACTCAAAGGATATCCCCGTCATGATGGGAACGGCGCTCAAGCAGAACATCATGCTCATCGTCATCGCCCTTACCGCCTCCATATTCATCAAGCTCTTCAACCTCTCGAACCTCCCGACGATCGTCGGCTTCAAGGGCGCGGAACTCATAAACAGCGCGAACCTCACGGGATACCCGACGCTTGTCATAATCGTCTGCCTGACCGCTTTCTTCAACCTCTTCATCGGTTCGGCGAACGCCAAATGGCTCATGCTCGCGCCGATATATATCCCTATGTTCACAGCCGTCGGCTTCTCGCCGGCGATGGTGACCGCCGCCTACCGCTGCGGCGATTCCTGCACCAACCCGATCGCTCCGCTCTCAACTATGCTCGTGGTCGCGATCGCCCTCTTTGAAAGGTTCAATGTCGCTCCCGACAAGAAAGAGGTCGGCATAGGCACCGTCGTCGCCTATTCGCTGCCGTACACGATATTCTTCTTCTTTGCCTTCCTCGCGATGCTCGCCTGCTTCTACTTCTTCAATTTACCGCTCGGCCCCGGCGCCGGAGTATTCATGTAACGGAGAGGGCAACGAAATGGACAAATTCACACTCGTAAAGATAAAATCGGCCGACCCTTTCGAACGGGGGCTGCAGTACGGCCTCCAAGCGGCGTCGCAGATACGCGGAGGCATCGAAAACTACAAGAGGCATTTTCTGGCAAGGAACCTCTCATGGGAAGAGATCTGCAGACGCTCCGCACAATATCTGCCGCTGCTGGAAAAGGAGTGCCCCGCGGAACTCACGGAGGCGCGCGGCATCGCCCGCGGCGCTGGGGTCGAGCTGGAAGAGGTGATGGCGCTCAACTGCCGCTACGAGCTGCTCAAAGACAAGCCCAAAGAATGTACCAGCACCTCCGTGCTTACAGAAGCCACAGGAAGCGACAAAGTCTATCTCGCGCAAAACTGGGATTACCGGCCCTGGGTTATGGAGAACGCCGTGATAATCTCCGTCGATAACGAAGAGGGCACAAGGATACTGGGCATTTCCGAGGCGGGACAGCTCGTGCGAAACGGCTTCAACAGCCACGGCGTCGGTATCTGCGCCAACAACCTCACCTCGACGCTGGACGGAGGCGATCCCGGCATCCCCGTGACCTTCCTTCGCCGGCAGGCGCTCAACTCGAAAAACTTCAAAGAGGCCGAACGGCTCATATACAACGGAAAGAGAAGCGTCTCCTGCAACTACATGCTCGCCTCTGGAGAGGATATCGCGGCGGACCTTGAAACGACCCCGCAAAAGGTCTTCCGCGTCGACCCGGAGGACGGCATCGTCACGCACGCAAACCACTTCGTCGCCGGCGCGCGGTACTGCACGGGCACGGACCATAAATTCCGGGACAAAGTGCTCAGAAAGCTGCTGATGAAAAACCGCGGACATATCACAAAGGAAGTACTCTTCCGCGCCCTCTCCGACCACGAGACCTTCCCGGGCGCGGCCGACACCTACCCGCAGGCGGACTGCATCGAAGCCCTCTGCACACACCTGCCCAAAGGCGAACCGGACCCGAACGGAGTGTGGCAGACGATCGCCTCGGTAGTCTACGACCTCCGGGCCGGCAGCGCCTACATCTGCAAAGGAACGCCATGCAGTGGTGAATATCTGAAGTATGACCTTTAATTGTTAGGGGTATCCACTCGTAAACAGGGGAGGAGGCTGTTGAGCGCGGCCTCCTCCACCCGTTATAGTTATGATGTCAGGAATGTGATGGCCGCTTAGGCGTTGTAGTTCCCCGAGGCCGTCGCGCCGCCCTCGCCGGTCCAGTCCGTGTGAAAAAACTCGCCGCGGGGCCTGTCCGTTCGCTCATAGGTATGGGCGCCAAAGTAGTCACGCTGGGCCTGCAGGAGATTCGCGGGCAGCGCGGCACTCGTGTAGCCGTCGAACCATGAGAGGGCCGAGGTGAAGGCCGGAAGCGGCACGCCGTGCAGAACGCCGGCCGCCGCCGTTCTGCGCCACGATGGGACAAGGTCCTTCACCTTATCCCTGAAGTATGGGGCGAACAACAGGTTGGCGAGCTCAGGCTCGGCCTCAAACGCCTCTTTTATCTTACCGAGGAAGACGCTCCTGATGATACAGCCGCCGCTCCATATCTGCGCGATGCCGCCATAGTTCAGATTCCAGCCGTAGCTTTTCGCCGCCGCGCGCATTAGCATGTAGCCCTGCGCGTAAGAGACAATCTTGGATGCCAGCAGCGCCCGGCGTATATCTTCGATGAAGCTCTCCCGGCAGCCGTCAAACGGCGTCTTTTCCCGTGCAAAGGCCTCCGACGCCTTAACGCGCTCGTCTTTCATCGCGGAGAGGCTGCGCGCGAACACCGCCTCTCCTATGAGCGTGAGAGGAACGCCCTCGTCCAGGGCGGAGACGGCGGTCCACTTGCCAGTGCCTTTCTGCCCGGCCGCGTCAAGTATCCTGCCGACGAGCGGCGCGCCGTCGTTATCTTTGTAGCGGAGAATATTTTTCGTTATCTCTATAAGATAGCTGTCAAGCTCCGTTTTGTTCCAGCTCTCAAAAACGTCGGCGGCCTCTTCCGCGTTCATTCCAAGAAGAACGCGCAGGAGGCTGTACGCCTCGCAGATGAGCTGCATGTCGCCGTATTCTATTCCGTTGTGGACCATCTTCACAAAATGGCCCGCGCCGTTCTCCCCGACCCATTCGCAGCAGGCCTCGCCGCCGGCCTTCGCGGCTATCGCCTGAAAGATCGGCCTGACGAAAGGCCACGCGGCGGGCGAGCCTCCCGGCATCAGAGCGGGGCCTTTGAGCGCGCCCTCTTCTCCGCCGCTTACGCCCATGCCGATATACAGCAGGCCCTTGCTTTCGACGCCGGCGCATCTCCTGATCGTATCGGTGTAGCGGCTGTTGCCTCCGTCTATGACGATGTCGCCCGCTTCGAGCAGCGGCAGCAGCGATTCCAGCAGCGAGTCGACCGCGGGGCCCGCCTTCACCATCAGCATGATCTTGCGCGGCAGGGAGAGCGTTGATACAAGTTCCGCGAGGGATTTTGTCCCGACAATATTTTTGCCGCCCGCGCGCCTCTTTACGAAACTGTCGACCCTTTCCGCCGTGCGATTGTAAGCGGCGACGGTGAATCCCCGCGATTCCATGTTCATAACGAGGTTTTCGCCCATCACGGCGAGGCCGATGAGGCCGATGTCAGCCTTTTTCATCATTCCGCTTCTTCGCTATTTTACGAGATAGCCGCCGTCTACGGGGATGATGGCGCCGTCAAGATAGTCCGACGCCGAAGAGGCGAGGAAGATGATCGGCCCCTTGACGTCTTCGGGCGTACCCCAGCGCTTGTGCGGGATGCGGTCCGTTATCTCTTTGAAACGCGGGTTGTGCGGATCGGTGAGCGCCGTGTTCATCTCAGTGTCCATATAGCCGGGGGCGATCGCGTTCACATTGATATTTTTTTCGGCCCATTCGTTGCAGAGGGCCTTCGTGAGCTGCGCGATCCCACCCTTCGAGGCGGCGTAGGCCGGAACGGTGTAGCCTCCGAAGAAGGCGAGCATCGAGGCAAAGTTGATTATCTTGCCGCCGCTCCCCTGCCTGATGAAGGTCTGCCCCGCCATCTGCGAGAGTGCGAAGACCGCGTTGAGGTTGACGTTGAGCACGAACTCCCAGTCTTCCTCGGGAAATTCTTCGCATTTATGGCGGCGCTGCACCCCCGCGCCGTTTACCAGGATGTCGAGATGCCCGCCGAGCTTTTCGACTGCTTCAAGGAACTTCTCGCGGCGCTCCTTTTTGTCGCCAAGGTTAGCCGTCACCGCGGAGCATTTAAAGCCCCTCTCGCAGAAGGCCTTCGCCACGTCGGCCACCTTGGGGTTGATATCCATGATGCAGACTTCCGCGCCGGCCTCCATGAGCCCCTCCGCGGCCCCATAGCTTAGCCCCTGCGCCCCGCCCGTCACGATCGCTTTTTTGCCTGTCAGATCGGTAAAATTTTTTGCCATAATTTGCCTCTCCTTTATTCTTTCTTCAAATCAATTTACAGCGTATTTGCATTCTCCCGTCGTCAGCACGTCAAGTACGTTCCGCGCCGACATCAGGCTCATCTTCGCGCTTGCCTCCTTCGTCGCCGCCCCGGCGTGGGGCGTTACGATGCAGTTGGGAAGGGTGAGTATCTCCTCGCCGTAAGGCGGCTCGGAGACGGTGGCGTCGAGCGCGGCGCCCCGTATCGCGCCGCCGCGCAGCGCGGCGCAGAGCGCCCTCTCGTCGATGATGCCGCCACGCGCGGTGTTGACGATGATCGCGTCGCGTTTCATCACGGCGAACTCGCGCTCACCGAACATATTCTTCGTCTCCTCCGTTAATGGCGAGTGTATCGTGATGAAATCCGACTCGCGGATCAGCCTCTCGAAGGAGACATATTCGGCCCGGCACTCGTCTTTGAACGCCTCGTTCTGATAGACGTCGTAACACAGGATCTTCATGCCGAATCCGCGGCATCTTCTCGCGACGCCCTGGCCGATGCGGCCGGCCCCTACCACACCGAGGGTCTTTTCAAACATCTCGACCCCCTGCGGGCGCTTCTGCGCCTCCGCCCTCATCGCGGCGTCCATCAGGGGGATATTTCTCGCCGCCGCGAGCATGAGGCCGACTGCGAGGTCGGCGACGGAGTCGCCGTTGGCTCCCGGCGTGACGGTGACCTTGATGCCGAATTTGGAGGCCGCTCCGACGTCAACCCTGTCATACCCGACGCCGTAGCGGGATATGACTTTAAGCTTCCCGCCGCGGGCGAGCAGCCGTTCGTCATAGTCGTCAAGCCCGGCGATCACGGCGTCGGCATCGGGCAGCTCGTTTTTGAGCTGTTCGTATATCGGGCCGCCCGCCTCTTCAAGCTTTATTACGGAACAGCCGTCTTCCTCAAGCAGTTCGCGCGCCTTTGAGTCCGTCTTGCCAAATGACCTTGCGGTCACGATAACCTTATATTTTGCCATTGCCTGTACCTCCGCTACGCCTTGACGGCGAGCGCGACGGCCTCCCTCGTAAGCCTCGCGACCTCGCCGAAGCTGCGCGCGCCGATGAGCGATTCCTTTACCATCCAGCTTCCGCCGCAGGCGATAACCTTATCAGAAGAGAGATATTCCAGTAGATTTTCGGCGCTGACGCCGCCGGTGGGCATGAATCTGATCCCCGGGAACGGCGCGGCGAGCGCTTTTATCGTCGCGAGCCCGCCGTATTGCTTGGCGGGGAAAAACTTTACAACTTTAAGCCCGAATTCCAACGCGGCCATTATCTCGGTCGGCGTGCAGACTCCTGGGAAGATCGGGATGCCTTTTTCCACGGCGAATTTTGTAACTGCGGGCGAAAACCCCGGCGAAACGATGAACTTCGCGCCGGCCTTCACCGCGCGTTCCGCCTGTTCCACATTCACCACAGTACCGGCTCCCACCAGCATTTGCGGAAAAGCCACGGAAACGGCGCGGATCGATTCCTCGGCCGCCGCCGTCCTGAAAGTTATCTCCGCGATGGGAAGGCCGCCGTCGATCAGCGCCTTTGCCAGCGGCACGGCGTCCTCCGCCGCGTCAAGCTTCACCACAGGCACGATTTTAAGAGCTTCGATCTGCTTATAGATATCCATTATTTATTTCCCCCTTTGCAAAAATTTTCATTATATACGTCCAGATAGCGCCGATATTTCTTAGCGTAAAGCTGCGCGTTCTGAAAATCCGGCTTTATCCTCTCGCAGGCCTCGGGCCTGTAATCCTTCGCGTCGCCGATGACGCCGAGCAACTCCATCGCGAGTACCGCGCCGCCGATAAGCGACCCCTGTTTCTCCTTGTCTATCTCCATCTCTTCCTGGAAGATATCGGCGCACATCTGCGTCCAATTCTGAGAGTGAAGGATGCCGCCGGATAGCTTTATCTTTTTCGGCTTCCCATTGAGCTTCACCAGATGCTGATAACACTGATAAAGGTTGTACAGCACACCCTCCTGCACTCCGCGGTAGAGATCGCGGCGCCCCATCTGCGGCGTTATATCGCTGAAGCCCCCGCGGCGTTCGTCATCCCACCCCGGGCACCTTTCGCCGAAAAGGAACGGCAGGAACACCGGAGTATCGGCCCCGGCGTCCAACTCGCCGTCAAGCTCGACATAAGAGCCGCGCGTCTCAAGAAGGCTGTTCATGAACCAGTCGATGCAGTTGCAGCAGCCGGAGGTCGCCGCGCCGCTCAGCCACGATTTCGGGGACAGATAACACCACGTGCTCGGAACGTCCGGTATCAGCGCCTGCGGCGTCGTAAGCCGCATTGCGCCGCTCGTGCCGACGGAAAAAGTCATGACGCCCTCTTCGAGCGCCCCGACCCCCACTTGATTGAGGCCGCCGTCGGAGTTGCAGGGAATGACAGGAATGCCGGCTTTGACGCCGAGAAGCGCCGCCCCTTCGTCGGAAAGAGGGATGGTCTCGGAGTACGGCACAAGCTCGGAAAGCTGGCCTTCCTCTATGCCGATCTCGTCAAGTATGGAGCGGTCGAACTTTTTCTCATGGATATTGAGCAGGCCGGTCCCCGAAGCGAGGCATGCCGTTATCACGCGGCGGCCCGTAAGACGATAGGTATTGTAGCTGCCCTGCCCCATGATATAGTAACTGCCCAGATCGTATCCCATCTCTTTGAGCATCAGGGTCTTATAGGCCGGATAAATGGCGTTTACCATGCAGCCCGTCTTATGATAGTAAGAATTCACGAACGCCGCGTCACCCCTGAGACCGCGGCAGATATCGGCCGCGCCGGTGTGAGACCAGAGATAGACCGGCGTTTTAGGCGTCATGTTCTTATCACAGAGGAGGATGCTGTGCCACGTGCCGCTCAGCGATACGACGCTCACGTCCTGCCATTGGGCAAGCTCTCTGCCGAGCGCGGCCATCTCCATGAATACCTGCTCCGCCTTGTGTATCGTCACATCGTCATACATCTTGCCATACGTTTTGACAAGGACCTTCGATTCATGCGTGTCAGAATTGTACAGCATTGCCTTTGCGGATGTAGTACTTGCTTCCAGGACCAATATTAGCATTAAGATACACCCTCTATAGCTTTGGTTTTTATATACCGGCTCTCAAAGCCAATATGTGACCGCCTTATGGCCGAATAAATTAATCATATTAATTTATGAATAATCATACCTATTTTTATTTGAATCGTCAATAAGATTATTTATTTTTACGCAATCTCTCTGCCTAAAAATGAAACACATAAAATATATTCCACAAAAAACAGCTTTTCCTTTTTAATTTATATTGACAGTACCACAAAAATAGTGCTATATTTTTATCGTATTCATCAGACTAATTTTACAATAGCCACAGCACATATTAGGGATAAAGCGGATCATAAGAAAATTAATAAGATTATTTCCGCTGAGAATGACAGATTTAAGGTTTGATCCAGACAAGGTGTCTGGAATAAATAAAATCCTAAATAAAAAGGGGACGGCACTAATGAAGAAGTTACTGGCGGTTCTTATGGTTGCATCACTCGTATTTTGCTTTGCCGGCGCGGCATCGGCGGCAGAGCCGATCAAGCTGAAGCTTGGGATCAACGACCCTGATTCAAGCAACTATTACAAGGGCGCGAAGGCGATCGCGGACGAAGTACGCAAGGCGACGAACGGGCGCGTGGAGATAGCGGTCTTCCCGAGCGGACAGCTCGGCAATGAGCGAGAGATGGTCGAAGCAGCGATGATGGGCACTCTTGATATGTGGTCCGCAGCAAGCTCCGTGCTTGCGAACTTCATTCCTCAGATGAAGATACTCGATATCGCTTTCCTTTGGGACAACGACAGGCAGGCCAACGCCTGCGTCGACGGCGAAATGGGCAAGCTGATAGCCGCCGAGTGTGAAAAGAAGCTCAACATCAAGCTCCTCGGCTGGATGGAGTCCGGTTTCCGCGACGTATTCGCAACACGCCCTGTCAAAGAGGTCAAGGATTTTAAGGGACTTAAGATCCGCACAATGCAGAACGAGTACCACATGGCGGCCTTCAATTCATTCGGCGCCATCGCTACACCGATGGCCTATAACGACGTTCTCCCGGCGCTGCAGCAGGGTACGATAGACGCGGCGGAAAACGCGATAAGCAACTGCATCGCCTCCGGTTATTACGAGGTTACGCGCCACGTAACAAGATCGCACCACGCATTCGTATATATCCCCGTCGGCGTTTCAATGGCCGCGTGGAACAAGATCCCGGCGGATCTGCGCGAACCATTCGCTAAGGCTGTGGCCAAGGGCTGCAAGATACAGCGCAAATACCTTATCGAAGCCAACAACGACGCGACAAAGAAGCTCAAAGAACTTGGCGTAAATATCTATGACATCGACCGCGCCCAGCTCCAGAAGCTCTACGCTCCTAAAAAGGCAGAAGCTTTGAAAAAAATGGATCCGAAGTACGTAGCTCTCGTCGAGAAGGCTATAAAAGAGAACAAGTAAACTTTTCCCACAGATTAATAGAGAATGAAGAGGCGCTGCGGACGGCGCCTTTTCATTCAAAACCAGGCAGCTTTGAAAACGGGGGAGCGATAAAATGCCCAGCAAAAAACTAAACAAGATACTCAATTCGCTTCAGACGATAGAAGACGGCATCCTCGTCATCGCGTTTGGCGTGATGGTCGTTTCTTTCTTCCTGCAGGTCGTCAACAGAAATATATTCAAGCTAAGCATGTCGTGGTTCGAGGAACTCGCGACCTTCTGCATGATCTACATGGCTTTCCTAGCGGCGGAGGCAGGGCTTCGCGACGGCACGCAGATATCGGTGACCGCATTGACCGATAAACTGACCGGCAAACCGAAAATATTCGTCCAGCTCGTCGCAAAGGCGATAGTAATCACATTTTCCGCCATTATCTTCTACACCTCCATAGACATGCTGCGTATGCAGCTGATCTCGCAGCAGGCGTCACCGGCGCTTGGCATCCCGATGGTGATCCCATATTTCGCAATAACGCTCAGCTTTGCAATCATAACCGTCATACAGTCGGCGGTTTTCGCAGTAATGCTAAAAGAGTTTTTTAACAAAGGTCCAAACTCTGAGGAGGCCGCTTAAGATGATCACAGGAATACTTCTCTTCGGCTCGTTCGCTCTCTTTTTAGTGCTCGGCGTACCTATCGCCATGGCGCTCGGCGTCGCCACGCTTCTCACATTGAAGGTCATCTACCCGGAGCTCTCGCTAGGCATCGTCACGCAGCGCATGTTCGCGGCGATGGACTCCGTATCGATAATGGCGATCCCCTTCTTCGTCTTAGCGGGCAATCTGATGACGAAGGGCGGCATATCGCGCCGCCTCGTAGATTTTTCCAATCAGATCGTAGGCAACGTGCGGGGAGGAATGGCCGCGGCGCTTGTTATAGCGTGCGCCTTCTTCGCGGCGCTTTCCGGCTCCGCGCCGGCGACAGTGGTCGCGATTGGCGCGATGCTCTATCCTGATATGGTCAAGCTCGGCTACCCTAAAACGCGTACGGCGGGACTTCTTGTAGTATCTGGAGGGCTCGGTCCAATCATCCCGCCCAGCATCATTATGATAGTGTATGGAACGATCACCGGGGCCTCTATCTCGCAGATGTTCAAAGCAGGCATGTATATAGGGCTGATGATCGTAGCCGCGCTGCTAGTGCTCGTTTTCATTTACGCGCGCAAAGAGAATTGGCCTAAGAACATGGAAAAGTTCAGCCTCGCAAAACTCGTAAAGACGTTTTTCGGCGCTATACCGGCGCTGATGCTTCCCATCATAATCCTCGGCGGTATCTATTCCGGCCTCTTTACGGCGACTGAGGCGGCAGCCGTGGCAGTAATTTGGGCCCTCGTGGTGGGGATGTTCATCTACAGAGAGCTTTCGTTCAAAGACCTCTGGCCGATATTCCTCTCATCAGGCAAGAGCGCGACAATGGTGCTCTTCATCATCGCGACCTCAACGGCCTTTGCCTGGCTTTTCACATTTTCCGGGCTCGCCCAGCTCATGATCTCGTCGATAACCGCAATGCACCTGAGCCCCACGCTTTATTGCCTGATCGTTGCGATTATCCTCCTTATTTTCGGAACGTTTCTTGAGGGCGTGGCCACGGCTGTGCTTCTCGTGCCGGTGCTCTGGCCGATAGCCAACAGCCTCGGCGTAAACATCATCCACTTCGGGATGATAGTGAGCATCTCCAACGTCATCGGCACGATGACGCCGCCCGTCGCCGTCAACATATTCTCAGCAGCCAGCGTCACACACCTCAAAATGGGCGATATCGTCAAGGGCGAGATCCCGTTCTTCGTTGGATATACCGGAGTCTTCTTCCTTGTCGTGTTAGTGGCTAAGATCAGCACCTTCATGCTCTAGGCGGACAGATATTAGTTGAAGTCAATAAAAAGGAGGCTTTTTCATGTGGTCGGACAATCAGAAGAGAATGGAAAAATGGCGCGCGCAGTCGCCTGAGACACCGGGCTTCCACGCGGTGATAGTCCCGGGAAAAAATGAATGCCGCGCGGCGCGCGTATACAGGCTGAATCTTCGGAAAGGCGAGAGTTTCCGCCTGGAGTCAGGAGAGCTTGAAATGCATCCGGTGCTTATCAGCGGCTCGGCAAGTCTTGGCTGCTGCGAAGAGCTCGAGCTGAAGACGATGAAAAAGTTCGACTCATTCTACATACCGGCAAATACTGCCGTCAACATCACGGCAGACGAAGATTGCGTTTTTTATATAGGCGCCGCGCCGTACGACGGGATAGGAGCGGCATGCTTCCGCGCCTTCGATCCGGACCTTCCGATAGGCGACATTCACCAGATTCACGGCGAGGGCATGGGGCGCCGGGAGGTAATGTTTACGCTCGACCCCGCCACTCCGGCCTCGCGCCTGATCTGCGGGCTGACGTGGAGCGCCAACGGCGCGTGGACGAGCTGGCCGCCGCATCAGCATGAAAAGGATCTTGAAGAGGTCTACTGCTATTTCGACATGCCCGCGCCGAAGTTCGGTTTCCACGTGAGCTATCTCACAAGCGGCGGGACGATGGACTGCGTCGCGCATCCGGTGCAGTCGGGCACCATGGTCGAAGCGCCGTGCGGCTATCACCCGACCGTATCGAGCCCCGGGACCGTGAACGCCTACCTGTGGATACTCGCCTCGTTCTCGCCGGAACAGCGCCGCTACGACCTGGCGAAGCTCGACCCGCAATACGAGGGGACCAAATAGCGCGGATGAAAAACTATCTCGATTACATAAAAGAGGGTTGCGCCGGAAGGGCGGAAGATTTCGGGATATATCCCGAGTCCGTTAATAAAACCGGCGATACGACGGTAATGATGGCCGCCGACGGAGAAAACGACGTCATCGTGGCAGTCGGCCCCTCGGTGGGCTTCGCCGGCGAGCGGGGCTGCGCCGCGGGGCGCGAGTATACGGCCGCCCCGCTCACTTGGGAGAACGGCTGCGTGCTTAGGCGGCTCTTTCCCTTCACCGCTCCCGTCAGGGTGCTGGAGTCGAAAAGGAGTTTCGGCGCGGGCGACCGGCTAGGCATCGCCACGCCGGGACATATCCGCGCGATCCGGCGTTACGACGCGCGCCCCGTATTCGCGCAGCAGTCGATGCGCGAGCTTACGCTCACGGACAGGAGCTATAAGGACATACTGGACAGCGCCTCCTTCGCCGTCTTCCGCGAGGGCTACCGGGACGGCTACGGAGCGGACGGCGATCACCTGAAAACGGCGGACGAGATACGTGCCGCGCTTTCCCTCGGCTATTCGATGATAACGCTCGACTGCTGCAATCAGATGCACAATGAGGCGGAATCGATGACGGAAGCGGAGGTCGACGCGCGTTACATCCCCGATCCCGAGACGGAGAAAAGGTATCTCGGTAAAAGCTTTGGCGTCGGAGAGGGCGTGACGCTCACCTTCGACGCGCCGTCGCTCAGGAGGATGAGCCTCGTCTACGGGGAGATGATAGACTACGCGGCAGAAATCTATTTCGAGCTCTTCGCTCCCGGAAAATATGACGCCGATTTTGAAATATCGATAGACGAAACGACGACTCCGACATCGCCGCTGGAACACTTCTTCGTCGCGAACGAGCTCCGCGTCCGCGGCGTGCGCTTTGCGACGCTGGCGCCGCGCTTCGTCGGAGAGTTCCAGAAGGGCGTCGATTATATAGGAAACCTCGACGAGCTGCAAAAACAGATGCGCGTCCACGCGGCGATCGCGCGGCACTTCGGCTATAAGCTGAGCCTCCATTCCGGCTCCGATAAATTCTCCGTATTCACGATGTACGGACGCGAGACGCGCGGCAATTTTCATGTCAAGATCTGCGGGACAAACTGGCTCGAGGCGATGAAGGTCGCCGCGATAAAGGAGCCGGCGCTCTACCGTGAGATACACCGGTTCGCGCTTGAAGTGTTTGCAGAGGCGAAGAAATATTACCACGTCACGACGGACCTCTCCAAGGTGCCAGACATCGACGGGCTTACGGACGGCGAACTGCCGGAGCTCTTTACGCAGAACAACGCGCGGCAGCTCATACACATCACATACGGCCCCATCCTTACGGCGAAAAACGCTGACGGCTCGACGCGCTTCCGCGAGAGGCTTTACACTCTGTGGCGCAAGGAGCGGGAATTCTACACCGTAGACATCGAAAAACATGTCGGGCGTCACCTGGAGCTGCTTTACGGAGGCAGAGACGGCTGGCCTGAATAAGTCTGACTATTTGAGAGACAAACGACGGACGGAACGAGGCTGTTTATATGGCTTCGTTCCGTCCGTTTTCGCTCTCTTAAAGAGTTCGCTCTTCAGCGCGCCGCGGCGTTCTTGCCGGCGACGATCTTCTCGTAGATCATCCTGCGGTTCAGTTCTATATGGATAAACATCGCGTTGCGCGCGCCGACGGCGTCGCTCCTCTGCACGGCGACGGCGATATTTTTATGCCATATCACGGTTTCTCCCGCAAGCTCATTGTTCGTGCGGTCAATATTCTTGCCTATCGCGTGGTGAAGTATCGGCACAAGCTGCATCATAACGACATTTCCGCTCGCCTGGGCGAGCAGGCGGTGAAATTCCATGTCTTCGGAATAATAGGGAGCCCGGCGCTTGATCAGTCCCTCGACCAGCTCGCACTGGCGCATGATCTCTTCTTTCTGCTTATTGGTGGCATTGAGCGCGGCAAGCCCCGCAATCTCAGGCTCCAACACCTGGCGCACCTCGTTGAATGCAAGCGCGATCTCGTCGTCGCTGCGCTCGATAAAGGTGAGTCCCAGCGGGTCTGTGGGGATTCCGTTGAGAGAAGAGACAAAGGTCCCCGCGCCGCGCTGCGTCACGAGGATATTCCGTGAAACGAGGCTCTTCACCGCTTCGCGCAGCGTGCTGCGCCCCACGTTGAGCATCTTCGCGAGGTCGAATTCATTGGGCAGGCGGTCGCCAGGTTTCAGGCCGTTGCCCTTGATGATCCCTATCAGCCCTTCGACCGTCTTTTCAGCCAAAGGCTTGTTATTTTTATCGTCAGCGTAAATATTCAAGCAGCGCGCACTCTCCCCGGGGCCGGACAAGTTTTTGTCTGATTAATTATACCCCATTTGCCGCCCCTCATAAACATCGGTCCCGTGAATTACAACATTCACGGGACCGACGGCTTCTTGTTCAGTAGTTTTTTTCTTCAGCGGATCGCAAACGCCGGAGCTTAGAAGCCCTCCTGCGCGTTCCTCGCTATGATCTCTTCCTGCTGATAGTTATCGAGGTCCACGAAGTAGTCGCTGTAGCCGGCGACGCGGACCAGGAGGCCGCGATAGTTGTCGGGGTTTGCCTGCGCGTCGCGGAGGGTCTCCTCGTCGACGACGTTGAACTGGATATGGTGGCCGCCGAGCTTGAAGTAGGAGCGGATGAGGTTCTTGACGCCCTCGATCCCCTCTTCGCCCGCGAGCACGGAGGGCAGGAAGCGCTGGTTGAGCAGCGTACCGCCCGACTTGACCTGATCCATCTTCGCGAGGGACTTCGCGACCGCCGTCGGGCCGTTTCTGTCGGCGCCGTGGCTCGGCGAGGTGCCGTCTGACTCTGGCATGCCGCTGAAGCGCCCGTTCGGGGTCGCCGCGAGCTTCTGTCCAAAGTAGTTATGGCAGGTCGTCGAAAGCATGTTGAGGTGGTAGGTGGGGCCCAGGATGCTGCGCTTGCCGTCGATGTTGTTAAAGAGGCTGTTGTAGACTCTCTTCATCAGGTCGTCGGCATAGTCGTCGTCGTTGCCGAAGAAGGGCGTTTTGTTCCAGAGCGTGAGGCGCATCTCCTCATGGCCCTCCCAATTGGCCTTCATCGCCTCGACCACCTGCTGCAGCGTATAGACGCCCTCGTCGTAGACGTGCTTCTTGATCGCGGAGAGGCTGTCGGTGATGGTGCCGATGCCGCAGCACTGGATGTAGTCGCTGTTGTAGCGCGGGCCGCCGTTGTAGTAATCCTTGCCCTTCTGGATGCAGTCGCGGATGACGCACGAGAGGTAGGTGGCCGCCATGTTGGTCGCGTATTGGTAGCGGAGGTAGTTGTCGACGCCGATCTTGGTCTCTATCGCATGGGCCATCTGTTTCTCAAAGGCCGCGTAGAGGTCGTCAAACGTCTTGAACTCCGATAGTTCGCCGGTCTTGATGCTGACCTGTTTGCCGGTGAGGAGGTCTACGCCGTTCGAAAGGGCGTATTCGAGAAGCTTCGGCACGTTGAGGTAGCCGTGGAGCAGATAGGCCTCCTTGCCCGCGCAGCCCGTCTCGATACAGCCGCTGGTGCCGCCTTCGCGGGCGTCCTCAAGGGTCTTGCCGACGCGCATCTGTTCCTGGATGACCATGTCGGCGTTGAACATCGAGGGGTAGCCCATGCCGTTGCGGAAGACGCGCGCCGCAGCGCGGAGCACGTTGTCCGGCGTGCGTTCGCTGACCTGGATGTTGCCCTGCGGCTGAAGGAGGCGCAGTTCGTCGAATATTTCCAGGCAGATGTAGGTGACTTCGCTGGAGCCGTCGGTGCCGTCTCTTTTAAGTCCCGCGAGGTTGATGTTCGTAAAGTCGTTGTAGGTGCCGCTTTCTTTCGCCGTGACGCCGACCTTCGGCGGCGCGGGGGTGTTGTTGACCTTGATCCAGAGGCAGGAGAGGAGCTCCTTCGCTTCGTCGCGGGTGAGCGTGCCGCCTGCGATGCCCTTCGCGTAGAAGGGGGCGAGGTGCTGGTCAAGGTGTCCGGGGCTCATGGCGTCCCAGCCGTTGAGCTCGGTGATCGTTCCAAGGTGCACGAACCAGTACATCTGCACCGCTTCCCAGAAGTTGCTCGGCGCGTGCGCGGGGACGCGGCGGCAGACTTCGGCTATTTTAAGCAGTTCGGCTTTGCGTCTTTCGTCCTTCTCTTCGGCGGCCATCTTTTCGGCAAGCTCCGCGTGGCGCTCGGCGAAGATGATCACCGCGTCGCAGGATATGGACATGCCCTGAAGCTGTTCGTCCTTCGCCGTGGCGTCGGGGTCGTTGATGAAGTCGAGCTTCGCGCGGGCCTCTTCAATATCCTTTTTGAGGTCGAGAGCGCCCTTCTGATAGATGAGCCCGTCGAGCGCGGTGTGTCCGAGAGCGCGCTGCTCGCCGAATTCCGTGAAGGTGCCGGCTTCATAAAGGAGCGTCCAGTCTTCGGGCATACGCTCGAAGAGGCGGTCTCTCATGCAGCGTCCGCGCCAATATGGCTCGACCACCTTTTCGTAGGTTTCCATATCCTCGGGCGCGACGGTGTAGTTCTGCTGGGCGCGCGTCGTGAGGATCTCGAAGTCGTGCCTTGAGTGGCAGGTGAGTTCGGGGAAGGTCGAGACGGCCTTCGGCTTGGGGCCGCGCTCGCCGACGATCAGTTCTTCGGGGCCTATGTATATCGTCTTGTTCTCGCAGATGTGCTTGAAATTCGCCGCGCGGAGCACGGGCATGGGAAGCTTGCCCTCGTTCTCGCGATAGAACTCGGTCTCAAGCAGCGCCCTTTCGATGTCGATCGAAGGGTGTGTGTCAAAGCTTTCGTCACGCAGACGCCGGATTCTTTCGTTCATAATTATTGCCTCCCGTTCTTGATGTGAAATAAGTTTATTTATTTAAAAAACAGTGAAATCTTTGCCGACGTTTTATCGTCATCACGCCGCCGGCCGTCAACCGCCGATATGTACCTTGAGGCCGTAGCTTTCAAGGATGGCCGCCGCGTGGCGCGTCTGGTTCTCCGTCGGGGGGAGCAGGTCGCCGAGCTTGTATTCCATGTGCCAGCGGTCGTGCTTGCCCTTCGCCACCGTGTGGTACGGCAGGATGTTCACGCCCGTGATCCCTTTGAGGGGGCGGACGAACCTGCCGAGCGCGTGCATGTTCTCGTCGCCGCTGTTCAGCCCCGGCATGAAGGGGACGCGGATGTTGATCTTCGCGCCGGCGTCCGATATCGCCCTCAGGTTTTCAAGGATGACGACATTGTCCACGCCGGTGTATTCCTTATGCCTCTCGGGGTCCATGTGCTTTACGTCGTAGAGGTAGAGATCCGCGCGTTTCACAGAGTCGACGATGACGCTCCTGCTCACGAAGCCGCAGGTGTCGAGCGCCCGGTGATAACCGGCCCTCCCGCAGGCGTCCAGCGCCTCGAGGAGAAATTCCGGCTGCATGAAGGGCTCGCCGCCGGAGAAGGTGACGCCGCCGCCGTCGCGGAAGAATATCTCGTCCTTGTGGAGCTGCGTCATCAGCTCTTCGACGGTGTAACGCCGGCCGCAAAGTTCGCGCGCCTCGGGAGGGCAGACGTCGCAGCATTTACCGCAGCCGTCGCAGAGGCCGTCGTCCGTAACGAGCGTGCCGCCGCGTACGGAGATCGCTCCGTGAGGACAGCTCCTGACGCAGGAGCCGCAGCCGATGCACTTTTCGCCGCGGAAGAGCACCGTCGGCATCACCGATTGGCTCTCGGGATTATGGCACCACCAGCAGGCGAGCGGGCATCCTTTGAGATGCACCGTGGTGCGCGTGCCGGGGCCGTCGTGTATCGAATATTTTTTTATGTCGAAGATGATTCCCGTCTTACTCAACTGCGCCGATTCCCTCCTCAGATAGGTCAAGGTCTAGGTGCTTGGCAAAATAATATTTACGGATAAAGCGTTCCTGTACGGAAAATGACCAATGCACGTCCCTGATATAGTCCGCGGCGCTGTTGAAGTCATGGTTCCGCAGCATCTCGATCATTGTTTTATGTTCTTCAAGAGAGTGAAGCTCCCACTCTTTGACAAAGGTCTTGTTTCTCGGAAAATCATAGAGGCGCTCCTTGTGTATCTTTATTGAATGGAGCATCTCGGCGTTATCCGACATTTCAAGGTACACGTTGTGGAACTTCAGGTTTGCGTCGTAAAAGACGGAAAAATTGTTCTGGTCCAGCGCCTTGCTCATCTGCTGGTTGTATCGTTCCATCAGTTCGGCGTCGCTTTCGCGAAACCGGACGGCGACGAGGACAAGCACCGCGGACTCCAGAGCGCCCAGCATCTCATAGATGTTGCGTATCTTTTCAAGGGTCAGCGCGTTGACGACGACGCCGCGCCTCGGGAAAATGGTGATGAATCCCTCGGATTCAAGCTGAAAGAGCGCGTCGCGCAGCGGCGTCCTGCTCATGCCCAGCTCTCTGCTTATGTCGTTGAGATTCAGGAATGAACCCGCACGAATCCTTCCCTCATTCATTTGAATGCGGAGATAATCGTAAACCTGTTCTCTGAGCGACTTTAGTGTGAATTGCGATTCGCACGTCATTAGGATATTCTCCTCCCCTAAGGCTAATTGTATCACAGATATATCAGATTACAATATACTTTTAAATATATTTTAAACCTTCTTCTTATAATATTTAGACAACCCCGCTATAGCAAGGATTTTATTTATGCCTTCTCGAATTTTCCGTGATATTTTTCAAACAATTTCTCTCCAATTTTTCAGGCAGCTATGGAACTACATTATTATATTATAAATCAAGATAAGATTTGCTGAATAATAATTGACAGGAGGGATTACAGCTTTTGAAAAAAAGGTTATACTGTATGAATAACGACGCGTATAGCACGATTATTAAACGTCACAGAAAACTTTATAGATGAAAGGGGAAACTTTAATGAGAATTAAAGCGTTCAAGCTCGAAAGACTATTTGCCAGGTATGCGGAACAGGCTAAATATATGCTGAGCCAATCCTCCTGCGAAAGCTGCTCGATGAAAGAGATCCTGGATATGGCCGACCCGGAATGCAAGAAGCTCTGGGAAAACCTGAGCCTGGGTTACACAAGGCCGGCGGGCTTCGCTCCCCTGCGCGAGGCGATATCCCAGCGTTACACCTCGATCCGTCCCTCCGACATCCTCGAGCTCACCCCGGAAGAGGGCATCTTTATCTTCATGAACAATATGCTGGAGCCGGGCGACGAAGTGATCGTCATGCACCCGACGCTCCCGTCGCTCTACGAGCTGCCGCGCACGCTCGGATGCAAGGTGATAAAGTGGCCGCTTGAAGTCACCAGCTGGGGCTGGCGCCTCGACGTGAACTTCCTTGCGGAAAACATCTCGCCGAAGACGAAGTTGCTCATAATGAACGTCCCCAACAACCCGACGGGATATATCCCCGTGCGCACGGAGATGGACAGGATACTCAACCTCGCCGACCGCATGGGCACTTGGGTATTCAACGAAGAGACCTACCGCGGCATGGAACACGACCCCGCGGCAGCGCTCCCCTCACTCGCCGACATCTATCCGCGCGCGACGGTCATCGGCGGCCTCAACAAGTACGGGCTCCCCGGCACGCGCATGGGCTGGCTCGTCTCCAAGAACCGCCAGATCATCGAGGAATGCGCCGGATATAAAGATTATACGACATACTGCAACAACGCCCCCGGCGAAATACTCGCGACGATCGCGATGAGAAACGCCCTCGACCTCCTGCAGCGCAACCACAAGATAGTCCTCGAGAACCTCGGCATCGCCGAGGCCTTCTTCAAGAAACACCGCGACCTCTTCCAGTGGATCCAGCCCAACGGAGGCTCGACGGCCTTCCCGCGCCTGCTGCCGCCCTATGACGTGACGGAGATGTGCGAACGCGCCATGACCGAGAAAAAGCTGCTCATCATCGGAGAACGCGCCTTCGGCCTTGACACGAACCACTTCCGCGTCGGGCTCGGCCGCCTCGATTTCAGCAAGGCGCTCGCCGTATTCGCGGAGATCGCCGACGAGATACAGGTGAATCGGGCGGAGACCGCCAACTAAAAATCTTTTAAGACTTTAATATCTGGCTATATCCCGCCTGGCACGGACGTTATCCGTCCGCGTCAGGCGGTTTACGCAAAAATCAATCAGGAAATGATCTTTACCAAGGAGTGATCGCACCATGCGCTATTCAGACAGAATTTTATCCACGCCTTCCTCGTTCATACGGGACATCCTGAAAGTGACGCAGGACCCGTCGGTAACCTCTTTCGCGGGCGGCCTGCCGAACCCGATATCCTTCCCGCAAGAGGCGTTGAAGGAATCCGCCTGCCGCATCATCGACAACGAGGGCGGGAAAGTTTTTCAATATTCGACGACGGAGGGACACCTGCCGCTGCGCCGGTTTGTGGCGGACAAGTACAACAGGAATTTCGGTCTGAATATCACGCCGGAGGATATACTCATCACGACCGGTTCGCAGCAGGCGCTCGACCTTATCGCAAAGGTGCTGCTCAACAAGGGCGACCGCGTCATCATCGAAGAGCCCGGATACCTTGGGGCGATTCAGGCCTTCTGCATGTTCGAACCGGAATTTATGCCGGTAACGCTTGAGGACGACGGCCTGAACCTCGAAAAACTCGAAGAGGCCCTCAAACAGGAGCACGTGAAGTTCGCCTACGTGGTCCCCAACTTCCAGAACCCCACGGGGCTTACCTACACGAAGGAACGCCGCGAGGCCGTATGCGCGCTCTTCGACAAATACGACACCGTGCTTGTCGAGGACGACCCCTATGGAGAGCTGCGCTTCAAGGGAGAGAAGCTGCCCTACATCGGAGCGGGCAAACTCGCTCACAGCGTGCTGCTCGGAACATTCTCGAAGACGGTCACACCGGGTATGCGCCTCGGTTTCGTCATTACGCAGGACCGGGAACTCATGCACCATCTCGTGACGGCGAAACAGTCGAGCGACCTCCATACAAATATATTCTCGCAGTACATGATCGCCGACTATCTCGCTCACAACGAATACCAGCAGCATGTCGACAAGATCACGGCCCTCTACAGGACGCAGGCCGAGGCGATGCTCTCCGCGATGAGGGAATACTTCCCCGCCCACGTGAAATACACGGAACCGGAGGGCGGCATGTTCATCTGGGTGACCCTCCCCGAGGGACAGTCCGCGCTCGACCTCTTCCGCAAGGCGATGGAAAAGAAGGTCGCTTTCGTCCCCGGAGATCCCTTTTACGCCGGCAAGACAAACGTCAACACCTTCAGGCTCAACTACACGAACTCGACGCCCGAGATCATCCGCGAGGGGATCCGGCGTTTGGCGGAGGTCCTTTAGTGAGCCGCTGATGATATGCGGCAGGTTTTATATGACAGAGTAAGTTGATCCGTGGCCCTTTAGCGGGATGCGGTCAATATCCGATAACGGGAGCCGGAAGGGCGGATCGCTCTTCCGGCCCTTTTTTTGCCAACATATCAATTTTTTGTTTATTTGCCGCGCAAATTAGTGTACAATATTCTGCACTAAGGGGATGATCATTGTGACGGCTTCGCAAAAAATGAACCCTAGATTAAAGATCCTCATTCCGGTCGTGCGCGGCCTGGCGAAGATCCTCGGCAAAGACTACGAGGTCAACCTCCACGACGTCTCGATGCCGGAACACTCTCTCGTCCTCTGCGAAAACGGCTATGTGACGGGACGCCGCGAAGGGGGCCCCATGACCGACTTCGGCCTCTTTATGCTCCAGTCGGAGGAGTATCAGAGCAAAGACGGCATCTACAACTATCTCGCGAAGAACAACCGCGGCGAACTTATCAAATGCAGCTGCATCTTCATCAGGGACGAAAACGAAAAGATCATCGCCTTCCTCTGCATCAACTACGACCTCAAGAAGGCCGTCGCCGCGCAGGAGCTCATCGAAAGCCTCGTGAAGGTGGATATGGGGAAGATCGAGCAGTACCCTGAAAGCTTCGATCCGCCCTCCGAGCCGCACGGGAAATTTCCCGAGCCGGTGCGCGAGTCCTTCGCCCAGGATCTGGAAGAGGTGATGGACGATTCGCTGGCACAGGCAAAGAGGCGGATCGGCAAACCGCTGCAATACCTCACCAAGCCTGAAAAAAAGCAGGTCATCAAAGAGCTTCACGACAAAGGCTTCTTCCTTCTCAAGGGCGCTGTTGACACATTGGCAGCCGAGATGGGCAATACGAAATTCACCATTTACGCATATATAAGAGATATACAAAAAAAACAATGAATCATAGCCTTTACGGCAAAATGGCTTAGTATTTTTTCGATAATACTACCATTGCTTACAAAGTTATGTTTCTGCGTGTAAATATTTATTTTATCTTGACAAAACTTCAATATTGAATAACAATATTCTATGTTAGCATCAAAAAATTGATGCAAAACAATTTTTTGATGCTATAATCTACTCACCGATTTTATCTTTATGTTCTGCGCATTTAATTCGCCGCGCCGTATGGCCGGCGTAAGACCAAGGAGGGAGAGAGGGCATGGAACTGATACAAAAACACCCGATACTGGACTACAAACACGGTCGGGAAGTGACATTCACCTTCGACGGGCGGGAGCTCAAGGGGTACGAGGGAGAGCCGATAGCGATGGCGCTGCACGCCAACGGGGTTCTCATCTACCGTGTCACGCCGGAGATGAAAAGGACGCGCGGCTTCTTCTGCGCGATCGGCAAAT
>OGYB01000272.1_pt1 | contig 40742 bp, 61 predicted proteins | sample 1576421 | NCBI WGS metagenome assembly OGYB01 (sample SAMEA3541577, study PRJEB24748) | human gut metagenome | biome: human gut; feature: human-associated habitat; material: faeces | place: China | collected 2012
GGGTTCATTATGATGACAATCCGGTTCTGAATCCCTTTCTTACGGATGGAGAGCATTATCTTGTCGAATTCTTCTTCGTTTGTCCACTCTTCCGCTTCATCGCAGACGAAAGTAGTGATACCCTGGATAGATTTCAGTTTCGCTGTTTGGTTTCCTGACGAAGTCTTGATGCCTCGGAACATGATACGGCTCTTAGTCATTTTGTTGACTATATCCGTCTTGGTAGTCTTGAAATACTTGGTTGTTCCGTCTAACTCTATTTTCTCCATCATTTCCGGAATAATAGACATACCGGCAGAAACCATCGTATATCGAGTATAGAGTATCTGATGAACTATCTTCTCGGCTTCTGTCAGTTCAAAGGTCAGCCGTTCGATGAAGGTTGAAGCGTTGAAAGATTTACCGGAGCCGCGGCCACCAGTGACAAGGATTATGAATTTGTCCGTATCGGTGTACAGGGGGTGATATGTCGCCTGGGGTTCTATCATTTCAGTTTGTCTTTAATCCAGGAATCAATACTGATACCGTGGTTTATGTCGGTAGGAATGTCAGTTTCTTCATCCTGCTTGCGTTCAACCTTTCTCCAGTCTTCATCGTAATGGTAGAGCCAAACCGACTGTGCTTGCAAACTGGGAGCCAGTTCGCCTTCTACTGTTTGAACTTCTTCTTCACCTGTTAGATTCCCGTCCTTATCCTTTATCTTTCGTATGGTGGTACTTTTTGTCTTAACACCCCCTAAGGCCATAGCAAGGAACTTTGCCCGGACTGTTGCCGTTATGGTCGCCCGCCCGCGCGTTAATACTTCGCTTAATTCAGAGTACTGGCTTTTCTTCTCGCAAAATGTTTGAGGTGCTAATCCTACGGCAAAGGCTATTTCTTTATCGGTGAACCCCTTTTTTGCATACGATTCTACGAGAGAAAGAAAATCCTCGCTTGTATAATCAAACTTAGGCTTTCTTCCTCCACGACTATTTGTATTTTGAGATTCACTATTTGTCATATCACACCTCCACTATTTCAAATTCACCTGCATACATCTCACCTATCCAATCGGCTTTCTGTTTTTCAGTGGCTGATTCATAAATGCGCCCACGCTTCGATAAATGCCTGTTCAAGAAACGCTCACGGCTTTTGTATTCTCCATATGATTTGTCAGTAGATAAACCTTTAGCTTTGCAGAAAAATAATCCTGTTTCTTTATGCTTGAATTTTACTGCCATATCAATCTATCCTTTCTATTTGATCGGAGAATACTTCTCCTTTTACAAACTTCATATCCGGATCATATCCAAATCTTGCCATGAAAGCAGCTTTCGCCTCAAAGGTATCAAAGGAGAGCATCACATAAGCATCCATGTTCTCGGCTTGCTTCTGTGCATTCTCCTTTACCTGTTGTTTGACATCTTTCGTGTGGGCAACCTTTTCGGCACGTTCCAACTGCTTGGCGGCTTTATCAGCTTCTTTCTGTTCGGTGACGGGTGCCATCATATCAGACAGAGCGTCTGCAATAGAGCTTTCCTCTTCTGTCTGCAAAAGGTAATCAACGCCAATCATGTTTAGGTCAGCATCGGTCAAACCTGCGTCTTTCCAGTCAATATCGGGAACAATCCGAGCAAGAGCATCGAAATCCCAAGTACCTTGTGCATTAGGGTTATTCATCAAAATATTGAGTTCTTTCTCCTGTTTTTCGTCCACGTCGATCACATCCACACGAATACGGTAGTCGTTATCGGGAAACTTCTGCAAATCGTCCATAACAGACAGACGCTGGTGCCCGCTGACCACAGTCAAACCGGTACGCTTGTTCACGACAATACCACCAACCAAACCAAATTTCTTAATTCCACGCTTCAGAGTCTTACGAGATTCGTCCGACAACTTGCGAGGATTATAGTCTGCGAAGCGAATAGCCGAACGGCTTAGTTCAATTGATTCACTCTTTATGTATTTGCTTAATTCCATTGTCATATTCAAATAAAATTCTTTCACTCATAGGAAATGCTTTGATAATCTTTTTCAAATCTCCTGGAAAATTCTCCCGAAGCCACAAAAAGCAGTCAAGATTGAACCCGATACCGCCCGAAGCCTTACTTGAATACCGGATCGGCTCGGGAAGTCCTTTTTGCCTCATGTAGGTTAGAACCTCTTTCTGTGTCCAGTCGGCCAAAGGATAAACTTTACCTGCATTCTCATAATCAGGATAAGTATTCAGCATCAGCCTACGGTTCATACTGTCAGCTTTCTTCATCCCATAAAACACGTAATCAATGCCGAACTTTAAACGCATAGCATTATCTACATCTGCCAGCTTCAACAGCTTTATCTTTGGATTAGGGACACAGTACATGCCTGATCGAAGAATATAGGTCAAATTCCAGTGTGGAATCTGTATAAACTCTACTTTTGGATATCTGGCCTTAACCCAGTTCACCCAGCGTTCGATATGTTCCAATCCTGGGACAAAGTACATGAAAACACATACTACCCTTTCAAACCTTGGATAAAGAAGATCCAGTAATACAAGACTGTCCTTACCTAGAGAACAAAAAACGATAGCCTCATTAGATTTTACTCTAACGAGGTCTATCGTCCTATATGTTCTCTCAAGCAAGGTCATCCTGAACTCATGCCTAAACCAGCACGCACATTTCTGTACTGTTGGTTTCTTGTAATGAATCTACCACCTTGAGAAACTCTGTTTGTTCCTGGTACCGTCAAACCTCTACGGCCGCCTCTATAATTAGAGGTCGCAAAACCTGTTCTGTTAGTTCTTCTACCGACTCAGCAAAATTATTAATGATTAAACATTGGATTTTTCTAATACCTTACCCAGATCATAAACGATCTGAGCCATTACGTATTCAACGCCATCGAGTTCGTAAGGAATTTCGTTGCCATCTTCGTCTGTCAAGATTTCTACTTTTGCGCCTTTTACTTCTACGATCGCAAATGGACGTGTGCCTTTATACTCACCTGTGAGAAACTTAATTGCATCGTATTCAACCGGCACCACTTCTGGTTCTTGATCTTCTGGCACTTCTTCAAAATGCTTGTACTCTTTGTCACCAACTTTATACCGGACATATCTTTGAGAAGTGTTAGGCCGGATCTCTCTAAACTCTTGTGTTTTCTTACTGGCTAAAATTTCATCAAAAAACTTCTGTTTAATCGAAAGCGTTAAAACGTTCATAATCGTGTCTATTTTGTTTATAAATAATCAGTTGCGGGACAGGGATTCGAACCCCGGACCTTCGCCAAGTCAAAGCGATAAGCTAACCACTGCTCTACCCCGCGATAGCACCACTAAGGTACTGCCATAACCAAAGATACAGAAATATCCTGTGCATTGAATAACCACAACCGGCTAATTGTGGGTTATTTGTTTTTAAGCCAGGCATCACGTTTCTTTCTACACGCCTCTAAGGTAGGCGCACCCGGATCGTGAAAAACGGGTGCACATTATAATCTAAGCAATCTGTTTCAAATCTAACAATGTCAATAATTTAAAGAACTTATCTTCATAATAAAGAGGCTGTGTGCTCTTTGGATTATTGGGGTTCACTTGATTTTCTCCATAATTCAACCCGTCACCTGTTATTGACTTGAATTTCTTCACACTGCCTTTACTAGATGGGCGTGTTAGTTCAACCATGTAGCCTTTCTCTATCATTTTCTGATTAAACGCTTGTGCACTGATAGAAAGTCCGTTTTCTTTGAGAAGATCACCAGCAGATTTTAATATACCTTTTGATTGGGTATAATCCGGGGTTGGTAATCCAAGAGGGTCGCCAACCTGCTTAATCATAGATAGAATTGAAGAATCATTCAGGTTTAGTAGGTCTTTAACCCCTTTTACCCATTCGAGTGACGCGCGAACCTTTGTAGGCGTAGGTGATTTCAACTGCTTTGCACGTTCAGCAGCTTTATGAAAGACTTTGCGATAGACCTCAAAGACATCACGAACTTTACGAGCGATGAAAAATTCCATACACGCTACCGTTAATTCATATTCAAACTTATTGCTGCCCACTTCGGTTTTTACCGAAGTGCATACATAGTCTACACCTTCAATAAAATCTTTCTTTAACGCATCTACGGCGTAATCTCTTCGATTATAGACCAGCATCCAAACTTCATCGAAGTTAACCGGAAATTCCTCACTCGCTTTCGCCAACTTTAAAATAGCGTTGAAATACATTTTTATTTCTTCGCTTGTACTTGATTTTGATAATTGCTTCATAATAATTATATTTGCAACTGTTTAATGTTTATCCCCATTAGCGGTTCGGACTTGTCCGCTTCTGGGGATTTTTATTTGTCCGAAGTGGTAGCCGGGGACTCGAACCCCGAAGTATGCCGTCGCTACCAATGCGAAGCTATAATTCGCTTTGCAATAATCCATGTTGTAAATTAGAAAAAAACAAAGCTCTACCCTTTCGCTATCAATTTTGTGGCTGTCTGATAACTACTCGAATAGAGCTTCTTAATATCTTTATCTGTTCGACAGCCACGAAGAACATTTTATTTTCATATCACAAATTTATCGCTCATTTATTTTTAAAATATAAATCTATCTATCTCGTTACCCACAACTCGCCAATTGTGGGTAATTAAATAAAAGCTGCCTCTAAAGTGGTTCAGACGGCCTTTGATAACCGTGTGTATTGTGGTAGCCCGAAGGCTACCGGTTAAACTTAGAACTTCTCGATTTTGAGATTATCATTAATAATAAATCTACGACCGCACTCACAAATAACATGAGTATCTGTGACTCTCTTTATCACCCTTACTACATCTTCATGTACTATACAAGGTGTGCCATCTGCATAGTGACCGTTAGCTAAATCACCTGAAACTCTAAACCTCAAACCAATTTCTATTTCTTTTGTATTCATAATCTTCTATATTGCGCAGGGCTTTCGCCCTGCTGGTTAAATCTACTTGTTTGAATCTCTTAAATCAAGTTCTACAACCTTGTGATACTTGTGGATATCATACAAACCGCTACTACAGCCTATTACAGAAGCCAATCGTACCGCTTCTTCAAGAGCTAACATCATGCTGATTGAAGCTTCTTGAGCATCTTTCTTCGCCTTGTCATACTCTCTGTTGTTTCTTACAACCTCTTGCAGCTTTTCAGCTTCTTCAATCTGCTTCAAGGCTTCTCTTACCTGCTTCATCGCATCTTTAATCTCTTTTCTGTAATCGCTTACCAAAGTCTTCATATCGTATATCTCTTAATTGTTATTAATCCGTTTGATTTTTGTATTGCAAACATACGTGCTTTATTTGATATTTGTATATACATTTTCAGATTTAACACTACTTTAACATTTGATATTTGTATATACTCATTTAAACAGTGATCTTTGCAAAAAAGATAATTATATGGTAGGACTTAAAGGGCGTTCAGGCGGTAAACGAGAAGGTGCAGGTAAACCGAAGGGTTTAAATCAAAAAGCGATATCAGTCAGGCTTGATTTAGATTTATATGAGTACATTTCATCTAAGACAAACAAAAATCGCTTCATTAACGACTGCATCCGCGAACACTATAATTCAGAAAGCAAAAACGAATAATATGGATCTGCCAACTAAAGAAAACACTCTTTATCTCCCGATCAAGCAGGTTTACTTCGACCAAATTATTGGAGGGACAAAGAAAGAAGAATTTCGAGAAATCAAAGAAGGTATCACTGCAAACAGGTATTTATTGAAAGGTGAAGACGGTAAGTATGTACTTAATCCAAAAGTTACAAAACCAGGAAAAGAATATTTTGTTGACGATTACAACAACGGAAAGTTCCCATTCATGCCGAAGCAATATAAATATCTGGCTTTAGCCGTCGGTTACGCCAAAGAGCGTGATACAGCAATTGTTGAAGTGATTGGATTTAAATTCGTTCCAGAGATGATTCGCTCAAATTTATATGCTTTTTGGGTTATAGCCTTCCAATTGGGTAGAGTCGTTGAACTTAAAAGAAAATCAGATAAGCCGGCCTAATCCCCCGGCTTTATCCTTTTGATTATCTCCCCGTACATCCATTCTATATCCCTTCTGAAATATTTATCCTTTTGACGAAGAAATACAATTGTCTCTATATTGTGAGAAATGAATGTTATATCCTTCAAATCGATCGCCTCTGCAATCTTATCCCGCAGGCCATTTGGCATCCGCCCACCAGCCAACACACTAGGAGCAAAGAGAAAAAGAACTATAAAAATGAACTTCTTTCTTTGGTAAGCACTTTCTACCCTACCAGGGCAATCTCGATCGGAAATAATCTCCCTAAACCACTCCCAAAGCTGCCCTATCATATCAAGGTCGGTTAATGTAGGTTCTGTTAGCTCTTTCTCTCTCTCTGACAAACGAGACTTTTGTTCCCGGATAGATTTTATTTCTGCAATTTTACTAAACATAGCACGATTAATTTAAAAGTAAGTAGTATATTTGTACTATAATCGTGTAGAGGGGTGACGGTCTGGTAGTGCGGGCGTTGCCTCTCGTGTTTTTAGAATGGTAGGTCTTCTTTGGTTGGTTCAGGTTGTGCCGGTTGACTGGTAGTATTCTGGCGCTGATTATCCTCCCGTTTACTGCCGAAAGAGAAGAACTCAACCTTATCTGCATGAATTTCGGTAACATACCGCTTTTCTCCCTGCTTGGTTTCATACTGCCGGTACCTGATTTTGCCTTCCACATAGAGAGAAGATCCCTTCTTAACCCATTTCTCTACGAACTTGGCCTGGTCGCCTTTGCAGACTACATTATGCCATTCGGTTCGTTCCGGCACCTGGGTACCGTTTGATAATGTATATCCTCTTTCTGTTGTTGCTAAAGAGAATGAAGCTACACAAATACCACTATCGAAATAGCGGACCTCCGGGTCTTTTCCGGAATTTCCTATTAAGATTACTTTATTCAAACTCATTGTTAATTAAATAAATTCATTATTTTTGTTGCGAATCGTTAGCTCAGTTGGTTCAGAGCGCTGCCTTGACAGGGCAGAGGTCGCCGGTTCGAGCCCGGCACGGTTCACATTTTGTTGCTACAAGACGAGTTGGGATATCTCGGGCCGGCAAGTTTTGTACTGCTGGCTTTTTTATTTCACATTTTATGAATAATTCATATCTTTCGTGATATGAACCTAATCGGGAAAACAGACTGTTCCATCCCAATCACCTCCTGGAGTAGGGAACGTTGCCCCACTGCACCATTTGAAACCATACGAGTCCCGTGTCCAATATCCACCGTTTAAAGCCCTGAATTTTGTACCGATCGGATAATCATGAGGCGACCTGTCTGCACTTACCCATTTCTCCGGTTTATATCTACATTCCATGATTGAGCCTACCAGTCTTCTAAACTCTCCGCTAATTCGTCCAATGCTCCACAGACGTAGGCCGTTGTTTCGGTGCTACATCTTCCGAGGAACTCCAATATTGTAGCTTGGATATTACGCCACTCTTCTAACTCCTGTTCAAAATGTTCTTTATCCATGATCTTTGTTGTTTAATTGATTCAATACACTATCGTCAAACCCCGGGCAGGCAACGTCATTATGTTCGGCGCCGGCCATCTGACATTCACAATAAGCGTCACAATCTCCACATATCTGGTTGTTCGGTTTTTCCGAACAACCACTATCTAGTCCCTGATCCAGGCAAGCGATAAAATGCTTCAAGGCTTCTTCCGCTGTCGGGCAGTCCGGTGATTCGAAATAAATCATCGCTTCATTAAAGGCTTCGATAGCCTTTTCTTTCATCACTTCTTTAATGATTATAGTACCGTCCGCTCCTTGTTCTCCGGGAGGATCGGAATGGCCTAATTGCTGTAGTTGCCATTGGGCTCCAGCGATAAAAGCATCATGGCAATATTTTTGACTATAATCAGATCCTCTTTTCCAAGGAAAAGATTCAACATATTCTTTAACAGCTTCTTTAAGTTTGCTCATGCTTTATTTATATTTATATGATTATTAATTTTCAAAGCTTCCTCATTTGCTCACCTTATAAATGAGGCGAGCAAACGTTTAGCCTTCTTCGCAGTCCGGTATTGGCATCCAATGCGTTACTTCTCCAAAAACCTTATAGGCTTCTTCTCCGTAAATTATAAACCCGCTACTATAACCATGATAATATGCTGTAGCTTTTCCTCCATATTCGCTTCTTACCAAGACGATATTTTGATCGTATGGCAACCTTTCTTTCACGCTTATCCAAGGAGATTGTTTGGTTCCGTCTACAAAACCTTTCGCATATACCTGTCGAAGATATACTTCGATTACGGCTGGCTGGTTTATTCGGTTAGCCAATTGGATTGCTATATCTTTTAGCTTCATGACTTTTTAGTTGTTATCCAAATACATAATACATCCCAGCTTTACAAACCAATTTAGTATCAGGATCTTTTAAATCCTCTTCACTTAACTCTCCAGTTCCAATACAACAATCCATCCATTTATCATTATAGTACTCATCTTCCGAAGTCTTCATGAGACAACAATTATTACGCAAACTAAAATCTTCTCCCCAAACAGCGACGTTTTGCTGTTGTTCTTCTTCTGTCATACGGGAGATTCTATCGCTTAATTCTTTCCAAGTCATATTCAGTATTTTTTATATTCATACTTCATTTATTTTTTTAGTTGTTATCTAATTCTGCAATAAAATCCTTTAGCTGTTCACAGTCACATTCCCTTTTAGAGTTCTTACAACCACAACACCCAGGGGCATTGAAATCGCATGATTTTTTATAGGCTTCAATAGCTTTTCGACGCTCATAGGTAACACCTTCGTTAAAGCCATCGGCAGCACATCCTAATAAGGCAGATCGCGGCCAGGTCTTTATCAAATCTTCCTTAACACGATCGATCACCTTGTTTGAAGCTAAAAGTCTTGCTTGACCAATTGTTTCCATGATTCGTTATATTTTATCTATGAGTTTTCTTATTCTTGTTTCTCTTTCTCCGCTTGGCAATAGCTTTTCGGTTATTACCTTCTTTAGTAGATGATCCTTTCCAAGCGTAGCATCCTTCTTCTAAAGCATCATCTTCCTTCGGTATCACATGATATACACCGTTTTCATCGTAATAATTTCCCATAATTATCCTCCTTTCCGTATTGCTTGTTAAAAGCGGAATCCGCCTGTTGAAACTGTTCTGTGAACCTGTTTTTTCTCTCTGAAACTACCTTTCGGTGTGATGTGCATCCGGCGAGTATGGCCAGCAAGCACATGATTGTTACTACCTTCATTTATATTTATTCTTGAATTGTTTCTATTGCTTTAAATATCTCATACATCACCTGTGGGACTATAGCGTTTCCGTACCCTTTGATTGATCCGGTACACCAAGCTGTGAGAGAAATGGTAAGACGCACCACATCAAAGGGAAGCCCATCATTTCCTCGACAAACAGGGGGTTGAGTCGGGAAGTCTCGCCAGTTACGCCTTGACGCATCAAATAACCCATTATTGAATCTCGATTCTCCTGACTCGGATATGGGGCACTATTTTTCGCATCGTTGGATACGGGTGTCGGTATCAATCCGTATTCCGGACGTTTCGAACTGTGGTATCCTGCCTGAACAAAATCTTGATACGTGACCATCGAATTGGTTGGTGTAGGTAGCATCCCGTTCATTGCCAACGCAGTCAATGCAGTTCCCATCTGACTGTTCGGATTGTATTTCTTGCTGTATTTGTCCGCTTCCCTTGCATTCGGAGTTGGTAACAAACTCAGATTGATAAATTCCGTCTTTCCCTTCTCGTTGCCTACTGTTCAGCCCTTGCGTCTGAACAGTAGGCAATAAAGAAAATCCTGTCCCTTCTGTGTGGCGCACCGACGGCACAAGCCGGAATAACAACCGGCTGGACGGAATATCCTTCTTGCTCAAGATCTCGGCAGACGGTTTCGACAACGTATTCTTGTTCGAGTATCGTTTCCTTGTCAGTCTCTTCAAATAAAGCGGCTTGATGTTCCACTTCAGTTTCACTGCCGGGTTGTACCATGCTAATGATTCCACCAACGTTTTCACCAATAATCCAATTGGGTCGTATCTCTCGTATTGCGCGAAGCATTTCTGGCCAGAGATAGCGGTCGTCTTCCTGTCCTTTTCGCCGTCCGGTCACACTGAAGGGCTGACAGGGGAACCCTCCTGTGAGAACATCGATCTTTCCCCGCCAAGGCGTGAAGTCTGTTTCTTTAATGTTCCCATATCCTTTTGATTTCGGGAACCAGTAGCTTAACACCGTTCGTGGGAAGTCGTCTATCTCACACCAGAAAGCATTATCCCAGCCCATCCAGGTAGCAGCGAGATCGGCAGCTCCGAAACCGGAGAATAGAGAGGCGTGTACTTTTCCCATTTGATTCAGTTCTTTTTAATTGTTAGTTAAAACCGACTATTCTTTCCCTTCTTCTTCCAGGGTTGTCCTTTGTGTTTGGATTCCTCAAATGGGAGGGCAAAATTCAATTCGGTTATTGTTTTTAGTTCGAAGATATTCTCGTCACTAATAGCCTGATCAGGTGGAATTACATTTGGAGGAATTATTTCAACCTCTATGGCATTTGCTAGTAACTCTGCTTTAAGGCTATCCATCTTAGCGCAAGGCGTACCTACTATTCCTACTCTCATAACTTTTTATAGTTGTATCTGTTTGATATTCATACTCCTCTTTGGAAATTTGCTTGTAATAGTCAATAACTACATTTTCTTCGCTATTATCGTTTGCGATATCCTTTTCTATGTCACAAACTCTGAACTTGTCACAGACGATGAATATCCTGCCTCTACCGCCCCGGGGAAGCCAATATGTAACGAAATAGTATCTTTTCTTTGGATTGAGAATCCTATAGAGGAGATATATGCAATAAACCAGAGCAATAGCCGTAATCCAATATCTTGGAAGGATAAGCCCTACAACCCCTACGATGAATATGACAGATAAAACAACAAGTACAGCAGCTAGCAAGCATTCTATTTTATTTTTCATTTGAGTTTTCTGGCTTTAAAAAGGAAGATCATCTATGTTTGGAACACATTTGGACTCTTCTATATTTCTGATTAAATACGATTTATAAGAAGCCGGAACGTATGTTTTTCTGCTTGTAAGTAGAGCAATCCTTTTTTGCTTCTTCTTCCGTACTACACAAATCTCTATGTACATAAGATGGACCTCGGCCGCCTTCTACATATACCATGAAGAAGCCTGATTCATTTTTATGTTCTGGACGTTCTCCCAGAATAAGACATTCAAGTTCCTCTTGATTAAACGCCTTACCAAGTTCTTTTATTAAGATACAGCCATTGCTGTATTGATAAACATCGTTATACCATGCACCATTATATTTTGCTTCCATGATTCACTTGTTTTTTAGTTGTTATTTTACTTTTTCTACCGAAACTAAAATAAGCTGGATCGCTATTTTAGTTTTATGACCTACTCTGCTATTTTCAGTTGTTCGGAAATTCCGATTTTATGATTAGTTATTATTTTCTTAAACTCTCCCCTACGAACTTTACGCGGGTCGTTGTCGCTTTTATCCTGTCAAGAACACGATCACCATAGCGCTCCCTTAAATCTCTTTCATTGAGGTTGGTTGAAACAATCACTAGCTTTCCATGTTTCTCGGCCGCATCCATCACCTCGGCAAAGGCCATCCGACGTTCTCCGTACTTAATGCTAACTTCCTCGGTGCCAATATCGTCCAGGCTGATGATATGCTTCGATAGGACTAAATCTATATCTTTGTTCATATCCTGGATATCAAACACAGAGACAACCCTGCTGGCATATTTGAGTAAGATAGCAGGCAAAGCATACCGGCAAAGAATCGATTTCCCACGTCCACAAGTTCCATAAAGGAAAAGTCCCCGACCACCGTTATCATTTAGCCAGCTTGCAACCTTTTCGTATTCAGGAAGCCATAAAGCTTCTTTTTTCTCGAGAGATACAAAGTATCTAATTGCAGAAAAAAGTAACCTACGCGAATCAGGAATATTCAAATAGACCTTATCAGAGGGTAATTTCATTCCATGAACCTTCATTTCCTGAAATATGGCATCAAAAGTCTGTGTATTCTTTGTTGTTGTCATGATTGGTGAAATTTGATTTCTTTGGTTCTTTAGGTACTTTCTCCCGGTTCGCCCAGGTTGAAAGCCGTCTAGCTAGCTCCCAGGTCTTTTCAGTTTCAAGTCTCATTTTAGTTTCTGACTTATTCAGTTCAGACCAGTAGTCGAAGAAAGCACGTATCATTTCTTTGCCATATCGAACAACATAGGGAACCAGTGAATTATAAAAATCCTCTTTACGTTTGAGAGTAGCGGCTTTAGCCGCGGCAAGCTTTTTCGCTTGTTCGACTTTCTTTGCCTCTACGCTAGTAGAGGTTTCTTTAGATTTTATTTTCTTTCTATTTACCTTTACTTTACTTTGTGTACTTCCGATGTCATTAACTCCTTTTCGGACATCAGTAATTGAGTTCCTGACATCCGAAACTAAATAATCAGTGATATATTCTATCTCTTCACGTTTATAAACGGCAGCCTTAAATCGGCTCTGTATTCCTCTTGATGTTAGTATTTTATACCTCTCGTATAAAGACTGATCGAAAAATCCAACTTGCAAAGCCTTTAACATCACTTCCTTTACTGCGCCCTCGGAAACCCCAACTGTGTCAGCAATAACAAAAGGCAAATCTTCGTCCCACAAAATGTAATACCCGTTATCTTTATAAATATTACACAGCAGGCAAATAAGTATAGAAGTAGAATTAGCACCACAAGCGCGAGCAATCTTTCTAATCTTTACATCAGAGAAAAAACTAACATCAAATGGGAAATAGTCAATCCCCTGCTTTACTGGTCGTGCCATGCTTATTCCTCCATATTTCAAATTCTTCCATCGTCATGTTGCTTTTTTGCAAGTTACATCTTTCGCATAGAACTTGTAAATTATCTAATGCGGTAAAGCCGCCTCTTGATACTGGTAAGATATGGTCTATGCAAAGCTTTTCGAAGCTTCCACAAATTGCACAAGCCCTGCCATCTCTATCATACACTTTTCTTTTTACGCTATCGTTTAATTTCATGGTCTCTTCGCGAATGGAATCCTTCATTTTTGAGCTTATGCCATGATTCTCTGTAAAAAGATATATTGCTCTACCTCCGATCGGCAGTCGTTTTACTTCTGTTCCATCAAGGGCATAAATAATATCATGTTTAGCTTTGAATTTTCTAAGTTTTTCAGAAGAAGGCATCACATCATTTATAATGTCCCCATTCTCGGAATAGAAAGAAACAACCCTTTTTCCATTTACGATCTTGTTCAGCATGGATAACTCTTTAGATGTAAGTCTGCTTAATCCTCTTTTCATATTACTTTGCTTTTATATAAATGGCCTTTGAATTTAGCGTCTTAGCAATTCCAATCTTACCAGCAGAAAAGAGTTCATTGAGTTCTTTCCTGGCCTCTGCATGGATTGTATTCATCAACTCCACTTCCGGTACATGATCCGGTGTTATCTTTTCAGATCGTCTCTTTTCCTGAAGACGATCAATTATGCTTAATATATCCATACTAGAAATATACGTTAGTTAATTGCCTACCATTAGAAGTCACTTGCCAAAGCCCCCGACCGGTCGGATCAACGAGCTTTAGGTCTTTCACTTCTCCAAATCGTTTGATATTACCACATAAATAGAGGACGTATTTGTTGTTACGTCCTCTTGTCTTTATATTTCCATACATATCCATAAGATGATTTTGCTTTTCCAAGACAGCACTCATTAATATGAGACTGCCTAAATCCATAAACTCTAACTATTTCCATTGTGGACGGAAATTCTCCAACAAATTCACCATCCAACGTAAATTGCAAAACAGCCTTTGCACCATGCTTATTTGTTTGCAATTTTGCCCTTCGTTTGATACCTGTACCATACCGAATGTTATACACGCAATCACACCATTCAAGATTTTCCAATCGGTTATCATCGACTACTTCGTTTCTATGATTCACTTGTGGGAAATTTTGCGGATTTGGTATAAAATGTTTGGCAACAAGTCTATGTATTAAGAATTTTCGTTGAACGCCTTCTTTGCTAAGAAGAACATATAAATATCCGTCCTTGTCAGACATACCTTTCAGAACTTTTCCCTTTCTGACATATTTTCTATTAACACACAAGTTTACCCTTGGCAAAGATTGCACTCTGCCCAAATTACTTACTTGATATAGCCCTTCATATCCGACTATATCTTTCCAAATCTCTTCCATAAGAAAAAAAATGATTAGAGGTTAGACAATATGGTTTTCAAACAACCCTTGTGAGGGTCGCTCAAATGATAGGTTTTGCAGAACTCTGCAAATGCTTCTAAAAGTCCATTTGACAGGATGAAATAGTAAGCCCTGTTTTTGGCGTTCTTCTCTATTTCAAACTTACGATAAGATACAGTTTTCGCACTGCTGGGCGCAAAGTTGCGGTTACTACTATTCGCCTTAACTCTGATTTCATTGTACTTTGGCATTCACGAATGAAATTTGAGTTTATAAAATAAGAAAGCCGTTAGCTCCCTTTTACTCGCCAAAGTACGACTACATCATAGAATGATAGCAGCCCGTGAGGGAAACTAACGGCTTATATCTTTACAGAATATAGCTGTCAAAACATCACAAAAAATGCAGTCTATCAAACTATAATATGTCATACTTTGGCGAAGTATGATGCAAAGATAGCTCAAATTTCTTAAAAAACAAAATAGCTACTGAAAATATACGTTTGTCAACTGCTTATTCTTACTCCAAACAGACCACTTCCCATTTCCTCCATCAACTAATTTCAAATCTTCAACCTTTCCAAACCTATTTATATTGCCACACAAATCAATAAACCAAGCTGCTTCTTTATCTTTATGCGGTCTGATAGCCCTGCCTACTATCTGATAATATAATGCTAACGACATCGTAGGACGTGCGAGCACAATGGTGTCAAGTTCCGGGTAATCGAATCCACAAACCAATACTCCCACATTAGCAACTACCGGGATTTCGCCAGATTTGAACGCTTCTAGTATTCTCTCACGCTCTCCTTTTGGAGTGTCACCCGAAACGATAGCGCAACCGGGAATAGAATAAGTAAGGCGTTCGGCTTCTTTTAAGAACCGGGTAAACACTAGAATACCCTTTCTCTTGATGCCCGTCTTTTGGTTATCGACCAGTCGTTGAACGATGTGAACGAGATATCCGTAAAAATCTATTCGTTCGTATTCTCTTTGGACTGACTTGTCTGTATAATCTGCTCCTGTGGTATTGACTTTCAGATTTAGTTCGTTCCATCCCAATGGATTCATTGGGTAGTAATTCAGTTTTGCTAAATATCCCAAATCCAGCAAAGTAGATACCTGTACATGATAAATAACCTCTTTGAAAATTGCAGGACGGGTTCGGGTTATGAATTTAAGCATGGAGCCAAAATCCTGTGAGGAACTCAATCTGTAAGGTGTTGCGGTTAGTCCTAGCACTTTGCAGTTTAGGACAGACAAGAAGTCTTTGTACATTCCCTCTTTGGGATTGACGAGGTGACATTCATCTATTATCACGTTTTTGAAGTGACCGAATAGGTCGGGATGCCCTTTCACGCTCCCGATGGTAGCAAAGGTTATTCGGCTTATTTTTTTTGAGTTAAATGAAGCTGAATAAATGGAACAGTCAAGGATACCGTATGAACTTAGCTTTTTGAAATTCTGCTCAAGTATCTCTTTCGAGGGCTGAAACACTAATGTGTGCCCGTCAAGACGTGACGCTATATCTGCTATAATGAGAGATTTTCCACTTCCCGTAGGTAATACCATGATGGCATTTGTTTTCTTCGCCTTGTTGTTGAAGAAAGAAACGGCAGCATCAGAGGCTTTTTGTTGGTAATCACGTAATACGTACCCCATAGCTATCTTTTTATGTGAGAAAGAATCTCGTTTATCTTTTGTTGCCTGATGGATACGTTATCACCTAATTGTAGTCCTATTTTAGATAGTTCTTCGGAAATTTCTCGTAAAGTTTTACTCCCTATATTACGTAGGCTCATTAAATCCGACTCCGTAAATCTTACAAGCTCACCAATCGTTGTTACTTCTAAATCCGATATACCGTATTTTGCCCTCCTGCTTAATTTTAAAACAGATATTGGCATTGATAATCTTTCGTCTGTTACTTCCCTTGTTTTTACAACCTCTTCTTCTAATTCTAAAATTAGCATTTTTGCATCTTCTAATAATGATAGAACTTTAGTTATCTTCTCTGTCATAGTCCTTTTTCCTTTCGTAATTTCTTATTAAGTGCCTTGTAATATTTGATAAGCTGCTCATACTCAAAATCGGAAAACTTTCGACTTATACCCTGTTTCGCTTCAAGCAAGATTACTCTCTGTTCTCCATATTTAGCAATCAAACCTTTTCGATAGTTCTGAATGTTGCCCTCCATGAAGCGGTTGCAGTGCCTACATTGAGCGTTGCAATTCATTTCGTCGAAACGAGTGTTCATGTGCTGCCTGTTTATGTAATGCCCGTTATCGGCCTGCTCAAACGGCTTTATCTGACCGCAAGAGATACATTTAAAATATCCGTTTGGCATAGCATCACGAAGCCGGATGAACAAGGAAAACTCTTTATCTAGTTTCGCTTTCAGATCCGGCTTCTTCTTTACTGTTACCCCTGCTTTATCAAACAAGGGTAAAGGCTTATCTTTCTTTTTAGCCTTAGTTCGTTTTATGTAATACATAATCAGTCGAAATTATAGTTATCAAAATCATCCGGTTCATAATCCGGTTCCCGTCCAAAGTCCATTACCATCGCCGATTTCGCTTTTGATTAATCAAACATAGGCCTATCCAGATAAGAGCCATGATACCGAGAATGGCAGCGACTATCGATAAAGCCTCTGACCAACTGTTTAAAGATTCTATATTCATGGTGATAAAATTTTGTTCAGTAAAAAACCCCGGAGCGGATTCCCCGGGGCACTAACATCATTGCCAACGTACCGATGGCTGCGTACCGATAAAATTTGCTCTGCAGAGCTAAAGCCACTTTCGCATCACTTCGCTTGGGTTTGTGGACGATACCGGTATCGAACCGATCTCTTTACATCGTGCGCACTCTGTAACGTTTCATCCCAGAACACTGACCGCCCGTATGCCGGGACTTTCACCCGGCTATTCGCGATTATTACACATAAACTCCTGTCTCACGACTGTAACTGTTCCCGGATACCGAACCACCAGACACCGGGATAATAAAATTAATAATATAAACAGAGGGCATTCTCCTCACGCTGTCCTTTACAGCGGCTTTGTTTGTTAATTAATTATACTTCAATGATTACAATATCAGGAGCAATCTGTCTGATCGCATCCAGTTGTTCGTCAATTACTTTATTCTTATATTCTTCAATCGCTTCATTTGCACCAGCGGACACAAGAGATAAGGAAACATCTCGACCGTCAACGTCTGCGTAAATCTCAACTTCGATTTCTTCGCAAGCAAAGCCTTTGAAAAGAGGAATATTCAGCTTGAAAGACTTCGGTAAATTTGAATCAACCACCTGCGAGTAGTTATCCACCTTGCTACCGTTTTCTTCCTTGCTGCGCTCGATGTCCTGGTTTACTTTAGCTTTGAAGTTCTTCAAGGTAGAAACAAGCATCATATTCTGTGACTTGTCAGTAAAAAAGGCACGGTGCATCTTCAAAAATTTGGATAGTTTAATTGGATCCCATTTCTTATCGCCGTTAATGCCAAACTCCTTCATTTCTTTGGAAGCTTCCAATACACCACGAATACCATTATTATAGTAGTCGTTTTCTTTATCTATCAGGCTGATCTCCATATCATCACGGTTTACCGTGATATTAGCAGTCTTTTGATTGATTAATTCAACACGCTTTTCAAGCCAACGTAAAGGACTATCAATCGTTCCAGTAATATTTACTGGAATAGGTTCTCTTTTGGGAAGTTGTTTAGCAGCTTCACCTTCTCTCAATACAACTTCAATTGGTGCACCGTTGTAATCTTTCGGCACAACCACGTTTAATTTACTTTCAGTCATTTGTTCCTGTTTTACGATTCATATTAAAAATTGTCTTTTGCATTTCTTGAGGCATGATCGGACGGGAATAAACCAATTCCCCTAGTTGATTATAATACCCGACCATCTTTTCTTCATGAAAGAGTATTTTAACACATTCCTCATTATCTACATATTCAGAACCCTTCTTGATATTTTCAAGAAGTTTTACTTTCACCTCATTCAAAGGTTTAAGTCGTTCTTTATACCCGTCTACGACTTCTTTCTTCTCGACTTCAATATCATTGATTTTGATTGAAGTTTCAGCGAGAGATTCTTTCTTTTGTGCCAACTCATCTGGTGTAAAACGGTGGGTATAGCCAATCTCTTCCACTGCATCGGCATTATCCTGTAAAAATTGCCATCTATCCTTTTCGGGGATTTCTTGGCCTAAAAACTTATCCATACTATAACGGTTTAACAGATTTGTCACTATAAATTATCAGTCCCTTCTTTGAGACTTCACCTTTTGCGGTAAGAGGAAGAGCTTTCAAAAAGTATGAATTTGCTGCCAATTCAACGCCAATGCACTCCTTCTCCTGATAAAAGAAGTGTTGGCCTTCTTTCAGTCCATGCGACTCATAAAAGTCAGCAACCATTTCTTCGCCAATCTGATTTTGCAGTGCGGTAATCTCCTGCCTCTTTTCCTGTACCAGGTTCTGCAATCTTTCAATGTTCTCTTTTCGTGTCATAATTTAAAGTATAAGTGATTTATATTTCTCCGGGTTGGTAGTCTCGATCAGAGCGGTACCGATCGAAAGAGTTACCAGCCGGCCTTCTTTTATCATTTTCTTTTCTGTATTCTTTACAGAATGAAGTAAGGCCAAAGCTCTGTTTTCTTCTTCGTGAGCTTCGGCCACCGTGTTTATGTATGCTGTCATATAAATTCTTGATTTCGCTGTATTTCCTGCTGTATATGGATTAAAAACTGATTCTCATTCGGTGCCGGCAAATAAATACCTGCTTGAGCCGAAGAATAGTTTCTAAACCTCTCTATCGCAGTTGTCATTTCACCCGTAGTAAGTTCAGAGCTGCTTCGCATGTAAGTGATCTCATGTCCTTTCTTATTCACTTTCTTTCGCTCGAATAGATCGCGGTTACATGTCTTTTTGAAGTAATCCAGTTTGACTTCATCCAGGCTATACCCTGTCTCACAGGCAAACCAACTAAGTAATAAATGCAAATATGCGTTTTGGCTTAAAGAGCGATTGGGAGCCTTTTCTTTACTTCAACAACCGCCCTCTCTTTAAAAAGCTTATTCACATACTTCTTATACTTATCTACTTCGTAAGGATTATTCAAATTGAAGATCATTCTAATCCAAAGATTTTCTTGTCTGTTATCAGGTCTTTGTTTTCTTCCAGAAATGCAATGAACATTTCGCAATGAGAGGTAAGAATTGGAATATCACGTTCTGGATTGAACAGATAGGTTTCTGTATAAGTACCTACCGGAAAACCACCTTTATTGAACTCTGCGATATTGTACTCAAATGTCCGTACATCCGATCCATTTTGCATAAGAGCGTAAGGATAAACAAGATGCTGAAAGTGATCCTTAAATTTACCAACGTAGTAATTGCCTGTCGTCTTAATGTCATGAACAGCCATAGGCATAAGTTCGTCAATCAGTCCGTAAACAAGAACATCACCAAAGCAAGTTGGCAAAACCGCCTCTACCCTCTGCTGAGTTAGAGCTCCTTTAAAATAGTTTGAGAACTCTGTACATAATGATACGGGAAAAACGAACGTACGATTATTGTAAATAGCCCGATACCACAAACGATTATTTTCACCTGCTACCCGTTCAACTTCAACATTATTCGGTTTACGATTCTCAATCAAGGCGTCTACCAATTCGTTAAAACAAGTGCCACGATCAGCCTTTTCACTATCAAAAGGAACCCGGTTTATCCTATTTATCAGTTCATCGAATTGTTTTTGCTGAAACTCCTCCTCTGTGTGTTCTGGATTCTCCGAGAATCCCCAATACTTCTGATAAATTATGCCACTATTCAAATATCCCCAAAAAGAATCGAGAATAGTGGCATAAAATTTATACTTAGGCTGCTGCATCCCCGTATGTCTTAGTCGCTTTATCATAAACCAAACCCAGCGATCTGACTTTACTAGCAAACATATCACGTGCCATAATCAACGAACTACCCACATGCTCAAATTCATTGATCCTGGATGCAAAGTCATTTGCAGAAGTAGCATCGGTAATATACTCTATCTGTTCTTTGATTTCTGCAATTACTTTATCATACTTCTCTGCATCTGCTTTCTTTGCAGCAAGCATACCCAAATAAGGATTAATAACTTTTGTCGTGATAAAATCATTCTTTCCCGTCGGATTTCCATTTGCATCCAAAATAGTAGGCACTTCCATAACTGAAGGAAGATTACAGGTATTCTTTCCATCGTTTCGGTTAGTTGGGTCGAAAGTGATAGAACACTTTACTCTGCCGTTTTCTGAACGTGCTTCCATATAGCCAAGTAAATCCAATTCCGTAACGATAGAGTTATAAGATTTCTCTCTCAACGCAGGGATGAAAACAGTATCATCACCTTCTTTTCGCGTATCTCGGTGAGCGACGAAGATGATATTCTTGTTCAAATTTGATAGATTGCGAACGAACCCGCTAAATTCGAGATTTATTCCACCCCAGTCATTAACTCTGGGCTGACGTGTTCCACATTTATAAGAGATAATGAAATCCATCATCTTACCAATGGTATCAACAACTATTGTTCGGTAAGAAGATAAATCCTCTGCCAATACGCTGGAAACGTCACTCCACCCCGTTATCTGAACAATATCCACGCCATCAAGATGCGACATATTCACGCGTTTAACACCGTTATCGAAGTCTAACAATAAAGGCCTCGGAGCACTTAGGGCGGTAGTAGTTTTTCTCATACCTGCCTGACCATATACCATCATCTTTATGGTGGATGGTATCACTAATTCGTTTGATTTTTTAATAAGCGACATAATCGTGTTATTTTAATGTTAATACTAAATATCGTCAGTCTCCGGGAATCGAACCCGGCCCAGTCTCGCTTGACAAGGAGAAAACATTCAGACCACCCCGGGCAATCCGGTTAAGCAACTTATTAATAAACAGCCTTCACAGGTTAGTTAAATTCATTCTCTTTCAGCCATGACTCGAAGTCATCACGGTTGATAATTACGTTTCGTCCTTTCTTCACACAACGTAGTGAACCATTTTTAAGAGCGTTGGCCACCTTTCGGCGGGAACCAGCTTCACGTTCTGCCTCTGATCGGTTCATTGTTGGCTTAAGGATACCGATCGTCCTGAGAGTTGTACGAACCGTTTCTGTGATAAGTCTTTTCGATTTACTCTCTGCGTATTGTTCTGCAATGTCTAATACCTCTAAAGGAGAGTACATTCTATTTTCAAGAGTCATGCTGCTAATGGTATATCGCGCCCTCTCACCCTGGTTCGGGATCGGGCAACAAGTTCTACATTTGCATTCGATCGTGTCCGGATTCTTTGCCGGCGCATTTCAAAGTGACTATCCAGGATCAGGATAAGAAGAAGACAGCAGGCAATAGCTGACTTAAGAATCCGTTCGTAATATAGCGATGCTAATTCTCTCCCATTTCTTACATTGAGAACACTCATTGCTGTTTGTATCTGGTTGTTTATAGTGCTTATTGCCCTACATTTCATTTCTGCAATCTCTTTTTTCTCGCTTCCTTTCAGATATAAAACAGCCGTTTTTTCGCATTCAAGAGTGAGTTCAGTTAATATTCTTTCCATAATCGTGTGTGTATTAAGATTAAGAATCCCTGAATACTGTAACCGTCCCTTTAGGAACGTTTGTTTCAGACCTCCATTTATGTCCTTCATTGTATCCTTGCGCGTTAAGCAATGATACATTATTTCGAACTGTGCAAACCTTCTTGATCGGGAAAGTTATTTTCTTTCCCTTTTTTAAATCCCTCATTCGGGGCATGATTCCTTTTTCCACTTCCATATAATATGATTTATTTAATAGTGGACGGTGCCGGAGTCGAACCGGCCTCATGGATTATTGGTGCACCTCACCATAGTTTCAGCCCACGAAACACAACCGTCCGTTTGCCGGGACTTTCACCCGGCTGCTTTTCACGCTAAACACAAAACGAATTAAACAACTTCGAAAAGAGCTTTTATAACCGATATTTTCTTTTCAGCCAATATCCTACCCGTTTCTTCTCGATTTTTCCAATCCCGATAGAGTTCAAGGTCTTTTTTCGTACCTTCAAGTTCTTTATTCAGTGACGACACCAATTCAATCAGTTCGTCTTTTGTCATTTCTTCAATGCCTTTAGTTTCCATACTTCTATATTTTAAATGTTAGCAAAAACATAGCTTTTAACTTTTTCAAAATCCAGTTGAGATAATAGAGACTCAATGTCTCTGTTATCCAACTCGCATTCAATACTCACTGTCCCGGAACTGCCATCTTTGATAGACACTTCAGTTGCTTCAAAATCGATAGTTGTTGTATCCATATTCTTATTTTTAATTACCAATTAGTATAGCAAACCCTACACACCGAAACCGATCCAATAAAGAATAGGATGTGAAAGGGATTATAGAAGATGCCGACAAAGCATATCACAGCGAACAAAGCCATCACAACACAGATTACAGCCTGGATCGGTGATTCAAACTGTATTGAGTCAATTATCTTTTTCATAAGCGTTAGAATTTATTTATATCTGGTGCCAATAGGTTCGGCAACTATTAAGCCATTCTGATGTTCCCCTGCAACCTCCAACGGTTACTAACCTGAATTATAGACAGGCAGGGGATAAATTGAATTAAATTAACGCATAACTGGCGTTCTCAGTTTAAGCGTCTTTCCGCTTTGTCGTCATTTCTGATTGTCTTTTCCAATCTGTCATACCATTTGGCCAGTATTGCCTCCCATTAAAATAAAATATGCCTCATGGGATTAGCGCATATTTTATTGTGCCCGCCATACCTTCTACGGATTGTTTCCGGTATCGAGACCGGACGGGCTTATGTATATGTATCTTATTGAATTTCTACTAAAAGAAAATTTAAAAGCCATGCTTACAACTTTCAGTTATTACCTTAGCCATGTGAACGTATCGGTGGTTATTGCCTGTAGCCGATTAACTCGCGTCTGCTATATTGCAGGTAAGCGCACGGTATAACCGTGTTATATACATTTTGTGAGTGTCTGTGAGTCGAACACAGTCTGGAACGCTATCCATCACCAGCCGAACACCTTCGGCTTACACCCTTTGCCTTAATAGGCTGTTATGAAGTTTTCTACTTTGAATGATCTGAATCCGTTCGCATCTACATCGAAGTAGCGAACCGTCTTGAAATTTTCTGATCCAGTCCCTTTGATAAGGTTCTGAACGTCTTTGAGAGTACCTTTAGCCTTGCGAAGCGAACCATCCGCCTTTTCATAAGCGAAAGTTACAACGCCCTTGTGCATCTGTCTTGTTAAGCGGTACAAAGCCCATGCGCGAGAAAGACATACTGCAAATGCTTTACCGGTAGCTGTCATTAGCTCGTAAGCCATGCAAAATACTTTGTGTCTGAAATTCGTTTTCATAATCGTGTGTGTTTATGTGTTAGTAATCGTATTCGGGTTCGTAAATCTCAGGAGTGAGATATTCTACTTCTCTTTCGAGAGCTTCTATATCTTCAGAGATAATTTTCACGATTTCTGACTTGCTGTCTACATTATATATATAGCAGGTTTTTTCGTCTGTCATTGCTTCAATCTCTGCAAGTTCTGCGTTTGAACTATTGAGTTCTGCAAGTGCTGTTTCATAATTTCGTGCCATAACCGTGAATTTTAATATGTTCGTATTATTGCTCAACTCATCACGATCGCCTATCTTTGCTTTCGTGATTGATTGATGATGCAAATATACTGAATAAATGCAGTAATACAAAACAATTACTGCATTTATTCAGTATATAAACATTATTTAACCTTAGCGCGGTTTCGCGTACATTATATAGAGTGGTTATGAAGAAAAAAGAGAATTGGGCTTTGGGATTAAGTATTTTGGCAATAGTCATAAGTGGATTGGCAGTTTGGTTGTCTAAATCGAAAGTACCTACATTTACTTTTGAAGGAACGAACTTATTGATATCAGTCTTAACAGCAACAGTTACCATATATATGTTTGTACATATAATAAATGAGTTGTTCCTGGAAAGAAAGATTAGGCGTTCTGTCAAAGAAGATATAGATGAAAGCTCAAACAATATCCTATATCACAACATGTACCTCACATTCTTTTTCCAGGGAGTTAACGAACTTAGGCAAACGCATTGTGAAGCAGCATTATTCTACTTGTTTAAGAGTATAGAATGTCTAATGAAAACAAATATAGACAATGACAAACTAGATGAAATCATGTTGAAAATAAAAACAATAAACAATGATTTCCCAGCAACAAAAATATCTAAACAGGAAGCTAATGAATATATAAAAATAATAGCTTCAACAGAACATAAGGACAAAGACGAGATTGTAGATATACTAAATTTAATGAGGGAATGATCATGTTCTCATTAAATAGCAAATAAACAAGAGGAATGTTATAAGATATACAAGCAATATCCCAGCAATCACCGATATTGTTTGCTGATTAGGGTTAAACATGCAATAGATTAGTACTGGAGAAGTTATTACGACCTCTATTATTGCTAATTTCTTGAAAGCATATATTACATCGTCTATATCCATAGCAATTAAATAAAGCGACCAACTCCAAAGTTGCGGTTTGAAGTTTAGTCGCCTATATAGTCCCTTACGGGAACAGTTAAACAATTTAGTCGGTATCATCCGCAACTTGATTCCGATGCAAATATACTGAATTATATCAGTAAATAAAGAAAAAATGACAACAAAAGAAAGATTCGTTGAATATCTAAAGTTTAAAGGTTTTGGTCAAACTGCCTTTGAAGAGTCAGCCGGTCTATCACGTGGAGCCATTGCTAAGAAAACCGGGTTCAACGCAGACTCCATCGAGAAAATAGCTATGGTCTGTCCTGATTTAAATATAAACTGGCTTATAACAGGGTTAGGGGAAATGCTCAACGTACACCAGGAAGAGGTTTCAATAGATACAGTTATCGTAGGATCAGAAAAGAAAATTATTGATACTGAAGAAGATTATCAACAAGCCATCGAAGAAGGCTTGCGGCTTCTGCCGGAAGTTGACTTCAAATTCGCTGCTGGACAGGTTACCTTGTTAAATGGCACCCAAGATATAACTCGGTATTGGTATCTCCCTGACTGCAAAGACTGCGAAGGAGTCGCTCAAGTTGTCGGAAATTCTATGTCTCCTGCTCTGCCTTCTGGATGCTGGGTTGCACTGAAAAAATACACTCTCCCATCCAACAATCCGAACAAAATTCCATTTGGAAATATATTTGGCGTGGTCGTAGAGGATGATGACACAGGTGAATATCATGGCCACATCAAAGTTCTTAGAAGATATAAGGAACCAGATTTGGCAAGAAAATACTGGATCGCGCAATCAATAAACAACCGCGAGTTCGACGACTTTGATATTGAAATTGCTAAAGTCAAGAGCCTTTGGATTGTAAAACAGCATATTGTTAGCGATATCTTACTATAAGAATTAGATAGACACTAGATTAATATAAACTAAACATTTAATACCATGTACGAATTTCTATCCATTATACTCATTGTATTCGGGGTGCTGCAAATCATTCTATTCTTCAAAATGTGGGGAATGACAAATGATGTTTCAAAGATTAGAGATTTGCTTGAAGCTAGATTAACTGAATTTCAAACAGTAAAAGAACAACCTAAAAATTTTAACAACGAAACAGACATCAAGTCTTCAAAAGTTGCTGTAAAGGCTGAACTTCCTAACGATATAAATATAGGTGATAACGTTATTCGTATATCTGATGGCAAAAGCATGATTGTTGATTCTATTGATGATGGTCAATATTTCTGTAAGGGATCATTCATGGAAGGATACTCGTATTATAAGAGGGATGAGATAGAAAAGAAAGATTCTACTAGGCCCAAAACAATAATGTAAATTACAGAAAGGCAAACTAGAGGTTTCATGAAATTCAATCAATACACCTGGAATCTTTACAAACAAAATAAATAGATATTATTAATCTTATATTGCAAGATTATGCCAAACACACCACAAGAAAGGATGGAAGATGTCAGTTTTGCTTATATGCAAGCTCTTTGTGCGTATAACGGATATACTCTATCAAAAGCAGAACGAGACAATGACGGTGTAGATGCTACAATTAAATGCAAAGGATATCCATGTGATCTTCCAGATTGTAAAAGGCGCTCTCCAATTATTGATATTCAACTAAAAGCCTCATTTGTAAAATTAAAAGTAAAGAAAAACGGAGATTATTCCTTTATACTCGAGGCTAAAAATTATAATAATTTGGTGATGAGCGATAGGATGACACCTATTATATTAGTAGTTTTGCACATGCACAAAGATAGAATGAAATGGGTTAGACATTCCACTAGTGCACTCAAAATTACAAAATGTGCATATTGGGTAAACCTAAAGAACTGTCAACCCACAAATAATGGAACCAGTATTACAATTGTAATACCCAAAAACAATATTTTATCTTGTGAGAATTTAAAAAAATTAATGATAAAAGTATCTAAGGAGGAAGAATTATGAAAGATTTGCATAAAGCAATAGACCTTATTTCTGCCGAAAAAATACTTAAGGTTGTTTCTTTCTTGAAATGGGAAGAACTAAGTACGTTGATGAATGGTCGCGTTAGACAATTCGTTTCTCCTGATGATGAATATACTGCACTGATTCCACTTTCAAATGAATTTTCTGATTATTACAGAGTAATCATAGATACATTACAATCTATTGCTTCATATGAGAACAGAAGCATAGAATCATTGATTACAAAAATACTAAATCCATCTTATGACATTCTTAAATGGCGTATAGCAGACAATTATACAAAAGAAGGAAAAATTCCCTTTTTTAAAATGACGGAAACTATTGATAACATTAAAGATATATTAGCCATATCATGTCTTGATACTTTGTCTCCTTCAAAATTTCATACAAAAGTTTATACCAATGACGTTAATAACAATATATCAAACTATTCATTTGGTCAAACAGAAATAGGTAGTTACATTCTTAATATACTATGTCCTTTAGGTAATTATCATTATGAAATTTTTGAACCCACTGAAGAAAATATTCCTTTAAACAGAAAAATTAATATAAAACTAATTTCTTCTATATATAATATACAGGAAGATTTAAACGCAGACAATAAAAACAAGTTTGACGAAGAAGTTGATCAAGGAATATATAGTATTAATTTCTTAGATTCATTGATGAGTATTTATGAAGATACAAAAGATACAGAAATGAATATCATTGTAGACTGGTGTAAAGATGTAAAATTCATTAATGATCTTTCTTTATCAAAAGTTAAGTTGGAACCCAAACACATGGAACAGGTTTACTATGTAGCAGAAAAATATCGGCCGGCAAAACAAGAAAATGCGGAAAGAACTTTTTATGGCAAAATTTCCAGTATTGGAAGTAATCCCAATGTCGATGAAAGAGAACATGTTGAGATTCATATTACTACTATTGGAGATGATAGTAAAAAAATGAGTATTAAAGCAAAGCTTGACTATCAACAATATTTTTCGATAGTTAACAGTGCTTTTGAAGAAGGATCAAATATAAAACTCACTGGCATATTCAGTTCTGTTGGTAGAGCTAAAAAAATAGAGTATGCTTCAATTGAAAAATTGGATTAATAAAACGAAGAGAGATGAATAAACTCATACTATATCTAATTCAAATCTTCATCGCGTTTACCTTAAACGCCCAAGATATAACAAAATATACCACGACAAACCTAAATATGCGCTACGATGCAAATGCACAATCTGGGGTTTTAATGGTTATTCCCAAAGGTACACCTGTTACAATCGCAGAAGAATGTGACTGCAAGTGGATACCGGTTGAATATAATGGAAAGGTTGGATATGTATCAACGAAGTACTTATCTAAAGAAAAGCCATCGCCTAGTGTTCAAGCTCAAAGTGAAATAAAGTACTATACCAACTCTAAAGGAGAAAGAGTACAATCACCGACCAAATACAATACTGCTCCGGAAGGTGCTACTGCATTATGTAGAGATGGAACATACAGTTTCAGCAGAAGTAGACGGGGAACATGCTCGCATCATGGTGGGGTTAAGAAATGGCTTTAATAAGCACTATGAATTAAAAACAAACTAAATTATAAATTATGAAGAAGATTTTATTATGGATAGCTATTATCATCCCTATCTTATCAAGTTGTAAATCTAAAGAAGAAAAAGCAACAGAGATGATTAAAAATGAAATGTTCAAAACATTGTATGATTTTGAAAGTTATCAACCTATTGAAACAAAAGTAGACAGCGCATACACTTCGATCTATACAGATTCAACCATTATATCTCACGCCTATATTGCTCGACATTTCTTAGATGATGTCGATAAACAACTAGAAGAGATCAAAGATGCTAAAAGTACAATGGAAATTTGGGGTGATGGATATTCAAGTTTAAGTAGAACAAAGTTCAATAATGCCTATGAAAAATACACAGAGGCTCTCGACAAGGCTAAGGCTTACATTGAAATAGCCAATTTACAAATGGATACTATAAAACAACTATCAAAAAAATTTGAACCTAAATTTTATGGATGGAAAGCTACTCATAAATTTAGATGTAAAACAAAAGGAGGAAATCCAGACATAGGTAACTATATATATGTTTTTGATGAAAAAATGAAAAATATAATATATCAAGAAAATCAGGATGATGAATCTTTACCCAAAATAAAGAATCTTATTGATGAAGCTATAAATAAGGAGGATAGTTTAGCCACAGAGTGAAATCTCAGGTAGAACTGTTATAATCACTCTGATTTGAAACTAATTTGAAAATCAAAAGATATTCAGCTGTAATATTCTGTTTATTAACACAATACCAATTGACCACCAATGACTCTTAATCATTGGGTCGAGGGTTCGAGCCCCTCCCGGGTCACAAAAAATAGTCTTTTACAGAAATCTGTAAAAGACTATTTTCGTATTACGGCATAGCAAAAAAACCGCCCTATTCTCACGAACAGAGCGGATGTTTGCCCCATGAAGGGCTTGGGATACAACGTTATTAGATATGAGGATTAACGTTATAGAGTAAAAAGTATGATTTCACCAATTACATAAAAAAAACTATTCTCACATTTTAATTTATCCAATCCACTATAAAATCAGAACCGGGTCTATTGCCCTTTTCCGGTATATGTATTTCACCGGAGATCTCCCAGTCCGTAATAAAAGCACCCGTATAATCCGGTTTGTAGCTCGCTTCCTGGTCTTCTTTTTTACCATTTGCTGAGTCGTCACAACCCCATACCGGTGAAGCACCACGTTTCCGCCGACGGGAAACAAACATTGATCTCTGTACCTTTTCGCCTCCTCCCGACCACAACGGGAAGAGATCAGTTTTAGCAAAAGTCATTTCAACTGTAATCATCTATGTAAATTTTAATCAAGCAGGCTCGAAAAAGCTCTCAAAAACTTTGATGTAAAGATATTCCACCAAAACCATTGTTTTACATCTATCTTCAGCTATTTCGGTTACGATATTTATAAATGTAGGGCACATCCGGAAGGAAATCCTCTAAAAAAGACAAAAACGCCCTCCGGGAAAAGAATTTACTCATTTCATAACAATTTTGTTTCGTTTTTGCCAAAAACTGCCTATTTTTGATAGTCAGGAAAACAACCCCGAACGGTTCCCAACATTTCCTGGCTGCCTCTTGTTGTATTGATATAAAAAGTAAGAAAATGAAGAATAAGACACACCAAAAAAGGGTCGCAGCCATACACGACCTTTCCGGCTTCGGAAAATGTTCACTCACAGTAGCTTTACCCATCCTCTCGGCAGCCGGTATCGAGGCAGCAGCCCTCCCCACCGCCATCCTGTCGACCCATACCGGAGGCATCAGCGGATACACCTACCGCGACCTCACCAACGATATGCGGCCGATCATGAAGCACTGGAAGTCGCTCGACCTCAGGTTCGACGCCATCTACACCGGCTTCCTCGGATCGTTCGAGCAACAGGACATCGTAAAGGAATTCTTCGATATGTTCCGCCGCGACGACAACCTGATCCTGGTCGACCCGGTGATGGGCGACAACGGCGAGCTCTATACCATCTTCACCCGTGAGTTTGCCGCCGGAATGCGGTCACTCTGCGAGAAAGCGGATATCATCGTCCCCAACCTGACCGAGGCGGCTCTGCTGCTCGACGAGCCGTTCCATCCCGGCCCTTATACCCACGCCTACATCGAGAGCACGCTCCGCAAGCTGGGGGCACTGGGGCCCCAAAAGGTCGTACTCACAGGCGTTTACTTCAAGGAGGATCAACTCGGGGCGGCCACTTACGACCGGACTACCGACACGATCGACTACGTTTTCACCCAAAAGATACCGGGCTATTACCACGGGACGGGCGACGTCTTCGCCAGTGCCCTCCTATCGGCCCTGATGAACGATTTCAGCCTGACCGAATCGGCTGCCATCGCGGTGAATTTTACGGCAGACAGTATCCGGCGCACCTATAAGGCAAAGACTGATTATCGGTTCGGTGTTAATTTTGAACAAAGTTTTCCCGACTTTCTAAAAGAACTCAAACTCGTATAAGAGGATTCGATTTTATTTTTCATCTTTGCGCTACCATTAAGAATATAAACTTGAAAACTCCTATATAACAGATATGAGTAAAGTAAAAATTGCTATTTCCGGAATAGGGGCCGTGGGCGGATACTATGGTGGTTCGCTGGCTGCCTATTACGAAAACAACGACGACGTGGATATCTTTTTCATCTCACGTGGTAAGAACCTGGAAGCCATCAAAGAGAACGGACTACAGATAAAAAAATCCTACAGGCGGATCACTACCCGTCCGACGCTGGCAACCGACAACCCGGCCGAGATAGGGCCGGTGGACTACCTGTTCCTGTGTACGAAGAGTTACGACCTCGAAGATAACGTGAAGCACCTCGCGCCTGTGATCGGCTCTAACACCGTTATCATCCCTTTGCTCAACGGTGCCGACATTACCGAACGGATCCAGCAGATGGTTCCCGCCAACAAGGTATGGAAAGGCTGCGTCTATATCGGCGCGCGCCTGGTATCTCCCGGACATGTGGAGAAGTTCACGCTGAAAGACCGCCTCTTCTTCGGCAGCAACTATGAGGACTGGGAGCATCAATATACGCTCCGCAACATACTGCACCGTGCACGCATCGCAGTGACCAACCCCGACGATATCGACAAGGAGATCTGGAAGAAATTCTTTATGATCTCGACCGCCGCCACGATCACCTCCTACTTCAACGAGCCGATCAACGATGTGATAGAGAACCACAACGACTTCTTTATCACCCTCGGATACGAGCTCAAGAGCGTTGCAGAGGCCAAAGGCATCGAATTGCCGGACGACATCGTGTTCTCCTCCATCCAGTCGCAGAAGATGATGCCGAACGGATCGACCACCTCTATGCACAGTGACTTCCGGAAGGGTTCGCAGACGGAAGTCGAGACACTGACCGGCTACGTGGTGCGCGAAGCCAAAGCACTGGGCATCAGCGTCCCCACCTACCAGTTCATGTACAAGGGACTGACGCAGTTCCCCTACCCCGGACGCAGCATCTAGGGCGGCAGCATACAACAACGAGCGGTACAGATAAAAAAGAACGAGCCGGAAATGAAAGTTTCCGGCTCGCCTGTTATAATAAGGTATAGGATCAGTCGCCTATATAAGTTTCCATGAACTTGGCATCGGGCGACGGGGAGATCGTCACCACCTGGGTATCGGCCGGGATCAACACCGTCTGTCCCTGATGGACGAAAATCTCGTTTCCTTTGTTATCGCGGATGGAAGCCTTGCCGCCCATGCAGATATATACCACGAAGGAGTCGAGTTCAGAGAAGTCGCGCACCATGATCGTGTCGATATCCAGCAGGTTGGTTGTGAAGTACTTGCAGTCGGCCAGCTCAACCGTTGCGTTGGTATGAGCCTTGTAATGCGTGCGGTAGTCGGGCAGCATGGTATAGTCGATGGCATCCTTGGCCAGCTCCGTGTGCAACTCGCGTCCGTTGCCGTTGGCATCCTTGCGATCGTAGTCGTAGATACGGTAAGTGATGTTGCTGGTCTGCTGGATCTCGGCGATGAAACATCCGGAGCCGATAGCGTGGACGCGGCCTGCGGGCAGGAAGAACACGTCGCCCGGTGTCACTTCATAACGCTGGAGAACGTCCATGATGGTGTTGTTTTCCACCCGTTTCACGTACTCGTCGGCATCGATCTGCTGCGAGAAACCAGAATAGAGGGCAGCTCCCTTGGCGGCATTTATCACATACCACATTTCCGTTTTACCGAAAGAGTTATGGCGTTTCTTTGCCAATTCGTCGTCGGGGTGTACCTGGATCGACAAATCATCGCGGGCGTCGATAAACTTGATCAGCAGGGGGAAAGTCGTACCGAATCGCTCGATCACCTTCTCACCCAGCAACTGAGTGCCGTAGCGGCGTATCATTTCGTCGAGCGTCTTGCCGGCCATCTCGCCGTTCTCTACTATTGAATAGTTACCTTCCACGTGCGAAAGTTCCCAACTTTCACCGATACCTTCTTCTACCGGTGTGATACCCTTGAACGGGCAGATGTCTGAGCCCCCCCAAATGATCTTCTTGAGGATAGGCTTGAATGTCATTGGATATAACATACTGTGTTTCTGTTTTTTGGTTATTTCTTTACCTTTACTTTTCTCAATACAACAGCACTGCGTGCCGGTATGTAAAGTTTAAGCCATTCTTTTTTCTCTTTTTTATATAATGGGTCGAATTGTGTGAAATGATGTATCGTATCATCCGCCAGGCCGAAACCACCGAAACGGACGGCATCCGTGTTCAAAACCACCTCATACTCGCCTGCGGGGACGAGGAAGCCATAGTCGGTAAACGACTTGGAAGGGCTGAAATTGAATACGAACACGAGGTCTTTACGCATATAGGCCAGTATCTGGTCGCCATCGCTGTCCCACACCTTCTGTATCGGGGTAGACTGGAAATTCTTCACGCTGCGGATCAGTTCGATCATCTCGCGGTCGAAGTCGCCCAGGTAGTGGTACTTAAGATCCATATTGTCTACCAGCTCCCACTGGCGGCGTGCGTACTTGTGCGACCATCCGTTGCCTTCGCGCGGGAAGTCGATCCATTCGGGATGCCCGAACTCGTTGCCCATAAAGTTGAGGTAGCCGCCGTTGATGGTCGAAGCCGTCACGAGGCGTATCATCTTATGGAGTGCGACACCGCGTTCAACCACGAAGTTATGGTCATCCTTCTGCATGTGCCAATACATCTCGGCATCTATCAGGCGGAAGATGATGGTTTTATCTCCTACCAAAGCCTGGTCGTGGCTTTCGGCATAACTGATCGTCTTTTCGTCGGCCCGGCGGTTGGTCGTTTCCCACCAGATGGACGACGGATGCCAGTCCTCGTCTTTCTTCTCCTTGATCGTCTTGATCCAGTAGTCGGGGATATTCATCGCCATGCGGTAATCGAAGCCATATCCGCCGTCTTCGTACTTGGCTGCCAGGCCGGGCATGCCGCTCACTTCCTCGGCGATAGTGATCGCATGCTGGTTTACCTCGTGAATCAGCTTGTTGGCCAGCGTAAGGTAAGCGATGGCATCACCGTCCTGATGTCCGTTGAAGTAATCGCCATAATTGCAGAAGGCTTCACCCAGCCCGTGGCTATAGTAGAGCATGGAAGTAACACCGTCGAAGCGGAAACCGTCGAACTTATATTCTTCGAGCCAGAATTTGCAGTTGGAGAGCAGGAAATGAAGTACCTCGTTCTTGCCATAGTCGAAACAAAGCGAGTCCCAGGCCGGATGCTCGCGGCGCGAACCGCTGAGGAAATACTGGTTGTAGGAACCGTCGAAACGGCCGAGTCCTTCCACTTCATTCTTGACGGCGTGGCTATGCACGATGTCCATGATAACAGCGATGCCCATGCCGTGTGCGTCGTCTATCAGTTCTTTCAGCTCTTCGGGCGTACCGAAACGCGACGAGGCGGCGAAGAAGCTGCTCACATGGTAACCGAACGAGCCGTAATACGGATGTTCCTGTATGGCCATGATCTGGATGGCGTTGTAGCCTTCGCGGGCGATGCGCGGCAGGATGTTGCGGCGGAACTCATCGTATGAGCCCACTTTCTCCTCGTTGGTCGACATACCGATATGGCATTCGTAGATCAGCAGGGGGGCGGTATTGGGTTTGAACCGTTTGTTCCTGAACTTATACGGCACAGCCGGGTTCCATACCTGGGCACTGAATATCTTGGTGGCGTCGTCCTGTACGACACGCCGTATCCAGGCCGGGATACGTTCGCCGCTACCTCCGTCCCACTCGACCAGCAGCTTGAACAGGTCTTCGTGGTGGAGAAGTTCTTCTTCGAGCGCAATTTCCCAGACGCCGTAGCCCTGGCGTCTCATCTTATATTGTTCCTCTTTTTTCCAGTTGTTGAACGTACCTATAAGGTAGATAGCTGTGGCATTCGGGGCCCATTCGCGGAACACCCACCCTTTGTTGGTCTTATGCAGGCCGAAGTACAGATAACCGGAAGCCATCTCCGACAAGGTTTGTTTCCCCTTGTTAGTCAAGCTCTTTTCCTTATCAATCACGTATTGATACCGTCCTTCTATCGCCTCTTTATAAGGGGCAAGCCAAGGGTCATTCTTTATTAGATTCAGCGACTCCATGATTTATTTGAGATTGGTTTAGCGCAAAGATAAAAGAAAAAAACATACCGTATTGATATTCCCGGGATATTTCTTAATTTTGCATCAAACCCATGCAACATATGAGTAGAGGAACAAAGAGTATTACCTTTTATGTAGTGATGATCCTTGTATTCGGTTCATTGATGTATTTTGTCGCCAAAGAAGGAGAGAGCCAACAGTTGGAAAGCGCCATGACATCCGCCTACGACGCCCCTAAAGACCTCGGTGAAGGTTTTTCCGTTTTTTGGGAACTGATGCAGCACCATATCCAGTCGCCAATCGGGATCCTGTTGTTGCAGATCATCACGATATTGATTACCTGCCGCCTGTTCGGGTGGTTGTTTCAGAAGATCGGGCAACCGACGGTTATCGGCGAGATCGTGGCCGGTATCGTGCTGGGGCCGTCCGTGCTGGGGCATATCATGCCCGAAGTGTCGGGGTTCCTCTTCCCCATCGAGTCGTTGGCCAACATCACCATCCTGAGCCAGTTCGGGCTGATCCTCTTTATGTTTGCCATCGGTATGGAGCTGGATATCACCGAGGTACGGAAGAAGCTGAAGGAAACGATCCTGATCAGCCACACGAGTACCATCGTGCCCTTCTTCTGCGGGATGCTTACCGCCTACTTCGTCTACGACACCTACGCCGATAAAAGCACGCCTTTCCTCTCCTTTGCCCTGTTCATCGGCATCGCCATGAGCATCACCGCCTTCCCTGTGCTGGCACGTATCATACAGGAACGGGGGTTGACGCGCACGCATCTGGGGACGATCTCGCTCGCCAGCGCGGCCAACGGCGACATCACGGCCTGGTGCCTGCTGGCCGTCGTGATTGCCATCGCACAGGCCGGGTCGATGCTGAGTGCGGTCTACAATATTCTTTTCTCCGTTATCTACATCGCTTTCATGTTCTTTGCCGTGCGTCCGTTCCTGCGGATGATCGGGCATATCTATCATAATAAGGAAGTGATCGACAAAGGTCTGGTCGCTTTTATGTTCCTCCTGCTGATTATCTCGGCTTACCTGACGGAAATGCTGGGGCTGCACGCCCTGTTCGGCGCCTTCATCGCGGGGGTGGTGATGCCCAGCAACGTGAAATTCCGCAAAATCATGACGGAAAAGGTGGAAGACGTGTCGCTGGCACTCTTCCTGCCGTTGTTCTTCGTGTCGACGGGGTTGCGCACGGAGATCGGGTTGCTCAACAGCCCGGAGCTGTGGTGGATGTGCGGGATCTTCATCATCGTTGCCATCATCGGTAAGTTCGGCGGCGCGATGTTTTCCGCCCGTTTCGTGGGAGAGAGCTGGAAAGACAGCTTGTATATCGGGGCGTTGATGAATACACGCGGGTTGATGGAGCTGGTGGTGCTCACCATCGGCTACGAAATGAAGATACTTCCCCCTTCGATCTTCGTGATGTTGGTGCTGATGACGTTGGTGACTACCTTCATGACCATCCCGCTGGTGTCGTTCATCAAGTTCTGCTTCCAGACGAGGGAGAAGATCAAGGAATACAAGGCGGTGGATGTAGCCGACGGTACTTTCAAGGTGTTGCTGTCGTTCGGGCGTGCCGGAAACGGACAGATCATGCTCGACGTGGCCTATCAGATGTTTGCCCATAAGCGGCACCAGGTAGACCTTACGGCGTTGCACCTGACGGTGGGGTCGGACGTGAACCCGCTCCACACCGATAACTTCGAGGAAGTGAGCTTCGGCCCTATCCTCTACGGGGCAAAAAAGCTGGGGGTAAACATCGATACGCGCTACGAGGTGTCGAACAACGCCGGACAGGATATCACCGACATCGCCAACAACGAGGGCTTCGACTTCCTGCTCGTGGGCTCGGGCATCTCGATGAGCAACCAGCCGGACGACATCGAGGCGAACCGTTACCGCACCTCTTTCTACAACAAGTACTTCAAACGTTTCAAGGCGCCCGAATCGTGGTTTTATCCGGGTGCGTTGCTGAAGGACAAGACGAAGATGTTTATCGGGAAAAGCAATTGCGACGTGGGCGTATTCGTGAACCGGGGTTTCGTGAAGGCCAGCAATGTGATCGTGGTGATCGACTCGGAGAACGACCTGTTCCTCCTGGACTATACCGCAACTTTGCTTAAGACGACGCACGGATCGGCCGCCATCCTCGACCGCAGCAGCTCCACCACGCCGGGCAACGAGAAGATACGCCATGCCATCAGCCAGTTCACGGAGTCGACCAAACAGACTTCCCTGCTGGCGGACAAGGACATGACCGCCGCCATTTTCGGCAGCTACAATTTCATGCTGATCAGCTACGAGAGTTGGAACGACGTCTCCGAACATCGCCGCGAAGCCTTGCAGAAGATGCCTTCGACGCTGATACTGAACCACAAGGAGAAGAAGGAGAAAGAAGAGTAAAGAAACAGCGGGTTGCCCGACGGCAACAAAAAAGATATGACAAAGGGTGCATGCTAATTTCAATTAGGATGCACCCTTTTTTTGGAAAGGATACGGGCTCTTCCGGAAAAGGGTACATGCTTCGGGAGAGGGTGGATATATGATAAAGGGGAGAACCTCCCGGCCCTCCCCCTCTCTTTCTAAAGGATTCATCTAGTAGTCTCAATTCAACTTAAACCTAAACCCTAGCTTTACGCCAAAGGACATTACCTTGACTTTATCAGTAATATTTGAGTTAAGCATGCCATTGTAAGGTATTCCCTGGCCAACGGTTTTGTTTCCTTCCGGATGGTATGCCGCCGGAGAGGATAAAAGGCCCTGGTCTTTTTTCTTTTTCATGTCTGTGAACCCGTAGTCGATATACCCGCCCAGAAGCAGGTCGGTGTCTTCACCCAAGGCAACAAGGAAGCCCAGTTCGGCTGTTCCCGCCACACCCAGTTTCAATTTGTTCTTGCCCTTCCAGCCCAGCTCCTGGCCGGGGTCGCTGATCGTGCCGAAGCCGTGGTGAGGGACAGGCGATTCCGATGGCGAACCCACGTCCGAAGGGATATGCGGGTAGTAACCCGATATGTTCAGTTCGCTGGCCGGATTGCCCTGCACCTTGTATTTCGTCTGCACGGGTATCTGGAGCTTGACGCCCAGGCCGGCGTACATGCCCCATTTTTCTTCCTCGCCGAAACGCGTCTGGTACATGGCCATCAGGGGGATATCGAGCAGGAAGGCCGTCTGTTTCTCTTCCAGGTTTTTCAGGCGGGCACGCAGTTCAAACTCGCGTGGGTGGCCGGAGAAATCGTCGTCGTCGATCATGTTGCCCAGTTTCATGTACTTGTCGTCCGACATATCACCTTTCAACTTGCCTACGGTGGCGTAACGGGAGATACCTACCCCCGTTGCGAAGCCCCAGTGCGGGTTAAAGAAGTAACTGTAACGGATATCGATCTCGTAGCCCAACTTGCTGTTACGGTTGCCTTTTTCCTGGAAACCTTCAATCTGGTAATTCAGGTCGTAACGGAAGGAAGAGGAGCCCACCCCGCCCGAAACGGTGAGGTAGGAAGTCTTCCTTTTCGTGGTGTCCTGCTCCGACTCGCGGTACTCACGCGGCTGTTGGCGGCGGTCGTCGTACCGGTTGCGTTCGCGGCTACCCGTTCCCTGCTGCGCGGAAACGGTCGTTACAAGGCAGCCGGCAGCCAGCGATAATACGATGCTTCTTATGTTGGATATCATGTGTGTCATATTTGGATTCGTTTATTTGATGATGATTTTATGGGTTGTTGTCTTGCCTTCTTCGGTCGTTACCTTCACGATGTAACTGCCTGAAGCCATGTCGGTCGGGATCGTTGTCTCCCAGGTGTTCATCTCCTGGCGGTTGACAAGCTGGCCGTTGAGGTTGTACACCTCCACGACGGCCGATCCGGGTGCGTCGCCGGGCGTTCCTGTCTGCACCGTGATCGGGGTGCTCTTGCTCACCATAGCCGGGAAGACGCGGGTGACGGGGAACTGGGTCAGCGTCTCGAACGTGATCGGGCAACTGTCTATATAGGTGTCGTCGGCACGGAAGGCGCGGATCCAGTAAGTTCCCAGCAGGCCTTCAGGCACGGAATAGTAGATCGAGTTGGCATGCTTTTCGATCATCTGACCGTCTTTGTACCACTGGAAGCGGACGTATTCGTTGTCCGGGTTGGTGATGTACATGAAGTCGTTCCATTTGATCTGGATGCGCAGGCCGTTCTTGGCGACGGTTACCTTGCGGCTGGTTTCCAGTCCGCAGTCACCGTAGACGTCGACGTAGTAGATGCCTTCGTTCTGCGGGGTCAGCGGTGCCTCGTAGGTGTCGGCCGTTGCTCCCGGGATGGCTTCCTCGTTGAAGAACCACTGGTAGCTGAGGTTGATGCCGATGGCTTCCACTTTCAGCACGAAGTTGTCGCCGTCGCAGACTTTCACCGACTGCGGCTGCTTGGTGATCGTGGTGGTTTGCAGCACTTCGATCTCGAAAGGATGCACTTCCACCAGTCCCGGATCGCTCTTCTTACGTACGTAAACGCTGCCGGAGTAGATGCCTTTGGCGATGATGTTGCTGACGGGGACGGTCAGGTAGTTCGCCGTCACGTCCTTGTAGTCCGTATCCCTGAAGCCGGCCTGCTGCGCTTCGTCGGAGAAGCGGACGGCGTATTCGAGGATATTGTCCGGGTCGAGCAACTGGATGGGGATACGGAACTCGCTTTCCGTCCCGCAATACGGGGCGATGTCGCCCAGGCCGATCAGGCCGCCGTCGCGGATAATGACGGTGTGGACGTAGGCCGGCTCGGTATAGTAGTGCTCGGTGGCGATGCTTTCACCGTTGTAAAGGGTCAGCTTGTAGACGGTGTAGACGTAAGTGCCTACGAGCGTGTGGGCTTCCCCTTTGTTGAAGGTGTAGCGTTCGGTCTTGGCAACAGCCTCATCCAGCGGATAATGGTAGTCGGCGGGTGTGGCCGTGTACTCGATCTCCCAGCGGTCGTAGGTGACGTTGCTGAAACCTACCGGGCGGATCTGGACGTAGACGGGCGTGCCTTTGTTCACCGCCGTCGTAGTCAGGTTGTCCACGTCGCGGAAATCTTCGAGTTGGTTCGAAGTTGTGGAGACAGACCATTGCAGGCCTCCTCCGGGGCCCGGGCCGGGGCCTTCACCGTCTTTGATAATGATGGTGTGACGGTACGGGGAAGTAGCGTAGTCGTATGTTTCGACCACCTGGTTACCGTAGAGGTCATACAGCGTCAGTTTGGTGACAGTATATATGTAAGTACCGATTTCGGTATGTGCTTCCCGGTTGTTGAAGTTGTGACGTTCGGTTTTGAGCGTCGGGTTCATGCCGTAATAGTGCTCTGCTGGGGTCACGGTGTATTCGATAGCCCAGCGTTCAAAGTTGAGGCCTTCGTGTCCTACCGGGCGGATCTGGACGAAGACGGGGGTTCCGTAATTCACGGAAGTGGTCGCCTGGTCGTTCACATCTTTGAAGTAGGGCTGCTCGTAGGTGACGGTCGAAACCGACCATTGCAGGGCGGGAACCGGTTTGACGGGGTTGTCCTCGATGATGACCTTATGCGTACAACTTGCGTTACGGTACAGGTAGGTGGCTACTTCGGCGCCTGCTTTGTAGAGGATCAACTTGGTGACATTATAATAATAGGTACCCTCCAGCGTGTGGGCGTCTCCCTTGTTGAAGTCGTAGCGCACCGTTTTAGCGATTGGGGCATCCATCGGATAGTGGTAATCCGCAGGCGT
>OGYB01000276.1_pt1 | contig 40276 bp, 41 predicted proteins | sample 1576421 | NCBI WGS metagenome assembly OGYB01 (sample SAMEA3541577, study PRJEB24748) | human gut metagenome | biome: human gut; feature: human-associated habitat; material: faeces | place: China | collected 2012
AGGACGCCAGAGCCCTAAGTTATGACGCAAATCGCGCTTATAAACGCCGATTTACCAGTTCGTTGATGGCGGCGACAGTATAATCGATCTCTTCCTCCGTGTTGAAATAGCCTGGGGAGAGGCGTAGCGCGCCCTCGGGGAAGGTTCCGAGCGTACGGTGGGCCAGCGGCGAACAGTGCAGGCCGGGGCGGCTCTCGATGCCGTATTGGTCGCTGAGGGCGCGCGCCAGGGTCCCGTTGTCCATACCGTCGATGTTGAAGGCGTATACGGGAAGCCGCGGACCGCTGCCGCCGGCGGCGCCGAGCAGTCGGATACCGTCTATTGAAAGCAGCCCCTCTTCGAGGCGTCTTCCAAGTTTCTCCTCTTTGGCGGCTATCTCCGCGACGCCGGTCTTTTCGAGCCATTCGAGCGCGGCGTCCAGTCCCGCCATTCCCGGAAGGTTTGGCGTGCCAGCCTCGAATTTATCCGGCATAAGGGCCGGCTGTGTCTCTTCGTGGGATAGGCTGCCGGTGCCGCCCACGGAAAGCGGCGCGCATCTTTCGGCAAACTCGGGATTCCAGACGATCCCGCCGGTGCCTTGCGGGCCGAAAAGTCCCTTGTGCCCGGTGAAGCAGAGGGCGGCAAGGCCGAGTTCCCGCGCGTCGACAGGCAGGAGCCCCCCGGTTTGAGCGCAGTCCGCAACGAGCGGCACGCCGCGTCTGGCGCAGATCTCGGCGGCCTCTTCGAGCGGCTGAACGGAGCCGCAGACGTTGCTGCAATGGGTCATGACCACGAGATCTGTTTTTTCAAGCAGCGCCTCGGAGAGGGCCTTGGGCGGCAGGTATCCGCGCAGGCTGCACTGCAGAACGTCGACGAGAACTCCCTGTTTCTGCAATTCCCGCAGCGGGCGCACCACCGAATTGTGTTCCATCGAGGTGGTGACAACGCGCATCTCGGGTTTGAGGAACCCCTTTATGACGATGTTCAGCGAGTGCGTGACGTTGGCGGTCAGGGTCACATATTTGGGATTGGCCTTGGCGTAGCCTCCAAATAGCTTGGCGGCGCGCGCGCGGGCCGTAAATATGATGTCCAGGCTTTTTATGTCGCGTTCCGAGGCTGAGCCGCGCGCGGCGTTTGCCCCGGAGCGCGTCATGAAATCAAAGACCGACTGCGGGACTTCCTGCGGCTTGGGCCAGGTGGTGGCCGCGTTGTTGAGATAGATATGTCTCATGTCAGCCGAGGACGATCGGCTTATCCGTCCCGAATACAGCCTCGGAGATCTCAAACATGTTGGAGATGGTCCCGATCGTGATCGCTTCGGTGATGCCGAAATGCTTTGTGCAGGTGCCGCAGATCAGTATCTTCGTCCCCATCGTCTCCAGCTCCCTGAGTGTGTCGAATGTCGACGCCTCGGGCAGCCCCATCTTGACGCCTTCGTTCATCAGGGCGATCACCGACGGGGGCGTGGCGCTCTTCGACAGCGTCCCGAGGTATGCCTTCATGAGCACCTCTCCGAGGCCGTCGGAGGGGGCGCCTATCTTGTCGGAGGTGAAGAGTATCGCGGTGCGCGGCTCGCTTTTGAGAACAGCCGCCGGACCGCCGCTCTTTTTGCCCGTTATATATATCCCTTCGGCCCTGTCCTCGCGTGAGGCCTCGTATCCGCGGCTTTCAAAGAAACGGGTAACGTTTCCAGCAGCGACTTCGTTGTCCACACATGCGCGGATAGCCTCGGTCCCTTTGTCCGCCTCTTCCTTTACAAGCAGGACGGGTTTGGGGCATTCCAGTTTTCTTGCGTCGATCTCGATCATGTTTTTCTCTCCTTACATTTTTGAAAAAATCGCTGACTATACGAACCGCGCGGCGGCCGGATAATCAGCGGCAGATATGGCTTTGGCGGCAGACGCGTCGAAACGGCGTAAATAAGATCGCGTTTTCTTCTGCAAATTTTATTTGATCAGCGTTTCCTTAAAAAAGCGATGAATTTATCCACGAGCTGCGGATCGAGGCGTGTTCCTGCCTGGGCGCGTAGCCGTTCTATCACTTCTTCGTCGGTGGGGAGGCGGCGTCCAGGCCAGGGGCGCGTCATCTCGTTCCAGGCGTCCACGACGGCGAATATCCTTGCCGACAGCGGTATTGCGCTGCCGGAGAGTCCCTGCGGGAAGCCGGTGCCGTCCCAGTTCTCATTCCACGCGTACGGCAGCGCGGAGGCGGGGCGCAGGAGCTCTATCTCGTTCATGAAGTCTCTTGATTTTATCGGGTATTTGCGGTATTCACGAAGCTCCGCCGGCGTGAGCGGGGAGGTTTTCGTGCGTATGGAGAATGGCAACGAGAGCATGCCCATGCGGCTGAAGAGCGCTCCCAGGTAGATATAGATCAGTTCTTCCTCTTCCATGCCGTTTTCTTTGGCGAAATCGCGTGTTTTCGCGGCGCATCTGATGAGCCCGGCGCGGAATTTTTCGTCTCCCGGAGAAAAAGCGGTCGCGATGTCCTCAAGCGCCTTCATACAGAGGCGCCGGCCGGCTTCCGCGAAGCGTCTGTAAACGGAGATCGTTATATCGTCCGCCTTGTTTTTCTCTCCCTGTTTGAAGTCGAAGAAGGCCATGAAGTCGTTCATCGTGCGCTGGATGCTCGTGATCTCGTCACGCCTGCGGTCGATCGTGATGCTGCGCGCGTCTCCTGATTCGTCGCGGATGGCCTCGATCTCACGCTGCAGCCGCTTCATGCGGTTCGTTATCTGGAATTTCATGAAAAATCCGAAGAGGAATACGACGAAGAGCGCGGCGACGGCGAGGATGAAGAACAGTATCTGCAGTTCACGCTCGGCGCTTTTGATATCCACGTTGGGGGCGATGCCGGAGATCCAGAAGGCGGGCACTCCGGCGTGATCCCGCACGAGTATGCGCCCTGTGATGAACGAATTTCGCGGGTCATTGTTGAGTATCATGTTCGGCAGCTCCCGCCCCAGGTCTTTCTTGGAGACGGGTTCCACGGCAAAGGTGAAATGGAGGCCGCTTGCTACCTTGTGGATCATTTTCGGCGAGAGAGCCATCGTTGCGATAAGGTATCCGGCCTGGCTGCCGCCCTTATCGGAGCGGCGGATGTGCTTGACCGCGAAAAAGATCGGTTCGTCGCCCTTCATCACGATACCGCTGGTGCCGTCATCCGGAAGATTTTTAAGCATTTCCTCTCCCTGGTTGCTGAAGATCGCGCCGATCTCGCTCTCAGGCGTGGAGCTGTCGTCGGGGGCGCTGTAGTCGCGGGAGAATTTGACGTTGAAGTCGTTGTCGATGAATATCAGCGAGGAGACGCCGATCTCCGTCAGCACGGTGCGGTTGAGATATATATTGGGATAGTCCGGGTTGAGCCCTGTCATATAGTCCCACGCCTTGTCCGAGTAGGCCCAGTTGCCGGCTATCGCCGAGAGGGTGCGCGCCTCTCCGTTCAGGGTCACCACCGTCCTGGAAAGGTCCCTGGTCATACGCTCTCTGTCTGTCTGCTCGGCCGATGTGATCAAAAAGTTTGTGAACATCACGTCGAGTATGAGTAATACGGACAGCAGTATCATTCCGAGAAATAGTTGCGTTTTACACCTGAGCGTCATCTGCACCCCTCCGGCTGAATATGGATTCTCTAATTTATATCAACATATATTGTAACAGAATTTCTTGGAAATAAGACAAAAAAACGCTTAAACGGGAGGCTGATAAATTGTGAAATCCCACAATTATAGGGTAAAATAATTAAGACGGCATGGAGTTGTGAAAACAGGCGCGGAATGGGTTTGAGAGACCGCGTACTTATGTATGGGAGTGATTCTTTTGACTTGTGACGGTGCGGTTGAATATATGAGGAAGCGGTCAGCCGGCCGCGGAGGCGCCGTCGTCTCTCTGCAAGTCTGCCGCGAAGCGGCCGCGTTGAGCGGCCTTTCCATGCGCGAAACGGAGATATCCGCGCTGCGCGGCGGGATGTGTCCCTCGCGTTATGAGCGCACGATCGGTACCTTTGGGCTTGAGGGGCAGGCTAAGCTGCTTGAATCCTGCGCGGCGGTCGCCGGCTGCGGCGGCCTCGGAGGCTGGATAACAGAAATTCTCGCCCGCGCCGGCGTAGGCAGGCTCATTCTTATCGACGGCGACGCCTTTGACGAAAACAACCTCAACCGCCAGCTTTACGCCACGGAAGAAAACCTCGGCGAGCCGAAGGCCGCCGCCGCCGCGGAGCGCGTGCGGCGCGTCAATTCGAGCGTCTCGGTCAAACATTATGAGATCTTTATAAATGAGACAAACGGCGTGAATATGATCGCTCCCGCAAATGTCGTGCTGGACGCGCTGGACAACAACAGCGGACGCCGGGACGTGTTCAGCCTTTGCCGGCGCCTCGGCATTCCGTTCATTCACGGGGCGGTGGCCGGTTTTTTCGGGCAGGCGGCGGTCATGCGCCCTCAAGACAGGGCGCTGTGGGAGAACACAGATACTCCCGATAAAGGAATAGAGCTGACGACGGGCAATCCCCCCTTTATACCTCCGTTCATCGCCTCGGTGCAGGCGGCGGAGGCACTGAAAATCCTTGCTGGGCTTGAGGGCGGGCTGGAACACACGCTGCTCTGGTTCGACCTCATGCGCTGCGATATGCAGAGGCTGAAATTAAGATGATGAAGACAAAAATAGTACTTGACGCGCACTTTGACATGCTGCTCGATGTGCTGACGCTGCGCCGGCGCGGCGGGCATGCCGTCATGGAGGAGCGTTTTCTGCCGGGGCTTCGCGCCGCGGGGGTGAACGCCGTGGTCTGTTCGGTGTTCATTCTCGACGAACTGGTCCCCGAGGGGGCGCTGAGAAACGCGCTCGACCAGATATCGGCGCTGCGGGCCGATCTTGAGGAGTCGTCCTCGTTCGCGCTTTGCCGCAGCGCCGGAGAGTGCCGCGCCGCCGCTGCGGACGGCAAGGTCGCGCTCTTTCTCTCCCTCGAGGGGGCGGAGCCGATCGGGAGGGACATCCTGCTGCTGCGCGTATTTTACGAGCTTGGGGTGAGGCTGCTGGGGCTTGCGTGGTCGCGGCGGAACTACGCCTGCGACGGCGTTTCCTTTGCGGCAGCGCCCCCCGTATCGTCGCAGGGCTCGCTGACGGACTTTGGCCGCGAGCTGGCGGCCGAGGCCTGCCGCCTCGGGATGGTGATAGACGTGAGCCATCTGAACGACGCCGGCTTTCGTGAGATCGCCGACGTCATGAAGGTGCCGTTTATCGCCTCTCATTCAAACTGCCGCTCTCTGGCCTCGTCGCCGAGGAATCTCGCCGACTGGCAGCTGGCCTCTCTGGCCGCGGCTGGCGGCGTCGCTGGGATGAACGCCTACGGCCCGTTCGCGGCCGACGACCCCTCCGCCAGGACCCCGGAGGCTCTGCTTGCGCATCTTGACTATATCGTCAGCCACTGCGGAGCCGGGCACGCGGGAATGGGGCTGGATCTTTGCGCCTGCCTCCTGTCCGTCAACGCCGGTTACATAGATGAGGGCGACACGGATCTTTTCAAAGATCATGCCGACGCCGGAGAGAGATTCATCAAGGCCGTGCGCGGAAGGTACGGCGAGGGTGAGGCCGACGGCATTCTCGGCGAGAATTTTATGCGCGTCTTTGAAAGAGTGATGGGCTGCTGATGAAAAGATACGGTTGCCCCGTCGTCGTCTACGAGGAGCGCGGCTCCGAAGGGACGGTATGGATCGGAAATTTTCCCGGGCTCAACGGCTGCTGGGTCGAAGGCTCATCAAAGGAAGAGGTGCTCGCGAGGGCCCCTTTGGTCCTCCGCGAATTCGCCGCCGCCTCGCGCGAGCTGGAATGGCGGCTCCCGGAGCCGCCCTCCGTTGCCGAACTCGAAGAGACTGGCGCGGGAGAGGTCCATTTCATAGAAGAATCTTTATAGGAACGTGGTGATAGGCAATTTGGAGTCTGCTTCGCTTAATAAAAGAGACCTGCTGAAGTTTGTGATCCCCTCGCTGCTGGGGATATGGGTATTTCTCGTTCCCTTCCCGCTGCACGGCGAGATGAATACTTTGATAGGCCATGTCAAAGAGTTTTTGATGATGTCGATCGTGGGATGGCAGCCGCTTATCGTTTCCCTGCTGTCGTTTATCGTCGCGTTTCTGACCGTGGCCGCGAAAATTTTTAAGCCCCGCTGGATAATGGAAGATCATCTTCTCCACGAAAACCTCACCGGCGGCCCCCTGTGGTTTGCCGCGCGTATCTGCGCCCTGCCGATCTCGCTGTTCGTGCTTCTGGGTTCGCAGCATTATCTTGGAATCGGCGGGCCGCTCAGCGTCTTTGTGTCCAAGGCCTCGTTCATCGTCAACAATCTGGCTCCGCGCCTCATTATGCTTGCCATCGTTCTCGGCTTCTGGGCGCCGCTGATCATGGACTTCGGCCTGGTGCAGTTTATCGCCGTCTACGCGAGCCCCGTCATGCGCCCGCTCTTCCGCGTGCCGGGCCGCGCGGCGGTCGACTGCGTCGCGTCGTGGCTCGGGAGCAGTTCTATGGCGGTCGTCTTCACGGCGAAGATGTATGACGCCGGATTCTATACGGACCGCGAGGCGGCGGCGATCGTCTGCGGCTTCTCCCTGGCCGGCATCTATAACATCTATGCGATCGCCGAACTTTTCTACATGGAATACGCGATGCCTCAGATATTGTTCGTCATCTACTTTACGATGATCCTGCTGGCCGTGGTCATGCCGCGGATATGGCCGCTGTCGTCCATACCCGACAACTATTATATGGGGCGCGACAATTATCACGCGTCTCTCGCCGGCGAGCGCCACGGGCATTCGATGTTTGGCTGGGCGCTGCTGCGCGGAACGGCGCGCGCGCGCCGCATGAGCGCGAAGAGGTATCTGCGCGAGAGCCTTTCGATAATCTACGCGCTGCTTCTGAGCACCGTGCCGCTGATGATAACCTTCGGCACGCTGCTGGTCATCGTCGCCGAAACGACCAGCGTCGTGGAGCTCCTGGCCGTGCCCGCGGAAACGGCGCTTGACGCGATGGGAGCGATGGAGTCGAAGATAATCGCCTCCGCGACGGTGTTTTCTTTTGTCGACCAGTTCCTCGCCGTCACTTACGGGCGCCTTTTGCTCACAGAGCAGTCCCGTTTCATCTGTATCTGCCTCTCGATGACGGGGCTGATAAACCTCACGGAGGTCGGCCTGCACGTGTGGCATTCAAATATCCCTCTGCGCTTTTGGCAGATGACGGCGGTCTATGTAACGAGGATAATCCTGTCGATGATCATCGTGATCCCAGCCGCGGGAATACTTTTTCCGTAGTCGCCGGACAAAAATATGCCGCCCTGCAGGTTGCCCGAGGCGGCATCTTCGACAATGTTTTAAAGGAGTTCTTTCGTTTCAGTCCTTTTTTATATCGCCTTTCGCGCCGCCGGTGATCCTGAGTAGCTCGTCAGGCGAGATGGGGAAAAAGGCATGATCGGTGCCGGCCGCGGCCCACACCGTCCGATGTCGGAAAAGGTCTTCGTCCAGCAGCGTCGGGGGCTGTTCTGGGTAGCCCACGGGGGGCACGCCGCCGGGGCGGAATCCCGACCATTCCGCGCAGGCCTCTCCGTCGGCGAAAGAGACATGCGAAGCCCCGAGCAGCTTCCTGATCTTCTTCGTATCGACGCGGTTGACGCCTGACATCAGCGCCAGCGCGAAGCTCTTTCCGTGGTTCACGCGCAGGAGTATGCTTTTTAATATCTCCTCTTCCGGCGCGCCGACGGCGAGAGAGGCGTCGGTCACGGTGAATATGGTGGCCTCGGTCTCCATTATCTGCGACGCGCAATCGTTTTTCTCAAGAAATCTCCGTACAGTATCTATCGGATTAAATACCTCATCGGGCATTTGCGACCCCTCCTTATTATTGATCATGGTTTTTGGCCGGAGACAAGCTTCTTCGTCAGCCGGGGGCGCTCCAGCGCCTCCGAAAAGAAAGACGGCTCGCCGCGGCGCTCCTCCCTGTCCGTTGAGTTGTAGACCTCTATATTTTCCAGCACCGAGCGCACATATTCGCGCGTCTGCGGGTAGGGGATCTCCTCTATCCATTCCACCCAGTCCCTCGCGTCCGTCTCCCACCGCGATACGGAGGCCGCGCCCGCGTTGTAGGCCGCGAGGGCCGGCGGGAGCTTGTCGGAGAATTTTGCCTTCAGGTGGGCGAAATAGGCCGCTCCCAGCATTATATTATGCGTCGGCTCGTATGGCGATAATTCGTCTTTTTTCAGGCGGGCCGCCGCCTCGCGCGCGGTGAATGGCATCAGCTGCATAAGGCCGACGGCCCCGGAACGGCTTACCGCCCGCTCGTTGAATTTGCTCTCCTGCCTTATCAGTCCCAGCAAAATGTTTTTTGAGACGCCCGTCTCCGCCGAGGCCCTGGCGACCTCGCCGTTCCAGCGCCGCATATAGGCCGCGCGCGCGCAGGCTTTGCGCGCGGCTCGCGTGAGCGTTGGATAGCGCCCCTCGTAGGCGAGCACAAGGCTGTAAAAATCGCGGGGGCAGCGCAGCGCCAGCATCGAGGCCGTGAGCGCCGCCTCTTCGGTTCTCCCCAGCTTTTCAAAAGCGCGTATCTTCCAGTAGGCGACGCGCGAGGGGCGCATTTCAAAGGGGGCCGTGAGCGGGTTCTTCGACCAGTGTCCCAGCGCCGCCGCGGCATTTCCGCATTTCCATTCCTCCCAGCCGCTGCGCCAGTCATTTGCGGCTTCGCGGTGGATGGCGTTGGAAACGGGCAGGAAGCACGCGAGAATGACGCAGAGGAGCGCGGCGCGGAACGCGGTTTTTACCGCCGATCCATTTTTCCGCTTGCGGTCGGGGAACCTTTGCGCTATTTTAATGAGGATGACTTTTGCCCCGGAGGAAATTACATGCATATAACTGCGGCTCCTTATTACGTAAATATAAAAAAGTATGCGGCAGAACGCCCATGAAGTCAAGAGAGGCAAAACTGCTGGCCGAGGCGGCGCACGAAGCCGCGGTCAGCGAGGCGCTTACCACGCCGAAGCCGGGGCTTGTGGACGCGGAGGGCAGCGGCTGCCACAACGACATGGACTGCGCGCTTTTTTTAAAGAGCGCGCGGGCGATCGCTCCCTTTTGGGAGGCGCAGGCCCGGACCGGCCTTGAAGGAACGCCTCCGTCCGCGGCGATGCGGGAGCTGCGGGCCGCGGGGGCGGCCATGGAGAGGGCGATGTTCGCCGCCACTGATGGGATAAACACCCATAAGGGGCTGATATACCTGATGTCGCTGCTGCTCTACGGCGCCGGGTACGCGCTCTCGTCGAGAGATCGGGTTTCGGCGGCTGACGCCGCGAAGGCCGCGTCGCTCGCCGTCCGCGGCGTGGTGGAGAAGGAACTGCTGCCGCTGGCGGAAAAAAGACCGGCACGTGAGTTGTCGAACGGGGAACGGCTCTTTGTCGAGTACGGTATAACAGGCATCCGGGGCGAGGCCGCGGCGGCCTTTCCCTCCGTCATCGGCGGGGGGCTGCCGGCGATGCGGAGAGCGGCCGAGGCCGGAGCGTCGGAAAACGACGCGGGGCTTGCCGCGCTTTTGACGATCATGACGGTCTGCGAGGACAGCAACGTGATACACAGGGCCGGGTACGATTATTGGAAGAATGTTTACCCGCCGCTTGTCGGAGCGGCGTTGGCGGCCTTTGACCCGTGCCGCCCCGATTATCGCCTGCTGCGCGAGCTTGAGGCCGCCTTTCTGCCGCTGCGGGTAAGCCCGGGGGGCGCGGCCGATCTCTTAAGTTGTACATATTTTTTAAATTCTTTACGAAAAATATAATCTATTAGTTGTCATACTATCGATATTGTTGTAATATAATAGGAACAAGCCTTATATTCAATCCAAAATTTCATAAGGAAAGGGAGCCTGTGAAAAATGAGTCTAGGTAATAGGATCAAATCACTTCGTAAGGCGCAGCACCTCACTCAGCAAAAACTTGCGGATAAAGTTGAAGTGAGCCGGATCTATGTTCAGGCGCTTGAAAGCAACCGCCGTCTTCCTTCAATGAAACTTCTTCAGAAACTTGCGCCGGCGCTCAATGTAGAGGTCACCGACCTCCTGATGGACTTTTCCTCTCCCGACAAGCCGGGACGCGTGCAGCTCGAATCGATGCTCGACAACGGCGAGCTTGAGATATGGTACCGCAGCAAAAAACTCTCGGAAAAGGAACTTCGCCGGGTATACCGCGTCATCGAAGCCGCTCTTGACGACTGGGATGAAAAGGATGCTTCCGGAGAATAACGCCGAAGAGTTAGAGGAAGATAGTTTTGAGGATTTTCCCTCCCCTCCGCCGGTGATCCCGGAATGGGCGCGGTTGGAGGGGAGCCGATGGCAGCGGCTTGACGAGTTCGACATTCTGGCGAGGGCCGAGGAACTCACGGGACTCTCGCTTGATATAAAATATGAGCCGCTCCCCGTGGGGGTATGGGGGATACACCTTGTGCGCGGCGAACGGGGCCGCGTTTTCGTCAACTCGCGGCTGCCTCTTTTTTGGCGGCGCTTCGCGATATTTCATGAGCTTTACCACCTGCTGAATCACACAAAAGGGGCGCGCTTCTGGCAGCACACCTTCGTTTCGATGGAGAGCTTCGAGAACCGAGCCGACAGCTTCGCGTGGGCCTCGGTGTGGCCGGAATGGGAGGAAAACCAGTATTGCGACTGGAAATGAGAGTGTGCCCGCATGTCGGATAAATTGAAGAAACTCGCCTTCTTCCTGCCCTTCGCGGGGTGCCGCGGACAATGCGTGTACTGTGACCAGCGGGCGATAACCGGAGTGGCGGAAGTCCCGACTCCGGAAGATGTCCGTTCCGTCTTGAAAGATATCACAGAGCCGCGGGAGATCTGCTATTTCGGAGGCTCCTTCTGCCGTTTCCCGGAAGACAAAATAAAAGAATACCTGGACTGTGTCACGGAGTGCGCCCCCGCGGGCAGCTCCGTGCGTTTTTCGACATACCCGGGGGACCTTCGCTGCGACGCGCTGCGTTCGCTGATAAAACAATATCCGGTATCGCGCATAGAATTAGGCATACCGACGCTTGATCCCGCCGTTCTCGCCGCCTGCCGCCGCGAGGCCGATCCGGAAAAAATATTCGAGGATATCGCCGTCCTTATGGAGGATTCGCTGCCGATCGGTGTCCAGATGATGATCGGCCTGCCCGGACAGCGGAGGGAGAGCAGCCTGCGCGACCTTACGAAGCTCGCGGCCCTTAAAGGGGATGAACGTTGGGAGCTGCGCCTCTATCCGTGCCTTGTGATCGGAGGGACGGAGCTTGAAAGGCTCTGCGAAGAGGGGAGATATCATCCTCTGTCCGTAGAAGAGGCCGTGTCGTGGGGCGGAGAGTTTATCGAACTAGCCCTCGAGCTTGGGTTCGTCCCGATCAGGATCGGCCTGCAGGAGACGGTCTCTCTCGCCGCCGGGGTGAAGGCCGGACCGCATCATCCGGCGCTCGGCGAGCTGATCCTCGCGGAGGCGGAGGCCAGGCGGCTCGTGAAACTGGCTCCCGGCGGCCCGTGGCCGGTCCCGCGGCGCGACATCTCAAAATTCCGCGGACATGGCGGCTTCGGTATAAAACGCCTTGCAATACACGCCGGAATATCGGAAAATGAGGTTGCGGGACGCGTCGTATACGAAGACAGACCTCCCGCGGGAACGACATCAGAGATCAAGAGGGAGCCGAACGAATGAAAGAGACCAGCGACAGGGAGAAGATAATCAGGTTATTCGAACCCTTCGATAATAAAATATTTTCTGTGAAAAACCGCTTTGTCAGGGCGGCGACGTGGCTGGGCGCCTGCGAAGACGCCACGGGCCGCGCGACGCCTGCGGCGATATCGCGGCAGGCGGAAACGGCGTCCGGCGGCGCGGGGACGGTGATATCTGAATTTTCCTATATAAGTCCCGAGGGCAAGGCCGTGCCGCGGCAGTGGGGGCTCGACCGCGGCGAGGCCGTCGATGATGTGAGGAGGCTCGCCGGCGTCATCCACGGCAGCGGCTCCAAACTCGTGGTGCAGATATGCCACGCCGGCGGCGCGCGCAGGGCGGACTTCTCCAATGGTATGCCGGCCTACTCCCCGAGCGGCGGGGAATACCCCGGAAGCGACATGCGGAGTATCATGATGACAGAGGAAGATATCCAAAAAGTCCGCCGTGACTTCGCGGCGGCGGCGCTGCGCGCGCGGGAGGGGGGCGCTGACGGAGTGGAGATACACGGCGCTCACGGCTATCTGCTGACGCAATTTCTCTCACCGCTCATCAACCGCCGCAGCGACCGTTACGGCGGGTGCTTTGAAAATCGTCTGCGGCTGACGCGCGAGGTCTACGCCTCCGTGCGCGAGGCCGTAGGGAGGGATTTTTCCGTATGGCTTAAGATGAGCGTCACGGAGGGGGCCGAGGGCGGCTACGGCGTCGACGAGGGGATAGAGGCAGCCCTTACGCTGCTGCGCGACGGGGTGAACGTCATCGAGGTCTCATCCGGCACCGGGTACGCGGCGCCGGAGCATATACCGAGCGTCGTCGGGATATCCGCCGGCGAGTCGGAGGCGCCTTTCGCCGCCTACGCGGCGAAGATAAAGGCGCGCGCGCCGCAGGATTCCCTGGTGACGCTGACCGGCGGCCTGCGTTCGCTGCCCGTGATGGCGGCCCTGCTTGACGACGGCGCAGCCGACCTCTTTGGGCTTAGCCGCCCCTTCAACGCGGAGCCCGACCTTGTAAATCGCTGGGCCGAAGACGACGCGAGGCCGTCTGCCTGCATCTCCTGCAACGCCTGCTTCAAGACCGCCGCCTACGGCGTGGTGGATTGCCCGATCATGAGGGACAGGCAGGAGGGCGACTGGGACCCCCTTTGACGGCGACGGTCCCGCCCCCGTATATATGGCTGACAGGACGGACGGCTTTTGCCGCCCGTTTTTTGTTTCGGCAAAATCGGCAATAGTACCTTTTTTTACCACTTTTTTATGAACCTGCATAAAACAAAGTAGACTGAGGTTGACAATCGCATAAAATCAAACTAAAATTCATAAGAAGCGTTTCATAAAACAAATATATCAGAAAAGTATGTTTTCTAAGGAGTGTATTTAGATGGATAGTACGCAATTACAGAACCTTTTAATGGAAAAAGCGCATACGATGCCGAACAAGGCGCGCCGTGTGGCGGAGTACCTGCTTGCGAATATGCGGGAGGCCTCCTTTCGCTCAATAGGCGATATAGCGGACGAACTGAAGGTGTCGAAGGCGCAGCTTGTACGCGTGGCCCAGATGCTGGGGTTCTCAGGGTACGCCGAGCTGAAGGCCTGCCTCCAGAAGACGATCCTCGAACAGATCAACCCGGCGGCGCTGCTCGCAAGGGCGGTAAATTCAAGCGACTCTTTCCCGGACAGCGTATCCAAGGCGGAGCACGCGAACCTCGACGATACGATGGCGCAGCTTTCGCCGGAAGAGACCGACCGCTTCAATGAGATAGTCAAGGGAGCCAACAACATCTACTGCGTCGGCTGGGGGATCTCGTCGCTCGTCATGGAGCTTATGCAGATACGCCTCACGATCATGGGATGCCGCGCTTTCCTCTGCCGCCGCGGCGGCCTCTCCCTCTGGGAGCAGGTCCGCGGGGTCCGCGAGGGAGACGTCGTCATCGTCTGTGAGCTCCCGAGCTACGCGGTCGAGGTCACGGAGTCCGTGGAGATCGCTCACCGCAACGGCGCGAAGGTCATCACGATGACGGACAGCGCCGCCGCTCCCGTCTGCCGCTTCGCCGAACTCCAGCTCAACGTTTCGGCCAACAGCCCCACCTTCGGCAGCAGCATAATCGGCCCGATCTTCCTCACCCATGTACTCACCTCGTCGCTCGCGGTCTCGCTTGGCGCCGAGGCGAAAAAGTCCTTTGACGAGCAGGCGAATTTCCTGCATGACGAGAGGATATTCCACCCGATATTCGGCCTCAAATACTGACATCCGCCAATTTGAGAGAAGAGGAATCGAAAAACGGGGAGGCTCGCTGAGAGCCCTCCCCGTTTCAGTCTTTGACAAAACTCCGATCGTCAGCGCTTCCAAGTGAGGGTGTCGAGCTTTTCCATCGGGAAATTGAGAAGCGTGTCGGCCTGCGGGGCCTTGCCCTCGGCGAGACGGTTGAACTCCGTCAGCATTCGCACGTAGGCAAGCCTCTTTTTCGGAGAGCTTTCGCCGTGCATCCCGGCTTTGAGCAGGACGGCGAGCTGCTTATAGACAGAGGGTACGGGAACGAAGGCCGGCCCCTCCGGTGTCAGCATTATCGTATAGATGAAAGAATAACTGTCCTTGCCGCTGTATTGTTTGTCGAGCATTTGATAGAAGGGAGCCGCCGGGGCTATATAGATGCTCGTGCCCTTGGGGACCTCTATCTTGGCCGGCAGCGCGTGCCATCTTGTGTACTGGAAGGGCGTCGAGGCGATGAATACGCGGGGCGCCCATGTCGTCATGCCGATCCAGAGGTGTACGCCGTCACCTTCGAGATTTGTGAAGGAGAGCCGCCAGAGCAGGTCGTTCTTGGAATCCTGATCTACCTTGGAGATGACCGGGTCGCTCGATATGAAAGACAGGCCGTCAAGCTGGTCAAGTTTCCTCGCTCCCGCCGGCGTCCTCAGCCAGGCGGAGGTTATCGTCCCCTTGTCCTGTTCGAGGACGACGATCACCGGAAATTCCGGCACCTCAAGGGTCCTGATGCTGATATTTTTGTCGCTCATCTCAGCGGCCGGCAGCAGGTAGAGAACGAGGGCCGCCGACAGGAAAAGGAACGGCAGGAACCACATCGCGCGGCTCTTTTTTTTATTCGCTGCCTCGCGGCGATCTCCGAAGTCCCGTTTGAAAGGCGTCATATTTCCGATATCCACACCATGCCGTCCCTCTCGGAAGAGGGCAGTTCATCGTACAGCTCCGCGACGCTCTTTTCAAAGAGGGGATGTATCATCTCGGGAGCTATCTCCATGAGCGGCTTCAGCACAAATCCGCGCTCGTGCATGCGCGGGTGGGGGACGGTCAGCTTCGGGTCTTTTAAGGAGAGGGAATCGAAGAAGATGATGTCTATATCTATCTCACGCGGTCCCCAGCGCATACCCGCGGAACGTCCGAGCTCCGCCTCCGTCTTTTTCAGCAGGCAGAGCAGTTCAAGCGGCTCCAGCTCGGTGCGGACGGCCGCGCACATATTGAGAAAGAGCGGCTGGTCCGTCACGCCCCATGGCTTTGTCTCCCAAACGCGGCTCTTAGCCTCTATATGTATGCCCGCGCCGGCCAACCTAGCTACCGCCCTTTTGAGTATGTCGAGGCGGTTGCCGAGGTTCGATCCGAGGGCGAGCATCACCTTATGGTCAGACATATTTTGCCCTCCGTACCGCTTCCGTCATCATAATGACCTCTTTATTCTCTCTCACATCGTGGACGCGTATGATGTCGGCTCCCTGCCAGCAGCATACGGAGGTCAGGGCGAGCGTGCCGCAGAGCCTATCCTCCGCCCTCTTTGTCCGCGTGGCGGTCCCGACGACGCCCTTGCGCGAGGCACCGACCAGCAGAGGGTATCCGAGGGCTTTAAAGCTTTCGCAGTGGCGCATCAGCAGCAGGTTCTGGTTGTAGTCCTTCGCAAAACCCACCCCCGGGTCAATGATGATGTTTTTTCGCGGGACGCCAAGCCTCTCGGCCTTTTCCGCCGCCTCCCGCAGGAAAGAGCATACCTCGGATATGAGATCCCCGTATTCGCACTTCGTCTGCATATCTCCCGGCGTGCCGCGCATGTGCATCACTACGAGCGCGGCCCCATATTCCGCGGCGGCCTGTGCGATCTTCTCGTCGAACTGAAGCCCCGAGACGTCGTTGATGATGTCGGCGCCCGCGTCTAGCGCGGCGCGCGCGACGGAAGAGCGTGTCGTGTCTATCGAAAGCGGCATCTGCGGAAGTTCGCGGCGTATGGCCCTCACCGCCGATTCCATACGGGATATTTCCTGTTCTTCGGGTACCCTGCCGGCTCCCGGACGCGTCGACTCCGCGCCCAGATCGAGGATGTCGGCCCCTTCCGAAGCCATGCGCAGCGCCCTTTTTACGGTTTCTTCCGTCTCCGCGCCGCTTCTGCTGCCGGCAAAAAAGGAATCGTCCGTGAGGTTTATTATCCCCATCAGCAGCATCCCTTCCCCGAAGGCCAGCTCCGCGCCGCAGGGCAGTTTCATCGGACAGGGGCCCTTGGGGGCGATCAGGGCGCGTATATCGTCCGCCAGGCGTTCGAGCCCCCACCACGGCATCCGCGCCAGTTTTTCCGCGAGATGGCCGAGCTGTTTGGCGGTGCCGAAGATTATAACGTCGCTCTTGCTCACGCCGCAGGTGATGACCTGCGCGTGCACGGCGGCGTCGCCGCCGCGCGCAAGCATCTCCTGCTTGATGATGCTTGCCGCCGGCGCGGGGACGTCCGTGACGCAGAGCTGGAGCATTTCGCGGCGGTTCTCAAAGTAGGGCAGGGATTTCATATCGCAGCCTGCCTTCGCCACGGCCTCGGAAAGTTCGATCTTATCCCCAAAGCGTATGAGATGGACCGGCATATTTAGTCGAACTCCTGGATGATCGGCAGGCCCGCGAGGTGTTCGGTGTAATTGAGCCCCATGAGGCAATAACCGTGCAGGCTGTCGAATGTGAGGAGGCTGTAGGAGGCGGTGTCGACGTGGAGCCGCCAGTAGCAGGGGCGGCTTACGCCGAGCGCTCCGGCCATGAGCGGTTTCAGCACTCCGCGGTGGGCCACGAGCGCGATGTTGCAGCCGCGGTGCTCCTCGATGACGCGGTCGAGCTCGGCGAGCGCGCGGTCGCGCACCTCGTCAAGGGTCTCCCCGCCCTCTATCTTGAGCTCCTCCGGCTGATCCAGCCAGGTCTGCCATTTCTCAGGCTCCTCGACGGCGAGCTCGGCCTTCTTTCTGTTCTCCCACGGTCCGAGGTGGATGTTGCAGAAGCCCTCGCGCCCCTCGTAGGGAAGCCCCAGCGCGTCGCCAAGTATCCCCGCCGTCGTCATTGCGCGTGACAGCGGGCTTGAGTAAATATACTCTATGTTTTTATCCTTCATTGCCTTCGCGAGCGCGTGGGCCTGAAGCACGCCGTTTTCATTCAGAGGGAAATCCATACAGCCGCGTATGCGGTTTTCTTTATTGCCGGCGCATTCGCCGTGGCGGATGAGGTAGATAGAGGTCTTGTCTTTCTTCAATTTCTTCACTCCTGTTGCGATTGCAGATCATATAGAAATACCGGAAACCGGCACGTTTCCTTTTTATGCCGCGGGAAACGGGTCCGCCTGCCCGATAGCTCAAACATTCGCTCATTATACAACAATAGCGCGGTGATACGCCTTTCGTTGACTCCGCGATTTAAAATATTTTATCCACGCTTTTTAAAATAATTTTTTTGACCTGTATTGACAAAAGCCTCTGCGACGATTATTATTTAGCTGTCGTTGAGGTGTTGGCACTCATAGGTATCGAGTGCTAACAAGAAACGAATAACTTTTATGGCAGGTGAGATGTGATGGTCACAGAAAGACAACTGGAAGTCGTACTCTCCGTGGTATACGAATATATAAAGAGCGGAGAGACTGTAGGCTCCCGCACAGTCTCACGACGCTACCTTACCGGACGCAGCTCCGCGACGATAAGAAACGAAATGTCCGATCTGGAGGATATGGGTTTCCTTAAGCAGACCCACGCGTCGTCCGGACGGATTCCCACGACTCAGGGATATAGACTATATGTCGATTCGGTACTTCAACGTGTAAATAGCGCCGGGCCGTCTGTAAAATTACTAAAAAAGATGATGGAGCACCGGCAGGGGCTGGGCAAAGTGCTTGAATCGGCCTCCGAAATGCTGAGCCGCGTCTCCGACTACGTCGGGATCGCCGCCATTACGCCGCTTGACACTGTGCGGTTCCATCATGTGAGCTTTGTGCGCATGAGCGAGTGCCGCGTCTTGTTGCTGGTGGTTCTTCAGGGCGGGCTCGTGCACCAAAAATTTATCGATATGCCTGTGGACGTGCCGCAGGAGGAGCTTGACGAGCTGGCATCCAAGCTGAACCATTTTTCCGGATGTGCCTGGAGCGAGATAAAATACTCACTGAAAACTAGGCTGATGGAAGAAATAAGCAGTTACCGCGATGTCTGCGCCCAGGCTCTGTTTGAGATAGACGTGCTGCTCGGCGCTCCTAAAACGAGGATCTTCACGGGGTCGGTCAGCCAGATCATGAAACTTCAGGATTTTCAGGATCTGGGACGCATTCAGGCGCTCTGCTCCTTCATTGAGGAGGAGAGCAGCATGACGGCGCTGGTCAACCGCTGTTCGATGAATGAAATGAACATCATGATCGGCGATGAAAACGGCCTGCCGGGCATGAAAAGCTCGGCTCTCGTCGCCGCGACGGGAGAGGCCGGAGGCCAGAAGGCCGTGGTCGGCGTGATCGGTCCCGAAAGGATGGACTACGAGAAAGTAATAACCGCGATAGACGGAGTGCTGCGCAAGCTGGATTCCGAATCAGGCGAAAGAGGAGACTGAAGAGATGGACGAACAGAAAAAACCGAATTGCGGCGATCCTCAGACGGACGCGGAGGCTGAGTTCGAGGGCGTTCCCGCCGCCGAAGAGAGTGCGGCTCAGCCTGAGGCGGTTGAGTCCGAAACACTGAAAGAGGAGATACGCAAGCTCAAAGAAGAGGTGGCGAGGGGCCGGGCCGATTATTTCAACCTGCGCACCCGTATTGAGCGGGATCGCGAGAACAACGCGAAACTTGCCGCCGAACAGGCGATAAACGAGATGCTGCCGGTATTTGAGAACCTTGAAAGGATCGTGGCGGCGGTCGATGATAAAGATAGCAGCCTCGCGAAGGGCATGGCGATGGTCACCAAGCAGTTCGCTGACGGCCTCTGTAAACTGGGGCTGGAATTCATCCCGACTGAGGGCGAGTTTGATCCTGCCCTTCATGAGGCGGTAAGCATGGAGCCTGTTGACGATGCCGAGAGGGACGGACACATCATCGGAGCCCTCTGCCGCGGCTACAAACTTGCGGGACGTGTGCTCAAGGCCCCGCAGGTGCGGGTCGGCAAGTATAACGGCTGATTTGTAAACGGGGCTTAATGCCGATTAGGCAATAAAACGGAAGCAACAGACGGACAGCTATAGAAAAATAGATGCCGGACGAATCAGATAAATCATTAACATAAAAGGTGGAATTGATTATGGGAAAAGTTATTGGAATAGACCTTGGAACAACTAACAGCTGCGTAGCCGTTAAAGAGGGAGACAACGTAACGGTAATACCGAATCCCGAAGGACAGCGTACCACCCCCTCGGTCGTGGCCTTTACGAAAGACGGTGAAATACTTGTCGGGCAGCTTGCGAAGCGTCAGGCGATCGTAAACCCCGACCGTACGATAATGTCGATAAAGCGTTCGATGGGCACCGATAAGACGGTGACCGTCGACGGCAAAGCCTACACGCCGCAGCAGATATCGGCGATGATCCTGCAAAAACTCAAAAAGGACGCGGAAGAATACCTCGGCACCGCGGTTACCGACGCCGTCATCACCTGCCCAGCCTACTTCACCGACGCGCAGCGCCAGGCGACGAAGGACGCGGGGACCATCGCCGGACTCAACGTCCTCCGTATCATCAACGAACCGACGGCGGCCTGCCTCGCCTATGGCGTGAACCTCGAAAAGGGCGACCACAAGATAATGGTCTACGACCTCGGCGGCGGCACGTTCGACGTCTCGATCCTCGACGTCGGCGACGGAGTGTTTGAAGTCCTATCCACGGCGGGCGACAACCTCCTCGGCGGCGACGACTGGGACAACGCGGTGGTCGAGTGGCTCGCGGCGGAATTCAAAAAGAGCGACGGCATCGACCTTCTGAAGGACAAGATGGCCGCGCAGCGCCTCCGCGAAGCGGCGGAAAAGGCGAAGATAGAACTCTCCTCGATGCAGGAGACGACCATCTCGCTTCCCTTCATCACCGCTGACGCCAACGGACCGAAGCATCTCGAACTCAAGCTCACGCGCGCTAAATTTGAAGACCTCACGCGCAGCCTGCTCGACAAGACGATCACCCCCGTCAAGACGGCGATGAAAGACGCCGGACTTGAAGCCTCTCAGATCAACAAGATCCTTCTCGTCGGCGGCTCCACCCGTATGCCGATGGTGCAGAAGCTTGTCACAGAGCTCATGGGCAAAGAGCCGAGCAAAGGCATCAACCCCGACGAATGCGTCGCGATGGGCGCGGCGATCCAGGGCGCGATCCTCGCGGGCGAACAGCAGGGCATCGTCCTCGTCGACGTCACGCCGCTCTCGCTCGGCCTTGAGACGCTCGGCGGCGTCTTCACGAAAATAATTGAAAAGAACACCGCGATACCGGTATCCAAGAGCCAGGTATTCACGACGGCGGCGGACAACCAGCCGCAGGTCGAGATCCACGTCCTGCAGGGCGAGCGTGCGATGGCGGGCGACAACGTCTCGCTGGGACGCTTCTTCCTTGACGGCATCAAGCCGGCGCCGCGCGGCATCCCGCAGATAGAAGTAACCTTCGACATCGACGCCAACGGCATCGTCAACGTCACCGCGAAGGACAAGGCGACCGGCAAGGCCCAGAACATCACGATCCAGTCATCGCGCCTCAGCGACGAGGAGATCGAAAAAATGCGCCGCGACGCCGAGATCAACGAAAGCGCCGACAAGAAGCGCAAAGAGCTCATCGAGGCTCGCAACGAGGCGGAGTCAGTAGTCTATCAGGCGGAAAAACTCGTAAAAGAATCCGGCTCCGCGGACGCGGCCGCTCAGGCGAAAGTCAACGACAGGATCGCCAAAGTACGCGAGAAAATGAGCGGAGAGGACGCCGAGGCGATAAAGGCCGAATCAAAGCAACTTATGGACGAGATGAACGTTCTCGCCCAGGCGGCCCAGAGCGCGGGAGCCTCCGCCGGAGCCGGCGCGCAGCAGCAGGCGCATCCGGAAGAAAACCCCGACGGGGAGACCGTAGAGGCCGAGTTCCACGAGGAAGACAATTAATTTAATAAAAAATCGTTAAGCATATGCCGCGGGATGATGCCCGCGGCATATGCGCCCAAGATAAAACGGCCGGTCCGACAGTGGTTCAAAAATTTTTAACTAATCTTGACAAATAGCCGCACAGGTGTATAATCCTGTGCGGCAAATAATAAAGCCTCGTTTTTGGAGGATCGCCGTTAATCTGTTTAAAAGGCGAGGCATAGACTTTAAAATTTATAGCGAGGTGAAGCGCTGATGGCTGCTCCCGGTAAAAAAGACTATTATGAAATATTGGGTGTTAGCCGGGGAGCATCGGCTGACGAAATAAAGAAGGCCTACCGTACCCTTACGCGGAAATACCATCCTGATGCGAACCCCGGCAACGCTGAGGCGGAGGCTAAATATAAAGAGATCAACGAGGCGAACGAAGTCCTCAGCGACCCCAAAAAGCGGGCGCAGTATGACCAGTTCGGCTACGTCGGCGACGTCCCCCCCGACGGTTTCGGAGGGGCGGGCGGTTTCGGGGGCTTTGGCGGACAGGGACAGACCTTTACGCAGGAAGACCTCGGAGACATCTTCGGCGACCTCTTCGGAGCGGGAGGCTTCGGCGGCGGACGCCGGCGCGCCTCAAACCCGAACGCGCCGCGCCGCGGCGCCGACCTTGAGGCGACCGTCAAGATCACCCTTGAAGAGGCCTATAGAGGAGTTAAGAGAAAACTCGAGATACCGCGCCTCGACACATGCAAACACTGCGGCGGCAGCGGCGCGGAACCGGGCAGCAAGGTCGAGACATGTCCGACCTGCCGCGGCACTGGACAGATGCACGAGGTGGTGAACACCCCCTTCGGACAGATGCAGCAGACCGTGACCTGCACCGCCTGCCACGGCAAGGGCAAGATCGTCGACAAGGTCTGTACGGAATGCCGCGGGAAGGGACGCGTCAAACGTATCCAGAACGTCGAAGTCAAGATCCCCGCGGGCGTGGACACCGGCACGAGGCTTCGCGTCTCGAGCAAAGGCGAGGCCGGGATCAACGGTGGCCCGGCGGGAGACCTCTTCATCCTCACCGAAGTGATGCCCGACAGCCGCTTCACGCGAAAGGGCGACGACCTCAACACCACGGTGGAAATATCCTTCCCCCAGGCGGCCCTCGGCAGTGAGATCAAAGTCGACACCTTCGACGGCACGGAAAAGCTCGACATCCCGGCCGGGACGCAGGCCGGCTCAAAACTGCGCATACGAGGCCGCGGCATGCCGCGGCTCAAGGGCAAAGGCAACGGCGACATGAACATCCTCGTGAAGGTCAAAGTACCCAAAAACCTCACCGCGAAAGAGCGCGAACTGCTCAAAGAACTCGCAAAAGAGGGCGGCCAGCAGGTAAACGGCTAAAGCTGAAACTGACAGATCTGTGCCAGACTGCCCATGGCGGACGCATAGACAATGTCCATGACTTCCTTCGGATGGGTAAAGGTAAGTATCGACTTATCCTGTCATGCCCAAGTACTTCGTCGCCCCGGACTTGCTCCGGGGCGGCTTCAGGTTCGCTGTTTTGTCATTCCGTCCGCCGCGCCGGAATCGAGTGACTTTATGTTTTTGCTCCGCCGTCGCCTGTAATGCCAACGATCATTGGCTCCGGCTCGGAGGCCGGAGCGACGGAAGAGCGGAACGCTGGATCGCAGTCTGCCATTTCCTCACAATCGCGGATATTCCCGCCCTGGCCGGCTCCCTGCCGGACGGAACTCTCTCGCGCAAATCAGCCCGTTTGCTCCGGGAAGCCGGCAAATCCAGCCTCATGCTAAATCAAATTACACGGGATGAAACAATCTTGGGCGTCGATGGGTACGACCTCTTCACACATACAGATGATACCGCCGCCGCCTCTTTCAATGGAAATTTTATCAAGGAACGCATATTTTTTAACCTCGCGCCTGTCAGGATTGGCAGATTTCTTGACCTCCAGCGGATGTATGCGGTTATTCTCTTCAACAATGATATCGATCTCCTTAGCGTTGGCATCCCTGTAATAAGTGAGATTTGCTCTTGACCTGGCGTATGCGTAATTTTTAAGGAGTTCGATGACGACATAGTTTTCAAAATAATGGCCGCTGGCGGCTCCGTTCATTAAAGTTTCATGCGTCAGCCACCTTGAAAGGTGCGCACAAAGCCCTGTGTCGCAAAAATAAAGCTTAGGCGTTTTTGTGAGACGTTTCAATTCGTTATTTGAAAAAGGCTGAAGAAGATAAATAATTCCCAACCCTTGCAGGATCCGCAGCCATTCCTTTGCCGTGGGCTGTGAAATATCAGCGCTCTCGGCCAATGTCTTGTAATTGACCTGTTCCGCCGTCAGCGCGGCGCAGGCGTTTAAAAATTTTCGAAAACGCACGGCGTCAGTGATCCTCCCCGCATCGGATACGTCGCGCATCAGGTAGGTATCCACGTAAGAACTATAGTATTCCTGCCGCTGTTCCGCGTCCGCGGTGAGTATCTGCGGCATTCCGCCTCTCCATATATGCTCAAAGACGTCAATAATATTGTTTTTATTTACATTTTTCCGCCGTTCCAAAAGGCACGGCAAAGAAAAGTCAAGCTCTCCCTGGAAAGTGCGCCCAGCGATCTCGGCCTGGGAAAGGCTGTACAGCTCCATTATGCCGATCCTTCCCGCCAGCGTCTCTCGTACATTACGCATCATATTGTATTGCTGGGAACCTGTCAGCCAAAAATTTCCCAGTTCTTCCCCAGCGTCGCACATGATCTTAATCTGTTCAAAAAGCTGCGGGGCCTTCTGTATTTCGTCGATAATGACAGGTGGCCTGTACCTCTGAAAGAAAAGAACGGGATCGCTCTGTGCGAGTGACCTTACCATCGAGTCGTCAAGGCTCACATAAGTCCGGCCCTGCCCCTCGGACAGATGCTTCAGCATAGTAGTCTTACCAACCTGCCGCGCTCCCGTGACCAGGACAGCCTTAAAGAAAGTGCTCATATGCAGAAATTTTCTCTCCAATGCACGGCGTATATATTTCAAGCAATTAGCACCTCCTAATTTAAGAAAATATAAGACATATTTTATTTTATCTTAAATTATTGTTTGGGTCAATGAGAACCGCTTTGCAAAGGCTACGCCTTGCGATTCTTTTTTATGAATGATTTTTTGAGTGTCATAATTGTGATAGTCTGCGCGGCATTCCCGGAGCATTGAAACAACAAGTTCCCAATCGCTATCCACTTTGTAGCGTCGTAAACGCCTGATGTGGGGTCATAGCTATTTGTGCCCATATCGAACTGTCCCTCACCCGAGCAGAGTACGACCATATTGCTCTCTACCTGTTAGAAAATGTAAGGTTCTCCGTCAATTTTACCAAATTGGTATCCCGCATATATCTCCCGCAGTCCCAACATGTCTGTTTGAAAGCTGTGCAGAGTTTCTCTCGTAGATTAAGGCGGTAACGGACGCCTTCTTCGTGTGGGCCTCGAACACCCCCGCCCTCCCCAAATCGGCACTCGGAAGGGCTCTGCACTATGCCCTTTAACAAAGGCCGTTACTTGAGACCTTCTACCTTGACGGCAGATTGGAAATCTCCAACAACATGGCGGAACGAAGCATAAAACCATTCGTCATAGGCAGAAAAAACTGGCTCTTTTCCTGCTCCCCCAAAGGAGCGGAAACCAGCGCGGTAATCTACTCAATAATAGAGACGGCAAAAGAGAACCACCTCAAACCATACGAATACCTCAAATACATCCTTGAAAACATGCCCAACATGGCACCGGAGCGATACCATACCATCCTGCCCTGGAGCAAAGAGCTTCCATGTCACTGCAAATTGAAAGAGCAGACTGATTCAACGGCCGGCGACAACGACGAATCCTGTGAACATGTCTCTGATGCTGGACTCAACGACTCTGCTGAATGATAATACAATAGATCTGATTATTGGCGTAGGTACGGTATATTTGACGCTTACCTTGCGCCGATAGCAGCTTTTGCCTCTATGAAAGACAAAACGCCAGTATTCTTTGCCTTATTCAAAGCGTTGTCTAGTTCTCTGTAATCGGTAACTGTTTTTATGAATGGATAACCGCAGCCTTCGGCGATTTTCTTCAAATCTATTACTCCCGCGACTTTTGGTGCGAGGGATGTTTTACCCTGTACCATGCTGGACCCAGCATTTAAGTGCTCCATCGTGGGTGGAGTACTATTGAACGTTCTCGTTTTACCGATTCCTGATCATATCCATCGCAATGGAAAGCAAGTGTTTAAACTCGCTTGTTCTAAAATAGCATATGGTAAAGATAGCATTTGGAACTACTGCGCAGACGGCTAATTTTGCGCCAAATCCCATAATGCCGGAAGGTGGCGTAAACTTGCACAGCACGATGGTGACAGCTCCGGCCAGGACTGTTATCAGCGTATATATCCCATATCTGACAAAGAAAGTACGTACCGGTGCATGTAGCCCGTGCCGGTAAAGTACTAACGGCTCCACCCAAAAACAGGTAGTCATCGTGCTGATAACTGTGCCAGCCATAATTCCTGCCACACCGAATTTCTTGCCAAGAATTACGGAAGCGATGATGTTTATAGTAACTTCGAATAATGGTTTGTAGCGGTCATACCAGAATATTCCCATCACATCGCGGGCAGTTCCGCAGGCAGATCTCATACCAGAGACATAATAGGCCAGAACTATCCAGAATACTATCGGCGTAGAAAAGAGATACTCCTTGCCCAGCCAAAGAGAGATAAATGGATTGATAAGAACTGTCAGACATATCGAGCAAAAGCCAAATGTCCACGCGCCTACGAAATTTATGATTTGGAATATCTCAAGCTTGCGTTTATCGGAACCCAAAACATTGAGATTTCCCAAACTTGCAGAAACAGATTGAAAAGTGAGTCCAGTAATAATATTAAGAGCTTGGCGGATCATCATATAATTTGAATATATGCCTACCGCTGTTAACCCTACAAGTTTTGAAATTAAAATGTTATCAGTGCTAAAGACAATGACACCGCCGATTTTATGAAAGATCATAGCGAAAACGTTTTTTTTAACCTCAGATTTTGTGTGGTTAGGGAGAGGTTTAACCTCTTTTTCCAGCAGGAATGGGTAGAGGCAATCCGCCTTTTTGGATAAAAGGATATTTTCGAGCAGTGTGCTTGTGGTTTGCAGCAACAGGTAAAAGGTAAAGTTACGAGTAAGGGAGAGCACGATTATCTGTGCTATGTTCAGAACAAAGTAAAAACCATAACGATATATTGTTACGATATAAAACTGCTGGTTAGCGGTTATCAGCGAGCGCTTATATGTGAAAAAATATGATGTTGCCGAATTTACGACAAATATGATATAGATGAGCTTGATGTTAGGTATTGCAGGCATTTCTTTGATAAAAAGTTGTAAAAAAGGGGTAAGCGAACAACCGGAAACAAGGATAAATATTCCGACAGCGGTATATGTCTTTTTATATAGTAGCATCAGGGACTTTATTTCTGATACATTATTTTCGGCTATCGGTTTATAGAGGCTGTAAACGATGGCGGCCCCCACGCCTAGCTCCGCCAAAGATAGCATAGACAGTAAGTTTGAAAACAGACCGTTGAGCCCCAGATATTCTGCGGAGAGAAACACGACAAAAATCCTGCGAGAAACAAGGCTGATAAAAATTCCTAGCACTTGTCCAGCCAAGGCAAACTTAATATTCCGTATAGTATTTGATGTTCGGTTCATTACAGAAGATCCTTCCATAATTTTATGAGATGGCTGAAAAATTACTTAACAAATAAAATTCCGAATAATGTCTCTAATGCATATTGCCTCATTGATAACGTTTTAGTGGTACCAGCTTTACGAAGAGACTTTTTATAAAGCGTTTATTATTACACTCATTTGACTTCATTATCTTATTCGCGATTATGAATGTGCTAATGTTATTCGAAGGCAGTTACTTACGTTTTACAAATTTACTGTAAGTCCAAAATATAAGACAGTATAAAAAATATAGATATTTTTTACTGTAGGCAAAAAACGAAAGATAAAGCAAACAATAACGGATTCTGGTTTTTAGAGGATAGTTATGTCTCATTAAAAGAGAGTATGTATATAGTGTTCCGTTAATATTCTCTCTGAATAATGAACTTGAACGGTCTGTCAATCCACCCGCTAAATACTCTGTGATATAAATAATTTCATTAAAATATCTCATTTTATAACCATCGGCACCAAGTTTTGACCAAACGACTGCTTCTGTGATGAAATTCTCTCCATAAAATTCTGGAAATTTATATTGTTTTAATATCTTTGTGTATACAGCTTCAGATTTATCACCAAATATCTTATATTTGCTTCTTTCGGAACTAATTGCGTCTTTATAAACACCATCAAAGCTACTACCTATCATTTTTATGGGAGAGTAGCCTCTTAACCCACAAACACCAACAAATTTATCTCCACTTTTTTCTATTGTGGAAAACCAATAAACAAGGCGCGATAGTGCGTTATCCAACAAATAATCGTCAGAGTCAACAATAAAAAATATTTCCCCGTAGGCTATTTCTGTGGCTTTATTTATAGCCCTGTGTTTGCCGCCGTTTTTTACTTTTAAATATCGGATATTGATTTTATTTTCTTTTATAAAAGCAGTAATTAGTTCCTCTGTATTATCCGTCGATCCGTCATCTATTATTAACCACTCAAAATCTGAAAATGTCTGTTTTTCTAAAGACCTATACAGCCTTAGTAATGTGTGAGCTCTATTGTATGTAGGAGTAAATACTGTTATTTTCATTAATCTCGTACCTCCTTGTTTTGTGGTAATCAAACGAAGATTGATGGCGTCAATTTTAGCTGTAGTAGTTGAGGCATCTTTATAAGTTACCATGTGGTTTTTTATGAAGCACAGTGCATTATATGATGTTCTTTAAACTTTTAAATTAGTAAGAATATTTATTGTATTTTAACGCATTTATCAATTTTTTTAGTTTCATGAAATTATCTTTCCCTATCACACGCCTAATTTTGAGTTTTATTTTTTGGCTCTTAGAAAGCCACGATGCATTAAAATGGTGGATTGTATATGTATTATTTGTTATATTTAGTTTTCCAGTGAAAATGTCTTTGGGGCAAAAATATTCTATTGGATATAAGACAACGTCATTACCTAATTCTTGATATGTATTATTGGCAGCAAAATTATATCTTTCAGCTGTCATTTGCGTGATTGTTTCCACATTTGTCGTAAGGTCGTAATTTCCATCCGGTTTTAAAAAATTCTTTGTATCGTAATAAGACAATAGGTAAGAAACCCAGAAATTATCCTTTTCAGATGCTATTATGCCTGTAGGAATGCTCGTTTGCTGTTCAAATCCTGAAAAGGCTGGGTGTACAAGAAACCGATCTAAAGGCTTTAATACTTCGACATCGGTATCCATATATATTCCACCAAATTCTTTTAATACATATAAGCGTACATAGTCTGTCACAAACGCCCATTTTTTTGCAGAATAAGCTTCTTCAACATATTGGCAGCAATGGATATCAAAATTGTCTTCGCTCCATTCCTTTATTTCGTATCCGGGACAATATCGCTTCCAGCTTTCTATACACTTCACCGCTAAAGGCGGCAATGGATTTTGTCCGAACCAACAATAGTGAATTATGCGAGGTATCATCACCTAGCTCCTTTCGTTACCACATAAACTTATAGGGTACATACCCAAATGCGACTGGTGAGACTACATATATCCATGCTATAAAATACATTCCAGGTATTATGTATATTGCATTAAAATATAGAAAACGAGATAAATTCCCACGGATGCCCTGTGATAATATATTGGGTAAAAAAATCAGCACAGGTATGTTAAACATTATTGCTAGACGACCGAACCACCACATTTTCAATGATAAAATTGAAGCGCAGGTTCCAATCAGAAAACACCATGCCAGAAGTCTTTGTTCGAAATTTCTATTTATATCAAGATTATTGATTAAGCAGATAAATAAGAAAATCATAAATAATGATAAAAATAATAACATGGTTCCCCCTCTATTTGTATTTTCAACTTTAAAATATGATAAATACAAAAAATTAGGGAAAAAGTCAGAGAAAAATGAGATAGCAATATTGTAATATATATGTATTGCTATAGTAATACATATTAATATAAGACTTCTGAGAATTGTAAATTTTAGTTTTAAAAAAGCGATAAGTAATATAAGTGCTATTGCGCTGTAATGAAACAAAGATGCTAAAATAATAATGGCGGCGTAATAAAAGTATTGTTTATTTCTTAAATAGCCAAAACCGGCATATACAATTCCCATAGCTATTCCCTGACGAGCCCAATCAAAAATAGTAAAAAAATAAATAGAAACTACCAGTAAATACATACTTGTAAAAGGGAAAAGCGCATTATCTTTTAAAGTCTTCCATAAAAGCAGACATAACAGTAAAGTGTTCCCAATTAAAAGGACTCTATACTCATCTGATGCAATGCTATAAAGTTTATTTAATAATTTATATCCAATTTCTACATGTAACAGCGTATGAAAAACGCTTTCCTCTGTTATTGCCTCAAAATATTTACAATAAGCAACCGTATCGTATCCTATACTAAAATCACGAAATCCCCATATGCAAAAAATAGCCGAAAAAATCACAACAAACCCTAGTAATCTGGGCAGAGATTTTAGGTGAGAATATCTTGATAATATGTCAAAAAAGATTATAAGAGTTAGTAAAAAAAAGTATATATACATCAGTATAGTATTTGAATCTCCTCGTATAATTTAATCTTTATGAATATTCTTGTAATCCTTTATTCCTCTAAAGATATATATAAGAGCATATATAGGATTTATATTTCTAATATATAAATTTATTTTGCGGAATATGAACTGTAATGCATAGAGAGGGGCAAAAGGACCGACCATCGCGGCAAATGCGATTCCCTTCTGGTAAAAATATTCTTTATCAAAACCGTTGAACCACGTAGAATCCGCATGAGTGACAATACCAAGCTCAACAGGAAGGAAGAGTATTTTTAATCCTTTTTTTAGGCAATCAAATATAAAGATGCTATCTTCTCCGACTGCCGGATAAGAAGATCCTGCGCCAAATTTTTCACGAAATTTAATATTATTCTCTACGATTGAGCGCCTTTTAAAAGATATCTCAAATGAAGCAATTTTCATAGCCCGGATGTAACCCATTTTTTTCTTAACAGTGTAATATTTTTTTACACGTTCTTGATTTGTTGCTGGAACTGCAAATGTGATGATGTCATATTCCGGATAATTATTATAAGCTTCAAGTATTTTTTCTTTAAAACCATCGTAATAAACGACATCATCGTCGGCTATTAAACAAATATCTGCATTTGAATTAGCTATAGCTTTATTGCGGCTTTTACTCAATCCCCGCTCGTTATAACTCAGCATTTTAATATTATGTTTTTCGTCCTGCATTAGTTCTGTGGTTAATGCCGTCTGGTTTATTATCAAGGCGTCCGTATGTATATTCATCTTTTCGGTTAAAGATAAATCATCTCTGTTCATTGTTGCGACCAAGATCTGAAAACGGCTATCACTCATTTCCAATAACCTTCAAAATCATATGATCAAAGACCATATGAATATCTTCCGCTATCTGCATATCGTCTGCGGGCACATGCAGTTCGTAATCAGCAAGCTCCTTCAATCTTCCGCCCGAGTATCCAGTGAGACCGATAACTTTAGTTCCGATCTCTTTGGCGTACTCGACCGCTTTTACGATGTTTTTTGAATTGCCGCTGCCCGATATTGCGATTATCAGATCGTCTTGCTTCAATATATCTTTAAGCTGAAACAGGTATATGTCCTCATAGCCAATATCATTAGCGATGGCGGTAGTTATCGGTGTATTGTCAGAAAGGCAATGGAAGCGCATTTTAGGAGCTCCTAATTTCTCGTAGCATCCCTTAGCAAAATCGCATACAAAGTGGCTCGCGGTGGCAGCACTGCCTCCGTTACCAAAAACGTATATATTCGCTTCACGTTCTCTGGCATCCATCAATGCGTTTATAGCGGCATTTATCGCTGCAACATCAAGTTCTAGCATTACGCCTATTTCTTTTTTTAGATATTGTTTTATAGACTGGCGGTAGTCACGCATTATCAGTATCTCCTGTTCTTTTCCCAGTTCCAAGCGTCTCGTAATATTCTCGCTATGTTGCTGCGTTTGGGTGTCCAGCCAAGCAGTTTTTTTGCCTTTTCATTAGAAGCTACTAAAGAAGCTGGATCGCCGTCTCTGCGCTCAGCGATTTCGTATTTTGCTGGGTGTCCTGTGATTTTTTCAAATTCTTGAATCAGTTGCAGCACGGTAAGCCCGGTGTTACTTCCCATGTTGAAGCATTCAGATCTGTTGTTTTCTATTATGTATTTGAGTCCGAGGTAATGGGCCTCAGCTAGATCGTCAACATGGACATAATCACGCAGACAACTGCCGTCTATTGTATCGTAATCGCTGCCGAATACTTTCAGACTTTGTCCTTCTCCTGTTTCTGTACGTAACAACAGTGGTATGAGATGATGCTCTGGATCGTGAGACTCTCCGATCACTCCGTCGGAAGAGGCGCCAGCGGCGTTGAAATAGCGCAGTGCGCAATAGCGTATTCCATAGGCCCGCTCATAATCGGCAAGCATTTTCTCGTTGATGAGCTTCGTCATGCCATAGGCGTTTATTGGGTCCTGCGGATGTTTCTCATCTATCGGAATATATCGTGGTTCGCCAAATGTGGAGGCAGACGACGAGAATACGAAATACTTTACGCCGTGCTTCACCGCGGTATCAAGTAAGGTAACCATTTTGCTTACGTTATTTATATAATATTTTGACGGATGCATCACAGAATCTGGCACGCTGGCAAATGCTGCGAAATGTATTATCGCGTCGAATTTTTCTTTTTCCAGCAGTTCATTGATAAATATTTCATCGCCAAAGTCACCTTGAACGAATTTCCCTGCGATCACAGCTTCTTTGTGGCCGCTGCTCAAATCGTCAAGCACGACGGTGTCTGTTCCTTTATCAGCGAAATATCTGTTACAGTGGCTTCCTATGTATCCCGCTCCGCCTGTTATAAGAACTTTCATCTTGTTCCTCCTGTACTTCTTTGTTTTTCAACGATCAGTTTTGCTGCGTTAAAAAGACTTGTACTCAGATAATCTGCCCTGAATTTCTTATTGGCCCCTAAAATGTCAGTTATAAGGATTGTACTGACTCCATATCTCCTTCCGGCTTCAATATCGCTTTCTCCATCTCCAACCATCCATGAAGAAAGTTTGTCCACTTTTCCTAAATCGTTCTCCGCCATTATGAACAAACCTATCTCCGGCTTCCGGCAGTTACAAGTTCCTGCCTCATGAGGGCAGACATATATTCCATCTATCATGGTTCCCGAGTCAGCGAGTATTTTCCGCATTTTCCGATGTATCGCATCAAGGTCTGATTCGCTCATTATGCCCTGTGCAATTCCTCTTTGGTTCGTAACAACAACAACGAGAAATCCAGCCTGTTTTAAAAGTTTCACGGCATCAGCAGCTCTTGGCAGCATCTGAAACTCAAATGACGTCTTTATGTAATCATGTACAGGAGCTTGTTTGTTGATAACTCCGTCTCTGTCCAAAAATACGATTTTATGCAAAATAAACGACTCTGCTTCCCTGCTGGACAAGATGGAAATCTATCTCCCGCAAGCCTATCTCCTCACGGACAAGGTCTTGTTTTTCTTCGTCACAATAAAGAAGAATGAAACCTCCTCCACCTGCGCCGAGCAATTTTCCGCCGGTTGCCCCGCAGCGCAGCGCCTTACTGTAGATACTGTCAATTTTGCCATTGCTGATTTCATCGGTTAAAGATTTCTTTTTCAGCCAGCCTTCGTTCAGATACTTTCCGAAGTCTGAGGTAAAGCCGTCTTTCAATAGGAGTTTATGCATCTCAAAAGCCTGTTCTTTCATAAAATCCAGAATATCTCTCTTTTTTTCTGTTTTTTCGCGCTGTTCTTTCAAAATGTTATCGGCTTTTCTTGTGACTCCGGTATAAAACATCATTAGTTTGCGATCCATTTTTCTTTTATCACGTTCTGAAAGCGTAACCGGTGTTCTATCGACTGTCCCGTCTTTGTTGAAATTGAAGAAATTCAGGCCACCAAATGCCGCTGCATATTGGTCTTGTTTGCCGATTGGATGTTTCAGCTTTCTTATTTCAATTTCGCATGCTTTTTCTGCAAGTTCTCTAGCCGACAATGTGATGCCAAGATAACTATAAAGTGCGTTCAATAGTCCGATTGTAAAGCTGCTTGAAGAACCTAGGCCTGTGCCGGCAGGAATATCGGCAATGGTGGTTATCTCTATGCCTCCTGTGATTCCTGTCATTTTTAAACATTCGCGAACAATGTCATGTTTTAAGTCTTGAGGATCATCAACGATCTCTGTCACCGAGTAACTTACTCGGACTGAATCGTCAAATTTTTTGTTTACAGTTACATAAATATACTTATCTATAGCGGAACTGATAACAGCGCCTCCGTCTTTTTTGTAATATGCGCTCAAGTCAGTACCTCCACCGCAGAAGCTAATCCGAAGAGGTGTTCTGGTAATTATCATAATTCCACTCCTCATTTGCTTTTTTATAGTTTTCTATAGTTCCAACATCAAGTAGATAATCATGAGTTTCCCAACCGTACATTTTGCCAACTATCTTGGGCAGAACATCTTTTCCGAAATCTATAAAATCACTTTCGGAAAAGTACTTAAAAATCGATTTTCTTGCTATATATACTCCGGCATTGGCAAGGTTGCAGCTGGGATTATTCGGCTTTTCAATGAAGTTCGTGATTAGCCCGTCTTTATCGATCGAAACAATTCCGCACTGTGAAGGCTTGTTAGTGCGAAAAAGTGCCATAGTCAATATAGAATTTTTATGGGAATGATGATATTCCAACATTGACGAGAGGTCTATGTTTGTGAGGTTGTCTGCATAGCATATAAAAAAGTCTTCGCAATCGGCGACAAAGGAACTGTTTGCTTTTACCGTACCACCACTTCCTAGTAACACTTGTTCATGATATTCGCGTACAATAAGCCCTTTATATTTTTTATTATATATATTGACAAATGAATGCACCTGTTGGTGAAGATAATGAGTGTTGATTAAGACCTCGTTCACACCATGGTGAAGAAGTAAATCAAGCCATATCTCAAGGAGCGGTGTACCGCTTATTGGCACAAGGCATTTAGGAACTGTATTTGTGAGTGGTCTAAGCCGTGTTCCAAAACCAGCCGCCAGGAGAAACGCTTTCATGTTAAACTTCCTTTTTCCTATTTTTAATCCCGTATATTTCATATATACATTGAGCAGGTGCTATAGAAAAAGACAGTAAAAAAAAGCAGAGTGTTGAAAAGTACCTTTTTGAACGCCAATAAGCATAAGCAATTATTAGGTAATGTCTCATTATCACAAACCTTTTTTCTTTTAAAGACAATAGCTTAAAATATTTTTTCTTCTTATATTCAAAAAGCTTCTTCTCTCCTTTTATCTTCCCATGTCCTGAAGACATGCCAGGTTCTTTTGCATGAACTGTTGCCCTTGTGCCGGCAAATGGTAAATAGACAAATATCCCCTTATTATTGATTGCTTTCTCCATTAAATAAAAATCATCGCCAACGTCATTTCCCGAAAAGCCTCCAATTTTTTGTAGATACTTTGATCGAAACATAAACGTATCTGTACCAGCCATGTGATACATTACGTGGCTTTTGATTAACGATATGTATGTAAAATCTTTGAGATAACGACGAGTTCTCTTTTCGACAAGATTGCCATCTTCGTCATATAGATCTATATCAGAAATACAAAAATCAGCATTGGTAGCTAACATATAGTCTACTTGTCTCGTGATTTTTTCTGGTAAATAAACATCGTCATCATCTAGAAAAGTTATATATTCTCCAAAAGAAGATTCTATACCGACATTTCTCGATGCCGCGGAGCCCATATTATAAGGATTTTTTATATAATTAATATTAATGAGAGTTCTATAATAATCGACTATTTTTAAAACATCGTCAGTAAAAGTTTTATCATCATTATCGTCAACAATGATGATTTCTAAACAATCAGAACTGTATGTTTGTGCACACAAAGACTCCAAAGCCCTTTTTAAAGGGGCCTTTCTTCTAAATGTAGCGATAATAACAGAAACTATAGGTAGAGATAAGAGGTCTATCTTACTACTCATCAGATCATCCCCACGATTCCTTCATGAAACTTAACCACGTTGTACTCACGACAGCTTGAAAGATCCTTGGCATATATCTTTGAAGCAAATGCTTTGTTGAATGATTTGTTCCTAGAAAGTATTTTGCAGACGAATACGGGAACGGGCATCATAAAGATTATTTTGCCCTTTATTTTCCTATAATCTGCAATGATGTCTTTTGTCGCAACGTATTCTTCGTTTTGCGGGAAAAATATTCCTCCTGATGCATTATTTATTACCAGCCTTACGCATTCAGTGAAGTTGTCTATGTAGATCATGCTGCGCCGGTTTTCTATGTTGGGGAATATAAGGGCATACTTCGCCAGCTTGAGCAGCTTTGGAAAGTTGCCTTTGCAGCCCGGACCGTAAATGACGGGCGGGCGCATGATTGAAACGATAAAGTTCTCGTCAGCAAGCTTCTGGATCGCAAGGTCGGCCTGAAGTTTGCTGTCACCGTAGAAATCTGCCGGTGCAGGCTGTGTCTCTTTGGTGATGATTTTTTCTTTGCCCAGCGGTTCGTCCGCCCCATAGATGATCATGGAGCTCATGAAGATGAACTGTTTTACGCCATCTGATTTTGCTTTTTCCGCCGTTTCTATCGCAAGATCTCTGTTGATTTTGTAATATAAGTCTTTCTTCGACGGATCGGCGGAGACGTGCGCAATCCCCGCCACATGGAATACAACATCATATCCGGCGAAGGATTTTTCGCGCCATGTGCCGTCTATCATGTCTATGGTATCGACATGATACTTGTCGGGCCATTGGGGGAGCCATTTCTCGAATGAGGCGCCGACGTAGCTGTTGGCTCCGGTGATGAGGATTTTTTTCATTGTTTGCGTTCCCCCACGGAGGCCTTTTGCAGCGTTCCCGTGCCGCCCTCGACGACGCCCTCTTTTTTCAGCACGCAGGCGATGGTGCCGATGAAGCATTTGCAGTCGAAGAGGAAGCTCATTTTCTTTACGTATTCGCCGTCGTATCTGGCCTTTACCTCTATCGGCAGTTCGTCGCGGCCGTTTATCTGCGCCCAGCCGGTGAGGCCGGGGCGGATGTCGTTGGCTCCGTATTTGTCGCGTTCGGCGATGAGGTCGTATTGGTTCCAGAGCGCGGGGCGCGGGCCGATGACGGACATTTGCCCAGTAAAAATGCACCAAATCTGCGGCAATTCATCAAGGCTCGTTTTGCGCAAGAATTTTCCACATCCAGTTATCCATTTATCTGGATCATTTAGCATATGGGTCGGCATATTAGCGGGAGTATCAACGTACATTGTTCTGAACTTTGGCATCATGAATGTTGTTTTATGTATGCCGACACGTTTCTGCCAAAAGAGTACAGCACCTTTGGAGTCTGCCTTTACGATTGCGGCAACTGCCAACATCGGTATGGCAAGCAAAGCCAGACCGATGAAGGATATAGATATGTCTATCAATCTTTTAAAGCAGTTTTTATACATTATCTTAACCTCTATGACGGATCAGCCGCAAAGGAATATTTAATGTCGCTATAATTAATTTTCATTGACAGGACAGCCGTTAGCACTATTACGCGAGACAGTCCGTCACGGAGATCAAGCGGCCTTGTATCCATCTTTAGACCGTTCCTCTCTCTGAATTTCTTTGCCTCATCGTCTTTGCCGCATTCAGCATGTTCAGCATCTCTATCTGCTCCCGTGTCAGCTTGCCTTGTATGTGAAGAGTCCTCTGACGCGCGATCCATTGGCTGATCTTGGCTCTCTCTTCTGTCTTGCCGCCTTGTCCGGCGTTTGTGTCGCTCCCGGTTTTGAACAGGCGCGCGGCGGTTTCATATCTTTCGGCCCAGGCGCGTTCCGAGGCGGTGCGCCAGTCCATGCCCAGTTCCTCCAACTGTCGCATCTGTTCTTTGGTCAGCCTCTTGCCCTCTGTTTCGCCGCGGTAGGCGCGCCGGCATTCGTAGAGCCATTTGCCGAGCCAGATGCCGTCGGTAACGTAGTTGGCGGGGACGTCGAGGTCGCCGTGTCCTTTGAGGTATTCTTCGCAGGCAGCGATGCGCTTCTGCCAGGAGTCTTCGACGGTCCATTTGAAACCGAGTTTGTCGAGTTTCGCGCGGCGTTCCGGCGTGACTTTTATCGATGTGCGCCCCGTTTTTGTATTGAGGTCAGTGTGGTTTCGCAGCCACTCGCCGAGCGGGAAGCCGTTTTTGTTGACGTATCCGGCGGCCACGTCAAGAGTGCCGAATTCTTTATGGTGGGCGGCGGCCTGTTGATAGCCGTATTCCCATTGCCGCGTGCGGGTGTCGACCCAGTTCATATGTATCGCGTCCAGCCGAGCTATCTGTTCCTTAGTCAGAGGCGCGGAGCCGTTGAGCCTGCCGCTTCTTATTTTGCGCATTCTTCTCAGCCAGGCCCCGATACGCAGGCCGTTTTCGGAGGCGTGGTTCGCCGGTATGTTGAGGTCGTGATGCCTCATGTAGTATTCGGCGCAGGCGAGGTAGTTTTGCTCCCATAGGTAGTCGAGTTTGTCCCAGATCATGCCGAGCTTGCCCAGCGCCGCGATACGTTCATCGGTGAGGTAGTAACCTCTGCGGCCGCCGCTTTTCGCCTGGCGCAGATTGCATATCCATTTGCCGAGGTCAAGGCCCTCCGGCGTCACGTAGTTTGCCGGGACGTCGATGTTGCCGTTCTGGTATTTGTATGCGCAGAGCGCTTTGTAGTATCTCTCCCACGAGAGGTCGTAGCGGTTTTTCCAGCTCATGTCGATGCTCTCAAGTTTGGCTGTCCGCTCTTTGCCGAGTACGCCCGGTATCTTTCCGGCATAGACGAGTCTCTGTGTGTTGAGCCAGGAGCCGAGGGAGTAGCCCTCTTTTGTCTTATAGCGTTTGGGTATGTAGAGGTTTCCCTGTTTCAGGTAATAGGCCCTTGCATATCCGAACATCGTCTCCCATGAGGCGGAGAGGCTCTCTTCAAGTTCGTTGAAGAGGCGGCGGCTGTCCTTCACCTCGTCGATGATGGTGAAGGAGTCGTTTACGATCTTATCTTCGTCTCCCGCGGCTCTGTAGCAGTCGATGATCGAACGCATCTCCTCCTGGATGGCGGAGACGCTGTAGAGGTTCTCTATATTGTTGACGACGTCGATGATGACGGTCTTTTTGTTGTTCCCGGCGGATAAGGCTCTGCCGATCTGCTGTTTGTAGACGATGGGGGAGACTGTGGGGCGGAAGAGGATGACACCGGCTATGTCGTCGATGTGGACGCCCTCGTTGAGCATATCTATGCACAAGAGAAGCTTTAAAGCGTCGCTGCCGTCCGCCTTGAAGGCGGCGAAGGCTTTGCTGGTCTCGGGGTCGTCGGCGTAGGCTTTATATAGATGTATGTTCGCGCCGTCAGCGATGTATCTGTCACCGCTCACGCCGCCGGCGGCTTTGGCGAACCACTGCGGCACGTGGGCCGCTATTTCGTTCAGATGCTCGACGCTTGAACAGAAGAGCAGGTATTTGCCCTGCCTGTCGGTCATGTGCTTTTCGAAGACGATGTCCAGCCCTTCCGCTTTTTCCAGCGCGCGTCTCAAGGCGTCGAGACGTCTTTGGGCTTCGTCGCGCACCGCTTTGGTTTTCGCGCCTTTGATGCGGGTCTGGTATTTTACCAGATCTTTTTCGCAGGAGTAGATCGAGACGACATAGGTCGGCGGGGCCAAAATGCCGCGCACGATTGCTTCGCCCAAGGTCATTTCGGAGGCTATATTGCCGTCGAATAGTTCGTCGGCCATATCGCGCTGATTGTCGAGATAACGGATATTCGTAGCTGAGAGGCCGAGTACGGGAGCTTGCGGATACATGGCAAGCAGCCGTTCCACGCCGCCGCCCCACATCTGCGCGCCGCAGCGATGGAACTCGTCGAGGATGATGTAGGAGGGACGAATAGCGGAAAGTTCCTCCTCCGGCATAAGCATCAGCTTCGCGTAGGTGAAGAAGACGATATTGCGAGGGATATCTGCTCCGGCGGACTTTAAGTTCTCCATCTGTGTCCTGAAAATATACTCCGAGGGAGAAAGCCAGCAGATAGAGGCATCCGGATGATCCTCCGCGAGTTTGAAGCCGATGAAAGACTTGCCGGTGCCGGTGGGGTGGACGACGGCGGCCTTGCCGGTGTCGTTGAGCATGGAGAGGACGGAGCTATAGGCTATTTGGTTGTGGGCAAACAGCGATATCATATCGCGCCTCCTTTCCCCATGTTCAGACAACAAAACAACAGCATAGACGGCTTGATTTTTGCCTGGCTGTGGTTTTTTAGAACGTCTATTCATGATTTTCTATGTCTCAATACTTGCGGCCCGTTATACCCCAGATATTATTGAAGTTATCTTATCGTCATAGCTCTTTTATGTCAATTCTAATTTACAAAAAATGTAATTTTAACGGTTATGGACCATTTCTGTCCCTATTTATAATGTAGGCCTGTAAAGGTGGTGCTGCCGTTGTCACTGGGAAACAGGATACGTGAGATGAGAAAGATGCAGCGCTTGAGCCAGGAGGAGCTGGCCTATAGATTGGGAACAAACCGAGTGAGTCTTTCTCAATGGGAAAATGATAAAGTGACGCCGGATACGGATAATTTAACAAAGATAGCCATGGCCCTTGGGACAGGAGTCGGCTATTTGTTAGGCGAAACAGATAATCCAGTGCTTGATTATCGTCAATGCGCCGACGCCGGCGCCGCCTCCGCGTGTTTGCGGGAGGTGGGCGCTTCTGGGATTGTGCCGGGCGGTGTTGGTGTTGAAGAAGAGATGTTGTTGAATCTTTTTCGCTATCTTGATAAGGCCGGGCAGGCCGAGGTCATAAATTTCATACAATATAAGCTGTACTGCCTGAAGCAGGCGAAGTCTCTATAGATAGTACCCCTGGCAGGCCGCATCTACAGGGGGTAAATCGGTGTTTATAAAAATCGGCGCGAATAAGCACCGTATGCGTCATAAGCCGGCCCCTGAG
>OGYB01000277.1_pt1 | contig 40215 bp, 31 predicted proteins | sample 1576421 | NCBI WGS metagenome assembly OGYB01 (sample SAMEA3541577, study PRJEB24748) | human gut metagenome | biome: human gut; feature: human-associated habitat; material: faeces | place: China | collected 2012
AACTTTACCTCCCGCGCCCGGCCTTCTTTATTTTCTTTTTCGCCGACAAAGTCAGCTTTCAGTTCAGGCGGCGGCGCGGACAGGCCCTAAGGAGCGGTTTGTCCGCTTTCTGGGAGGGAGTTAAGCTCCTTCCACCTTTGCCACAGCAGCGGGTCGCCGGCAACGGTGGAAAATTCCTTGTAGGTGACGTTGGCCTCCCCGCCGCGTATCGGGCTGACATACCTTCTCCGCGTATAATCGACGCGCTGGCGCGACGACTCCCGCGCCTTGCTGTAATATGCCGCGAGCGAGGCGCAGAAGTCCTTGAACGCGTTCAGTTCGTCCTCGGCGAGCGCGGACAGGGGCCTTAATATGACGTGCGATCCCGGCACCCCCTGAGCGTGAAACCAGAGGTCGTCGGGGAGGGCGAGCTTGAAGGTGACATACCGGTTGCCCTTTGAGGAAAGTCCGGCAAAGACGAGCGCCCTGTCAAATTCAAAGCGCCGGTGAGGCGGCAGGGGCGGCGACTTTTTCTTTGCGCCTCTCTTTTGCGCCGGGACCTTGGCGGTTCCGAGCTCTTCTTCAAGCATTAAAAGGGATTCCGCGTCGCTTATTGACCACGCGAGCGCGAGCGCCTCGCGCTGATCATCAAGTTCTTCTTTCACAGTGGCGAGCAGCGCCGAAGCGCGTTCCTGCGCCGCCGTTATTTTTTTGTATTTTGCGAAGTACCGCGCCGCGTTCTGGGAAGGCGAGAGCCTTGGGTCCAGCGGCACCTTGAGCGATATCTCTTTTCCCGAGTCGTCATAGCCGTTAAGCTCCGTCTCCTCAACGTTATGTCGTACCTGCCAGAGGTTAGCGACGATCAGCTCGCCGTACTGCCGGTATAAACCGCTCCTATCGTCGGAAAGAAGCCTTTCTATATCCTCAGCCTGCCGCTCCCGCCGCGTGATCTCTTTTTCGATGAGCCGAACGGCATGTTTCCTGCGTGACTCGAAGGCGGCGTCACGCAGGGGAGCCAGCGCTATCATCCTTCCGGTATCCTCATCTTCCAAGGCTTCGGCCTCAGGCAGCAGCTCCGGCAGCGAGGTGACATAGCGGCCTATTTTCTGCGGGACAAAACCGGAGGGACTTTTACCGCCATAGAAGCTGCCCAATATAGAGACGGCCTTGTCAAGTTCAGCCCCGGAAAGGAGCTTGAGCAGTGGTTTGCCAAAGCCCGCGATCTTTTGTATGGAGGATTTGTCCGGCGAGGCAAGCCATTCTTCAAGGGACGTCCCGTCAAAAGCCGGCGGCAGATGGTAGGGGAGTCCGGGAAGCACCGTCCGGTAGCTGTTGTCGGCGGGGTGGATATGCTTCGCGGTCTCAATTATGTTTCCGTCCTCATCGACAAGCAGTATATTACTAAAACGTTCCATTATCTCAATTATAAGACATTTTGTGACCGAGAATCCTGCTCCGACCGTTTTGGTGAAGGTGAGCTTAAGAATACGGTCACGGCGGAGCTGCTCAACGAGAGAAAGCTCCGCTCCAGTCAGGTGGCTCCGCAGCGCGTTTGTGATCGGCGGCGTTTGCGACACGGAGGAGAGGAAGGATTTCTTTTCCTTTTGCGAAATCAGCGCCGCGCCGCAGTTCTGCGCGCCCCATGACAAAAGCATGTCCGACGCCGTGCCGAAAGAGATCACAACGGAATTATTGCCGCCGTCGACCCTCTGCGCGCGTCTGCCGCGGCAGCGCTCAAGTTCCTTGCTCCAAATCCATATCAGTTCCGGTCCGAACGACAAATCGATTCCTCCATTGTGCGGTTACATATTTATCCGGACTGCCCGTCTCCCGCCGCGTGTTTTTTGGATATTAAGCGTACCAGCTGCGAGGCCAGCAAGGGCAGGGCCGCCCTGTCTTTATAAATTATATACCGCTTCTGCCATTCGGGCTGAAACTTTTCCTTGTATTGGCGCAGCCCCTTAAAATTATAAAAATGTTCTCCATGCTGGTAAATAAAGTTTCCCATACGTTCCCAAAGCGAATTCCGCGGGTCGAGGTTTGAGAGCGGGGCCATTCCAAGGCGAAAATATCTGTACCCGTGGGCGTGTCCCCAGATCATGGCCTCTATGAAGAGCCAGGTCATGATGTCGCGGGGGGCGCTGGCCGTGTACCTCATCAGGTCGACGGAAAATTCATCTCCGCCGCCAAGCCACAAATTACAGAAAGCAAGTGGTTCGCCCTCCTTAACGGCGACGGCCACGGGGAAATTTTTCAGATAATCCTCTTCGAAGAAACCGAGGGAAAAACCTTTTTCCGTGCCGTGTACTGTTTTCAGCCATTCGTTCGATATTCCGCGCAGCTTAGGCAACATCCTGTCGCGCCTATCTCCGTCAATAATGCTGAAGCTGAGCCCCTCTCCATCCATGTGCTTTTTTATACTGCGAAGTTTCCGTAATCCCGCCCCCTCCAGTGTCTCTGTGACGGCGGAAATATCGACGCGCGCATCCTCCCCGATCGGCGCGGCGTCAAACCCGGCGTCACGGTAAATGTCAAGCCATTCCCCGCCGGTCTCGTAAAAAGCGACACCCGCGCCGCGTCTGTCCGCCTCTTCGCAGAAATCCCATATAAGCTCGGGAATGCCGTCTTTCTTGCCGATCGGGTCTCCCATCGAGATCCAAAAAGAGCCTGCGGGAGAATACATGACTGCCGATCTTCTATCACGCGCCATAAAAAATTTTTTGTCGCCCAACAGCGCGAGGGCGGCATCCGCAGCGTAAGAGCCGGCTACGAGCTCTTTTATTTCAGCCCGCGAAGGGCGGGCGGCAGCGGGGGCTGATGGACGCAGCCATAGAAAGAGGAATATCAAGAGCGCCGTGAAAGACATTCCAGCGGCGGCACGCAGGAAGCGGGGGGCGGCGGAATCAAAGGTAAAGGTCCACCAGAGGTCGTTTGCGTATTCCACATGCCGGTAGGCGAAAAAACCCCACCAGATAACAGCGGCGGCAGCGGCGGCGATGGCAAGGCTCCACTTCAAATTTGGCGCTGAAAAAAAGGACAGCCGGTAAAAACTGCGGCGCGAAAAGAGAAGGACCACCAAAAGCAGCAGAAAGAAGGAATCCCTGAAGGGTGTAATGTCGTTCGGCAGCGAAAAGAGCAGCGACGCAAAAAGCGTCAGCAGCGTTATCGCCCACGCTGATTTAAGCCGTTTCGCCAGCCCCCAGGCCAAAAACAGAAGGAAAGTGCCAGTAAGGCTTTTGATAAAGTGAGACGCCTCGAAAAGAGGCAAAGGAAGCAGCGCCCCCAGTCTGCTCCAGCCACCGCTGACGATCGGAGCGGCCGTTGAAAGAAGCAGCCAGGTACCGGCCATAAATGTCCAGACTGCTGCCGCGTCGGGGAGGAAGAACTCCAGCTTGCCAAAGTAGCGGGAGAGCTTGCCGCTCAGCTCTACTGCGAATAAAATCACCGTTGCGCAGACAAAGGGGATTATGTAATAGATGAACCGGAAGAGAAGGATCGCGCTGAACATGTCGGCATGATGGTAAAAGGGGGAGAGGAGCATCATCAAGGTAACGTCAAAGACGCCGAGCCCTCCCGGAACCTGGCTTAAAGTTCCGGCCATCATGGAGACCACAAAAGCGGAGATAAAAATAAGGATCGGTACGCTGTGGTTTGGAAGCACGGCATAGAGAACAAGAGCGGCCGTAGTTATGTCAAAAAAGCCTATCATGAATTTGAACAGAAGATCGCGCGGGCGTGGGACCGATATCTTTATATCTCGGATACGAAAGACATGTCCTCTGGCGGAGGCTTCGCCGGCGCAGAGGACAGCAGCCGGCACAAGCGCGCAGCCGGCCGCGATGAGATATCTTGCGTACTGAGGCCATCCGAAATGTGAAAACATAGTGTCGGGGGAGAAGAAAAAAGCCAATGCACCGGCCAGGCATGGCCCGAAGATCATTGACAGCTGGTTCAGCGCCACGATATGTCCCACCTGTGTGCCGTCCAATCCAAGCGCGGAATACAAACGGTACCTGACGGCGCCGCCGGAAATAGCTGAAGCGCCGAGGTTGAAGCCGATGGCGTTGCTCACGAAGGAGATGACGCCTACCTTGAGATGCGGGAGTTTAACGCCGATCTCCCAAGCGGAATACATATCATTGAACGACAGCAGAATATAATTTGCGCAGGCGGCAAGCAGCCCGAAGAATACTCCCGAAAGCGGTATCAGGGCAAACGCCTCCTGCAGATCGTGGAAAGACATATGCGAAAGTTCCGTGTGCAGCGTATATATCGCGACAGCAAAAAGCGCCGCCCCTACAAAGGGTAATAATCTTTTGACTTTTTTTAACGTTTTATCCATTTCCAGGCTTTTCTTCTCCCTCTTCAAGAGACCGCACGGCCTCATTTATCTTAGTGTACATTCCAGGCAAAAAATGCGCACGGCAGATACTGCTTAATTTTATAGAGGAAAGGCCGTAAAAAATGGCTAAAACCGCCGGAGCCGTCAGCCTCAATGACCGCGCGAAGAACTGCAAGCGTCGCCCACAGAAATAATAGCCTGTTTCCGGCAGGGCGGTATGTGCGCTGGATTTGAGGCTTACCGTAGCCTGGGACTTATATGGGACTTAGAAATTTGTAACAAAAAAGAAGCAAGGTCCCGCATTTTGCGAAGCCTTGCTATCACTTGTTTTTAATGGTGGAGCTGAGGCGATTTGAACGCCCGACCCCTTCCGTGCGAGGGAAGTGCTCTCCCGCTGAGCTACAGCCCCATCAAATCTGCGGGTAAATCTATTGGAGCGGAAAACGGGACTCGAACCCGCGACCTACGGCTTGGAAGGCCATCGCTCTACCAACTGAGCTATTTCCGCTTGCAACGCGAGATATATTATCACCGGATACCCAAACTGTCAAGAAAAATATAATGCCTGTCAGGGCGGCGTCAGGGCAGGCGCACCGAACCTTTCAATGATAACATTGGACTGCTCGGCTCCGCTGGCGCGGGCGGCTGACTTTCATGCGCCACTGCCCCTGTTTTTATCTTCTTTTATGCATTATACTTAAATATGTTTATTAAAGAATAAAATAGCCGGAGGTGGGGTAGATGCTGAAAGGCGGCGATTCATCCGTCATTCAACGTGCTTTACTAAAAGAGGAGTTCGACGCCGATAGATTCATCGGCGGTATGGATACTATGTTCCCGAATATAAGCACAGCGGAAAAATGGATACGTTCCGGCATCCACATACCTCAGGAATTCAAAAACACGATATCTTCCTACCGCCTGCTGGGGCGCCATACCCCCGCGCTCGGACAGGGCAAAATAGATTTTCTCCAGATAAAGCTGGTTCCCGGCATGCAGCTTTCCTTTTCTGAAAAAAAGTGCGTCAAGTTTCTGCTGAATTATATGGAGACAGGCGGCGCCGACGCTGTTTTTGCGGCCGTGACTTCCGCAGGCGGCAAGGGCTACATTTCTTTGTTTGCGGAATCTCCTGCGGTACGCGGAATAATGATCCCGGAGGATATCCTTGAATATATTTCCACCGAAGCTATAAAAAATTACCTGTATAAAAGCTGTCGTCTCGCTCCGGCGGCGCTTGAGGGCTATTTCTCCGAACGCTGCATCATCTTCGACGATACGGTCATCGAGCGCGACGCGAAGAAGATCGACGCCGCGCTCGCCTCGATACGTTTTTGTGACATCGCGGCAGCCGGAGGCGAACTTGTAGGGGCCTTCATGAAAAAGCTCGTCGAGGTGCGCCTGAGGCTTGGGAAGTATTTCGCGGGGAACCTGCCGCGCACAGAGGAGCGCTTTGCGCGCGAGTTCATCGAAAATTCCCTGTTTGTGACCGACTGCGGCGCTGCGGCCCTCGATATACTTAAGGCCGAGCTTAAGCTGAAATACCCCGATGTTTGTATATGTGACAGCCATTTTGTATGGGGCAGCGTTTTAATAGATAATATCTTTACCGATGTAAAATTCGACTTGATAATTACGAATCCTCCGCATCTTCGCAGCGAACAGTTCTCTTCCATAAAGGAATTGTTGGCCGGCTATTCCTCGTCGCGCTTCAACGCCGATATCTACTGTTATTACGTTGAGAAGGCCGTTGCCATGCTTTCAGCCATTGGAAGCGCCGTGTTCCTAATCTCCAACAAATGGATGAGGTCCGACTACGGCGCGGGGCTACGTGATTTTTTCAAATACCACAATCCTACCGTCATAGCGGACCTTGGCAAGGTCCCGCTGCTCAAGGGCACGGTGATGCCGCTCTCTGTCGTCTCTGTCCTTAAAGAACCGGCTGGCGGCGTGAGGTTTATCGATGCATCAGCAAGGCCCAAGGATACGCCCCTGCCTGAATACGCGGAAGAGTGCGCGCGCCCGCTGGCCGGCTGCGAGTTCTCCGCCGCCTCGTGGAGCTTTCCGCATGGTGAGATATCCGCGCTTGTGGCGAAGATCCGCGAAAGAGGTACGCCCCTTTCGCAATGCACTGATAACAAAATATACAGAGGTATCCTTACCGGACTGAACGAGGCTTTTGTGATCGGCCCGGAGATGGCAGAGATGATAGTTGCGGAAGAACCGGCATCAGCGGAGTTCATCGTGCCGTTTTATTCCGGACGTGAAATAAAGAGGTATTATCTGCCGCCGGTGAAAAAATACCTCATATTTATGCCCAAGGGCTGCACTGACAGGAAACGTGAGCTCTCCGACGGCTACCTGTGGTTCGCGCAGAATCACCCGCGCCTGGCCTCGCATCTTGCGCTGTACGAGGAAAAGGCCTCTAAACGGCGGGATAGCGGGGACTATTGGTGGGAATTACGCCCCTGCCGCTATTATGATGTCTTTAAAAGGCCGAAGATCATCCTGCCCGTGATATGCAAGCGCATCTCCGCTGTGCTGGAACACGGGCGCGCCTATACTAACGACAAAAGCTGCATTATCGACAGCGACGACTATTTCCTCCTCGCGCTGCTCAATTCCAGGCTGATGGGTTTTATCTTCCGTTCCGTGTCGGCGCCGCTCCTGAATGACTACTTTGAAATGCGCCCGTCAACTTTGGCAGAACTGCCGATAAGGGGCATGATTCCCGCGAACGCCGCACAGCAGCGCCTCCGCACGGAAATTTTTGCTTTCGGCGAAAAACTGTCACGCCTCTACGAACTCAATCCGCCGACGAAGTACGGGCGCAAAGATGCGGAAACGCTGCAAACGGAAAAGGAACTGAATAAAGCGGTATACCGTCTCTACGGACTGACGCCGCCGGAAATAAACATTGTCGAAAATAACTGACGGATGATGTATAATCTCCCCTGTGCCGACTGCTTGACGGTATTTATAAATTTTTAGATGGTTGGGGATATCGATGAATAACCGTCGTATGCTCTCTGTAATGATGCTCTCAACGGCTTCGCTCATATGGGGCACCTCTTTTGTCGCGCAGGTATTAGGAATGGAGCTTATCGGGCCTCTGACATTCTGTGCGGCAAGATATGCGGTCGCTCTCTTCTTTGTTGTGCCGTTTGCCCTTGTCATGGACAGGCGAAAAAAAGCGGAGACATGCGCAAAACCCGACGTCGTCTCGGACTGGCGGGGTTGTTTAAGAAGCGGGATACTCTGCGGCGGCGCTCTATTTACCGCCTCCGGACTGCAGCAGGTGGGACTTCTGTTCACAACGGCAGGCAAGGCCGCATTTATCACGGCTATGTACATCGTGATAGTTCCCATTTACGGACTTTTTATGAAAAAGATCCCCTCGAGGATTACGGCCTGCGCCATTATCCTGAGTACAGTGGGACTCTACCTGCTCTCGATAAAGGAAGATTTCAAAATAGAGATCGGAGACGCCCTCATCCTAGCCAGCGCCCTTTTTTGGGCGGCCCATATAATGATTTGCGACCGTTTCGCAAAAGATTATGACACGATAAAACTATCGACTATCCAATTTGGAACCGTGGCCCTCTTTTCCTCGGCGGCGATGTTTTGGCTGGAAGCCCCCGAATGGGGAGCTCTGTTTGCCTCGTGGGCGCCGATATTCTATGCAGGCCTTTTCTGTACAGGCATTTCATATACGCTGCAAATGGCGGCACAGCGGGACGTCAGCCCTGTGGCTACCTGTATAATCCTCAGCGCGGAGGCGCTTTTCGCCGCGATTTTCGGTTATCTTATCCTTGGAGAACGCCTCTCAGGGCGGGAGCTGATCGGCTGCGCGGTGCTTTTTGCCGCAACTCTGATCGCTCAAATACAGGAGGTAAAATCCGGCGTCGATCCGGAAGCAGGAGCATAAAATTATAAATTTATCCCTTTAATTTATCAATTCTCATGGTATAATCTCTCCGTATTCGGGATGTAGCGCAGCCTGGTTAGCGCACCTGCTTTGGGAGCAGGGGGTCGTCGGTTCGAATCCGACCATCCCGACCACTAAAAGCAAAAGTTTGCGGGGCCTCTCAAGAGGCCTCGTTTTTGTCTTTTTTGAAATAGTCCTCATTCTTTATAGTGGATCGTCCTGCGCTGGGAGCGGTCCGCGTCGGTGATTTCCTGAAATGTCATACACACGATAGGCGCGCGGGTGTCTTTATTGATGCCGAGGATGACGCCCTCTATATGCATAAGGCGGCCGTCATCGTTATAGCGGCGGAACTCGACATTCACGGGGCGGCCGGTAGATATCGCTTCTTCTATGCACTGTATGTACATGGAACGGTCCTCCTCATGCACCTTCTGTATGACGTCATTGGAGTATGATCTTTCCTTGCCGCCGCCCATTATGCGGTGGTATCCGTCGCTCGCGCGCAGCATGCCAAGCTTCCCGTCTACATATTCGTAGAGGCCAAACCCGGAACAGAGGCTGCTCAGCAACAGGTTTACCAAACGATTGCCGCCCATAAGTATATCTATCTCTTCCGTGCTGAAGGCGACGCTGTCCCCTGAGCCGCGCTTCGCCCTCGCGGGGCTCAGCAGTAAAGCCTCCCATTCACAGGAGGGCAGCGGTTTGGAGTAGTAATAGCCCTGGATAGCGTCGCCGCCGACACTTTTGATGAAGTCCGCCTGCTCCTTGGTCTCGACGCCTTCGACCACCACCGGCAGCGCCAGCCACCTTGCCATGCGCAGGACGGAGGTGACGATCGTGCCGACACGTCCTCCCTTTTCAAAGCCTTCCATAAACCGCATGTCCATTTTCAAAGTGTCGGCTTTGATGTCTTTTAAGGTGCCCAATGAAGAATCGCCGCTGCCAAAATCATCTATGGCCACGCGAAAACCATATTCGTGCAGTTTGCTGACAGCGTCAGTTAAGGTTCCGGCCTCGAGCGTAAAGGCGGACTCCGTAAGCTCGATCTCAAGCAGGCCGCTGGGAACATCGTATTTTTCCCTGATTGCCAAAGCTTTGTCTGGAAAGAGGGGATCAAAGAGATGAGCTCTTGAAAAGTTCACCGAAACGGGGACGACTTTTATTCCCCGTTCGATCTGCGCAGAGAGCGTCCGGCAGACTTCATCGAATATGTAGAAATCAAGTTTTGTGATCAGCCCGTTTTTTTCAAACAGTTCGATGAACCTGGCCGGGGAAACAAGGGTGCCGTCACTTTTTTTCCAGCGCACGAGCGCCTCGGCGCCGACTAGGCATTCGTCGGACGTGCCGTATTTCGGTTGATAGTACGTCATGAACTCGCCGTTTTTGAATGCGTCATCCGACTCCATAAGCAGCGCCGCGTCCTCGCTCTGATCTGCATATAAAGAGTCATCGTAAAACATGACAGAATCCACACGGTTCTTATCTGTTATTTTAAGAGCAAAAACTGCCCTGTCATACATGGATTGTATCGAAACTTTTGAGTCTGTGATGATGTAAACGCCGTTGCTTACCGCGATAGTGCCTGCGTTGGCCGTCTCGCGAAAGTGTCTGTTCAGCCCCAATATCCTCTCTGTGAGTTCTTTTTCATTTTCAGCGCGCATTAGAAAGACAAAATTGTCGGCCGCGTATCTGGCGCCTGCCTCGTCACGGAACAGTTTCGCCGAGGCGGCGGCGCCCACCGCTTTTAAAAGTTCGTTTCCCGCGGCAGCGCCGTTAAGTTCGTTATAAATGCGAAAATCATCGATATCGAGAGCTACTACAGCGTAGCGTCGCGTACCGGCATGTGACAGTATCTCTTCGGCGCGTTTTTCAAAACCGCACTTGTTGAACATCCCCGTCAGGCTGTCGTGGTAGAGCAGCTTGCGGATAGTGTTCAGAGCCCTCGCTTTATTGATGCAGAACCAGGCTAGAGCCGCCAGAAGGACCAGGAGGATCGCGGAAAAATCCAAAACCAGGGCGACCGGCAGACGGCGCAGCTGGCCGATAATATCGAAGTCGCCGTCGCCAAAATATTTTGCCGCAAGCTTCTTGTCATAAAAATCGTCTTTCGCCAGGATCGTGCCTATTGCCATATTGAGCCCGGAGACGATCTTTTCATTGCCCTTTGTAGTTACGAAGTAAAGCAGAGAGGGGGAGAATACTGCGATGATCCGGCGGCTGCGGCCGGGGTAGAGGCTGTCGCCGATGCCGGCGTCGACATCACCGCGTGCGACGGCCGCCAGTAGTTCAGGTTCCCGGTCATACATTACGAGCTTGCATTTAAAGCCCTTTTTCCGCGCGAACTGCAAGAAAACGTTCCCGTTTCTGGCTGATTTGCGATACCCTACGCGCAGGCCGTTAAAAGACGCAAAATCATATGGTTTCAGCGGGCTGTCCGTCCGTACGTACATCGTTATATACGAACTGCCGCAGTCGAACTCGGGGAAGGAATAGAGCCGCTGGCGTTTGTCCGTATTGGTCATACAGCCTACAATGTCAAGCTGTCCCTCTTTCAGCATTTCGAGGCACCTGTTCAGGCTGGCGTTGACAAATTTGTATCTCCAGTTTGTATACTTGGCTATCTCCATGAGATATTCATAGTTGTACCCGTAAGGATTGCCGTCCGCGTCGTATTCCTGATATCTCTCATTCAGGAACCACCCCACACGGACGAAGTCACGTTCCGCTCCGGCCAACGCCGTCCGCGGGGAAAACAAAGCCAGCAGGATGGCACAGCCAACAATAACGGTTGCCTCCAAGAGTCTTTTCTTCATGAAAGTCAATCCTCCAAAAGCACGAATACGTTTCTTCTTACATTATATAGTAAATATTGTAAAATACGCCAAATGTGGCGTCAGGCAACCGGGCGGACGCTCAGTGTCATTTTATGAAAACATTGGCAGCTTGTGGCGAACATTTGCGGGAGGGAAACTGCTGCATCTATCTTATAATAATATCTCTAAGATAAATTATTTTTCTTTTGGAGGCAGGGTTATATCTCGATATCATAAACTCCCTGTTTTTTGAGCTTTTCGCTGATAATTTCTTTGACCCTCTCCGTAGCCGCCTCGACCCGGTTCCGGTAGCCGCGCTTTTCGCATATCTTTTTGATATAAATGCTGACGACTTTATCTGTCACACCTATTTTTTCTCCGATCTCCCTATTGCTGAGCCCCTGTGTCAGATTGTCGAGGATCAACAGTTCTATTTCATTTAAACTTACCGAATAATCGTGGCGGATTTGCCTCATGGATTTTCTTCAGCTCCATTTAAGATTTTTAAGTTTGAATTCTTTGATGAAAACATCGTCCCGCCGCAATTCTGCTTTTGGCGATGTTTGGGAAACGGCCGCAAGCGAGGCCGGCGTCAATTTGCGCCATTTTACCATATACGAAAGGATCTGTCTGACGCCTCCGTCACCCGTACGAACCAACCACACTTTTCTCCTGTTTCCCCGGTCGTCTGTCCTTATCGCATACAGGGCCGCCATTGTCTCCATGAGTCCGGTCCTGTAATCTTTGTACCGGATAACGGACAGTTCTTTTGCCGGCGGCACGTCATAATGTGTTGCTTCGCGCCACGCCTCGGGATGATTTTTTTCGATGTATTTTTTCGCGGCTCTGATACCCTGGAAGATTTTATAATTTACCGTTAAGTTTGGGTACGCCGAAAAAGCGCGCTCAATCCGTGCGTCCTGGATAAAGGCGTAAGTCACAGATCTGCCGAGATATTCCCATCTCATGATCTTCACCACATAATTATGCTCAAACACGAAATCGCACATGGAAAACGGTCCTTGTCTATTTTGATTCTTTATACCACGATTCCAATATTCAACAATAGCAGCCTCCATCCTGAAACGCGGCCTTCCTGCCGCGATATCCTAAACCTTCACTTCCGCCACTCTTTCCAGAGCGAAATAATTCAAGCGCTTTATATTCTTGATTTCCTGCGGCGTTATCTGCAGCATGGTCTTAAATTCCCGGTCTTCGATCATTTCATGGTTCGCCACGAGGGCCTTTACACAGATAGGCTGCGTTGCGACCGTCATGGCGAAGACCTGCCCGATCAGGAAAGTCTGACAGTTGAGCATGGAGGGGAAGACCATGGTGATCATGTCAGGCGGCGTGATCTCATTTCTAAATACCATACGCGTATAGAATGAATACGAACGGACCTGTCCCACATACACCTGGCAGCATCGGCGATAATCGCTGAGGGATACCGTATCAAGGTAAAATTTCGCCTTGCCGTTTTCAATGTCGGTCTCAATAACGCCGCGGCGGATGCATTTGTGTTCGCCGTTATAGTAATAGAGGTAAAGTATCGGGTAAGAAAAGATATCCTTGCAGCAACAGGCATGATCATTTTCCTTCCGCGGACATACCGTTTCCGCGTCCACCGGAAGATCCAGCAGGCTGAATATGGAGACCCGCAGCGCCCTTGCCATATCGAACAATGTTTCAATGTCCAGCACTATCTCACCATTTTCATATTTTGAAAGAGTAGCCTTGCTTCGGTGAACTATTTTCCCCAGATCCTGCAGCGTATATCTCCTATTTTTTCGTATCTCTCTGATCTTTTCCCCAACGGCAGCGCTGATATGCGTCATGAATAATAACCTCAAATATATAATTAAATGTAAGTGATTTTTTAAAAACATATACCCACAATCAATGCCGATGCCTGACAGCAATTTTTGTGGTCTTTATTTTTTAACAAAATATATCTTAACTTCCTGTATAATTTCTAAAAAACTTACAAATCACATATGTTTAACAGGCCGTAATAGATAATATCGTATTCATATATCCAGTATTATCTTCTTGATCATAAAAATATCACAAAATAGTATGTATAGCAACTATCTTTATTTTTAATAAAATGTCCCGTAATATGCCTGATATACAGCTATACCAGCTAGAAATCCGGTGTTTGCCGGATGGTATAAATAAAAAAAGTATCTTATAAATTAATTTTTATTTTGCATCAGTATGAACAATCATTCCTGTATGTAAATATCAATATATAGCTGTCATTTATTGATTTATAGGAAATAACGCGCAATGATTTCTATTTTAGTGAAAAAAATGTGATTTGCGACGAATTGCATTGCCTTTTATGATAACCAAGCTGTAAAAATTCAGGAAACAAAATTTCCCCGTGATGTGCAGGTAAAGAGGTGATGGAGCATGTATATCTAGTTTTTATCTCAAAAAAGTTAGCCATAACTAACCATTAATATGAATAAGGAGAATATCGGACCAATGAGAAACAGAAGCTTTTTAACGTCACTTATTACAACCATGATCTATGCGGCCGCCTGCGCGCAGGCGGCACCCGCGGCGGATTATATTGGTACGCAAATGTACCCGGGGGCAAATGATTTGTCCGCGGGCGACAGCGTAACTACGAAAAACCCATACGAGCACGCGATTTACTGCAGCCAATTTATGGATCTTACGCTGAATGGCATCAAAATAAAGACGTTCGGCGAACACGCGACCGGCGTGTGGGGCGACAACCACAACGTGATAAAAGTGCTCAATTCCCATATCAGCACGGAAGACGAGGGGCGCGGCGTAATGATCATGGGCAACTCCTCCTGTGAGATCGCAGACACCGTGATAGATACTTTAGGGAATAAGGGAATGGGGTGTTTCGCAAACCGCTCAAGCCTGAGTGTCAGGGGCATCCGCATATCAACAAATGGCGGCGAAGCCTATGGAGCCGCCGCGGCCTCTTATTCCGGGCTCAAGGCTGACGGGGCGGAGGTCGTCACGAGGGGCGCCAGCTCACATGCCGTCTTTGCGGACGTCGCCTCTTCCGCGGACGTTAAGGGCGGCAGATTATATACCGAAGGAGAAAACTCCCACGGAGTATACGCTAACGACCGTTCTTTCGCGCATGTTTCGGACAGCGATATTGAGACTGGGGGAGATCGTTCCCACGGTATCTGCGCTATGAAAAAATCCGAACTGCGCGCGGAAAATATCAAGGTTGCGGCGAATGGCGCCGGGGCTGCCGCGCTTCACGCGGCGGGAGGCTCATCTGTCAAGGTCGACGGCATCGAGGTCTCGGGCCGCCGGCCCGCCAATATTTGCACCATCGACGGCGGCAGCGTTACGGTGAGGAATATGAAGCAAAAAGGCGATTTCGGCAGGTTGCTGGATGTTAAGAACGGCGGTAAGTTTGAAGCCGTGTCGTCAGTGCTTTCAGGAAGCGTCTTTTACTCCGGGAACGACGGACTGGATCTGGCCTTTAATGAGGGCGGCCGCTGGACTGGCGGCGTATACTGCTCTATGGATGTTTCTGTGCCGGATCGGCGCGGCGTCGCGTTAAGCATAGACGGAACCTCTTCATGGAGCGTGGGGACCGCCGGAGAGAACGAAGCGGCGACATGGCCGTCGGCGAACCATTTTGACAGCATCGACAACGCCGGCGCCATAGATTTCGGCTCGAGCGGCGGGCAAAAGATAGTCACTGCCATAAAGTACAGCGGCGCGCCCGGCAGCGTTTTAAAGATGAAAACCGTCATCGGCGGCACGGGCGCAAGCGACCTGCTGGATATTACCGACAGCGCCGGCGGTACAAGCGCGATATCGGTATATAACGCGGCCAACGCAGGGGCCGAGCGTTCAACGGCGCTCGTGCGCGCCGCCGGAACCGGCGGCCTCTTTGACCTTGCCGATCATGACGAAAATAGAGCCGGAGTCAAATACATTCACGCCGGCGCCTGGAAGTATGCGCTGGTAAAGGAGGCGGACTCCTCCGGAAGCGAATGGTATCTCAAACGGGGAGACAAGTTGTCGCTTATGGGCGAGGACGGGCTGACTCCGACAGGAAAGGCGATCGCCGCGGCAGCTTTTATGTATGACACGTGGCACACTGAAGCCAGCACTCTGACAAAACGCATGGGAATATACAGGGACGGCCTCTGGAAAGGCGGCCTTTGGGCCGAGGCGGCGCTCAGCCGCGTCGACCTCGGTTATGACGGTTTGCGGGGGGCGTCCGACCGGCGAAAATTCAAGACGGCCGCGATCGGATATGACCGCAGGATAGAAAACCGCGGCGCTATTTTCTGGTATGGCGTGATGGCGGGGTACGGTAAAGACGATATCGACGTGCCGTTCGGAAAAAAGGAGCTCAAATCCACTTACGCCGCACTTTACGGCGTATACCGCCGCTCCGGCGGGCTGTATCTGAACGCTCTGACCAAATACAACCGCTACGAATCAAAACTCGACGTTACGAACCCCGACGGTTTCAGCCGCAGGGTGCTCGGACTCGGAAGCGTTAATGGTGAATGGGGCTCTAACGGGACGGGGGTCTCTCTGCAAGCCGGCAAAAAGATACTTTTCAGCGGCGGCGCGGGAAGCGACGGCTGGTATTTGGAACCGCAGCTACAGTTTTCCTGGAACAGAGTATCCGGCGCAGATTTTGTCACCAACAGCGGCATAACGGTAAATATCGGTTCGGCGGACTACGTCAGGCTGCGCGGCGGCCTCTTGCTCGGACGCCTGTGGCAGCTTAAGAACGGCGGCCTGCTGGATGTATACTGCGACGCGTCCGTCGTCCGCGACTCGGATACGAAGATAAGCTCCGTTATGAGCGAAGGCCTCTATGAATCCAGCATCGGCGGGACCCGCGGAGTTTACGGCGTCGGCTGCAACTGGGGCTGCGCGAAAGGCAAGTACATTCACCTGCGTCTGCAGCACAGCAACGGTAAGGCCGCACACGAGCCGTTAGCTGTTTACGCGGGGCTGTCTTTTGAAATATAGAGCATAAAGGAAACAGAGTTTTTCAGTGTCACAAGAGGAAAAGTCCGGGCAGAGCGCCTGGCTTTTCCTCTTTTTAATTCCGGCGTTCTGTGGAACACAGGAATCGGAGCACAGCCTGATTATTTCAATTAACATATTTGCCGCCTCTGCCGCGAGAAATTTTATGTTTCAATATTGACGCCATAGGTAATATAATAGGCGAATCCACAGGTCGGAGACCTATGATCTAAGCAGGGGTGAGTGTTGATGGCAGACGAACGCAAGGCGCGGGATGGTTTTATCAGCAAATGGGGCTTTATTCTGGCGTGTATCGGCTCTGCGGTCGGTATGGGCAACATCTGGATGTTCCCGCAGCGCGTTTCGCGCTATGGCGGAGGCACTTTTCTTATCCCGTATTTTATCTTTGTTTTTTTGATCGCCTCTTCGGGAGTGACGGGGGAGATGGCTTTTGGCCGCGGTACGCGTTCCGGGCCGATGGGAGCCTTTAAAAAGGCGGTCGAGTCGCGCGGTTGGAGCGGGAGGGCGGGAGAAGCCGTCGGCATCATACCCGTGCTTGGATCGCTTGCCCTGGCGATCGGTTATACGGTGGTCGTAGGCTGGATATTCAGATACACCTTTGGAGCGTTCAGCGGCGCCACTCTTGCCCCGGCCTCTCCCGAGGCGTTCGGGGCGATGTTCGGCGGCATGGCCGTCGCCTTCGGCAACAATCTATGGCAGTTGGCAGCCGTCGCCGTGACCTTTTTTATCCTCATCATGGGAATAGGCGGCGGGATCGAGAGGGCCAACGGCATTATGATGCCGCTCTTCTTTCTGCTGTTCGTCGGCCTCGGAGTTTACGTATTCTTTCAGGACGGCGCCGCAAACGGATATCGGTACATATTCACCATCGATCCCAAAGGGCTCTGTGACCCGATGACCTGGATATACGCGATGGGGCAGTCTTTCTTTTCTTTATCGGTCGCCGGGAACGGCACTCTGATCTATGGTTCTTATCTCAGCGATAAGGAGGACGTTCTTTATTCGGCGCGCAATGTCGCCGTCTTTGACACGATCGCCTCGATGCTTGCCGCGCTCGTAATCATTCCCGCCATCGCCACCACCGGCGCGCAGTTGAATTCAGGCGGCCCGGGACTGATGTTCGTCGCGCTGCCCAACCTTTTCAAAAGTATGCCGGGCGGCCCGCTGATCGTGATAATATTCTTTGTCGCCGTCACCTTCGCGGGCGTCTCTTCGCTGATAAATCTCTACGAGACGCCGATCGCGACGCTGCAGGAAAAGCTCGGGCTAAGCCGCCTTCAGAGCTGCCTCTGCGTCGCCGGCACGGGCATCGTTGTTTCCACCTGCATCCAGGGTATCGTCGGCGGCTGGATGGATTTCGTCTCCATCTATGTATGCCCTCTCGGAGCCGGCCTGGCGGGCATCATGTTTTTCTGGGTCTTCGGCAAAAAATATGTCTGCGAAGAGCTTCAGAAGGGACGCCGCGAACCGCTGCCGGCCTGGATATATCCGCTCAGCAAGTATGTATACTGCGTGCTGACCGCGCTGGTATTCGTGCTCGGCATCGTAATTCCCGGAGGGATCGGCTGATACCGGAAGAAAGACCGACAAAACGGCGCCGGAAAAATGCCGCTTTTCATCTTCAGCCCGCTGTGATATATTTGTGCGCGTTGCACATCAGCGGCCTCCGCGCTTTTGCCGGAATTACTCTGACATCTCCTGGCAGATGCGGAACCATGCCGGCGATACGGGAAGCCGCGGCGGCTTCAGGCCGTTTTTAGTGAATTGGCACATATTTTGAAAATTTTCCACAATATCTATGTGTGGAAATTAGTTTGTTATGGTAAAATGCTATGGTTAAACATAGAGCGCTGTAATAATTTGAAAGGGGAAAAATAAATTGAAGACCGAAATACTTTCGCAGGAAAAGAACCTCGTTGAGGCCAAGGCACAGTTCACCGCCGAAGAGGTGACGAAAGCCGTCGAAAGCACTTATAAGAAGATATCCAAACAGGCCAATATAAAGGGCTTCCGCAAGGGAAAGATCCCGCGCCGGACCCTCGAGCTTTATTTCCCTAAAGAATCCGTATACGCCGAGACGATCGAGAACCTCATTCCCGACGCGATCGATAAAATGATAGAGGAATACGAGCTTAAGCTCATCACCGAACCAGAAGTAAAACCGGGAGAGATCAAAGACGGCGAGGACTTCGAGGTCACGGTTAAGTTTGAAGTTACTCCGCAGTTCGATCTGCCGGACCTTGAAGAGATAGAAGTTGAAAAGACGGTCTATGAGACGACGGACGAGATGGTCGAGGAGCAGGTGAAGCGCATCGTCGAAAGCCGCGCCGAAGTAGTCCCCACATATGAGGACCGCCCGCTGACGAAGGATGATTACGCCTCGGTCAAATATGATACATTCGTCTATTACGAGGACGGCAGCGAGAAGAAGGCGGAAGAGGGACAGAAGACGGAGATATTCCTCGGAGCCGATACGATGCGCCCTGAAGTGGTCGAAGCCATCGTAGGCAAGGTCCCCGGAGACTCCGTCTCCATAGAGCTTCCGATCGAGGGCGAAGAGGCAAAGAAAGACCATGCCGTGAAGAGCCGCTATGAGATAGAGATACTCGGCATAATGAAGAAGACCGCCCCTGAACTGACGGACGAGCTCGTTGCCGAGATCACCCAGTCGAAGCACAAAACAGTTGACGATTTCAAGGAAGAGATCAGGAAGCAGCTTCAGACCGCGGCGGAGAACCAGAGCAAAGAGAACCTCAAAGACACGATCGTGAACAAGATCGCCGGGCTGGTAGAGGTCGAGATCCCGCAGACGCTCGTTGACCGCCAGAAAGATTCGATCAAGAAACAGCAGGCTGAGCGGATCAAGAGAGAGAACAACATGACGATGGACGATTTCTTTGAAAAGAGCGGCATGAGCAAAGAGGGCTATGATACTGAGCTCGAAACCGCCGCGAGGAACATCGTCAAGCGTGCCCTCGTCCTTGAGGCGGTGGCAGAGGCCAACGACATTGAGTGGACCCCCGACGAACTGACGCAGGAGATCGCCTCGATCGCCCGCATGTCCGGGATCGATCCGAAAAAACTTCAGGATTACGTCTACGGCGACAGGGACAGGCTCTTTGAAATGGCCGAGAAGATCCGCAACCGCAAGACGCTCGACTATCTCGTGACCGCCGTCAAGGTCACGGAAGTCCCCGAGAAGAAAGCGGAGGAAACGGTCGAGAAAGAGGCCGAATAGCTTCTGTCCGGCCTTGTAAAACGAAAGATAAAATAAAGAATAAAAGGAGGAATATTATAATGTCTTACTACATTCCTATAGTTGTAGAGCAGTCCGGAAGAGGAGAGCGATCCTATGATATATACAGCCGCCTCCTGAAGGATAGGATAATATTCCTTGGGACTGCGATAGACGATACTGTTGCAAACCTTGTGGTGGCGCAGATGCTCTTCCTTGAGAGCGAAGACCCCGACAAGGACATCTCTCTATACATAAACAGCCCGGGAGGGTCTGTTTCGGCGGGGCTGGCGATATACGACACTATGCAGTATATACGCCCCAACGTTTCGACGATCTGCCTCGGGATGGCGGCGAGCATGGGAGCGGTGCTCCTCACCGCCGGAGCCGACGGCAAGAGGCTCGCGCTGCCCAACGCGAAGATAATGATCCACCAGCCGATGGGCGGCATGCAGGGGCAGGCCTCGGATATCGAGATCCACGCGAAGGAGATACTAAAGACGCGAGAGAAGCTCAACGAGATACTCGCAAAGCACACGCGCCAGCCGCTGGACAAGATCGAAGCCGACACGGACAGAGACTACTACATGTCAGCGGAAGAGGCTTTGAAATATGGAATCGTCGACAAGATAATTGAAAAACGCTAAATCTGATGAGGGGATTCCATCGGGGGATCCCCTTATTTTGTTGCGGGGAGCCAGTTCGCATGTATGAAAATAAAAACGGGAATGTATTCAAAGAAAAAAAGAAAAACAGCTGTTCGTTCTGCGGCAAATCGCAGAACGACGTTGCCAGGCTGTTTGCTGGACAGCAGTCGAATGTCTTTATCTGCTCCGACTGCGTCCATCTCTGCAGCATACTGCTGCGGGGCGAGCACCTGGGAGCGGATGAGCCTGAGCAATCACAGAAAAAGCAAAGTCCTGACTACACCTCTCTTCCGTCAATAGATAAACTGCCCAAACCGGCAGAGATAAAGGAGTTTCTCGACCAGTATGTCATCGGTCAGGCGCAGGCGAAGAAGGTGCTATCCGTCGCCGTCTACAATCACTATAAGAGGCTGCTGAACCCTGCCGTAGGCGACGACGATGTGGAACTGCCGAAGAGCAACGTCCTTCTCGTCGGCCCCACCGGCAGCGGTAAAACGCTGCTGGCGCAGACTCTCGCCAAGATGCTGCACGTCCCCTTCGCGATGACGGACGCCACGACGCTGACCGAAGCCGGCTATGTGGGCGAAGACGTTGAAAATATCCTTCTGCGCCTGCTGCAGGCCGCCGATTTTGACATCCAGGCGGCGGAGCGCGGCATCATCTATATCGATGAGATCGACAAGATAGCGCGCAAGTCCGAATCTACGTCGATAACGCGTGACGTCTCGGGCGAGGGCGTCCAGCAGGCGCTGTTGAAGATAATAGAGGGCACGGTGGCGAACATACCGCCGAAGGGAGGCCGCAAGCATCCCAGCCAGGAGATGATACCCATCGATACCAGCAACATCCTCTTTATCTGCGGCGGCGCATTCGACGGTCTGGAAAAGATAATATCGCAGCGCACCAACGAAAAACAACTCGGTTTCGGCGGCGAGATCAGCTCAAATGTGAGCAAGCGCAGCAGCGCCGAACTCCTGAAGAAACTTGAGCCGGATGACCTGCGCTCGTACGGATTCATCCCCGAGTTCATCGGACGCCTCCCCGTTCTCGTGGCGTTGGAGTCGCTCTCCGAAGACGCGCTCGTCCGGATACTCAAAGAGCCGAAGAATGCTCCTTTAAAGCAGTACAAGAAGCTCTTTGCCCTTGAGGACATCGACCTTGAGTTCACTGACGACGCCGTGCGGACGATCGCCGAACGCGCCGCCAAGCTGAATACCGGCGCACGCGGGCTCAGGACCATTCTTGAGAGGCTGATGCTGGATCTGCAATATGAGATCCCCAACAAGTCTTCCAACGTCGCCTCGCTCACAGTTACAAAGGGTGCGGTCGAGGGGACGGAAAAGCCGCTTGTCGAGACAGGTGACATGGCGCATGGCGCAGAATAAGCAGCTTGTATACCCGATCATCCCCGTGAGGGATATGATAGTCTTTCCGGGCGTCGTCTCGCCGCTCTTCATCAGCCGGCCGCGTTCGATGCGCGCCGTCGAAGAGGCGGGGGAGCATGACCGGATAGTCTTCATCACGGCGGAGAAAAAACCTTATCCTGATACGGTGCAGCCCGACGGGTTGTACAAGGTCGGGACCGTGTGCAAAATACTCCAGAACGTGCGCCTTCCGGACGGTTCGCTGAAAGTCGTCGTCGAGGGCGGCTACCGCGCCGAAGCGGTGAAGTTCGCGGCAAACGAATCATTCATGCTGGCCTCAGTCCAACCGTTGGAAACGGAGAAAAGCACCCCTTCGCTGGAGACCCGCGCGCATATGCGTTCCATCCTCCGGGAATTCGAACAAAACGTCCACCTCGACCCGAAACTGCCGGAGGAGATCGCGCGTTCCGTCAGGGATATAGACGCGCCGGACGTGCTGTGCGACGTAGTGGCTTCGCACAGCCACCTCGACATCACCGAAAAACAAAAAATATTAGAGACCTCCGTGACGGAAGACCGCCTTAGCCTGCTCCTAAAGATGCTGATAACGGAAAACGAGCTGCTGGGGCTGGAACGGGACCTGGAAGACCGCGTCCGCTCGGAGATAGACAAGGACCAGCACAACTACTATCTGCGTGAGCAGCTTAAGGTCATCAACGAAGAGCTGGGAGAAGACAGCCCCGCCTCCGAGGCGGAGGAACTGCGCGCCGCCGCGGCCGCGTCGGGGATGCCCGAATCCGTCATGGAACGCGTCAATAAAGAGATATCAAGGTTCACCAAGCTTGCCCCCGTCTCGCCGGAGGCCGCCGTCGCGCGGACCTATATCGAGACCCTGGCCGAACTGCCGTGGAACAGCTCCACCGAGGACTGCCTGGAACTTGCCAACGCGCGCAAGGTCCTCGAAGAGGATCACTATGGCCTCGAAGATGTGAAAAAACGTATCCTTGAATACCTCGCCGTCAAAAAGCGGGCGGGAAAAAGCATGCGCGCGCAGGTGATCTGCTTCGTCGGCCCTCCCGGCGTCGGCAAGACCTCACTGGGCCGCTCGATCGCGCGCACGATGGGACGAAAATTCATCAACATATCGCTTGGCGGGATGCACGACGAGGCTGAAATACGCGGCCACAGGCGTACATATGTCGGCGCGCTGCCGGGCCGCATCATCCAGAAGATAAAGCAGTGCGGGGCGAACAACCCGTTGATTTTAATGGACGAGATCGACAAACTGGGTTCTGATTTTCGCGGAGACCCCTCGTCTGCGCTGCTCGAAGTGCTCGACCCAGAGCAGAACTGGCACTTTGCCGACAACTTCCTCGAGGTCCCCTTCGATCTGAGCAAGGTCATGTTCATCACCACCGCGAACTCCGCCTCTACGATACCGAGGCCTCTTCTCGACCGCATGGAGGTCATTCCCCTACCCGGCTACGTGTTGGAGGAAAAATTGAAGATCGCCAAACGCCACCTGATCCCCAGGATAATCAAGGAACACGGGCTCGAAAAAGAGGACTTCGTCATCTCCGACGCGGCGCTCAAGGATATAATTTCATCCTACACGATGGAAGCGGGCGTCCGCTCGCTTGACCGCGAACTCGCGAAGGCGGCGCGGAAGATCGCCGCCGAGCTGACGGAAGATAAAACGGAGGAAAAGGGCTCCCTCACCAGGGAGCGTATCAGGAAGATCCTCGGCCCCCCTAAGCTCCATAACACAAAGGTGCCGAAGGAAAACGCCGTCGGTACGGCGATCGGCCTTGCCTGGACGGAGACGGGGGGAGACGTCATCCTCATCGAATCTGCGGTCATGGAGGGCACCGGCAATGTGACATATACCGGAAACCTCGGCGACATCATGCAGGAATCGGCGACGACCGCCCTCGCGTACCTGAAATCCCGTGCCGGACATTACGGGCTGGCGGGCTTTGAATGGAACAAGAAGGACATACATATCCACGTCCCCGCCGGCGCAGTGCCGAAAGACGGCCCCTCCGCGGGGATAACGCTCGCCCTGTCGCTCTGTTCGACGCTCACGGGACGCGAGATCGACACCAGATACGCCATGACGGGTGAAATGACTCTGCACGGAAGCGTCCTGCCCATAGGCGGAATCCGCGAGAAGATATTAGCCGCAAAAAGACTTGGCATAAAAGAAATAATACTGCCCGAAGCAAACAAGCCGGACACAACGGAGCTCGGCGGCTGGGTACTGGACGGGATGAAGCTGCATTACGTCTCAAATATTTCAAAGGTATTTGAACTTGCATTGAGGCCGGGTGGATAAAAATGAGCGTATGGAAATCGGAGCTGTTTTGCACAGCCTTCAACAAACAGCAGCTGCCGCCGCCGGGCCCTCACGAGATCGTCTTCGTCGGGCGCTCGAACGTGGGGAAGTCGACGCTGATCAACGCGCTGCTCGGCAGGAAGATCGCCAAGGTAAGCTCCAAGCCCGGCAAGACGCGCAGCATAAACTTTTATAACGTCGACGCCGAGCCGCATAAATTCTCGCTCGTCGACCTGCCGGGCTACGGCTACGCGGCGCGCGGGATGGACGAGCGCAGGAGCTGGTGGAAGCTGATAGACGACTATTTCAGCCAGGACCGGCCGATATCTTATGTCGTCCACCTCATAGACTTCCGCCACGGCCCGCTCGCCAATGACAACGAGCTCACCGGCTGGCTCGACCGGATGGAGATGCCGCGCATCGTGGTCTTTACCAAGGGAGACAAGATCTCGCCGGGAAAGCGGAAGGGGCAGTATAATACGATAATGCGCGCGGGGATCGATTCCATTTTACCCCCCTTCGTCACCTCCGGCGTAAACGACGCCGAGATGGCGAAACTGCGGGACGGCATCGAAGAAGTCCTCTCCGAGATGATAAAACTCGACGCGCAGGAGGCACGCTAAAAGCGGGCAGAAAACCACGCCTATTCCGATGATCGGATGTGCCGGACGCCAGGCGTTCCGTCATATGTTATCATCGGTACCCCATCCTACGAGGTGCCGGAACGGCCGGACTGACGGGATGGGAATAGATACTGGCCGCGCCACCAGGCCGGCCTATTGAGGAGGAAAACGGAAATGGATTCCGAGAAGACGCAGTTAGGCAAGAGCTATGATCCCGTACCGATCGAAGACAAGTGGTACGCGGAATGGATAGCGGAGGGGCTTTTTAAGGCAGATTCATCATCGCCGAAACCGCCATTTTCAATCGTCATACCGCCGCCCAACGTGACGGGTTCGCTTCACGTCGGACACGCGCTCGACAACACGCTGCAGGACATTCTCTGCCGCACGAAGAGGATGCAGGGATACGAGGTGCTCTGGCTGCCCGGCACGGACCACGCCGGCATTGCCACGCAAAACGTAGTCGAACGTTCGCTTGCCAAAGAGGGCGTATCCCGCCATGACCTCGGACGCGACGAATTCGTCAAAAAAGTCTGGGAATGGAAAGAACAGTATGGCAGCACCATCATAAATCAGCTTAAAAAACTCGGCGCCTCGTGCGACTGGGACCGTGAACGCTTCACGATGGACGAGGGGCTCTCACGCGCGGTGCGCAAAATATTTGTGGAGCTTTATAAAAAGGGACTCATTTACCGCGGGAAGTACCTGATCAACTGGTGCCCGCGCTGCCAGACCGCCCTTTCGGACCTTGAGGTCGAGCACGAAGAGATGGACGGTAAGTTTTACGAGGTCTCCTATAAGTTCGCCGACGGCGAAGAGGGCGGCGTGATAGTCATGACGACGCGCCCCGAGACGATCCTCGGAGACAGCGCCATCGCGATACACCCCCGTGATGAGAAGAACCGCCACCTTGTCGGCAAAAAGGTGATCGTTCCGCTCGTGGACCGCGTCATCCCCGTCATCGAGGACAACATGGTCGACCCAGAATTCGGCACCGGCTGCGTCAAGATCACCCCGGCCCATGATCCCAACGACTTCCTCGTCGGACAGCGCCACGGTCTTGAACAGATACAGGTCATCGACGACAAGGGCGTGATGAACGAGAACTCCGGCAAATACCAGGGCATGGACCGCTTCGAGGCGCGCGCCGCGATCGTTGCCGACCTCGAAAAAGAGGGCGTGCTGCTTTCCGTCACCGACCTCCGGCATTCGGTCGGACACTGCTACCGCTGCCACACCGTCATCGAACCATACCTTTCGGAGCAGTGGTTCGTCCGCACGCGCCCGCTCGCGGACGCCGGAGTCGCCTCGGTAAAGGCCGGAAAGATCAAGTTCGTTCCCGACCAGTGGACCAACGTCTATTACCAGTGGATGGAAAACATCCGCGACTGGTGCATCTCACGCCAGCTCTGGTGGGGACACCGCATTCCCGCGTGGTACTGCGACGAGTGTGGCGAAATAATCGTCGAAGAGACGGCGCCGCACAAGTGCCCGAAATGCGGGAACGGCAGCCTCCGTCAGGATGAGGACGTGCTCGACACCTGGTTCTCGAGCGGCCTCTGGCCCTTCTCGACGATGGGATGGCCCGACGATACCGAGACTCTGAAAAAGTTCTATCCGACCTCCGTGCTGGTGACGGGGTTCGACATAATATTCTTCTGGGTCGCGAGGATGATCATGTTCGGACTCGAGGGGATGAAGGGCGAAGTCCCGTTCCATGACGTGTATATCCATGCCCTCGTGCGCGACGAAAAGGGACAGAAGATGAGCAAATCGCGCGGCAACGTCATCGATCCGCTGACGATCGTGAAGGACTACGGAGCGGACGCTCTGCGCCTCACGCTGGCCGCACTCACCGTCCAGGGACGCGACATCTTCCTCTCCACCGACCGTATCTCGACATACCGCCTCTTCATGAACAAGCTCTGGAACGCGAGCCGTTTCGCGCTCATGAACCTTGAAGACGCGGAAGCCGGACAAAAGATAGATGAAAACGAGCTCCAGCTCCACGATAAGTGGATGCTCAACCGCATATCGCAGGTATCGGCGGAGATGACGCGCCTGCTCGACGGCTATTTCTTCGGCGAGGCCGCGCGCCTGATGTACGACTTCACCTGGGGCGAGCTCTGCGACTGGTATCTGGAACTCTCAAAGCCCGCCCTGCGCGGGGATGAGGGCGAACCGCGCCGCAGGACGACGCAGGCCGTCATGCTCGCGCTCTTTGAAGACGTCATCAAGCTGCTGCACCCGATAATTCCCTTCGTAACAGAGGAACTCTGGCACGCCTTCCCCTTCGGGAGCGGACTCGTCGAGCACAGCGGTTGGCCGGCGCCGCGCGTAGATGTCATAGACGAAAAGGTCCTCGCGGACATGGACTTCATACGCGACGTCGTCCGCGCGGTCCGCAACCTCAGAGCCGAGGCCCGCATCGCGCCGCAGCAGACGATCCCCGGCGTGACGTTCGCCGTTCACAGCGGAGAGAGGCTCGCGCTGCTAAGAGAGTGCGAAAAGCAGATACGGCTGCTCACAAAGGTGGAGCAGGTCACCTTCACGGAAGAGGGGGCCGCCAAGCCGGAGAGAAGCCTTGCCTCCGTACTCGACGACGTCCAGGTATATCTGCCGGTGGGCGAACTGCTGGATGTCGACAAAGAGATACAGCGCCTCAAGAACGATATCGAGAAACTTGAAAAGGATATCGAGAAGAGCAAGGCGAAGCTCGCGAACAGACAGTTCGTGGAAAGAGCGCCCGCCGAGGTTATCGACAAGGAAAAGGGCAACCTCGCCGATAACGAAACAAAGGCGGTGCGTTTGAGGGAAAACCTCAGGAGCCTGACCAACTGATTTTGATGAACGAAAAAGAAAAATTTTCAGAGTTAGAAAATAGATTGCAGGAGATGGCAAGTCCGGGCATCCGCCCGGGGCTTGCCCGTCTCGCCCGTCTGCTGTGGGAGGCGGGGATGCCGCAGGATGATTTTCCCGCCGTACACGTCGCGGGCACCAACGGGAAGGGCTCGACGGCGGCCAGCCTCTATTCGATACTACGGAAATCAGGCTATAAAACTGCCCTATATACAAGCCCGCACCTTGTCGATTTTTCCGAACGCCTGGTAATAGACGATAAACGGGCGGCCGCCGGAAAATGGTTCGCGGCTGCCGCCAGGCTCGACGATATAATAAAGAAGACGCCCTTTTTTGATGGCAACCTTCCCACATACTTCGAACTGGTAACGGCGGCGGCGATCATGATACTCGCCGAAGAATCGCCGGATATCGCGGTCTTTGAGGCCGGTATGGGCGGCAGGCTCGACGCCTCAAACATTCTGGGCGACGTCAGGCTCAGCCTTATAGTGCCGATCGGGCTCGACCATACGGAATATCTAGGGGAGACGCTTGAAAGGGTGGCGGCCGAGAAGTTCGCGATAATGCGCAGGGAAACGCCCGCGCTCTTTGCCGGAGAGGCCGCTCTCGACGCGCAGTTTATCGTCGCGGCGAAGCTGCACGGGGCCTTCCCGCATATATTCTCCTCCCAATATCGTATCAAAGAGGCGGAATTTTCCCTTTCCGGCACCGTTTTCACCCTTGAGGATGAAGACGGCCGGGAAGAAACATACCGCACTCCGCTGATCGGGACCTTCCAGGCGGACAACGCGGCGCTTGCCGCCGCCGCCGCGCGCCTGCTCGGACAAAGCTTTACGAAGATAACGGCCGGAAGCGTCAGGGAGGGGCTTGCCGGAACGGTATGGCCAGGGCGCATGGAGGTCATATCCGAGCGGCCTATGGTGATCGTAGACGGCGGGCACAATCCGCACGCCATGAGGCGCGTCGCCGAAACGCTGAGGACCGTGATGGGAGAGCGCCGTATCAACATCGTCATCGCGATGATGAAGGATAAGGAGATCGGCAGCGCCCTCTCCTTCCTGCAGGGGCTGGACGTGACCCTCTATTGCACGGAAGTCCCGGGCTGCGGGCGTTCGCTTGGAGCGGAGGAGATGGCGGAGAAGGCGGCAGACGCCTCTCTCAGGACCGCCGGAAGCTTCAAGGACCCGCTGAAGGCCATCGCCGCCGCCTCGGGAGAAGGCGCGCCGGTGTTATGCTGCGGCAGCCTCTTTCTTGTCGGATATATCAAGGAACGAAGAGATGGAATTTAAAGGATTCAAAACAGGGAAAGACGAGAGCGGCATTATCATCGAGATGGTAATGCCCTCTATTTTGGAAGAGACCTTCTTCGCGAAACTCTATGCGCGCGGTCCGCTGGGCGACGCCGCCGAGGGCGACCCCGCGGCGGTTTGGAGCTCACTCGGCCAAACTTACCACGGCAGGCCGCTCGTAGCCCCGCACCAGGTTCATGGCGTCCGGATTATCGAAGCAAGCGAGGAAGAGGTTCTTCCGCAAAGAACGGAGGCGGACGGCGTCTTTATCTCCGCGGGATCGCGCCCGCTTGCGAGCCTGCGTTTTGCCGACTGCACGCCGGTGGTCATCGCCGGCGCGGCTGGAAGCCCCTGGATGGCGATCCTGCACTCCGGCTTCAGGGGCACTCTGCAAAACATCGCCGCGAACGCCGTAAGGCTGGCGCTCGCGCGGCGTCCGTCGCAGCGTCCCGAAGAAATGTGGGCCTGGATCGGGCCGGCCATCGGCAGGGAATGTTATTCACGGCGGAGGGAGGACCCGACCACCGCGCTCGCGCTGAAAAGTTTTTCTGCGGAGAATATTTCGGAGAGCGGCTGCTGCTTCAACTTTGACATCAAAGGCCAGATAGTCAGCCAACTTCTGGAAACCGGCCTGATTTATGATAGAATTTACATGTATGATCGCTGTACCTGTTGTCATAATGATTATTTTTATTCATACCGCGCGGGCGACGAAAAAAAGAGGATATTCCTGTTGGCCGGAGAGGCCAAAAATCGGAATTTAACGTGAGAATAATAGAAAGCACGAGCTAATACCACTCTCCTAGAGGTGAAATTTATGGAATCAATACGGGTTGGAGTTATCGGCGTCGGGCATCTGGGGATGCACCACGCGAGAGTATATACGGAGATACTGGGGGCTCAGCTTGTCGGCGTGGTCGATATAAACGACGAGCGCGCGCATACGATAGCGGAACCGCTTGGTGTAAGCGCATACAACGATTTTGAAATGTTCCTCGAAGAGACCCGCCCCGACGCGGTGAGTATCGTCGTTCCCACAAGCATGCACTATGAGATCGCAAAGACCGCGATGGAACACGGCGTGCACGTGCTTGTTGAAAAGCCCGTCACCACCAGCGTAGACGAGGCGGAGAAGCTGCTGCACCTCGCGGTGGAAAAAGACGTCATCCTTCAGGTCGGCCACATAGAGCGATTCAACAGCGCCGTGGAGCACGCGCGCGAGTTCATCAAGGATCCCTATTTCATCCAGACGCGGCGCATCGGCCCCTTCTCGCCGCGCATCAGCGACGTCGGGGTGGTGCTCGACCTTATGATACACGATGTCGACATCATCCTTTCGATGATAAACTCTGATCTCGTCTCGATATCCGCTATCGGCAAGTGCATCCGCACGGACCATGAGGACATCGCCTCTGTGCAGATGCGTTTCGCCAACGGCGCGATGGCCCAGATACTGGTCAGCCGCGTCTCCGAAAAACGGCTGCGCCAGATGGAGATCACGGAAGCCGAGCGTTTTGTGACGGTCAATTATGAGACGCAGGACATCACCGTGCAGCGCTGCGTGCGCCAGAGCGGGGGAAATATCGTCGAGGTGATGGAGCACCCCGTATTTCCTAAGACCGAACCGCTGAAGATGGAGCTTCAGCACTTTATCTCCTGCATTCGTGAAGGCCTTCAGCCGATGGTAGGCATCAAAGACGGCAAACGCGCGCTTGAAGTGTGCGTCGCCGCGCTGCGTCAGATCCATGAGGAAAAGACACAGAATTATTCGCTTCTTTCGGCGATATAGATAAAAGAGGCCATGACATACCGCGGATTAAGCGTTATTATTTAGAGAGGAAAAGTTTTCCTCTCTTTTTTATTGTATACGTCTTCTGAAAGGGTGAAGCGGGATTTGTTTGAATTATTTAAAAACGTACCATCGGTAAACATTCAGGCCTTTGTAGCCCTCGGCTTATTCGGAGTGTCGCTTCTTCTCGCGCGCATGGTCGTGAATATCCAGTCGGGGAAATGGCCTGGAAGCGCAACGTGGGTCCTCTATCTGCGGATGGTGCTGGGCTTCACCTTTGCCGCGTCCATAGGGCTTGGCATATACTGTTTTGCCGGTATAGACATATTATTCAGCAAATGAACATACCAAGCGCGGCAGAAAAATATATTATGTTCCGCCCGCTTGCGTCGTTTTTAAAATAAACACAGGGAGAGTTGTGACCATGAATAAGCTACTTGAACGCGCGTTAGCCGGAGACACGAGATCCATAGGACGCCTTATCAGCCTTGTCGAAGCGGATTCCCCCGCCTCGAAGGAGATAATGAAGACCGTATATCCTAAAACCGGCGGGGCGCAGGTGATTGGCATAACGGGCAGTCCGGGAGCAGGTAAGAGTACCTTCGTGAACCGTCTGATTGCGCAGTTCAGAGCGGAAGGAAAGCAGGTCGGCGTGATCGCCATAGACCCGTCGAGCCCCTTCACCGGCGGCGCGATTTTGGGAGACCGCCTGCGTATGCAGGACCACGCCATTGAAGAGGGCGTCTTCATCCGCAGTATGGGCTCGCGCGGCAACCTTGGCGGCGTCAGCCGCGGGACGCACGAAGGCGCTCTGATACTCGACGCCTGCGGCTTTGACGTCGTGATAATCGAGACCGTCGGCGTCGGGCAGTCGGAGGTCGATATCGTGAAGATCGCCGACACCGTGTGCCTCATCCTCACCCCCGGCATGGGCGACGACGTTCAGATCATGAAAGCCGGCATCATGGAGATCGCCGACGTATTCGTCGTCAACAAAGCCGACAAGGAGGGGGCCGACAAGGTGGCCGCCGACGTTCAGGTGATGCTCAAGATGATCGGCGAACGCGAATGGATACCGCCGGTGGCGCTCGTCTCTTCCAACAAAAACACCGGAGTAGACGAAGTCCGGGAGATAATAAAAAGGCACGGCGACTACCTCCGCAGCAGCGAGGAGGGCAAACGCCGCCGTTGGTCGCAGCTTGAAATGGAGGTCGAGGCGATATTGAGGGGCGAGATATCGCAGCTCGTCGAGAACGCATGGAAAGAGCGGAAGAGCGACGAAGTGATGGAAGACCTTTCGTCAAGAAGGGCCAATCCGTACACTCTGGCCGGCGAGATAATGCATAAGGTTGTAAAATAAATAACCTATACGGAGGAATCGATAAATTATGAAGATAGCGCTAGCTTCGGACCATGCGGGATACAAGCTCAAAGAAGAGATAAAGAACAGGCTTACGGAGGCGGGACACGAGGTGCTGGACTGCGGCACGGCCTCCGGCGACGTGCGGGTCGATTACCCGGACTGGGGATTCAAGGCCGCCGACGCGGTGGCGAGCCATAAAGCCGAACGCGGGATACTGGTATGCGGGACAGGCATCGGCATGAGCATCGTCGCCAACAAGGTCAGGGGCGTGCGCGCCGCGCTATGCCACGACCATTTCACGGCGGTCATGAGCCGCCGCCACAACGACGCCAACGTCCTTGTCCTCGGCGCGCGCGTGCTCGGGGCCGACGTCGCCGAAGATATGGTCAAAGCCTGGCTCGCCGAACCGTTCGAGGGCGGACGGCACTGCTTCCGGCTCGAAAAGATCAGCGCTTACGAAAACGAGAACTCAAACTCACGCGAGGCCGCGGCTGGCGGCGGGAGGACCGTGGTCATCGACCACCCGCTCGTGCGCCATAAGCTGGGACTCATGCGCAATAAAGAGACTTCATCAAAAGATTTCCGCGACCTTGTGCAGGAGGTCGCCGGGCTCATGGTTTATGAGATCACGCGCCACCTGCCGCTCGAAGAGACTGAGATAGAGACCCCCGTCGCGAAGACGCGCGTATTCACCCTCTCAGGCAAAAAACTCGCGATCGTGCCGGTACTGCGCGCGGGGCTCGGCATGGTAGAGGGCATACTCAAGCTCGTCCCCAACGCCAAGGTGGGGCACATCGGCCTCTACCGCGACCCCGAGACTCTCAAGCCCGTCGACTATTACTGCAAGCTGCCCTGTGACATTTCGGAACGCGAGATATTCGTCGTGGACCCGATGCTCGCCACCGGCGGCTCGGCGGCGGCGGCCGTCAGCCATATCAAGGACAGAGGCGGCAAAAAGGTCTCGCTGGTCTCGCTGCTCGCGGCTCCCGAGGGCATCGCCGCCTTCCATGAGGCCCACCCCGACGTCGATATCTATACGGCGGCGGTCGACAGCCACCTCAACGACCACGGGTACATCGTGCCCGGACTTGGAGACGCGGGCGACAGGCTCTTCGGCACGAAATAAGAGAAGCGCCCTCCGCGTATCTCCGATATGACGGCGGCCGTTAATAAAAAATAACGAAAGGGATTCAGTTTGCTTTCAATATATCTGTTCACGCTCTTGACCTTCCTCTGGGGACTGGTAGGAACGCCTATCGCGATCGCGCTGGCGCAGAAGTTCCGCCTGCTGGACATCCCCGGGGGAAGAAAGAAACATCACAGCATCATGCCCCGCGGCGCGGGGCTTGTGCTGTGGAGCGGCTATCTCATGTGGGCCCTCTTCACCGGCAACCCCGGAGTCGAGGTGCCCTACATCGCCACCGGGGCGTCGGTGATATTCATCGTCGGATATATGGACGACATGCACCCGCTGCCGCCGCTGCTGCGCCTGATATTCCACCTGCTGGCCGCGGCCTGGGTCATCTTCCCTCTGCCGGTCCCGCTCTGGCAGCGGGCGCTGTTCGTATTCTGGATCGCGGGCGCCACCAACGCCTATAACCTCATCGACGGAATGGACGGGCTATGTCTCACGATCACGCTGATCACCGCGCTCTGCGCGCTGCTCGCGGGCGGCAGGGGAGTGTGGCTGCCATTCGCCGGGCTGGTCTTCGGCGTCCTGCTCTGGAACTTTCCGCAGCCGCGTACATTCCTAGGCGACGGCGGAAGCACGCTGCTGGGATATATTTGCTCGGCACAACTCGCGTGGAGTATATTCCCGAACATCTTCGGGACCGGCTTCATACACCTTGCCATTATACTGCTCTTCCTCGGCGGCGTGCCGGTCATCGACACGCTGGTCGCGATGACGCGCAGGATACTCCACAAAAAGTCGCCCTTTGAGCCGGACAGGGGACACGCGCACCATAAACTGCAGGACTTCGGCCTGCCGAAACTGGCGACGCTGATCGTAATGGGATCGGCACACGCGCTCATCATCGCCCTTGGCATGCGCCTTATAGGGCTGCCGGTATTCAACTTCTTTTAACAGACAAGGAGGCGCCGTAATGGATAAGAAAAAGATCGTATGCGTTATCGGGACGAGACCCGAGGCAATCAAGATGGCTCCCGTCGTTATCGCGCTGATGAAACAGGAATATTTTGACGTGAGGATACTGGCGACAGGGCAGCACGCGGCCATGCTCGACCAGGTGCTTGACTTCTTCAGCCTCACGGCGGACAGAAATCTGCATATAATGAAGGAACGCCAGACGCTCGACTACATAACGTCATCCGTGCTCACCGGCGCGGGGGAATACTTCGACGAAGTCAAACCCGCCGCCGTACTCGTGCACGGAGACACGACGACGACCTTCGCGGCAGGGCTTGCCGCCTTTTACCGCAACATCCCGATCGGCCACGTCGAAGCGGGGCTGCGCAGCTGGAACATGAGGCTGCCCTTCCCGGAAGAGATGAACCGCGTCCTGATCGACAAGATCGTGACCTGGGGCTTCGCGCCGACAGAGCTGGCCGCCGATAACCTGAGAAGAGAGGGGGTGCCCGAAAGCGGGATCAGCGTCACCGGCAATACGGTGATCGACGCCCTATTCTATACCGTCGCGGCGCAGACTAAGCCCAAATGCGAAGAGCTCAGGGCACTGCCGGAGGGTGCGCCGTTCGTGCTGGTCACGGCTCACCGCCGCGAATCGTGGGGCAAGCCGCTTGAGGATATCTGCCGGGCGCTCGTAGGTATAATCGAAAGCCACCCTGAACTGTGGATGGTCATCCCGATGCACAAAAATCCCGCGGTCCGTGAGATAATACATAAATACCTCGACGGCAGGGAAAAGGTCATTCTCTGCGACCCGCTGGACTATCCCGATTTTGTCTGGGCGATGAACGCCTCAAAGTTCATCCTCAGCGACAGCGGCGGCGTCCAGGAAGAGGCCTCGGCGATCAAGAAACCGGTGCTGATACTGAGGGACGTCACGGAACGCCCCGAGGCGGTGGAGCACGGCAGCGGGCTGCTGGTAGGGGTCGACCGGGCAAAGATACTCGCTACGGCCGTCAGGCTGCTTGACAGCCCGGAGGAGATCGCAAAGATAGAAAAGAAGTGCGCGGCTCAGCCCTTCGGGGACGGAACGGCCTCGATCAAAATAGCAAATACTCTAAAGGAGAGTCTGCGGGACTAAATGGAAACTAATGGTTTGAAAAAATTGGCAGAAAAAATGATCATACGCGGCGGAAGAAGGCTCAGCGGGACTATATCTGTCCAGGGAGCCAAGAACGCCGCTCTGCCTGTGATGGCGGCTTCGATCCTTTTAAAAGGCCAGACGCTGAAACTGGAAGGAGTCCCCGATCTATACGACATCCACACGATGTGCGACCTGCTCAGGCACCTTGGGGCCGCGGTGACCTTCGATAACCACTGCATGACGATCGATGTGCCTCATGAGCTCAATTGCGAGACCCCCGTCGAGCTGGTGCGCAAAATGCGCGCCTCTTCGCTCGTGCTCGGGCCTCTCGTCGCCAGATGCGGACGGGCGCTGCTGCCGCTGCCGGGAGGCTGCGTGCTTGGCAGCAGGCCCCTTGATTTTCACCTTAAGGGACTTGCCAAAATGGGAGCCGAGATAGAACTTAAAGGCGGCGCGGTAACGGCGACCGCCGGCAAACTTAGCGGGGCGACGATCTCCCTGGAATTCCCTTCGGTGGGCGCCACGGAAAACCTGATGATGGCGGCGGCGCTCGCGGAGGGCACCACCTTCATCGAAAACGCCGCGAAAGAGCCCGAGATAGTCAACCTCGCGGAGATACTGCGCCTCATGGGAGCCCCGGTGAAGGGCGACGGGACCGAGACGATCCGCGTCACCGGCGCGGGCTCGCTCCATTCGGCGAGCGGCGAGATAATCCCGGACCGCATCGAGGCGGCGACATACCTGATGGCCGGCGTGATCACGAACGGCAGCGTCACGGTACGGGGGATCTCGCCCAATTATATGGAGGCGATACTCAACAAGCTGCGGGAGGCCGGCGTCGAGATCGACGTCTTTGGCAGCGAGATCACGGCCAAGTGGGTAGCCCCGCTCAAAGGCGTGACGATAAAGACCATGCCCTACCCGGGCTTCCCGACGGATACTCAGCCGCAGCTTATGGCGGTGCTCACACTCGCGAACGGTACCAGCGTCATCCATGAAAGCGTCTTTGACTCACGCCTGCTCCACATCAACGAATTCAAAAAGATGGGAGCAAAAATAGAGGTGCAGGACAACATCGCGATCGTCACCGGCGTCGGCAGGCTGAACGGCGCGGAGGTCCACTCATCGAACCTCCGCGCGGGAGCGGCGCTGATACTGCTTGCGCTGGCCGCCGAGGACGATACGACGATCTGCGACCTCCAGCATGTCTGGCGCGGTTACGAGGGGCTTGTGGAGAAGCTGCGCGCTCTCGGCGCGGAGATAGAATTTACGGAATAGAAGAGAACGAAGGAGGGCGCCGGATGGCCGAAGACAGGCAGCTGATAGAGAATGTAAAGACGTCCGCCTTTGTGGGCGCGGCGGGCACCGGCAAAAGCCAAAGGGCGCAGCTCGTCGCCTCTCTGGTCGACGCCGATTACATCATAGACGACGGGCTCGTCATCCACAAGGGCAGCATCGTCTGCGGAAAAAGCGCCAAGGCGGAGAGGAACCAGGTCAGCGCCATCAGGCGCGCCATCTTCGAGTTTGACGAACACCGCAAAGAGGTCATCGACTACTTCCGCTCGGCCGCTCCCTGCTCTGTAATGGTCATCGCCACCTCCGACAACATGGCGATGCGGATACTGCGCAAGCTGAACCTGCCGGCGCCGGAGCAGATAGTGCATATAGAAGACGTCGCCACGCCGGAGGAGATAGTGAAGGCGCGCCGCGAACGTTTCAGCAAGGGGCAGCACGTAATACCGGTCTCCCATGTGCTGGTGCGCAAAAACTTCGCGGGCAAGCTAGTCGGCCAGCTGCGCGTATTCTGGAAATCCAAAGACAAGCATGAGGGGGAAAAGACGATCGTGCGTCCCCCCTTTAGTTTCTACGGCAACGTTCATATCGAAACGGAGGCGATCGAGGAACTTGCCTCTTTCATTGCCAGCCGCACGACGCAGGTGGCCAAAGTCAACGAGGTCAAGGTGAGCCCCGAAGAGGAGGAATCCCTCCGTATCGAAATGAAACTCACCGTGACGCTCGGGGACAAAAAATTCCTCAGCATCGCGAACCTGGTAAAAGAGCGCATAGCGGTAAGCCTGCGTTATTTCACCGGGCTCGATGTAAAAACTGTAGACGTAATAATCGCGGAGGTCCAGATATGACGGAAAACGAAGATATATTGCTTAAACTGAACGACGAGGAGAGGGCGGCGATGAAGAAAACGCTCTGGGAAGAGACGAAGGCAAACGTGCTTGCCTGCCGCGCCTGCCCCCTCGCGGAAACGCGGACGAAGGTCGTCTTCGGCGACGGCGACCCGGACAGCAGGCTGATGTTCATCGGCGAAGGGCCGGGAGCAGACGAAGACACACAAGGGATCCCATTCGTCGGCAGGGCGGGGCAGCTCCTGACTCAGATCCTGACGGCGGCGGGGATCAGCCGCCGGGAGGTCTACATAACCAACATCGTAAAATGCAGGCCGCCGGAGAACCGCGTGCCGACGCCGGCGGAGACGGTGCTCTGCGACAAGCATCTGCAGACACAGATAATGCTGATAAACCCGGCGCTGATCGTGCTGCTGGGGAATACGCCCGCGCGCTGGATACTGCAGACGAGCGAGGGCATAACGAAGCTCCGCGGGCGCTGGTTCGAGTGGCGCGGGGCCGCAGTCATGCCGATGTTCCACCCGAGCTACCTGCTGCGCAACGCCAGCTCGAAGGAGGGCAGCCCCAAGCACCTGACCTGGCTCGACATCCAGGAGGTAAAACGCCAGTGGGACGCCGTCAAGGCCACCGGTTCCATCAGCGGCATCAAATTTGGCTAGAGCCGGGATCGACATGGAAAAGAAAAAACTCGCGCATGTGGCGATAATAATGGATGGGAACGGGCGCTGGGCGAAGTCAAAGCACCTGCCGCGCGTGATGGGCCACCATGCCGGCGTGCGGGCGGTAGAACGCACCGTGCGCGCGGCAAAGGATCTCGACATACCATACATCTCTCTTTATGCCTTCTCAACGGAAAACTGGAAGCGTCCCAAAGGCGAGGTCCTCGGACTTATGGGGCTCTTTCGCTACTACATGAACTCCAAACTCAACGAACTGTGCAGGGAAAAGACCCGTATGCGCTTCGCGGGCGATCTCGCGGCGCTGCCGGAAGACATCCGGCAGATACTGCGCAGAGCCGAGGAAAAGACGGAACAATACGAGGAACGCCAGCTTATAATCTGCCTCAACTATGGCGGACGCAAAGAAATAATTGACGCGATAAATAAAATAACTGCCCAAAACCCACAAAGTCCGGTTACGGAAGAGATGCTGCGGGAGAACCTGTACCTGCCGGACGTTCCGGACCCGGACCTCATCATCCGCACAAGCGGCGAGCTGCGCCTCAGCAACTTCTGGCTATGGCAAAGCTCTTACAGTGAATACTATTTTACGGACAAATACTGGCCCGATTTCAATAAAGAAGACCTTGAGGAGGCTGTGAAAGACTATTATGAAAGAGAACGTCGTTATGGAAAAGCTTAATGAATTCCTCCGTTCTAGCCCCGATCTCCAACTGCGCGCGTTCAGCAGCGTATTCATCGTACTGGCGGTGGTCGGCGGCATCATGCTCGGAGGCCACGTCTGGAGCGCGATCGTAATTCTTATCGCGATGTTTTCGCTCTGGGAGTTCCACAAACTTCAACTGTCCAGGTTGAGCGCCTCGCCGGTGCTGATCATGATCTCCGGGCTTTTTATCCTGCTCGGAACGGCCTTCGGCCTCATGAGCATCGCGACGATCCTCTGTTCCATCTCGGCGATCGCCTTCATCGCGCTTTTTCTTGAGGTGCTGAAGCGTCAGGTATCGGGGGAGAGCAACGCGCTGGTGACGATGGGGGCCACAGTGGCCGGCATCGCCTACGTCGTGCTGCCGTGGTCGTTCATGATCCTCATACGCTCGCGGGAACTGGGCGCGATGTTCCTCATCACCCTCTTCTTCTGCACCTGGAGCTGTGACGTCGCGGCCTACTTCGTCGGCAGCCACTTGGGAAGAAACCTTCTCTGCAGCCAGGTCAGCCCGCACAAGACATGGGAGGGTTTTCTCGGCGGAGCGGCGGCCAGCTTCATGTGCGGCGGCCTGCTCGCGCTGATCTTCTCCTTCCCGCCGATGCCGCTGCTGCTGATGGGGCTTCTCTGCGGAATAGCGGGGCAGCTCGGCGACCTCGGCGAATCGGTGCTCAAACGCGAGGCCGGAGTCAAGGATACCGGCTCGATAATCCCCGGACACGGAGGGCTGCTCGACCGCTTTGACAGCATTCTCGTCAACGGTACGCTTGCGTTTGTCATATTTGAACTGATAGGATAGAGAAATGGAAAAGATAAGGCTTGCGGTAACAGGGGCCACCGGAAGCGTCGGCGGCGCCGTCCTTGATATTTGCGCGCGTTTTCCGCGGATATTTGAGATAAGGGCGCTTTCAGCGCGGAGCAACGCGAAGAAGCTGGCGGAGCTCGGCAGAAAGCACAACGCCGGGATACTCTGCTTGACCGAACCGGAAGATAAAAACTGGCGCGAGGAGGGATTCCTCTGCCTTACCGGCAAAGAGGGGCTTGCGGCGATGGTCGAAGAACCCTCCGTGGACCACGCCGGAATTGCGTCCGCTGGTCTCATAACATACGTCCAGATTTTTCTCCAGCACACCGATTTTCAGGGTGTATCTGGACATTTCCCTGGCTATGGCACTGCCTACCACGCCGCCGCCGATAATGAGTACATCATATAGCTGTTTCATGCCGCTGTTTCCTCCTTATTTTAATACTTAGGGCCTGTCCGGATCTGTTTGCATGCAGCCCCTAAATGTTGGGTCATCTTTCTATAAACCGCATTATTCATCCTATAAATATAGTCTATATTTATCATATATAAAATGGATTGTCAATATATATTCATATATTTTTTCAAATTCATGGGATGAATTTGTTTTTATATCTGTCCGGCAGCAGATAAAACAAAAAAGTTTACATAAAGCACTTGACATCCACCCCTGAACCTCATTATAGTAAACTCAGTAAAACACCACATGGAATCGTTGAAAATACAGGAGGAAACCCAGATGATTGATCAGGCCGGTCTGCGCATGGACAAGGGATATCAGATTGCCTGCGAACGGATACAGGGCGTAAATGATAACATGGCAAAATCCCATTACCATGAATATTTTGAACTGTACTATCTGGAGTCCGGCAAGCGGTACCATATAGCGGATGATACGCTGTACTGCCTTAACTCAGGGGAATTCATCCTGTTCCCCCCTTATGTGATGCACCATTCCTACGGGGACAGCGATGTCTCCTTTAAACGGCTGGTGCTTTATTTTACCAGGGAAATGATAGCGGTTCCCGGCGTGACAGATGTGCTCAACCAGCACGCCTGGGT
>OGYB01000280.1_pt1 | contig 39957 bp, 39 predicted proteins | sample 1576421 | NCBI WGS metagenome assembly OGYB01 (sample SAMEA3541577, study PRJEB24748) | human gut metagenome | biome: human gut; feature: human-associated habitat; material: faeces | place: China | collected 2012
ATTTGCCGATCGCGCAGAAGAAGCCGCGCGTCCTTTTCATCTCCGGCGTGACACGATAGATGAGAACCCCGTTGGCGTGCAGCGCCATCGCTATCGGCTCTCCCTCGTATCCCTTGAACTCCTGCCCGTCGAAGGTGAATGCCACTTCCCTACCGTGCTTGTAGTCCAGTATCGGGTGTCTCTGGATCAGTTCCATGCCCTCTCTCCCTCCTTGGTCTTGATAATAATGTAATCCATAAAACAATCTCATTAAAATAACTAAACAATAACATAATACATCGCTTTATATTGTTTGAAAAATGATGTTTATGGCTATATATTATCGATTTTTTCAATATTTAATTGCCGCATTTTTGCAGCATTTATGTTATTTATTTAATATAAAATCAACTAAAATTATTTTTTAGGAATTTTGAGCGCGAATAGCACTTTTATACAAATAAAAACAGTTGATAACTCTTTTATATTCTTTTTGCTCACTTTCTTGTTCATTATTAATTATCGAAAACATGTGAATTAACTCGCAAAATAACTTCTTTGATATTTTGATATAATGAGCGTTGACACAAGAGGGGGAATTTGTTTGAAGATCGAGGGCGTGCCTTATCAGACAGTGGACTGGAATAAAATTGAGCCCGTCGCGCACGGCGGCGAGAGCGGGGAGGCCCTGTGGAGGACCTTTGAAAAGGGCAACGTCCGCGCGCGCGTCGTGGAATACGGGGCCGGCTATCTTGCGGACCACTGGTGTCCGCGCGGCCATGTGCTCTTCGTGCTTGAGGGATCGGTGATCTCCGAGCTGGAGGACGGTACGAAAGAGGAGCTCACCCCGGGGATGGGCTACGTGGCGGAGGACGACGGGAAAAACCGCCATCGTTCATTTTCGCCGAACGGCGTGAAACTTTTCATCGTAGACTAGAAGAGGGCGGCTCCGCCGCCCCTTCCCGTCTCTTTTATTCTTCTTCCGAATTGTCTTCGGTTATCTTGATCTGCCGTATCTTGTCTTCGAATCCGAAGACGGAGGCGTCTATTTTGTTGACCGCGATATCTATCTGATCCATATTCGAAAAACGGTAGCCCTCCGGCAGGCGGTTGGCAAAACGTTTTATCTTCAGCAGCGCCTGCAGGTAGTTCCTCTCCGTCTTTCGCAGCAGGTCGGCGCACTCCATCGCGTCGGGCATCTCGTACTTCGCGAAGAGGCGCGCGATCGCGATGTTCACCTCGTGCTCCATCTCGTCGCTCCAGATGTCGCCGAGTATTTTTCTGACGCGCTTCCTTTCGTCCTGATCCTTTATCAGAGCCAGCATCTGCGTTATTTCGCGCAGCGCCGCTTCGACCTCCTTCGTTACGGAACGGACGCCGCGGCGGGGCATCGAACATTCGGCGATCGTCTGCGCCTCGGTTTCGACGGTTATCTCTTTTTTCAGCAGTCTGCCGATCGCCGGAAGCAGCTTTATCTTCGCCTCTTCGCGGGGCTTGTCAAGCGTCTCAAGGTAAAGTATCGCCGTATCGTAGTCGAAGTTCTCGCATTTGCTGCGCGGGATATAGGAGACGTATCCCGTGTCGAAATATCCCTTGCGTCCGGCGCGGCCGGCCATCTGCATGAATTCGTTCTTCGTCAGCGGCCCGTCGATGAATTTCGCCATCTGGCCGAAGACGACCGTCTCCGCCGGCAGGTTCACGCCGAGCGAGAGCGCGTCGGTCCCCGCGACAACGTCTATTATCCGCTCGCGAAAGGCCATCTCCACCAGCAGCTTCTCCTTCGGCAGCATCGAGCCGAAGTACATGCCGACGCCGCGCAGCATCGTGTCCGGGACCTTTTCGACCTCCAGGATCTGCGACATCTCGCGCAGGCGGTCGCGTTTGTCGCGGTCCACCTTGCGGCGGGTCCTGGCGATCTGCGCCGCGATCCATTCGACGCCTTTTTTGGAAAAGGCGAAGACAAGCGCGTCGCGGATCTGGGCAAAGCGCAGCCCGCGCTGTTTGTAAACGAGCTTCGTGACGCGTTTTTCCGTCTCAAAGAGGGCAAAATCGCGCCGCGCCATCTCCTCAAGGTAGCCGCGCACCTTATCCGGATTGCCGAAGGTGGCGGACATCACGAGGATGCCGCTCTCGTCAGAGGTGCGGCGCAGGCCGTCTATGTAGGCGCGGGCGCGCTCCGGGTCGTTGAAGATGAAGTGGAACTCGTCGATTATGACCTTTTGTCCGGGGATGTGGGCATATTTGAGGGTGTATATCTCCTGCGTGCAGCAGAGCACCTCGGCACCGGCGTTTTTCTTGAAATCGCCGGTCTCGAGCCCAACGTCGAAGCCCATCGATTTAAGTTCAAGGTAGCGTTCGTTGGAGAGGGCCTTGATCGGCGCGGTAAAGATCACGCGCCCTTCCGGCATCTGAGGCGTGCCGTCGCGGCTCATGAGTCCGGCCCATATATAGGCAACCCAGGTTTTGCCGCTGCCTGTCGGAGCGGAGAGGATCGCGTCCTTCCCCGCTATTGTCTCAAGCGCTTTTTCCTGCCATTGATATAGCATATTATAGTTTTATGCGCATCACGGGAAGGAGCCGTTCCGGCAATCCCTCCGTCCGCTCTTCTCCTATCTTCTCCGCTCCCATGTGCCGGTAGAATTCCTCGGCGTTCGGGTCGGATACTATGTAAAGTTCCTCGGCTCCCATCGTCTCGGCGATCTCGCAGGCGTGAAGGAAGAGCTTTCCGCCCAGCCCGGTGCCAATTTCATCGGGAAGCACCCATAGATGTTCGAGCCATAATTTCCCGTCCTTTTTCTCAAGCGCATAAAAACCGACCTTTTCGTCTGTCTCCTCGTGCTCTATGAGATAAGAGGGATTGTTTTCGATAAAATCCTGCTCGATGTTGAGCATCTCCCGAAAGATGTTCATCACATCCACGGGGTAATCCCAGTAAGATTTGGATCTCCAGGCTATGTCTGTCAGTTCTTCCGCCTCTTCTGGCCTGGCCGGACGTATTCGAACGTCGTCATCGTACATTTTGTTTATCGTGCTCCCCTTATATAAGATATGCGAGGTACATTGTACCACAACACTAATAAATAAGTTCAGCGTATTGCGCGCAGCTCTCCCAGCGGTCCGCGCCGGCCGGCCTGTTATTAAGAGTTTCTTTTCGATATCTCTCTGACCGCCCTCTTGAGCAGCTCCGGCAGCACCTCGAGCGAGTAGCTCAGGTGCAGGCGTTCGTCTCTTTTATGGGGGGCCTCGCCGCTCGGGCCGAGGTTCATCACGGGAAGGCCTAGCCCCTGCATCTCCGCGAGCGGGATATTATAAATTCCGCCCCATCCGGGCATATTTTCGCTGAGCGCACGCACGTCGTCGTCGGAAACCTTCGCCCCTACGTAGCTGAGGTCGCAGAGTCCGGCGAAAAGCTCTGTCTCCGTCATTTTAAGCCCGTATTTTGCGGCGCACTCCTCCGCGACTGCGCGCGCAGCCGCGACAGCCGCCCTGTCGCGCGGGTCGTCCGTAAGGTCGGTGCGCACCGGCAGCCACGGCGGCAGGAAGAAGCAGACGATATAGGGCCCCTCCGCGCCGGAACGGTCGGCGATGAAATCGACGACCTTTATGCCGCGAGCGCGCATATCGCCGGGGGGCAGCGTCTCTATATAGCGGCTCAGCTCATCGTCGAACGAAGCGCCGTGACGCCCGCGCGCAAGCTCTTTTAACTCCTCCAGCGTATAGACTGCCGGTTCCGCCGGTTCAAACTCCGCCCCCTCATAGCCCAGCGCGAGAAGCGCGCGATAGGAGGCGGTGAGCTGCTCCGAGCTCTGGCGCAGCGCGTAGGCCGCGATGCCGCGCATCTGCTCCATCACCAGCGCGGGGGTGTTGTTCGTCGTGAAGCAATTGAAGTAGGCGTAAGCCTTATCGGGGACGGTGACGCTGTAAAAGTCGCGCAGCGCCTTCATGTCGAGACAGATCCACGATGGCTGGCAGACGCCGTGCAGCGGGTCCGCGAGGTAGGGGTTGCCCTCCGCGTACGCGACGAGCCGCGAGGCTGCTAGCAGCGCGGAGAAACCGTTGTAACAGCTGCCGACATGGGCGTCGCGCCCGCGGATATAGAAGCCCGGCATCAGCTTGCCGAGCGTGCCGAGGAATACCATCGGGCCGACAACGCCGGACTGCCCCGCCTCCCCCGGCTCGGTGTTCAGCGCCGCGAGAAAGTCAAGCCCCTCCGCCTGCATCGCCGCGATGGCCGGCAGCACGCCGCGCATACCGGCCGAGGCGTTCTCCTCGTCCCCGACGAGGGCCATCACGAGGTTTACGTCAAAGAGGCTGCGGTCCTTCGCGAACTCCTCAATGAGCGCCGTTTCGACCGCGACGCCGCACTTCATGTCCATCACGCCGCGCCCGTAGAGGATGTCTCCGCCGGCCCCGAATATTTCCGCGAGCCGGTCGGGAGCGAAGGCGTGTTCGGCGATATCGCCGTAGCATTTTATATCGACGACGTCGTAATGGCCGATGAGCAGCACCGTGCGCGCCGTCTTTTTGGCGGCGTCGACGCGGGCGACCAGCGATTTCAACTTATAAAGCGAGCCCTCCAGCGGCGTTTCGGCCAGCTTAAGGTGAGCTCGATGTTCCTGGAAATAGGGAAGCTTTGAGAGCCTTTCAAAGAGCCATTCGCCGGGAGCGCTCTCCGCGGCGCTCTCCGTAACGCTCGGTATCGCAACAAGTTCTTTTATCATCGATAATAGATATTCTCTGTCCACAGCTACCGCCTCCTAGGTCGGTTAAATGATATCACAATAGGCGGCCTGCCAGCGCGCAGGGAGAAACTTCTCCTTGACATTCGCCGCCGCGGCTGTAAAACTTGTGGCAGAACGCTTGAGAGGATGTTTTACTGAATGGCGAAACCATTTATCAAGCCCGTCATCACCGCCGGCGAGGCCGCGGCGTACATATCGCCGGGGAGCTCGCTGATGATCGGCGGCTTCAATTACGGCGGCGCGCCCTATACGATCATAGAGGCGCTTTGTGAGAGCGGCGTGAGAGATATCGACCTCATCTGCGTCGACACCAGCTACTTCCAGACTAAAGTACCGGGCCCGGTCGGCGTGGCGCGGCTCGTGACGAACGGGCAGCTCCGCTCGCTCGTCGCCTCGCACATCGGCCTCAATAAAAAGACACAGGAGCTGTATACGAGCGGGGAGCTGAAGATAGAGCTTATCCCGATGGGCACCTTCGTCGAGCGCATCCGCGCGGGCGGCGCCGGGCTCGGCGGCATCCTCACGCCGACCGGCGTGGACACCGTCTATGAGGAGGGGCGCGACAGCGTCGAGCTCGACGGGCGGCGCTATATCATAGAACGCCCGCTAAAGGCTGACGTCGCCTTCATCCGCGCATACAGGGCGGACGCGGCGGGAAATCTCATCTACTACGGAACGAACCGGAATTTCAATCCGACGATGGCGACCGCCGCGGCAAAGGTCGTGGCCGAAGTGGACGAAGTCGTGCCGATCGGCGGGATAGCCCCGGACGACGTCGTAACGCCGGGCATCTTCATCGACGCGCTGGTATTGAAGGGAGAGGGCGAATATGCTTCCAGAACTTAGCGAGAACGAGGCGCGCGCGCGTATAGCGAGGAGGATAGCGGCGGAGCTCGAGGACGGCGCGCTGGTAAACCTCGGCATCGGCATCCCGCAGCTCGTGCCCGACTATGTGCCGAAAAACGTGCGGCTCATACTGCAGACGGAAAACGGCGTCATCAACGCCGGCCCGGGCAGGGACAAAGACGATCTGCGCGTCATCGACGCCGGCGGAACGCCGGTCTCGGTGCTGCCAGGCGGCGCGCTGATCTCCTCCGAGCTGAGTTTCGCGATCATGCGCGGCGGCCACATCGACGTCACCATTCTCGGCGCGCTTGAGGTCGACCGCGAGGGCAGCCTCGCGAACTGGATGATCCCGCAGGTACGCGTACCCGGCATGGGCGGCGCGATGGACATCGTCGCGGGAGCGAAGAAGGTCTACGTCGCGACGCGCCACTTCGACAGGGATGGACGCAGCAAACTCGTGCAGAAATGCTCGCTGCCGCTGACCGGCCATGGCGTGGTGGACGTGATCGTCACCGAATACTGCGTCGTGCGTAATATTTACGGACGCATGGTGATGACCGAAATAGCCGAGGACGCGAGCCTCCAACTCCTGCTCGACCGGACGGAGATGCGGCTCGACGTCAGCTCCGGACTGAAGCGGAGCCGGTTTTAAGGGACGCGTGGAGTCCGGCGGCAGGCGGCGCAGACCTTTCAGCGCCGCGCCGCCTTTCCGGGCGGCCCATTCATACCGGCGTCCGTTTAAAAAGATTCTTCCATCGCCCGGATCTGCCGCAGGTAGGTACGGTTGACGGGGACGGCGAGCCCGTGCCTGTCGGCGATATCGACCACGGTCCCCGCAAAGGCCTCGACCTCTGTCAAACGCCTTGCTTCGATATCCTGCAGCATCGAGGTCTTTCCCTCGGCGCCAAGCATATCCATTATCCTGAAACAGTCGTCTATCTCCCTCGTCCCCAGAGAGATCCCCTCGGCGCCGGCCGCGGCCGCGGCCTCCTCCATCGCCGAACGCATGAGGGCGCGCGCGCTCGGGGAGCGCTGCATCATTCCGTACGTGAAGCCCAGTATCGCGGAGGTCTGGTTAAGCCCCGTATTCATCATGAACTTTTTCCACAGGCTCGTTATCATGTCTTCGGGAATCTCATATTCGATGCCGGTGCGCAGAAAAAAATCCTCCACCGCCGCGACATTCTCCGAATAACGGCCCGGCTCGTTGCGCGCCTCCCCGAAGGGAATGAAGCCGGTATTCCCGCAGAACGTGCTGTCGCCGACACGCGTCGCGTCTATCTTCATCGCGTAGGAGTAGAGGACCCTCTCCGCGCCATAACGCGACATCAGCAGCCGTTCGCTCGTGACTCCGTTCAGCGGCGCGATGATCACCGTCCTGGGGCCGACAAAATCCCGAATGTCATCTATCGCCCCGGCAAGCTGGGTGTTCTTCACGGATACGAATACCAGATCGGCCGGCGGCTCGCCGGTGCCGGGTTCCGCGACATTGAAGCGGCAGCGCCTTCCGTTATAGTTCATCCCATTTTGGCGGCAGCGCTCGGCGCGCTCCCCCGCGGCAATGACCCGTATCTTCTCCATGGGCAGGCGCTCCGCCATCGTCGTCAGATAGGCGCATCCGACCGCGCCAAGCCCGATAAGGGCCACGTCCTCTATCTTTTTCATTTTCATCATCCGTTTCGTTAAAGGTTTGTCTTCTCCGTTCCTTAAATGCCGGCGCCGCGCGATCCTCAAAACGCCCTATCGGCCCTTCGGCATATGCGGGTATATTATATACGTTCGCACGCTGCGAAAGGCGTTTGCCGGCCGCCGCGCGGTGTATAATTTGAAATATCCCGATCCATATTATGGCCGGCGTATATAAAGAAACGTATATTTCATACAAGATTGGAGGAACAGGCATGGGAATTGAAGCTGGAATAATGGTCCCGCACCCTCCGCTCATAATACCGGAGGTCGGCAAAGGCGGGGAAAAAACCATCTCAAAGACCGCCGCGGCGTACGAAAGGGCCGTTTCGTTCATCGCCGGCGCCGCGCCGGAGACGCTGATCGTCATCTCGCCGCACGCCGCCGTCTACCGCGATTATTTCCACATCTCTCCCGGCGCACGCGCGTCTGGAAGTTTCGCGAACTTCGGCGCTCCGCGGGCCGCCGTCTCCGTAGATTACGACGCGGAATTTGTAAGCGGGCTCGAGACATTGGCGGAGGCCGGCGGCCTGCCCGCGGGAACGCTTGGGGAGCGTCTCGGAGAGCTTGACCACGCGACGCTCGTGCCGCTCTATTTCCTTGAAAAGACTTGCGGCGCGATAAAAGCAAAGGTCGTGCGCGTCGCGATCTCCGGACTTCCGCTCACAGAGCACTACCGCCTTGGAATGCTCATCAAGGAAACAGCCGAGCGGCTCCGCCGGAGGACGGCGATAATCGCCAGCGGCGATCTCTCGCACCGCCTCAAGGAGGACGGCCCTTACGGTTTCAATCCGGAGGGCCCTCGCTACGACGCGCTCGTCATGGATGTGATGGGACGCGGAGCCTTCGGCGAGCTTTTTGACTTTTCAGAGGGATTCTGTGAAAGCGCCGGAGAGTGTGGGCACCGCTCATTCGTCGTCATGGCCGGGGCCTTCGACGGCACGGCGGTCAAGGCCGAACCTCTGTCATACGAAGGCCCCTTCGGCGTCGGCTACGGGACATGCCTCTTCCGCGCGGCGGGGCCGGACGAAAGCCGGCGCTTCCTCACGGAATTCGCGGATAGAGAGCGCGCGCGGCGTGCCGCGCTGAAGGAAAAGGAGGACGCCTATGTCCGCCTCGCGCGCGCCGCCGTCGAGACATACGTCACCAGCGGCAAAAAGATCGCCGTACCGGCCGGACTGCCGGCGGAGATGCTTTCGCGCCGCGCCGGCACCTTCGTCTCGCTCAAAAAAGATGGAAGGCTGCGGGGCTGCATCGGAACCATCGCTGCCGCCTCGCCCTCGGTGGCGGCGGAGATAATCAACAACGCCATAAGCGCGGCGTCGAGCGACCCGCGCTTCGACCCGGTCGAAAGAAAAGAGCTGCCCCAGCTCGTCTACAGCGTGGACGTCCTCGGCGAAACTGAAAAGATCGGCTCCGCCGCCGAACTCGACGTAAAAAGATACGGCGTGATCGTAACCAGGGGCGGGCGGCGCGGCCTGCTGCTGCCAAACCTTGAGGGCGTCGACAGCATCGAAGAGCAGATCTCCATCGCGAAGGAAAAGGCCGGCATCGGCAAGGGCGAGAAAGCGGAGCTTGAAAGATTCGAGGTGGTGCGCCATCACTAGCATCAACTGCCCAGTATGCTTCCGGCACTGCCGGCTCGCGGAGGGCGAGACAGGCTTCTGCCGCGCGCGGCTGAACGCCGGCGGCAGAAGCGTCAGCGCGAGCTATGGGAAGATAACCTCCGCGGCGCTCGACCCGGTGGAGAAAAAACCCTTCGTGAATTTTTACCCCGGCAGCTTCATCCTCTCCGTCGGCACCTTCGGATGCAATATGGACTGTCCCTTCTGCCAGAATTACGAGATCGCCGGCGCCGGGGCGGGGGAGGTCCCGACGCGCGGCATATCCCCCGCCGAACTCGCCGCGCTCGCCGCCGAGCTGCGGGAACGCGGCAGCATCGGCGTCGCCTATACCTACAACGAGCCGCTGATCGGCTGGGAATTCGTGCGCGACAGCGCCGCCGAGGTGAAAAAACGCGGGATGAAAAATGCCGCCGTCACCAACGGCTCCGTCACGCAGGAGATCCTCCGCGAGCTGCTGCCCTACATTGACGCATACAATATCGACCTTAAAGGCTTCACGCGCGAATACTACCGGAAACTTGGAGGCGACCTCGACACGGTAAAGGGTTTTATAAAGACCGCCGCCGCTCACGCCCACGTAGAACTGACGACACTCATCGTACCGGGAGAGAACGACGGCGCGGATGAGATGGCGGCGCTCGCCGCCTGGGTCGCTTCCGTCGACAGAAAGATACCCCTCCACATCACGCGATTTTTCCCGCGCAGGCTCATGAAAGATAGAGAGGCCACTGATACGGGGCTGCTTCGCCGGCTGGCGGAGGCAGCGAAAAAAGAACTCGAAACCGTCGTACTGGGCAATATATAGCCGCCGGAAACGGAGAAAAAAGGAACTCCAGGCTTAGCCGGGAGTTTTCTTCAGAGAACAAAAAGTGCGGCAGATAAACCTGCCGCACCGGTCTGAAGGAAGTGACATAGTCTGTGAGTGGGGGACAGGCTTTGTCTCTGAACAAGTCGTTTGGGCTTTTACATCGCCCTAGCGGCAGTTTTCGCGTGCCCTTTATCATCCTTAGCGCAGTCGCGCCATACCTCGCCGATCACCATCACGAGCGCGAAAACCAGGCTGCCGGCCGCTGTAAAGGCTGTGGCTCCAACCATGATCATTTCTCCGTACGTCATTGTGACAACCTCCTCAAGCAGTGCTGAATTTTTAATTCCCTGGAACGGCCGCTCCTGATGGCATTAATAATAACAGCCGCGTATCAATTAGTAAAACGACGACTTTGAATGAGAGCCATGCGATAATTTCATGTAAAAAGACAAAAAAAAAAGAGCGGCCATAAAGGCCGCACCTCTTCCTAGGGAGGAATATATTAGCAACCGGCTCTTTTTACCTCTGTCTGAGGTATCTTTGATTCGAGCGGCTCACTCCAAATTGTTATCTTCAGCATGTACAGCGTGAATACGGTCGAAACCAACGCCGTAATTCCCATTACGCTCATCAGGACCATTTCTCCTATCGCCATCCTTATTACCCCCTTCGCGTCTCTTCGTTATGCGTTGAGTATAGCCAAGCGGCAATAAATAAGTAAATCAAAACATTTCTCTATTTTGTCTCCGGTGCGTAGATTTGCTTAGACGAAAAAAGCCTGTCCCCACGCGGCTTTATCGGCATTTTTAAAAACACCCGCCGGCAATATATGGTACAAGCCAATATCAAAGCCGATTACCGGCGCAAAAACCGATAATAGGGTTCTTATAGTTATCTTCCTTATGATTTTATATATATTATTGATTCAAAAAAAGAGGCTGACGCGCCCTGACACAGGGGTTTCACGCGCCTAAAGCCTCCTTAAACGGAGAAACTGCGTAGTATTGCCGATCCGTCTTCAGTGAAGGAGAAAACCAGGAAGCAGCGGATCGTTCTCGTGGCTGATGAGCCAGTTAAAGCCGACGATGTTCGCGCTGCCTTTGATAAAGGGAATGATCGAATGATAATCTCCGATCATCGGCCCCTCTTCATAACGGCCCTCAAAGAGAGTGCCGAGTATGCTCTCGTGAAGAAAAGGTTCATTTGGCGCAAGGTCGCCGCGGTCGGCCAGCAGCGCCATCTTCGCGCATGTTCCCGTGCCGCAGGGCGAGCGGTCCACATTACAGGCCCCGAAGATCACGCAGTTGCGGGCATGTTCGCCGTCGCGGTGCAGGCCGAATTCCGCGAGCAATATTTTATTGTTCATCGGGATCTGCGGATGGTGTACCGTATACTGCCTGTTGGCCTCCTCTATAACCTCGACGCCAAGCCTGATGAGGCGGGGCGCCTCCTGCGGCACGAGGTCGAGGCCGAAATCCGCGGCGTCCATGATCGCGAAAAAACTGCCGCCGAAGCAGATATCGAACTTCACAGTCCGCCCCAGCGATGGAAGATGGAGGTCGAGGCCGCGCGCATATACAAAAGAGGGGACATTCTGCAGCGTCGCATTGACGGCCTCGCCATGTACGACCTCGACCTTAAGCGTAACTAGGCCCGCGGGAGTATCGAGCTTCACATAGGTGTAGGGCTCATAGACCTGGACCATATGCAGGTTCACCATCGCCGACGCGAGGCCGATGGAGCCGTGGCCGCACATCGAGACGCTGCCGCCGGAGTCGCAGAAGATGACGCCGGTGTCGGCCTCCTCGTTGACGGGAGGCACCATGATCGCGCCAAACATGTCGGCGTGGCCGCGCGGCTCCGTCATGATAAAGCGGCGGAAGTCGTTGTGGTTATGGCGGAAGTCCACCCACTTCTCCGCCATCGAGGCGCCGCGAAATATCGGCGCTCCTCCAATAACGATACGTGTCGGTTCTCCGCATGTGTGCGAATCAACGACGGCGACCATCTTGCCGATCTTCATGCTGCCATCTCCTTCCGTCTACGGTGGGCGAAACCTTTTTTATAATATCAGAAAAGGGAATATATGGCAACTATAGGTTAGTTTTATAACAAATAAAAATTTATTTATACAACATGGTTTGAAATATTCAGACAACACATTCAAAAGGCCCGGTTTTTCTTATTATTTCCCGTCCTTATTCCGGGCGTCGCTCCTGTCGTCGTCTTTGATCTTGACCTCCGTCTGCGGGAAGGGTATTTCGATATTATGCTCGCGGAAGACGTCAAGGATGCTCATGCGCACCGCGCTCTGCACGTTGGACTCAAAGACCTTGCTCAGGTCGACAAAGAAAAAAGCGGTGAACTTTATCGCGCTGTCCTCAAATTCCGAGAGGATGATGCGAAAGGGCGGCGTTTTGAGAACGTTGGGGTTTTCGCTGAGAACGGTGCGTATCAGCCCCATCGCGAGGCTGACGTCGCTGTCATAGGCGATGGAAATATTTATCTCCGTGCGGGAGAGAGAATTATTGAGCGTAAGGTTCAGCACCGGGCTGTCCAGCACCTTGCTGTTGGGGATTATCAGATGACGCGACTGCTGGCACACCAGCACCGTATTCTGCAGCGTTATCTCGCTGACGATGCCGTGGGTGTTTCCGATGATCACCTCGTCGCCGATACGCAGCTTTTTCTGGAAGAGCAGCAGGATGCCGGAGAGGGTGTCCCCCATTATCTTCTGCGTGCCGAGGCCTATCGCGATGGCCGCGGCGCCTCCCATAAAGGCGAAGGCCGTCAGCGGTATGTGCAGCATCCACAGCGTGATCAGGAATGAAACGATCAGGCCGAGATAAAAGACGAAATTCTGGATGAGCAGAGAGCTGTGGCGGCTCACATGCTCGGCCCTCTTTTCAAAGTGGCGTCTTGTGAGCACCACGGCGTAATGAGTGACCATCAGGCCGAAGAGGAAGATCACCATCGCCAGGCTGAGTTTCTTCGCCGTTATCGGGTAGTCGTCGATGCTCCAGACTTCCGTGTCCAGAAGGCCGCCGATATTGTCGCGCCAGATACTCTCGATCCTATCGTCGGCATTTGCCTCCCCTATCAGGCGGTCTGTCTCAGCGATCAGTATCTCGAACTGTCCCGACATCTCGCCGAGCATCACTATGTAGGAAAGGTAACGATTCTTCCGCGCGTCGATGTTCATGCGGAACTCGTCGCGCATCGCGATTTCGTCCTTCGTCTTGAGCCAGCTGTCATCGCCGAAGCGGCGCGACACCTCCTGATTCACTCTCCGCAGGCTCTGCAGGTCATCGTTGACGACTTTCAGGTCGACTCGGCACTGTTCAAAGATCGCCTTCGTCCTTACCTGCAGCTCACGACGCTGTTTCAGCGTGAATTTGCCGGAGAGCAGGTCGTCCATAGAACGCCAGGTCAGGCGCGTGGCCGACCACAGCTCGACAAGGTCCAGTACGAGCAACGTTTCGTCTTCCACCAGATTCTGTTCCGTCGGGATCCAATACTTTGTAAAATCAGTCTGATACTCGGTACTGCGGCGCGCCGCGCCGAGGCTGTTGAACTTGTCGTTCAGCATGACGACGGTATTTTCCAGCAGCCGTACCTTCGCGTTGACGGTAGCGTCGAGAAAGGCGAAATCGTCCGCCGAGAAGTCGATATTCGCGCGCACGTTTCTGATTATGGGCTCCAGCGTGTCAAGCTTCTCCTTCAGCTCGGAGGATTCCTGCATCGCGATCTTAAGATTAGTCTCGTAGAAGGTGTAATCGGCGTAACAGTGTTCAAGTTTAGCCTTGATGATCAGCAGCTCGAAGTTGTATTTGAGGCGGTTTTCCGTCGAAAGCGAGCTTTTCTCACGGCAGAGGCGGTAATCCCTCTCTATGTCGTTCTTCCGCCCGCTGAGGTTCTGAAGCGCATCCCTGTAACGCGCGATGCTTTCCTGAAAGCCCAGAAAGGACTGGCGGCAGTTGTCGATATCCTCGATAACGTCCAGATAAAAGACGAACGGGTAGGGCGGCTTCGCGGCGGCCAGCTCTTTTATGCGGTTGTCGTCAAGAATGAAGGTGCTGTCGGCGTCAGTGCGTTTCTGAAGAAAGTAGATGCTGTAGTAAGTGTTTATTATCCCTTCAAGCTCATATTCGTAATTGAGCACCTCGGAGACGGGGATGTCATACTGCCGCGCGAGGCCTCCCTCGATATCCCTCACCTTGCGGAGGTCTTTCGCGATCTGAGCGGCGCGCGCGGCCGGCTCCGTCTGGTAACGGACAAGTTCCTCGCGCAGGTCGGCGAGGGTGGCGGCCTGCGCCATACCGCCGGACAGCGAAAAAAGAAGCGCGATCAGGAGAAGATAAAGACCTTTCTTATGGAAATCCATGCGCATTGCCCCCTGCCTTCCTTTTATGACTTGGTATATTATATAGGCAAAAGCTTAAAAAGATAAACGACAGAGGGAGGCGTCCCGTGGATATCAGAAAATATGAAGTGATCATCAAAGCCGCAGAATGCGGGAATTTGACCAAGGCTGGAGAGAGCTTCGGTTATACGCAGTCCGGCGCCAGCCACATGATAAAGAGCGTGGAGGAGGATTTCGGCTTCCGCATCTTTCTGCGCGGGCGCGACGGCGTAAGCCTCACCCCAGACGGAGAGCGCGTGATCCCTGCCCTGCGCGAGATCGTGAAGTGGAACGAAAGCCTCGGGCAGACCGTCAGCGCCATCAACGGCCTCATACGCGGACAACTGCGCATCGGCTCCTTCACCAGTATCGCCATCCACTGGCTGCCGAAGATAATCAGACGCTTCCAGGAGGATTACCCCAACATCAGCATAGACATAACCGAGGGCGGCATCAGCGCGCTCGAGAGCGCGCTCGAAGAGGGAGCCGTCGACCTTACCTTTATGAGCGTGCAGCCGGGGCGCAGCTTCGACCGCATCTTGCTGAGAAAGGACCCTTTTCTCGCGATCCTGCCTAAAGGACACCCGATGGCGGGCGAGAAAAAATTCCCGCTGGAAGCCTTCAACGGAGTTGATTTCATCCTCGTAACGCATGGTTTCGACTACGATACGAACAGGATCTTGAAAAAGCACTCCCTGACTCCCAATATAAAATTCACGTCGCACGACGACCATACCGTCTTTTCAATGGTGGAAAACGGCCTCGGCGTGAGCATCCTGCCCGAGCTCGTCATGCGCAGCTACAGCGGGCGCGGCGTCACGCTGCCGCTGGTCCCCGAGGTGAGCAGGGACCTCGCCCTCTGCGTCCCCTCCTTCGCCGACGCCTCCCCCGCCTGCCGGCGCTTCATTGAGTACGTCAAAAAGATGATCTCCGCCGACGGCAGCGTCCGCGAAACCTGATAAATAGCGTTTTATGCGATAGGAAGTGAACGATAAACTGCGATTTATCTTGTCATGCCGGGCTTGACCCGGTATCCAACGGCTTCAGGTTTGCTTGTAAAGCAAAACCAACGCCCCTTGACTCCGGCTCGGAGGCCGGAGCGACGGAAGAGCATAACACAAAACCGCAATTCATTTCCTATTTTGCTGTTGACGCTTTTGCCTGTGTGTGGTAATTGAGGGCGCGGCGTGTTATAATCACTATAGAATAGGGGTTATAATGTTCGTGATTTTTGTAAAAGGGGAGTGATAAATATGCGCAAGGATGCGAGAAAAGCCTTCACTCTTGTGGAAATGTTGATAGTGATAATCGTGATCGGAATACTGGCCGGTCTGATGATGATCTCCAGCGGCAGCGCGACGGATAAGGCGGAGGAGACGAGATGCGTCGCCGACAGACGGTCGATACGTTCCGCGCTGAACATATACAGGGCGGAGCATGGCGCTATCACATCCGCCGACATTAAGACGGCGTTGGAATATGTACTGAAGAACAACTTTGACAACACCCGCGGAAAGGTTGAAGACAATAATACTGTGACTGGAATATGCCCGGCTAAGGGCAGATATACTGCTACTGTCAGTGATGACAGGATAACAATGACTTGTTCGGTACATGACGATATTGGCTTGAACGAAGCCAGTGTATTTGATTTTTCAAAAAAGCTTGTACTTAATGCCACTGCTGAGTACTTTATCAACGAAAAGAATAAAGATAAAATTAAGTTTGCGCTAAACTCCGAAGGCGTAAATTATGGACAGTCTATAACACAAGATTTGTCTGCCGCGTTGGGAATAGACATGTCACAATATTTATGGCGCATTTATGTTAATAAAGAGAAAAAAACATATGAAATTTATTGGACTGAGAAAACTACAAAAACAACAAATGTGACGGCCTATAAAGTGACCTACAATTATGAAAATAAATCTTTTAGTAACGTTGCAACAGGTACGGTCTCCATTGGCACAGAAACTGAAAAAGACAAAGATGGCAATGAGCATACATATAAAATAATCGATGGTAACTCTTTTAAATAACCTATAAAACTCCATTTTTGTAATATTTTGGTCTGGAGTAAACTGCCCGCCTTTTCGGCGGGCATCATTTTTCTCTTTGACAGGGATATATAATCCGCTTAGGTTTATATATTTATTGTTTAATTTTATTGATAATCCATATTTTGTACATTATATTTTATATTAAGCATAAAAAATCCCAAAATATCCTGCTTAAATATTGACATTTACTGCGAGCTGCGATAATATGTCCGCGTTAAGGAGAAAGTCCTTTTGAAAAGGAGTGGTTGTGATGATAAAGGTAGAAGAGATATTTGGTACGATGGTCTTTAATGATTTTACGATGAAACAGCGCCTGCCGAAGGAGACCTTCAAAGCGCTTAAAAAGTCTGTCAGCGAGGGCAAGCCGGTCGCGCGCGATATCGCGAACGTCGTCGCCAACGCGATGAAGGATTGGGCGGTGGAGAAGGGCGCGACGCATTTCACGCACTGGTTCCAGCCGATGACGGGGATCACGGCGGAGAAGCACGACAGCTTCATTTCGCCGCTTGACAACGGACGTGTGATAATGGAATTTTCCGGCAAGGAGCTTATAAAGGGCGAGCCGGACGCCTCGTCATTCCCCTCGGGAGGACTGCGCGCCACCTTTGAGGCGAGAGGCTACACTGCGTGGGACCCGACATCGTACGCCTTTATAAAGGAAAACACCCTCTGCATTCCCACGGTCTTCTGCTCGTACGGCGGGGAGGTGCTTGACAAGAAGACGCCGCTGCTGCGCTCGATGGATGTCATGAACGTCCAGGCGCTGCGCATTCTGAGGCTCTTCGGCAATAACGACGTGACCCGCGTCACCACCACTGTGGGACCGGAGCAGGAGTATTTTCTTGTCGATAAGGAGCTTTACAAGAAGCGCAAGGACCTTCGTTTCACGGGACGCACGCTCTTTGGAGCGAAGCCGCCCAAGGGGCAGGAGCTCGACGACCACTATTTCGGCGCGATCCGCCCGCGTGTGACGGAGTTTATGGCCGATCTTGACGAAGAGCTCTGGAAGCTCGGCATCTTCGCGAAGACAGAACACAACGAGGTCGCCCCCGCGCAGCATGAGCTGGCGCCGATCTTTACAAATACCAACATCGGCTGCGATCACAACCAACTGACGATGGAGCTGATGAAGAAGGTGGCGGACCGCCACGGCCTCGTCTGCCTTCTTCACGAGAAGCCCTTCGCCGAAGTCAACGGCTCCGGCAAGCATGTCAACTGGTCGCTCTCGACGGATACCGGCCTCAATCTTCTCGATCCCGGCAAGACCCCCTCGGAGAACGCGCAGTTCCTGCTCTTCCTCTGCGCCGTTATCAAAGGCGTGGACGAATATCAGGATATGCTGCGCGCGACCGTCGCGACGGCGGGCAACGACCACAGGCTCGGCGCGAACGAGGCGCCTCCGGCGGTCATCTCGATGTTCATCGGCGAAGAGCTGATGGATATTTTGGAGTCCATCGAGAAGGGGACGGTATATAAGGACAGGGTGGCCAGCCACATGGAGATCGGCGTCGATATGCTGCCGCTCTTCCGCAAGGATACTACGGACCGCAACCGCACCTCTCCCTTTGCCTTCACAGGCAACAAGTTTGAATTCCGCATGGTCGGTTCGAGCCAGTCGATCGCGGGGCCGAACATCGCCCTTAACACGATAGTCGCCGACGAACTTGAACAGTTTGCCGACGTCCTCGAGGGGGCGGTGGATTTCAAAGAGGCGCTCAACGGCCTCATCATCAAGACGATTTCCGAACACAAGCGCATCATCTTCAACGGCAACGGATATGAGGATGCCTGGCTTGAAGAGGCGGCCCGCCGCGGGCTTTCAAATTACAAGACTACGCCCGACGCCCTGCCTCACTATATTGACGAAAAGAACGTAGCGCTCTTCTCGAAGCATAAGGTCTTCACCGAAGTCGAGATGCGTTCACGCTGCGAGGTGCACCTTGAGAACTACTGCAAGGTGCTGAAGATAGAAGCCCTGACAATGGCCGAGATGGTGAGGAAGGATATCATCCCCGCTGCCTACACCTACCTCAAGCGCCTCAGCGAGACGGCGGTCGCGGTCAAGAGCGCCTGCCCGGAGCTGGACTGCGCGATGGAGATCAACATGCTTAAGTATCTGCGCACGCTCACCGATTCGCTTTATGTGAATATCAACAAACTTGAGGAGATACTTGCCGGAGCGGAAAAGTGCGGAAGCGAACTGGAGTCCGCCTTCTACTATCGCGACAAGGTCCTGCCCGTGATGGGCGAGCTGCGTTCGGCGGCCGATGAGATAGAGCGTTTCGTCGGAGAAAAATACTGGCCCTATCCGACCTACGGAGAGCTGCTTTTCAGCGTTTAGGGGAAGCGTAATGCGCTGGACCGCGCTGTCAGCCCAGGTAAAAGATCTCCTATGATTTTGATCGATCAGTGATTTTCCGGCAAACATAGATAACTCCCCCTATTGAAAGCGAGATGGCGTCCGGTCGAGCAGCCGGACGCCATCTCGCGTATCTTTCCCGTATTGACGTAAATCCCGTTTAACTAACTGTTGTCGTCCTCGAAGGGGATCTTATGCTCTTCGGCGCATTCGTAGCAGATCACGACGCTGTTTCCGTTCTCGTCCTCAGCCTCGTGGAAGAGGTCGCAGCATTCCTTTAATGGTTTCTGGCATATTTCGCATCTAAGCATTGCAGGTTCTCCTTTATCTCTTTTTTACCGAATATCCGAAGCTTCCCACCTGGCGGCCGAGCGTGAAGTATTTGCCGTGCGCCGTCGCCGCCAGCCCCGCTTTTTCGAGGTGCAGCACGCCCTTTGCGTCGAGCAGCTTTTCGCTGACGTTGACGGCGATTATCTTCGCGAGGAACATTTCGTGGCTCCCCAACAACATGCTTCTTTCGACTCGGCATTCGATATTGACGGGGCTCTCCTCTATCATCGGGGCGCTCACCTCGCTCGCCGCGATCGCCGTAAGGCCGGGCAGAGCGAATTTATCGACGTCGCGTCCGGATTTCACGCCGCAGAAATCGGCGTTCCATACCAGCCGGTCGGTGGTGAGGTTGATGACGAACTCTCCCGTCTCCTTTATCAGGCCGTAGGAATAGCGTTCCGGGCGCACGGAGACGTAGGTCATCGGCGGCTCGGAATTCACTGTTCCGGTCCAGGCCACCGTAATGATATTCGATTTTTCCATCGTGCCGCAGGAGACCATCACCGGCGGCAGTGGATAGAGCATCGTCCCCGCTTTCCATGTCACCTTGCTCAATCTATGCACTTCCTTATCATATAATATTTTTCACCCGGTAATATTATAGTGTCTTTCGCGCTTTTGGAGGTACAATACTAGCTGAAATTTGTCGATGGGATTTTATATATGAGATGAGAGACTTTGCGATAAAAATATTGAAAAGCGGAGCTTTGCTCCCCCTCTTCGTCCTTTTCTTCTGGTGGTACGGGGCCGCGGCGGGCTGGTGGAATACCTTTCTGCTGCCGTCGCCCGGAGCGGTGTGGCGCGCTTTCGTCTCGTCGCTTGCAGACGGGACCCTACAGGAAAATACATGGGCCAGCCTCAGCCGCATCGCCGTGGGTTTCGGCCTCTCCGCCCTTCTTGCACTTTTGCTCGCGCTCTTATGCAGCTCTTTCCCGCCGCTGCTCGCGCAGCTGGACCCCACGCTGGAATTTCTGCGCCATATTCCGCCGATGGCGGTGATCCCGATGCTCATCCTCTGGTTCGGCATCGGGGAGAGCCCCAAGATAATCCTCATCATCCTCGCCACCTTCTTTCCCGTCTTTCTCAACGCGCTGCAAGGTATCAGGGGCTGCGACGCGAAGCTCGTCGAGGTCGCGCGGGTCTTCGGCTACAACCGTTGGGAGCGCTACCGCCATGTGATACTGCCGGCGGCCCTGCCGTCGATCCTCACGGGGCTGCAGCTCGGACTGGGCTACAGTTGGCGCTCGCTTGTGGCGGCGGAGCTCGTAGCCGCCTCTTCCGGGCTCGGCTATATGATACTTGACGCCGAACAGCTCTCGCGCTCCGACGTCGTGCTGATGGGGATCTTTGTGATCGGCGCGCTCGGCGCGGCGCTGGACTGGGGCTTCGTGCTTCTCTCAAGGGCGCTGAAGGGTGCGGGATGATGTCCTTCCTTACGGTCGACGACGTCTCAAAAAGCTACGACATAGAGGGGCGGCGGATAGAGGCTCTGCGCGGCGTCTCCCTGGAGATAGGGGAGAACGAATTCGTCACCGTCGTCGGCAGGAGCGGTTCGGGCAAGACCACCCTGCTGCGCATACTGGCCTCTCTTGAGCAGCCCACTGCCGGCGCCGTGCGCTTTCGCGGCAGAGAATGCTCGGAGGAGAACCCGCTGCAGGCGGGGATGGTCTTTCAGGAGGCGCGGCTCATGCCGTGGCTGTCGGCGCTTGACAATATAATCTTTGCCTGTCCGCCGCGCGAACGCGGGGAGGAACTGCGGCGCGCGGCGCTTCGCATGATCGAGACGGTGGGATTGAAGGGTTACGAGGGCGCGCTCCCAACCCAACTGTCAGGCGGCATGGCCCAGCGTGTCGCGCTCGGACGCGCGCTTATCAAAAACCCGCCGCTGATACTGCTCGACGAGCCGCTGGGGGCGCTGGATTATTTCACCCGCCGCCTGATGCAGCGCGAACTGATACGCCTCTACCTTGAAGAAAAAAAGAGTTTTATAATGGTGACGCATGACGTCGGCGAAGCGCTGCGGCTGGGGACGCGGGTCATCGTCCTTAGGGAAGGCGGCGTGGAGCGCGAGCTTGCAGTCGGCCTGCCGTACCCGCGGCCGAGGAGCTCGCCGACCTTCCAGAGCCTCATAGACGAGGTGCTGGAGGCCATCGGCGAAGGTGAATAAAGGGAGTGTGCGCAAATGGCGATGAATGAAATATTTCCAAACTTTTACAGAATAAACCTGCCGATACCGCGCGGAGGTTTTGAATCCTTCCTCGACGGCTGGCTCATCGACGACGCCGTTCGGGGGCAGGCGATCCTTGTGGAGACGGGACCTGCCTCCGCCGTTCCCGAGCTTCTGCGGCAGCTTGAGGCGCATGGGAAAAATAAAATCGACTTCCTGATATATACCCACATACATTTGGACCATTCCGGCGGCGCGGGACAATTTATCGCCTGCCACCCCGAGACGAAGGTGCTGGCTCCCGAAAAGGGGCGTCCGCACCTTGTGGACCCCTCAAAGCTGATAGCCGGCAGCCGGACGAGCCTTGGCAGCCTCTGCGACGTATACGGGACGCCTCTGCCGCTTCCGGCGGAAAACCTCATCGAAGGCGGCATCGCCGGCCTTTCCGTGATCGATACGCCGGGACACGCGCCGCACCACAGCTCATACATCTACGAGCTTGACGGCCTCAGGATACTCTTCGCGGGGGAGGCCGCGGGCTGCTGGTTTCGCCTTGATGACGGCGGCTGCTTTATGCGCCCGGCGACGCCGCATAAATTCTTTTACGACACCGCCATGGCTTCGCTGAATAAACTGCTATCCCTGCAAGATATCGATCTCGTCTGTTTCCCTCACTCCGGATACCTGAAGGATGCGCGCGCGGTCTTTGAGGCGGCGAGAAATCAGATGGCGCTATGGCTTGAGATACTATCCTCGCTTCCAGAGAAAGCATCTCCGGAAGCGGCGGTCAGCGCCCTGAAAGCGCAAGACCCAATGTTGGCAAAACTAGAAAAAATGCCTGAGATGGCCGGAAAAAGAGAAGAATTCTTCATCGGCCAGTCGGCGAAGGGGTATCTGGGCTGGATAGAAAGAGAGAGGAGCGCCGGCGTCTAATGTGAGCCTGACCAATTTTCTGCTCCGCGATGAAACTCATAACAGTTCCCACCTCTAGCCTTTGCCCTGTACATGGCGACATCGGTGTGATCGTACAACTCTTCAAAGGTTCCCCCGTCATTTGGATAAAGCGCGATCCCGATACGTGCCGTGACCCCTTCGGCTCTGGATATCGCTTTTAGCAGCGCCTTTGCCTTGCCCGAGGCTTTGCTTATATCCGATATAAAGGCAGTGATAGGACGCATTGGCTAGGCAATAGTTCTTCATACCTTTAGATAAAATCCGAAAGAAACATGATGAAAGGAGCAAGGCCGCTATATAATAGAGGGCGCAGATAAGAGCGGCATATTTACCCACTAGAGATCCTCCTTAAGATGTGACTGCCGCATTATAGGGAGACATCCCGGATGAGGTCAATAGCCCGCAGTTAAGGATCTGTTAAAAATATGATATGGCGGTGTCTTTATTATGAACAAAGATGTGCTTGAAGCGATCAGGACCATGCAGCTCAACGAAGTTACGGAACATGTCATTTACGCGCATATGGCGCGCCGCGCCAAGGGAGACAACGCTCGTGTGCTGGCGAAGATATCGGCCGAAGAGGGAAAACACGCCGATATCTGGAGCCGTTATACGGGATGCACGCCGAAGCCCGGCGTATTTAAGATATTGTTCTACCGTATCTGCGGGCTGCTTTTCGGCCTGACCTTTGTCATCAACTTAATGGAGGCAGGAGAAGAGGCGGCGCAGGTGGAGTATGCGCGGATCGCGGAAGATGTGCCCGAGGCTCTTGATATATACAAAGAGGAGGAGGAACACGAACGCGAGCTTATCGCGATGGTCGACGATGAACGGCTCAAGTATATCAGCTCGATGGTGCTCGGCATAAACGACGCGCTTGTCGAACTGACGGGAGCGCTTGCCGGTTTCACCTTCGCGCTTGGCAATACCGCGGTCATCTGCATGGCGGGATTTATCACGGGAAGCGCCGCGACGCTTTCAATGGCGGCCTCCGAGTATCTGGCGAAGAAGAACGACCCCGGGGAACATCATCCGCTGAAGGCCGCCGTCTATACTGGCATCGCCTACATGTTTGCCGTCTGTATGCTGCTCGTGCCCTATGCTTTTATCGGCTCCCCGCTGTTCGCGCTCGCCGGATGCCTTCTCAACGCCGCTATCGTCATCATGCTGTTCACCTTCTATGTTTCGGTGGTGCGCAAGGAGCCCTTCACGCCCGCCTTTAGAGAGATGATCTGCATCAGCTTCGGCGTCGCCGGGCTCTCCTTCCTCATCGGCTGGGGGGCGCAGAGGCTGCTGGGGATCTCCATGTAACGGTAAATCGCAGTTTATCTTTCCCCTCCAATCGCGTAAATCGGCGTTTAGAAGTGCGAGTTGCTAAATAACTTTGGGCTCTGGAACCGGAGCCGTATATTAATACGGCGAGGATGCCAGAGCCCTAAGTTATGACGCAAATCGCGCTTATAAACGCCGATTTTATTACTTCGCGGCTTTCTTCTCCGTGATGTACTTATCGATGGCGACGGCGGCGTCCTTGCCGGCGCCCATCGCGAGGATGACGGTGGCCGCTCCGGTGACGATGTCTCCGCCAGCGAATACTCCGGGGACGGAGGTCGCTCCGGTCTTTTCGTCGGCTTCTATGTAACCCCATTTGTTGAGTTTCATTTCGGGGAAGGTGGAGAGCAGCACTTTGTTCGAGCCCTGTCCGATGGCTTCGATCGCGCAGTCCGCCTCGATGAAGAATTCACTGCCTTCTACGGGGACGGGACGGCGTCTGCCGGAGGCGTCGGGTTCGCCGAGTTCCATTTTGATGCATTTGACGCCTTTGAGCTGCCCGCTGCCGTCGTCTACGTATTCGGTCGGGTTCGTCAGCCAGTTGAAGATGATGCCCTCTTCAACGGCGTGGTGGTATTCTTCGATACGAGCGGGAAGTTCGGCGAGCGAACGGCGGTAGGCTACCGTCACTTCTTCGGCTCCCAAGCGTTTCGCGGAACGCGCGGCGTCCATCGCGACGTTGCCGCCGCCGATGACTACGACTTTTTTCGCCTTTTTCGCGGGGGTGTCGAATTTCGGGAATTCATAACCGTGCATGAGGTTGATCCTCGTGAGGTATTCGGAGGCGGAGTAGACGCCGTTGAGCGTCGTGCCGGGCACTCCCTGGAAGTGCGGGGCGCCCGCGCCGACCGCTATGTAGCAGGCGTCGTATTCTTCCATGATCTCCTGCATGGTGATCGTCTTGCCGACGACTACGTTGCATTCGATGTCTACGCCGAGTTTCTGCATCGCCTCTATCTCCATTTTGACGATCTTTTTGGGGAGTCGGAATTCAGGGATGCCGTAGATGAGGACGCCGCCTGCCGCGTGGAGGGCCTCGAAGATCTTCACTTCGTAACCCATTTTCGCAAGGTCGCCCGCGACTGTGAGGCTCGAGGGGCCGGAGCCGACTACCGCGACTTTGCCTTTCTTTTCGCCTTCGTAAACTTTGCTCTGCATGTTTTCCTGCGCGTATTTCCAGTCGGCGACGAGGCGTTCGAGTTTGCCGATCGCGACGGGCTCAAAGTCTTTCATTTTGCCGACTGTGCAGAGGCCTTCGCACTGTGATTCCTGCGGGCATACGCGGCCGCAGACGGCGGGGAGGTTGGTGTATTTGTCCATTACTTCGGCGGCTCCGGCCATGTCGCCCTCTTTGACGCATTTGATGAAGGCGGGGATGTCTATCTTGACAGGGCAGCCGGCGACGCAGGGCTTCGTCTTGCACTGCAGGCAGCGTCCCGCCTCTATCTGTCCCTCTTCGAGGGAGTAGCCGAGGCAGACTTCGCCGAAGTTGCCTTTGCGTACTTCGGCGTCCTGCTCTTTGATGGGGGTCTTCCACTTTGAGAATGTTACAGCCATGTCGGTTCACCTACTTCTGCTTCATATTTTTCCATTGAGATTTTTTCTTCATCTTTATACTGACGGAGGCGGCTCATGAACTCGTCCCAGTTGACCTTGTGCCCGTCAAATTCAGGACCGTCGACGCAGGCGAAGAATATTTTGCCGTCGACCGTTACGCGGCAGCAGCCGCACATGCCTGTGCCGTCGACCATCAGGGGGTTGAGCGACACCCATATCGGCAGGCCGAGTTCTTTCGCGGCCTTGGTGCCGAATTTCATCATGATCGAGGGGCCGATGCACCAGCTGCGGTCGATCTTGTCACCGCGCTCGACTACCATCTTCATCGCTTCGGTGACTACGCCCTTCATGCCTTCGGAGCCGTCGTCGGTGGTGATGATGAGTTCGTCGGAATACTTACGGCATTCGTCTTTCATGATGACGAGGTCCGAGGTGCGTCCGCCGAGGATGGTGATGACTTTGTTGCCGGCGAGCTTGAGGGCTTTGATGATGGGGTAGAGGGCCGCGATGCCTACGCCGCCTCCGACCATGAGGACCGTGCCGTAGTTCTCGATCTCGCTCGGCGAGCCGAGAGGGCCGGAGATGTCCTGGATGCAGTCGCCGACATTGAGGCCCGACATCGCCGCGGTCGTCTTGCCGACGACCTGGAAGATGAGGCGGATAAGCCCCTTTTCGGTGTCATAATCGGCGATGGTGAGCGGTATTCTCTCTCCATGGTCATTGACGCGCAGTACGACGAATTGTCCCGCCTTCGCGTGGTCGGCGATGCGCGGAGCTTCGACCCAGATGTCGAATTCTTTCGGCGCAAGCTTTTGCTTTGATACGATTTTGAACATGATGTACCTCCTCTAATAATGTAAAGAGCAATCGATGCTTCATAACCCGATTTACGCAAACTGCGTATAAATTTAGCGCAATTTCGTAAATAATGCAATGTGCCCAAGCATAAAAGGATAAACCAACCGTAAAAGAATTTTTTACGGATTGGTACGGACGCGGCGGAGGCGGTTTTTACCGGAAAAATATCTGCCTTTTATGCGAGGGAATATTATGGAGTTATGAGGTATAATAGCGTAAGTGAAACAATTTTAAAATAACGTTAAGGAGTGACTTTTATGGAAGTTAAAGTTTATTCGACAGATACATGCCCATGGTGCACAAAAGTAAAGGAATACCTTGATAAGCTCGGCGTGAAATATACGCCGGTCAACGTTTCCACGGACAGGGCGGCCGCAATGGAGCTTGTGAAAAAGACGAAGCAGATGGGCGTTCCCGTCACCACCGTCGGCGACAAGTTCGTCGTCGGCTACAATCCAAGCGAGCTTGAAGCCGTCCTCAAGGAAAACAACCTGATCTCCTAAAAACCGCTTGCCTTTACTCTTTTGAGAGCCTCCGGCGAGTGAAAAAAATAGAGAATTGGTATATCATAATGGCAGCAGGCTAAAGCCCTGTTGTCATTATTTTTTTGTTCATATCTAAGCGGAAGGCCGGTGTTTTTGGATGAAAAAAATTTCATTTTCATTTGGCGCATCATTGGGCAGGAGCACAACGACATTTGCGAAGCTGAAGGATGATTTCGGCGCGGCGGCGCTTGCGGCGCAGCGCTGGCTCGCGGAGACCCCGTCCGGCACGGCGGGACATGGCTGGATGACGCTGCCGGACTCTCCAGTTGAGGATATAGAGTCGACGGCCCGCTGGCTTGCCGGTTATGACAGCGTGATACAGGTCGGCATAGGCGGCTCCGCGTTGGGGAACCTGATGCTGAACCAGGCGCTCCTGGACGGTTTTTACAACGAGAGCGCGCGGAAGCCGAAGTTCTATCTTGCGGACAATCCCGATCCCGACAAAACTCTTTCGATCTGGGAACGCGTTAAAAGCGGCCGAACGGCGCTCGTCGGCGTCAGCAAATCGGGCGCCACCGCGGAGACGATGACGCAGTTCCTCTGGTACCGCGACCGGCTGCTGAAAAACGGACAAAGCGACGCCGACATCCTCGTAATAACGGACCCGGAGAAGGGCATCTTCCGCGCCTTCGCGGGCGGCTCGCGGTGCCGTGTGATGGAGCTTCCCGCCTCGGTCGGCGGCCGTTATTCCGTGCTTTGCCCGGCCGGGCTCGTCACCGCCGCCGCTCTCGGCATCGACGCGCCGGCGCTGCTTGCGGGAGCCGCCGCGATGAAAAAGTTCCTCACGGAGGAACGTTCTTTCGATGATAACCCCGCCCTCAAGTTGGCCGCCATCCACCTGCTGCATGAGAGTGAGAGCCGCCCGATGTCCGTCCTGATGCCCTATTCAAGCAAAATGGCCTACTTCGCGGAGTGGTACGCGCAGCTGTGGGCCGAGAGCCTCGGCAAAAATGGGCTCGGCACAACGCCTGTGCGCGCGCTCGGCGCGATCGACCAGCACTCGCAGGTGCAGCTTTACACAGAGGGTCCCGACGACAAACTCTTCACGCTGATCGGGATCGAAGACCACGGCCCGGAAGCCGTCGTGCCGGCGATAGAGCACGAGGCCTTAGCTCCGCTCAAATATCTTGACGGGCAGGGCATCGGCGCGATGCTGAACCTTGAGGCGAAGAGCACCGCGGCGGCGATCGTGAAGTCCGGCCATCCGCTGGTCTGGATAGAACTTGAAAAACTCGACGAAGAGACTCTCGGCGCGCTGGTCTTCTTCTATGAATACCTTACGGCGATTACGGGCCGCATGATGGGCATCGATCCCTTCGACCAGCCCGGCGTCGAACAGGGCAAGAAATACACCTATGGCCTGATGGGCCGCGAGGGCTACGAAAAGGACGCCGAAGAGGTCGGCGAATGGTTCAAAAAGATTTCCGCGGAGAGGATCGAGGCGCTTTAATTTCAGCCGCGATAAAAATACCGCCCCCGTTCCAGAAAGAGAAATGACGGAACGGGGGATTTTTGTCGATATGTCACCGTTAAGTCCGAAAAAGTGTGTTTTTAAACCACTTTTTCGGGCTTAACTGCGGCGCCGCGTTACTCCGATATTCTTAGTTTGATGAAGTCGCCGGTCAGGTTCCAGCTTTTTTCGATTATATTGTCGGTCTCTCCCGGCTGCATCCAGGGAAGCATATTTGCCATGCCAAAGGCGTCTATTATGGCGATGAACCGCTCGCCGCTGTCATTTATGTAAAGATATACGCCCTCGGGCTGCTGTTTTGCCATTTTGAGAAGCCTCCAAATTTCCACTAGAGATATTATAATAGTTATATTACTACATACCGAGGGCATCGGCTAGTTTGCGAACGGCTTAATTTATGCCCCGTGGAGGAGCGACTGATGAGGCTCAGCACCTTTATCTGGATAGTCTTTATTATATTGACGGTGGCGCCGGGCGTGATCGTTCACTTTCTCAGGCGCGGCTCCCGCTGATGTCGCCGCTTATCTATTACCTTGTGGCTTTCGGGGCTTACACGGTGTCGATCATTTTGCTGACAGGGCAGTCTTTTGCGTGGAAGGAGACGAAAAAATCCTTTTATTTGGGAGATATGAAGGTTGCTCTTTTTCCGACGCTTGCCACCTTCTGCGCGACATGGATGAGCCCGCTCTCGCTTGTCGGCTTCGGCATGTGGTTTTACCGCTCTGGATATGTCGCTTTTTGGGCTTCGGTCAACGGCTGGATGATCGGTCTGCTGTTTTTTCCTTTTGTCGTGAGGCGGCTGCGGGTGGCGCGCGTAGCCTCCCTGCCCGAATGGCTTGAGAAGCGCTACGGCGACGTCCGCGTGCGCAGGCTTGTCGCGCTCACGATGATATTTCTCTATGTCGTATATCTCGTCATCCAGTTCCGCGCCTTCGGCGTCATCGTCTCGTATATGCTTGAGATACCGCAGGGATTCGCGGCGACCTCGTTGATCTACCTTTTTGTGCTTTACACGACCTTTGGCGGTTACTTTTCCGTCGTTCGCAGCGACACGCTGAATTTACTGCTGATAATCTTAGGGGTAAGCGTCGCCGCCTGGTTTTGCCTGCCCGAGGGCTTCAGCCTCGCCGCGGCCCGCGATGTATTCCGGGCCGAGAGCACCACGCTTTCGCTCAATGATTTCTCCCTCTCTGAAATATTTTCCGCTTTCGCGATGATGCTTGTCTGGGGGCTGGGCGTGGCGACCAATCCGCAGTATATGATAAGGATAATCGCCTGCCGCAGCCGGCGCGAGGCCTACGGTATGCTTGCGCTGTCGCCTTACGTGGTCGGCTGGATATATCTCTGCCTGACGTTTTTTATTATGGTCTGCCGCCTGAAATATCCGTTGATCGGCAATTTCGAGGAGACGATGGCCTTTGCCAAACTGGCGCAGTTTCTTCCGCCCGTCGCCGGTATGCTGCTGCTCGTCTGCGTCATCGCGGCGGCGGTGAGCACGGCTAATTCGCAGCTTCTGCTTGCCGCCTGTTCGCTTTGTTACGACCTGGTGCCGATGAAGAGGGACGAAAACGAGCTGCGGCCCTTTCAGGAGGAACGTTTTCTCTTTATCAACCGCATCGCGATCACCCTCATCGCCTCTATCGCGCTGATGCTGAGCCACGCCGGACTGCCCGGTTATATAAGGCTTGGCACGATAAGCTGGACGCTCGTCGCGATCGCCTATTTTTATCCGCTCTTTACGCCGCGCCTCATCGTTAAGGAGATATTATTCGCCGTGCTCACCGTTGCTGTCATGATGCAGTTCCTACTGGTCTTCGGCTTCCGCATCGAACCAGAGTACGCGATGCTTATCGTGCTTGCCGGAGAATATTTAGTTTTTGCGGCCGCGAAGTTTATGAGGTCAAAAAGATGTCTCACAGAGTAAGTCTTGAGACCCTTATGAAATGGATATTCCTGCTGCTTGCGCTGTCGATGGTGCTGCTGATGCTCGGCGCGCGTCTTCACCAGAGTTACAGCGACAAGCTTTCCGCCGCCGCCGAATCCGCCGAGCGGCTGAACAGGCTGATGACGGACTACGATCTCAGATACAGCGCCGAGGTGATAACGCAGGAGCTCGGTCCATACTGGCGCAAAGCGGCCGAGGGCGAAGTCCCGTCGCTCGTCATACGGAGCGGAGGCGCGAAGCATGGTTTTGTCTCCAACTTCCAGTCTATCTATGTCGACATGGTCGAAGAGGAGCGCTACCTGATACTTGTCGGGATGCTCGGGCTCATCATCGCCGTGGAGCTTGCCGTATTCATCTCTTATGTGCTGACAAGGCCGCTGCGCCGGCTTACCTGGATGTGCAAAGAGGTCGCCGGCGGGATCTCCGTAAGGATACCGCAGACGGCTCTTTCCCCTTATGAGTTTCATGAACTTGTCGACAGCTTCAATAATATGTCGTCCCAGCTTGAGCGATGGCGCGAGGTGCAGCGTCAGGTAAGCCGCATGGACCGTCTCGCGGCGCTCGGCGAGATGATATCGGGGCTGGCGCACGAGATACGCAACCCTCTCGCAAGTATGCGGATACAGACAGATCTGCTGCGCGACGAGATCGAGAGGCTAGCGGGGGAAGACGGCGGCGAGGAGGCGGCGGACGCCAGGGAGCAGATCGCCGTCCTCGGCAGCGAGATCGACAGGCTCAATAATATCGTGATGCAGCTTCTTTCGTTCGTGCGTCCGCGCCCGACCGTCATTACGCCGGTGAAGCTGGACGACCTTCTCCCCTGGAGCGGGGCGATGCTCGGCTCGCTGGCTCAGAAGTATAATGTGCGGCTGATGCTGCACAGCACCGCGCAGGACGTTACCGTTATGGCGGACGGCGAACTGCTGCGCCAGCTGGTCATGAACCTTGCCCTTAACGCGATGCAGTCGATGTCGCCGCTGAAAGGCGGGACCGATATGGCGCTGACCGTCACTATCGGCTATGCGCCGGCGCGGCGCGGGGAGGAAAGGATGGGCATGATAATGGTCTCCGACACAGGCCCCGGAATCTCCCCTGATATCGAGCACAGAATATTCGACCCCTTCTTTACCACTAAAAAAGAGGGCACTGGACTTGGTCTCAGTATCGTGCAGAGGATAGTGGAGGGGCTGGGCGGCGCGCTCTCGTTTGAGAGCTCCCCGAACGGAACGACGTTTAAAATTTATCTGAAATTACAGCACGGAGGAAGAGATTATGAGCATCTGGATAGTTGACGACGAGGTCAATCTTGCCAACGGTCTGAAAAAAGCCTTTGAGAAAAAGGGTTATAGCGCAAAGTGTATTTCCGCGATACGCGAGCTGCAGGAGGCGCTCAACGCCGAGATCCCGTCGTTGATATTCCTTGACCAGTGCCTTCCCGACGGTAACGGCCTCGATATGCTGCCGATGATCCTCAAGGTCGCGCCGCGCTGCCGCGTGGTGATGATGACGGCCTTCGGCGATTCGAGCCTCGTGGTCAAAGCGATCCGGCAGGGAGCCTATAATTATCTCGATAAGCCATTTCCGCTCGACGCGGCGATGAATATGGTGACGCGCGCCTTTGAGTCGATACAGCTGCAGAATCAGGCCGAAGTGATGATGGCCGACGAGCCGAACCTGCTGCTCGGCTCTTCTCCGGCGATGGAAAAGGTCAGCGAAACGCTGCTGAAGCTGGCTCCCTATCAGGATGTGACGGTGCTTCTCACAGGTGAAAGCGGCACCGGAAAGGAGGTCGCCGCGAGGATGATCCACCGCTCTTCCAACTGTCAGGGGGAATTTGTCGCCGTCAACTGTTCGGCGATCCCGGAGGCGCTGCTGGAGGCGGAGCTTTTCGGTTACGCGAAGGGTGCCTACACCGGCGCTGACTCAAACAAGCCGGGGCTGATCGAGGTCGCCGACAAGGGCACGCTTTTTCTCGACGAGATAGGCGACCTCCCGCTCTCCTTGCAGACGAAGCTCTTCCGCTTCATAGACCAGCGCACGATAAGGCCGCTTGGAAGCACGAAGGAGAAGAAGATCAGCCTCAAGCTCATCTGCGCCACCTGTCTCGACCTTGAGAAAAAGGTCAAAGAAGAGAGCTTCCGCAGGGACCTCTATTTCAGGATATCGGTGATACCGATAAAGCTGCCCCCTCTGCGCGAGCGCGGAAAGGACATCCTTGAGCTGGCCTCTTATTTCCTCGGCGACTGCTCTAAGAGGATGAACAAACCGGTCCCCGAACTGACGGAGGAGGTGCAGGAGGTCTTTATGAGCTATCCCTGGCCGGGAAATGTGCGCGAGCTGCGCAATATGATTGAGCGGATACTGATCCTGCGCAGCCAGACGGATTCGTTCGTGCGCCTTTCGGATCTGCCGATGGAGGTGCTTGACGCCCACCCTGTCGGGATGGTTCAGGAGACTCGTGCCGGCGACGGCGGAGTGTCGCTGAGCGAAACGCTTGACCGAGTGGAAAGGGAACTCATCACCGCCGCGCTCGCCAAATGCGGCGGCAACCGCACGCAGGCAGCCGCCTGCCTTGGCATCTCGCGTTTCTCCCTGATACGGAGGATGCAGAGACACGGTCTTGAATGAACTGAAACTGCTGCATAGAATACACGGCGCGCATAAGCTTTCGCCGAAAGCTTTTCTCGGCGGGAATTTGCTGCTCGCGCCGGCCGCCGAACTCACCGGGCTTTGCCGTACGCTGGCGGGGGATAACGCGCTGATCAGGTTTTCACCGCCCCGAGGCTCTTCCTCAAGGATAGAAGATTTCGAGGATTTCTATGAAAATATCGCCGAAAATCCTTCGATAGACGCCGCCCTGCACCCGCAGATATGCGTCTGCCCCGGCTTTGCCTCGTTTACCGGAGCCGCCGCGAGTCCGGCGTTTTGGAGCGCCCTGCTTGACGGGCGTGGCTTTTTGAACAGCACGCCGGAAGAGGCCGCCGCTCTGGCCGGTATCGGCGATGAAGAGGCCCGCCGGTTTATAAAGAGTTTGCAGGACTATGTGGAGCCGGCCGGCCTCTTCGCCGCCGGCCTTAAAGAGTCATTGCTGATACAGATGAAACGCGCCGGACTGGAGGGAAGCCCGGCCTGGAGGCTGCTCTCCGAGGGGAGCGACGCTTTGCTTTCCGGACGCGCGGATGAGTGGGGCAGCTCTCGCGGGCTCGGCAAAGATCAAATTGAATCGGCGCTGCGGCTTTTGCGCGGCCTCGACCCCGCTCCCGGTAAAAATTTCGCGCCGACGGCTTTCACGGTCCCCGATATAGAGTTTGCCATTGCGGGCGAAAAGATAACGCCGCGGCTCATCGTGGAAAATATGCCGCTGGTGGAGAACTGCTTTGACGAGTTCGAGAACTTTTCCGGCGAACTGTTGAGGGAAAAATGGCTGCGCGGAGAATGGCGCGCAGCGAGAGAGACGCTCAAAAAGCTGGGCATGCGCTACCGCACTCTGCTGCGCGCCGCGCTCTTCCTCCTCTCCGTGCAGCGGGAAAAGATCATGACGCCCTCGCTCCCGCCGAAGCCGCTGACATACGGAGATGCCGCCGCGGCGCTCTCGCTGCATACCTCGACGCTTTATCGGGCGATGCAGAATACCGCCTGCCTTATAAGGGGGACGAGCTATCCGATGAGGGTATTCTTCTCACGGGCCGCCGCGGCGGATAAAAACTTCAGCATCGCGTCACTGCGTACAGAGATAGCCGCGATGCGCGCGCGCGGGCTGACAAACCGCGAGATCGGCGAACGCCTCGGACTGCCGACGCGCACGGTAGCCTGGCACAGCGCGAAGATAAAGGCGGCCTGCCGGCGCTGATCCGCGCCGTCCGGCCGCCGGTCGGGAAATTTTATTTCGAAGCGCTGACACTGCTGCCGCGGCTGATGATTTTGCGCGGCTTTTCCCCATTGAGCTTCATCGCGTAAATGTCATAAAGGTTGGCTGTTTTCGACGCTCTTTTCTCTTCTGGTGAGTGCGCGGAAAAGACGATCTCTTCCGCATTGAGCCACGCGGCGTCCGCCACGCAGAGGCCGCCTGCTTTGAGGCGCTCGCTTATTCCCGTCTCGGGATGATAGAGGTAGAGCGCCCCCTTTATTCCCTCCGGGCTTCCGGACGATGTGCAGAAGGCGCACCTTTCACCTCCTGTTTCGGCCGAAATGAGCCACATCGCGCCGTCAGGCGACGCCGACATCCTTACCGCGCTGCTGATAATGGCGTCGTCAGAGGGCAGGAGCTTTTTCATCGGCAGTTTTTCACGGACCGTACCGTCCGCCGTGGAAATTTTATAGACGTTCTCAAAGTCGAAGGCGGAGACGAAGCCTCTGCCCTCCGGCCAGAAGGGGCCGAAAAATTCCGCCCTTTTCTCCTTTTGCCCCAGCGTCTTGTATTTCTTTGAACTCAAGTCGTATATCTCGGGCAGCCACCTTTTACCGTCCGCGAAACGGCTGTAAAGCAGACACGCGCCGTCCCGCGACCAGCGCGGGCCGTAGCTGTTGCTGCCGGGCAGCCCTTTGATCGTCCGTGTTTTTTTCGCCGCGACGTCATATAGGGCGATGAACCTGCCGCCATTTTTATCATAACGCGTGTAAGCTACGGTCGCGCCGTCCGGTGAGATCTCAGGGTCATAGCCCTCGGCCAAACGCGTGACTTTTTTGCCGTCGCTGTCGGCGCAGCAGATGTAAAAAGCGCCGCCCTCCATGCGCAGAAAGGCTATTTTCCCAGCCGCACACGGCCCGGCTGCCGCAAGCAGGGAGAAAAATACTGTCAGTAATACCGTGAATTTTTTCATGCTTCCACTCCCTCTAAAATAATTGAAATCCTAGAGTGCGATTTTAGCACTATTCCAACGGTGTGCGCATATTACATAGTGCGGAATCCGCACACCGCGCATAAAACAAAGCGGATGGCGGCGAAAAATGCGGTTGAATGGCCTTGTTAATTTTTTCATTAGTCCAAATATTTATAGCAACTTTTTTGCATGTATATTAACGAAGGGTTTTATCAAAATCTCACAGGAGGTAACAAAAATGGCGGAAAAAAAGGAATCTGTAGCAAGCGTACTTATCGGCGCGGCATTTTTGATGGCGACTTCGGCTATCGGACCGGGGTTCTTGACACAGACGGCCGTTTTCACAGACAAATTGAAGGCGGCTTTCGCTTTCGCGATCGTCGTATCTATTCTCATCGACGTAGTCGTGCAGATGAACATCTGGCGCATCCTCGGCGTATCGGGAAAACGCGCTCAGGACGTGGCGAACGAAGTCTTCCCGGGACTTGGCTACTTTCTCGCCATATTGGTAGCCATCGGCGGACTTGTATTTAACATCGGCAACGTCGGCGGCGCGGCGATGGGACTCAACGTGATCTGCGGCGTCCCCTTCGTGCCCGGCGCGATCGTCAGCGCGCTCGTGGCGATCGGTCTTTTTGTCAACAAAGAGGCCGGCAAGGCGATGGACATGTTTACGAAGGTGCTCGGCATAATCATGCTGGCGATGGTCGCCTTCATGGTCGTCAAGACGGCCCCGCCAGTCGGCCTGGCGCTTAAAGAGACGGTCCTTCCCTCAACGATAGACTGGCTGACGATCCTCACGCTGGTCGGCGGCACGGTCGGCGGCTACATCACCTTCGCCGGCGCGCACCGCATCATCGACGCGAACATAACGGGCGTGAGCAACATCGATAAGATCACGCACGGTTCCGTCACCGCGATCGGGATCACGGGCATTATGCGCTACCTGCTCTTCCTCGCCATCCTGGGCGTGGTCGCTACCGGCGTGGCGCTGGACCCCAAAAACCCGCCTGCGTCAGCATTCCTCATCGGCGCGGGGCAGCTTGGATACCGTATATTCGGCGTTATCCTCTGGTGCGCGGCGGTAACGTCGGTGGTCGGCGCGTCGTACACCTCGATATCTTTCCTGCGCACTCTTTTCAAGCAGGTCGAAGCTTACAACCGTTACTGGATAATGGGCTTCATCTGCGTGTCGACGGCGATATTCGCCACGATGGGAAACCCCGTCAAACTGCTTATCTTTGCCGGCTCCGTCAATGGGTTGATACTTCCGGTGTCGCTTGGCGTGGTGCTGCTTGCCGCCTATAACAAAAAGATCATCGGCGAAGGCTACCGCCACCCGATGGTGCTTACGGTCCTCGGCTGGATCATGGTCGCCTTTACGGCTTGGATGGGCGCGAAGTCCTTCACCGGAATACTGAAGCTCTTCTCATAGCTGAAAGCCGGGTTAGGATGTAAAATTAAAGAGGAGCCATAGCGCTCCTCTTTTACGTAAAGGGGTGATGTCGGTGGCAATATATGTGGACGAACCAAAATATCTCAATGCGGGCGAATCGTGCGTCGTTATCGAGTTCGCGGACGAGATAGACCGCGGCGCGAATGACGCAGTCATGAATCTAAAGAAACATCTTCTGAATCAGAAAAATATCCCTATCGTTGAGTGCCTTCCGACCTACCGGTCGCTGGCAGTCTATTTTGATCCCGTGGCGGTAAGCGCGGAAGAGGTTATAAACGAGGCGAAGGCCGCGCCAGTATACGGCGGGGAAGAGGCGGGGGCGGTTCATACCGAGATATCCATACCCGTGTGCTACGGCGGCGAATACGGCCCGGATATCGCGAACGTGGCCGAAAATGCCGGGATCACAGAGGAAGAAGTGATCAAACGGCACAGCGCAAAGCCGTGTCACTGCTATATGATCGGATTCATGCCCGGTTTCGCCTACCTCGGAGGCATGGATGAAACTATCGCGACGCCGCGGCTCACCAATCCGCGCACCGTCATCAAAGGCGGCAGCGTCGGCATCGCGGGAAAACAGACGGGCATCTATCCGATAGACAGCCCCGGAGGCTGGCAGCTCATCGGACGCACGCCGCTGCGCCTCTTCACGCCGGAGGCCTCGCGCCCGACGCTCATCGAAGCCGGCTATGAGGTGCGCTTCGTTCCCGTCACGGAAGAGGAATACAAAAAAATCGAGGCCGAAGTGGCCGCGGGTACCTACAAGCCCGTGATAACGGAGGCGAAATGACTATGGAACTGACAATAAAAAAGGCCGGAATGCTGACCTCCGTGCAGGACCTCGGACGCTGGGGATATCAGTCCAGCGGCGTCCCCGTCGCGGGGGCGATGGACCTTCCAGCGCTCCGGATCGGCAACGCGATGCTGGGCAACCCCGAGGGAGCGGCGGCGCTCGAAGTGACGCTGCTCGGCCCGGAGATCGAGGTAAGCGGCGGCGGCGCGGCGGTCTTTGCCGGAGCCGACCTCGGCTTCTCGGTCAACGGCAGGGCGGTGGGATCGTGGCAGGCCGTCGTGCTTAACGACGGCGACGTCGTTTCGTTTAGCGGGCCGAAGGGCGCCGGCTGCCGCGGCAATCTATGCTTTGCGGGCGGCGTGGATGTCCCGGTAGTTATGAACAGCCGCACCACCTACATGCGCGCGAAGATCGGCGGGGTGGAGGGGCGCGCCCTTAAAAGCGGCGACGTCATAAAGACGGGGGATCCCGCGCCGCTCTGGAAGCGGCTTGACGGCTTCCGTCTGCCCGCCGGATTGAACCCCGCCGCCGCGGCCGAGGCGCCGCTGGCGGTGATCACGGGATTGCAGCGGGACGCTTTCACGGAAGAGGGCCGGAAGCTGCTTTTTGAATCGGAATACCTGATCACGGCTGAATCCGACAGAATGGGCTGCCGCCTTGAGGGGCCCAAGATCGAACACACTGAAAAGGGCGCGGACATAGTCTCCGACGGCATACCGCTTGGCGCGGTGCAGATACCCGGCCACGGAATGCCGATAATCATGCTTGCCGACCGCCAGACGACGGGAGGCTACACGAAGATAGGCGTCCTCACGCCGCTTTCGATTGAGGCGCTCGTGCAGAAGATGCCGGGTATGAAGGTAACCTTCCGCGAGGCCTCGGTGGCCGAAGGCGTGGCGGAGCAGCAAAAAATCGCCGACGCCGTAAAACGTGCCGGAGAACTGCGCCTTTCGTATGTCTCACGCAGCCCTCAGACGGTGCAGCCGTCCATGTCTGGGCGCTTCAAGATCACGCTAAACGGAAAGACATACGAAATAACCTGTGAAGAGATATAGAAAAGGAGTGACCTGCCATGTACAAAGTAGACCTTAACAGCGATATCGGAGAGAGCTTCGGCGCCTACAAAATGGGCGACGACGCGGCGGTAATGTGCGCCGTGACCTCGGCGAACGTCGCCTGCGGCTTTCACGCCGGCGACCCGCTGGTGATGAAAAAGACGCTCAAGACCTGCGCCGAAAAGGGAGTGGCGGCCGGCGCGCACCCCGGATATCCCGACCTCGTCGGCTTCGGGCGCCGGAACATGAAGTGTACGCCTGACGAAGAATACGCCGACTGCCTCTATCAGGTCGGCGCGCTCAAAGCCTTCTGTGAAGCCAACGGCCTCAAACTGCAGCATGTGAAGCCGCACGGCGCGATGTACAATCAGGCCGCGAAAGACCCAGCGCTCGCGAAGGCGATCGCGCAGGCCGTCAAAGACGCCGGCGAAGATATCATCCTCATGGGGCTCGCGAACTCGGAATTTGAAAAAGCCGCCAAAGAACTCGGCGTGCCCTTCGCGGCGGAGGCCTTCGCAGACCGCGGCTACATGCCCGACGGTTCGCTCGTGCCGCGCTCGCAGCCGGGCGCGATCATCCATGACGTCGACGCCGCCGCGAAGCGCGTCGTGCGCATGGTCACGGAAGGGACCGTCGAAGCGGTGGACGGCACGGTCGTCAGCTTCCGCCCGCAGTCGATCTGTATGCACGGCGACACGCCCGAAGCCGTCGAAATGGCGAAAGCCGTCCGCGCGGCGCTCGAGGCCGCCGGTGTTAAAGTTACCAATTTGAAGGAGGTCGTACTGGGATGACGCTGCCATTTGATGTAACGCCCTTTTATTCCACGCACCCGAAAGAGATGCGCCGGCTGATCCGCGAAGAGGAATGGGTCTATCCGACTTCGGGACTCTGCCACTGCCACGTGCAGGCGAACATGATCGTCCTGCCCAAGGAATGGGCTTATGATTTCCTCGTCTTCGCCCAGCGCAATCCGAAGCCCTGCCCGATCCTCGACATCACCGAGCTGGGCCAGTGGGAGGCGAAGCTCATCGCCCCCGGCTCCGACGTGCGCACCGACATCCCGAAGTACCGCGTCTGGGAAAACGGCGAGCTTGTCGACGAACCGGCCGACGTTAAAAAATACTGGAAAGAGGACCTTGTCGCCTTCCTGCTCGGCTGCTCATTCAGCTTTGAGGGCGCGCTGCTCGAGGCCGGCATCCCCATCCGCCACATCGATATGAACTGCAACGTGCCGATGTACATAACGAACATCCAGAACCAGCCCGCCGGACGGCTCAGCGGCCCGATGGTCGTCAGCATGCGCCCCGTCAAGCACGCGCAGGTGCCGAAGGCCGTGCTCTCGACTGGCAGGTTCCCCGCCGTCCACGGCGCGCCCGTCCACATAGGCGACCCGGCGGCTATCGGCATCAAGGATGTGGGCAAGCCTGATTTCGGAGACGCGGTGGAGATCCGCGAGGGCGAAACGCCCGTCTTCTGGGCCTGCGGAGTGACGCCGCAGGCGGTGCTCATGAAGAGCAAACCGCCCTTCGCGATCACCCACGCTCCCGGCTACATGTTCATCGGAGACCCGAAGGACGTAGACTACGCGGTGTTTTAAGCCGCGAGAGGCCGCCGTCAAAAAACGCGATTTGCGGCCCACACCCCAAAAACGATTTTCCGGTAAGAGCGCCCGCAGCGCTTTTACCGTCCTATAGACTCAATGAGCGGCATCCGGCAGAAGCGGGGGCCGCTCATTTTTTAGCTTCATATTGCCGTCGCTCCCCGTCAACGATCCCATGCTGTCAGCCTCTGCGCAAGAATAAGATCGCCGCTATTGACAAGGCGGCAATTACGTGTAAAATAATCAGTAAATACTTACTGCATATTTATTGGCCGGCTTAAATAAAAATGAGAGGTCGGGGCTTAAATGGGAGCTAGAGGTCGGTCCATCAGCTTATTTAAAATTATGGATTCAATAACTCTATATAACGGTCATTACAGAAACATAGTTTCAATGGATACGCAAATTATGGTACGGCATAGTTTTGACAACTTTAATGTAATTTATGTCGCTGGCAGCCTGACCGTGTAATTATTAAGAATTTGTTACTGCTCTGTCGATTTTATTTTTAAGAAGAAAAGGACTGCTGGGGCTGCACCATCTGCGGCAGCAACTGCCCCGTCGGCG